>Ga0070741_10000439_pt1 | contig 154457 bp, 154 predicted proteins | sample Coa_R1_4_FD_66440 | JGI IMG/M metagenome (GOLD analysis project Ga0070741, IMG submission 66440) | Surface soil microbial communities from Centralia Pennsylvania, which are recovering from an underground coalmine fire - Coalmine... | ecosystem: Environmental > Terrestrial > Soil >... | reverse complement strand
CGGGCCGACATCGCCGTGTCGGACATCAACGCCGGCGGCGTGCGCTTCAGCCTGTCCAGCGCGTCGGTGAACGGCGACGAACGGGTGGAGGTGACGGCGGCGGGGCAGACCGTGCCGGTCGGCTCGGCCGCGGGCAAGGCGCTGATCGACGCGGCCAACGCCGCCATCAAGCCCCAGGGTTGTTCGATGACCCCGCTCACCACGCCCGACTCGTACCCCCAGGGCTTCTTGTTCTCGCGGCCCGATCCCGAGGTGGGGGTGCGCCCCGACGGCACACTGGCCGCGTCGTACCGGGGCGGCCTGCTGGTCGTGTGCGACATGCCCCGTTCGCTGACCGACAACTTCGGCGGCTTCAGCCCGCAACGGGCGCAGATGCTGTTCGGGTTTGCCTACACCAGCACGGCGGCCACGTCCGCATCCGACACCGGTGGGTTCAACCTGGGAGACCTGGGCGGCGACGGACTGGTGCTCGGCGGGAGCGGGCCGGCGCTGTCCACGCCGTCGTCCGGTGAGCTGGGCCTCACGACGTCGACGCCGTTCTCGACGCCGGCGCCAGCCGCGTCCGGAGGCGAGGCTCCCGCCGCGGTGGCGTCGCCTCCCACCACGGTCGCCCCCTCGATACCGCACCGATTGGCGGCCATCCACTTCCCCCGCATGGACGGGCGCATGCGCTGGCTGCTCGGCCTCATCGGCCTGGCCGGGTGGGCGCTGTTGACCCACATGGGGGCGCGCCGATTCCTGCTCGCCACCACCGATTGCGCCACCGTGCCACCGCCGACCGACGGGAGTCCCGCCTGATGGGCACCACCTTCTCCATCCTCTCGGGCGGCATGGTGACGGGCGCGGTGTACGCCCTCCTCGCCATGGGGCTCGTGCTCATCTACAAGGCGACGCGGGTGCCGAACTTCGCCTACGGGGGCCTGGCTTGCTTCCTCGCCTTCTTCCACTACAACTTGGTGACGGGCAAGGCGGTGACGCTCAACCTGGACGTGCTCTACCTGCACCTCCACTGGCACCACGTCTTCCACCTGGGGTTCTGGTCGGCCTTCCCGATCACGTTGGTGGTGGCCGCGGCGATGGGCCTGCTCATCGAGCGCCTGGTGATCCGGCCGTTCGCCAAGGCCCCCATGGTCACGATGGTGATCGTCACCCTGGCCCTCAACCTGTTCCTCACCGGTTTGGCCGGCCAGCTGTTCGGCACCAAGGACCTGGTGGTGAGCAACAAGTCGGCCATCTTCTCCCGGTCGCCGGCGGTGTCGCTGGGTGGGGTGAACTTCAGCTACGAGCGCCTGGGCGTGGTGGCCGTCGTGCTGCTGGTGTCGGCCGCCGTGTGGGCCTTCTTCCGGTTCACCGCCACCGGCCTGGCCATCCGGGCCGCGGCCACCGACCGGGACGTGGCGTCGCTGCTCGGCGTGTCGACCCGGCAGCTCGCCGTGGTGTCGTGGGTGTCGGGCTCGGTGGTGGCGGCGGTGGCGGGCATCGCCCTGGCGTCGGTGGTCATCTCGTCCAACCCCACCCTGCTGTTGCTGCTGTCGGTCAAGGGCTTCGCCGCCGCCATCGTGGGCGGGATGCTCAGCTTCCCCATCGCGGTGCTGGCCGGGTTCGGCATCGGCATCGGCGAGGAGGCGGTGCGCCAGCTGCTCGTGGTGCACGACGCCAAGCTGTTCGCCGGGGCGCCGGAGGTGCTCACGCTGGGCGCCGTCATCGCCGTGCTGGCCCTGCGCCCGTCGTGGATCTTCAAGGGCATCCGGGAGGACGAGGACTCGGGCATCACCGGCCAGGCCGGGAGCCAGGAGTTCGTGCTGGCCCGGATGATCGACCCCGTGGAGGCGTACCGGTTGTTCCGGGCGGCCGTACCCACGAACTCGGCCCCGATGCGGCGGGTGGCCCGGGTGTTGGCCGTGGGTGTGCCGGCTGTGCTGGCGTTGTTCGCGCTCACCTTCCCGGCCCTGCCCTTGCCGTCGTTCTGGGCGCTGCCCGCCAACCTCACGCTCATCTACCTGCTCGTGGCCCTCAGCTTCGTGGTCCTGGTCGGGTGGCTGGGCCAGGTGAGCGTGGCCCAGGGCGCCTTCGTGGCCGTGGGCGGGGCGGGCGTGGCCGTGTGCGCCAACACGTTCCACCTGCCCTTCCCGCTGCCGTTGATCGGTGCCGTGCTGGTGTCGATCCCGGTGTCGATCCTGGTCGGCCTGCCCGCCCTGCGCGTGCGGGGGCTGCACCTGGTGGTGGCGACGCTGGCCTTCGGGCTGGCCGCCGAGCGGGCCATCATTCCCCACTTCAGCCAGGGCGGGGTGCGGGTGGCGCTGCCGTCGTACCTGCGCTCGGACGTCACCCTCTACTACTTCTTCCTGGCCCTGACCGCGGCCGTGTTCGTGTTCGCCATGCGCATCCAGCGCACGCGCGTGGGCCGGTCGTTCTTCGCCATCCGCGACAGCGAGACGGTGGCCGCCGCCTACGGCATCCGGCCCGTACGGGTGAAGCTCACCGGGTTCGTGATCTCGGGCGCCATCGCCGCGTTGGCGGGCGCCATGCTCACCTACCAGCTGGGCAGCCTGGTGGAGAGCTACGCGTCGGTCGGGTTCTCCATCCAGTGGTTGGGCAACGCCGTGGTGGGCGGCATCACGTCCATCGCCGGGCCGCTGATCGCGGCGTTGCTGTTCGGCCTCTACCCCGAGCTCACCAAGTCGGCCGTGTCGGCCAGCAACATCTCGCACGTTCCCGAGATGGTGAGCGCTGTGCTGGTGATCGTCATCATGGCCGTCAACCCGGGCGGGCTGGCGTCCATGAGCCGGTTCGTGCGGGCCCGGGCCACGGCCCACGACGCCGAGGTGGACGGCGCGCCGGAGCCGCCCGTGGTGGCACCGGTGTTCGAGCGCGAGGAGGTACTGGTCTGATGCCCTCGCCCATCCTCACCATCTCCGATGTGCGGCTGCGTTTCGGTGGCGTGGCCGCCCTCGACGGCGTGGAGGCGTCGATCCCCGAAGGGCAGATCGTCGGCATCATCGGTCCCAACGGGGCGGGCAAGACCACCCTGTTCGACTGCATCTCCGGGTTCCGCCGGCCCGACTCCGGGTCGATCGTGCTGAAGGGTGGTGGCGGCGACGTCGAGCTCACCAAGCGGGCGTCGTTCGAGCGCACCGCGCTGGGCGTGGGGCGGACGTTCCAGAACGCCCGGCTGTTCCGGTCCATGCCCATCCGCGACATCCTGCGCACGGTGCAGCACGACCGCATGAAGCGGTCGGGTTTCCTGCGGTCCGTCCTCGGAGTGGGCGGATCCGTCGTGGACGAGCGAGAGGCGGCCCAGCGGGCCGACGAGGTCCTGGAGCTGGTGGGCCTGTCGGGCCACGCCGACAAGCCGGCCATGGAGCTGTCCACCGGCATGTTGCGCTTGTGCGAGCTGGCCGCGGTGGTAGCCGTGCGGCCCCGGCTGTTGTTGCTGGACGAGCCCTCGTCGGGCATCGCCCAGAAGGAGACCGAGGCGCTGGCCCCGCTGCTGCGGCGGCTCACGTCCTACCTGGGAGCGACGATGCTGCTGATCGAGCACGACATGCCGCTGATCATGGGCATCTCGGACACCATCATCGCCATGGCCGCGGGGCGGGTGATCACGTCAGGCCCGCCCGAAGAGGTGCGGGCCCATCCGGACGTGCTCACGTCCTACCTGGGCGCCAAGGCGTCGGCATGACCGGGGCTGCGCTGGTGCTCGATGCGCGCGACCTGGACGTGCACTACGGCCGGGTGCAGGTGCTGTTCGGCGTGTCCATCGCGGTGGAGCGGGGCGAGTTCGTGGCCCTGCTGGGCACCAACGGGGCGGGCAAGTCCACGTTCCTGAAGGCGGTGTCCAACCTGTCGTCGGTGTCGTCCGGCCAGGTGCTGTTCGACGGTGAGGACATCACCGGCTTGCCGCCCGACGTCATCGCCGGCCGCGGCCTGGCCCACGTCCCCGGCGGCCGGGGCACGCTGCCCGACCTGACCGTCGACGAGAACCTGCGGTTGGGCGGCCACCTGGTGCGCCGGGACCGGGCCCGGCTGGCGGCCGGGTTGGAGCAGGCCATGGCCCTGTTCCCGTGGATGGGGAAGCGGCGGCGGCAGCTGGCGGGCACGCTGTCGGGCGGCGAGCAGCAGATGCTGGCCATCGCCCGGGCCCTGGTGACGCAGCCGTCCATGCTGATGGTCGACGAGCTGTCGCTGGGGTTGGCGCCCGTCATCGTCGAGGAGCTGATGGGCATCCTCAAGAACCTGAACCGGCAGGGGATCACCGTGCTGGTCGTGGAGCAGCACGCCACGCTGGCCATGGAGGCAGCCGAGCGGGTGCTGTTCATGGAAAAGGGCCAGGTGCGCTTCTCTGGCAAGGGCCGGGACCTGGTCGGGCGCGACGACCTGCTCCGCTCGGTATTCCTGGGCGCCGGCGCCTGACACCCTGCCCCGCGGTTCGGCCGCGCTGGCGCCGGTCCATCGACGAGAGCGCGGCCGACCGGTTTCAGGGCAGGAAGTCGGTGGCGTCCAGGTCGAGGGCGTGGCGGCCGTGGCGCTGGGCCATGGCCACGAACATGTCGTCGCCCCGGTCCGTCTGCTCCACCAGCATCGACGCGGCGATGGCCATGATGAGCCCGCCGAACGTGTAGCGCCGGTACTGCTCCCAGCAGTCGTCCCAGCCGAGGGGGACACCCGCCGCCGTCAACCCTGCGTGGTACTGCTGCACCAGGTCGCGCTCGTGGGTCCGGCGGTCGTCGGTCAGCAGGCCGGCGCCGACGAAGTAGCTCACGTCGCTGACGCCGGGCCCGTACACGACCGTCTGCCAGTCGACCACGGCCACGGGCGGCGCCTCGGGGCTCGTCGCGAACAGCAGGTTGTCGAGCCGGTAGTCGCCGTGGGTGACCGTCCAGGGCTCGGCCCGGTCGGCCAGGTACGCGGGTAGCCCTGCCATCAGGCGCTCGGCCAGGGCCATGACGTCGGCGTCGATGCGGCCCTCGTATCGGTCCCGGAAGCCCGGGAACAGGCTGGCGATGAACATGGCGCTCATGGCCACGCCCTCGGGCGGGTTGCGGTGCAGCCAGTCGAGCGCCGCCAGGCTGGTGTCGCCCCACCGGGGCGCGTGCAGCTTGGGCAGCTCGTCGATGGCCACGGCCGCCTCGTCGGGCGTGCACCCGGCCAGCTGGTCGCCCTGGCGGCCGGAGCGGATGTCCTCCAGGAGGAGGAGGAAGTCGGTGGTGGCCGGGTCGAACTCGGCCCGATAGCACTGGGGCGCCCGCACGGGCAGGCCGGGCGCCAGTTCCCGGTAGAAGCGCACCTCGATCTCGTAGCTGCGCAGGGCGGCGGCCGTGGTGCGGCTGGACGGGTCGGCGGCCGGCACCTTCACGACCAGGGACGCGGGCGCCGATGTGAACCGGTCGTACTCGGGCACGAGGCGCACGCACGTTGCCATCTGCCCGGTACCGATCTGCGTGGCGTCCACCGACACCACCTGTGCGTCCCCCAGCGTCGAGCCGAGCGCATCTTCCAGCCACTCGGGCGACACCCAGCGTGCATCGACCACCGTCATCCGCTCATCCTGACGGACGGCGCCGGTATGCGCTACTTGGGCCCTTTCGCTACCAGCGCTCGTGATGGATGGCCGCCTCCAACGGCCGCCGCGCCCGCCAGCCGTGGCGCTCCAGGTCGGGCACGTCCTCCAGGTGGGTGACGGGGCCGAGGCACAGCCAGGCCACCGGCCGCACCGGCTCGGGGATGCCGAGCAGGTCCTGCACGAACGGTTCCCGGTAGAACGACACCCATCCCACGCCCCACCCCTCGGCCGTCGCCGCCAGCCACAGGTTCTCGATGGCCAGGCACGTGGAGTACAGGCCGCAGTCGGCGATGGCGTGGCGGCCGAGGACGGCCGGCGCTCCCCGGGCCGGGTCGTAGGTGACGACCACCGACAGGCTCGACTCCAGCACCCCGTCGATCTTGATCGACGCGAACCGGGATGCGGCCTCGGCGTCGAGGCTCGATGCGAAGACCTCCCGCTCGCACTGCACGTGGTCCCAGAAGGCGGTCCTGGTGGCCGGGCAGGCGACGACCACGAAGTCCCACGGCTGGGTCAGGCCCACGCTGGGTGCGGCGTGGGCCGCGGACAGGATGCGAGCGAGGGTGGCGGGGTCGACGTCGGCACCGGTGAACTGGGCCCGCACGTCGCGCCGCGAGTAGATGGCGTCGTACAGCGGCAGGGCTGTCGAGATGGGGCTTGGTGACATTGGGCTCCCGAAGGTCGGCCGCGCGCCAGCGCGGGCGAGGCCGGTCTTCGGACTTCCGGATCGGCGCTCCCGTCTGCCTTCTCGGGCTGCCCTCGCGGGCGGGGCCCAATGGCGTGTGGACGGTCGCTCCCCGGTTACCGCGCCGGGCTGCGTGCCGGACTCGCACCGGCTTCCCGATTCTCCCCGTAGGGCACCTCGCGCTTTGTTGCCGCGGGCGACACTACTCGCGCCGGCTCGGCTCCAACGGTGCTTCGCCGTACCTATCGCCGGCCGGCGCGTTCTGTGTGCATCAACTCGCGAAGAGCGCGCATTGCTGCACACAAGACGATGGTGCGTGGCCCCCCCGAGCGTCGGTACGCTGCCGGGCGGCATGGACGGCACGGCGACCCGTCCCCGGCCCACCGACTTCCACCGGTTCTGGCTGGGGCAGACCATCTCCCAATTGGGGAGTTCGTTCACCCAGTTCGCCACGCCCCTGCTGATCTTCGAGCTCACCCACTCGGCCGTGAACCTGGGCATCGCCATGGCCCTGAACTTCGTGCCCTACCTCCTGTTCGGCTTGTTGATCGGGGCGTGGGTCGACCGCCTCGACCGCAAGAAGATGATGATCGCCGTCGACCTGGGCCGGGCCGTGGTGATCGCCGCCATCCCGCTGCTGTCGGCCTTCCACGTGCTGCACGTGTGGGAGGTGTACGCCGTCGGCTTCCTGTCCTCGGTGCTCACGATCTTCTTCGAGGCCGGTGAGTTCGCCGCCATCCCCAGCCTGGTGGGCGAGGCCGACCTGGTGTCGGCCAACGGCCGTATCCAGGCCACCTACTCGGCCGGCGCGGTGGTGGGGCCGCTGCTCGCCGGCCTGCTGCTCACGGTGGTGGCCGTGCCCACGTTGTTCGAGATCGACGCCGTTTCCTTCGTCCTGTCCGCGGTGGTGCTGTCGATCGTGCGGGGGAGCTTCAACAGCAGCGGGCCGAAGAAGGAGCTGACGTCGATCAGGCACGACGTGGTCGAGGGTCTGCGCTACGTCCTGCGCCACCCGGTGTTGCGCAACATCTCGGCCATGATGGCGCTGTTCAACTTCGTGGGGACGACGGTCTACGCGCAGTTGGTCTTCTTCTCCAAGGTCCGGCTGTCGGCCACCGACTCCCAGGTCGGGTACCTGTTCTCGGCCGGGAGCCTGGGCGTCGTCGCCCTCGGCCTTCTCGCCGGCCCGTTGCGCAAGCGCCTGCGCTTCGGGCCCGCCGCCCTCGGGGCCCTGTTCCTGTCCGGTGCCCTCACCGCGGCGTTCGCCGTCAACCGCATGTACTGGCTGGCGCTGGTGCTCTGGGCGGTGGCCCAAGGGCTCGGCGTCTTCTTCAACATCAACACCGGCAGCCTGCGCCAGGCCCTCGTGCCCAACCACATGCTGGGCCGGGTGATCAGCATCGCCGGGGTGCTGAGCTGGTCGGCCATCCCGTTGGGCAGCCTGCTCGGCGCCTACACCATCCGCTGGGTAGGCAGCGTGGTCGCCGTGTACGTGGGCATCGGCATCCTCGAGTGCGCCATCGCCGCCTTCTTCTTCGCCTTCTCGCCGCTGGGCCACGCCGAGGACTACCTGCCGGGTGGGTCCAAGGCCGGTCCGGCCGCGGCCGACCCGGCTACCCCCGCCTGACCCGAACCGTCCGAGTCAGCGACCCGCGGCCCACAGCGCGCCCGCCACCGACATGCCGGCGATGGCGGTGGCGATGACCACGCCCTCGACGGTGGCGCGCCGGGTGGGCGCTTCCTGCAGCATGAGCCACCCGGCGGTGGCACCGCCGGCCAGCCCGCCCAGGTGCCCGCCCACGGAGATGCCGGGGACGAGGAACGTCAGCACCAGGTTGATGACGAGCAGGCCGCCCACGCCGGACTGCCACACGCTGACGCCCCGCTGGCGAAGGCCCACGGCGGTTGCGCCCACCATGCCGAACACCGCACCCGACGCGCCGGCGGTCAGCACATGGGGGCTGAGGAGGATGGCCCCGAACGAACCGGCCAGCAACGACGCCAGGTAGAGCGCCACGAAGCGTGTCCGGCCCAGCGCCGGTTCGAGGATCATGCCGAAGCGGTACAGGAGCAGCATGTTGAAGGCGATGTGCAGCAGGCCGTAGTGCACGAAACCGGCGGTCACCAGGCGGTACCACTCGCCCGCGGCCACCGACGGGCCCCACAACGCCAGGCGGACCTGCCAGCTGGGAGAGACGGACGTCAGGACGAACACGAGCGTGTTCAGCCCCACCAGCACCTTGGTCGCCAAGGGCCCGGCGCTGGCGTTCCACTGCCGCACGCGCTGGCGCGCCGGCGGCCGGGCGGCCCGGATGCACTCGAAGCAGTGGGCACCGACGGGCGCCTCGTGCAGGCACTCGTAACAGGCAGGCCGGCCGCAGCGGGTGCAGGACCGGCCCGTCTCCCGGTCGGTGTGATGGAAACAGGTCGCCATGGTCTCTTGAACGGCTACGAGGCCCAGGCTCGTTCCAGCACCTCGATGAACAGGTCGGTGGCCTGGGCGCCCGACACCGCGTAGCGCCGGTCGACCACGAAGAAGGGCACGCCGCTGGCGCCCAGCCGGGCCGCCGCCTCCTCGTCGGCCCGCACCTCGGCCGCGTACTCGTCGCCGTCGAGGACGGCTGCCACCTCGCCGGCGTCGAGCCCGGCGCCGACCGCCAGCTCCACCAACGTGTCCCGGTCGCCGATGGGACGGCCTTCGGTGAAGTACGCCTGCATGAACCGCTCCTTCACCGCGTCCTGCACGTGGCGCGCCCGCGCCAGGTGGAGCAGCCGGTGGGCGTCGAAGGTGTTGCCGTGTTGCGCCCGGTCGAAGCGCATCTCCAGTCCCACGGACCGGCCCACGTCGGTGATGCGCTCGATCATGGCCTCGGGCTCGTCCGTGCTGGTGCCGTACTTGGCCGCCAACCGGCCGACGTAGTCGCCCACTTGGCGGGCGGGCGCCCCGCGGTCCAGCTCGAACGACCGCCACACCACCTCGACCTCCTCCCGATGCTCGAACTGCTCGACGGCGGCCTCGAACCGGCGCTTGCCGACGTAGCACCACGGGCACACCACGTCGGACCAGATCTCGACGACGAGCCGCTTGTCCGAGGCTTCAGGCTCAGACATCCACATCCTCGGCCGCGGTGCGCGGGGCCTGACCTCGCACGGGCAGGTCGTCGAACACCGCGGGCGGCTCCCGCCAGGGCGAGGGCAACGTGCCGGCCCGGGCGTCCTGGATGGCTCGCCACACCCGCTCGGGCGTGCAGGGCATGTCGAGGTGGCGGACGCCCAGGTGGCTGAGGGCGTCGACCACGGCGTTCTGCACCGCGGGCATGGCCCCGATGGTGCCCGACTCGCCGATCCCCTTGGCGCCCAAGGGATTCAGGGGCGTGGGCGTCTGCGTGTTGGACGCCTCGAAGGACGGGAACTCGGCGGCGCTGGGCATGGCGTAGTCGGCCAGCGTGGACGTGAGGGGGTTGCCGTCCTCGTCGTACACGAACTGCTCCCACATGGCCTGGGCCATGCCCTGGGCGATGCCGCCGTGCTGCTGGCCGGAGACGATCAGCGGGTTGACGATGCGGCCGCAGTCGTCCACGGCCACGTGGCGCAGCGGGGTGACCCGGCCCGTCTCCATGTCGACCTCGACGACGGCCACGTGGGCGCCGAACGGAAAGGTGGGCCCGGCCTGGGCGGAGTCGAGGGCGACGGCGAGGGGCCCGCCGTCGGCCGACGTGACCGCCGCGGTCGCGGCCTGGCCCCACGTCACCGCCCGGGCGGGGACGCCGGCCACGCCCAAGCGCCCGTCGTCGGTGACGACGATGTCGTCGACGCTGGCTTCGAGCAGGTCGGCCACCACCTGGCGGGCCCGGTCGAGCACGCCCTCGGCCGCTCGCAACACGGCCGTGCCGCCCACCTGCAACGAGCGCGACCCGCCCGTGCCGAAGCCCGTCGGCACCAGCGCGGTGTCGGACTGCACCAGGCTGATCGACCCGAGGGGGATGCCCAACCGGTCCGACACGAGCATGGCGAAGGTGGTGGCGTGCCCCTGCCCGTGGGCGGACGTCCCCACCCGGATGGTGGCCGTCCCGTCCTCGTGCACCTCCAGGGCCCCGAACTCCTGGGGCATCCCGCCCGCGGTGATCTCCACGTACGTGCTCAGGCCGATGCCCAGCTGGCGGGTGTCGCCCCGCTGCCGGCGGTCCTCCTGCTCGGCCCGCAGCTCGTCGTATCGGGCCAGGCGCAGGGCCTCGTCCAGGGCGCCGTCGTAGTCGCCGCTGTCGTACGCCGCCCCCATCAGGGTGGTGAGGGGGAACTCTTCGGGGCGGATGAAGTTGCGGCGCCGGATGTCGACGGGGTCGATGTCCAGCTCGTCGGCGGCCATGTCCATGATGCGCTCGAGGAAGGTGGCGGCCTCGGGCCGGCCCGCGCCCCGGAAGGCGCCCATGGGCGTGGTGTTGGTGATGGCGGCCGCCGCGCTGTAAGCGATGGCGGGGATGCGGTACACGCCCTGGGCCATCGTGCGCGTCGGCCCCATGGCCAGCGCCCCACCGAAGCCGGCGTAGGCGCCCCCGTCGCCCAGCATGCGGCACCGCAATCCGGTGATGGTGCCGTCCCGGCGGCACCCGAGCTCGACGTACTGCACCTGGCCCCGGCCGTGGGGCATGGCGAGCAGGTTCTCCGAGCGGCTCTCCACCCACTTCACCGGCCGGTCCAGGGCTCGGGCCACGGCGGCCACGGCCACGTGCTCGGCGCCCAGCCCGGCCTTGCCGCCGAAGGCGCCGCCCACATCCGGCGTGACGACCCGCACGTCGTCTCGCTCCATGTGCAGCGCCTCGGCCACCGCGTTGCGCAGCACGTGGGGCATCTGGTTGGAGACGTAGGCCGTGAGCGGTTCGTTCCCGTGGGCCGGCACCACGGCCATGGCGTTGCCCTCCATGGGCACGACGGCGATGCGCTGGTTCACGAAGCGACCCCTGACCACCACGTCGGCGCCGGCCAGCGGGTCGACCTCGGGGGCATCCCGGAACCCGGCGGCCACGTTCGAGCCCAATTCCTCGAACGACACGGGCGCACCGGGAGCAACGGCCGCTTCGGGGTCGACGGCGGGCGGCAGGGGGTCGTAGTCGACGACCACGGCCTCGGCGGCGTCGACTGCCGCGCTGCGGGACTCGGCCACCACCGCGGCCACGCAATCACCGACGAACCGGACCTTCCCGACGGCCAGGGGCGGGCGCCCGCACGCCGCGTTCAGGACGGCGAAGCCGAAGTGCGGGGGCAGGTCGAGGTCGTCGGCGGTGAAGACGGCGACCACGCCGGGCAGGGCCAGGGCCGCGCTCGTGTCGATCGACCCGAGCGTGGCGTGGGCGATGGGGGAGCGGACGAAGACGAGGTGGAGGAGGCCGTCGATGTCCAGGTTGTCGACGTATGTCCCCCCACCGACGAGCAGCTCGGGGTCTTCGACGCGGGTGACGGAGGTACCGAGAATGGAGCCAGGCATCACCCCTGTGTCTAGCGCCGATCAGGACGTTCGAGGCATTCCTCTCGGCTGGGCCCGGCGGCCGGCCAGCTCGAGCAGCGCTCCGGCCAGCACCAGGCTGGCGCCCAGCGCGGCCAACCCCCCGGTGTGGCGGCCGGTGGCGGCCAGTTGGGCCCCGGCGGCCAGCACCGTGAACGTGCGGGGGGCGTAGTCGAAGTAGGCGCCTTCGGCCTGGGGGTTGGCGATGCAGAAGACGGTGACCTGGGCGGCGCCCGGCGAGGCGCTGGTGCTGATCCGGAGCGAGCCCGACCACTTGCCCGCCGCGTCGATGGGGAAGGACGCCTTGCCCAGCGAGGTGCTCCCGCGGGAGACGGAGACGTCGGCCCGGGCAGGGCCGGTGACGCCGGCGACGGGCGGGCAGGGCGTCACCGATGCGACGGCGATGGTCGTCCCCGGCCGGCCCGCGGTGGGGCTCAGCTTGAACGAGGCCGTCGACTGGGCCCAGGCGCCCGAGGCCCACCCGACAAGGACGGTTGCGAGGAGGGCGAGGCAGAGACCGATCCGTCGTGTCATGGGCAAACGGTACCGAGGGAGAGGCCGGCGCGCGCTGGTGCCGGGACGGGTCCAACGTCCCGGCTGCGCCGAACGTGCCCGTTCCGCGACAAAGAACGCGACCGTTGTCGCCGTCCCGCCAGGTATGCACAGTGAGGGGAACGACGCACCCTGGAGGAGGCCCGTACCGATGGCCCTTCGTCGCGATGACTGGCTGGACATAGCTCGCAAGGTCGACTGGGAGTTCCGCTATGTCGACGAGCGTGAGGTGTTCCCCGAAGTGGTGAGCGGCACGCCGTGGCTGCCCCACGAGGCATGGAAGGACTGGGAGGAGGTCTACCGCAACACGTACCGCGAGTACGTCCAGAACCAGCTGGTGAAAGACGAATCGGTCCTGGCCGTGCGCGACGCGCTGGGCAAGGCCAAGATCACCGAGCGGCTGGATCCGGCGTGGGTGCAGCTGGCCAAGTTCCACAACGGGGCCATCGCCCTGGGCGAGTACGCCGCCTGCCTGGGTGAGCTGCGCATGGCCCGGTTCGGCCGCGACAGCGCGTGGCGGACGATGGCCAACCTGGGAGCGTTGGACGAGATCCGCCACTGCCAGATACCGCTGCTGCTGGGCCAGGACCTGTTGAAGTTCGACCAGAACTTCGACTGGACGCACAAGGGCTACCACACCAACGAGTGGGCCATGATCGCCGCCCGCCACCTGTTCGACGACATGTTCACGGCCGCCAGCGCCATGGACACGGCCATCCAGCTGACCTTCGTGTTCGAGACCGGCTTCACCAACCTGCAGTTCATCGCCATGGCCGCCATGGCGGACGGGGCCGACGACCACGTGTTCGAGAAGGCGCTGGCCAGCATCCAGACGGACGAGTCCCGCCACGCCCAGCAGGGCCACCCCGTGCTGCGGACGCTGATCGAGAACGGCGGCAAGGACTACGGGCAGTACCTGCTGGAGAAGATGTGGTGGCGGTCGTGGCGCATCTTCCTGGCCCTCACGGGCACGTCGATGGACTACCTCACGCCCCTCGACGCCCGGAAGCACTCCTTCAAGGAGTTCATGGAGGAGTGGATCATGGACCAGTTCCTCAAGAACCTGGAGGAGTTCGGCCTGAAGCGGCCCTGGTTCTGGGACCTCTTCGTCGAGGAGTTGGACTACGCCCACCACAGCTTCCAGCTCGGCCTCTACACCTACCGGCCCACGCTGTGGTTCGACGAGCCCATGCCCAGTCCCGAGGAGCGGGAGTGGCTGTGCGAGAAGTACCCCACCTGGGGCGACACGTACGGCCCCATCTGGGACCGCATCGAGTACTCGTGGAAGACGAAGGGCGAGGCCGCGACGCTGCCGTACTCGCTGCCGTCGCTCTGCAACATGTGCCAGCTCCCGACCGCGTTCATGCGCCCGGGGAAGAACACGGCGTGCACGCTCGAGCACGGGGGCCGCAAGTACCTCTTCTGCTCGGAGCCGTGCCGGTGGATCTTCCAGCAGCAGCCCGAGCGCTTCGCCGAGCACAAGAACGTGATCGATCGCATCTTCGCCGGGGAGGCACCCACCGACCTCGGCGGCGTCCTGGAGTGGATGGGCTTCGGCCGGCCCGACGAGCCGGGCAAGGACTTGTACGGCGGCAACCCGCCGTGGTGGAAGACGCCGGCTTCGGCCTGAGCGGGCACACGACAAAGAGGGGGCGACGTGGTCATCGCGCTGTACGGGTTCTTCGAGAACGACTTCCTCGGTCTGGTCATCGTGGCCATGACCGACCAGAAGGTGGGCGACCTGGCCGAGCAGTTGTCGGGCTGGGTGCTCGACCTGCGCATCGAGCGGACGGGCAGTTCGCTGGAGGTGCTCAACGAGCATGGCGAGTTGCTCGACCTCGACGCCACGGTGGAAGAGGCGGGGCTCACGGCCGGCGACATCTTCACGGTGCGGCAGGCGGCATGACGGCTGTGCACGGTGGCACGTGGGTGCACGTCACCACCCTCGACGATCTGTGGGAGGGCGAACTGCTGCCCGTCAACGTGGACGGCGTGGACGTGATCGTGCTGAACGTGGGCGGTGAGGTGGTGGCGTACGAGGACCGGTGCCCCCACGTCGCCAACCCCCTCTCGTCCGGGATGTTCGACGGCGAGTTGCTGGTGTGCGCCGCCCACCAGTGGAAGTTCACCGCCCTCGATGGGCAGGGCGTGAACCCGGCTGTCGCATGCCTGCGGCGCTTCGCCGTGCAGGTCGTGGACGAGGCCATCGCCGTGAACGTGCACGACGTGGTCCAGGAACCGAGGGGGATGCAATGAGTGGGAAGAAGGCGGCTCCGAGCCGCTTGGCCGATGTGCTGGAGCGGGGCGTGGGGCCGGTGCTCCAGGCCACGCCCCTGGCCCGGGCCATCGTCGAGGCCATGAACGAGGAGAACGACGAGGTCTTCGTCGAGGACGCCGGCGCCTACCTCCGAGTGTTCTCGCCCGGTGTGTGCCGCGTCAGCCGGGAGGGTGTGGAGGCCAGCCTGGGCCGACCCATCCGCTTCCCCGGCGACCTGGAGGTGATCATGTCCTCGTTCGCCGGCAAGGTGGCCATGAACGAGGACGGCGCCGTGTGGTGGCTGGCCCACGAGCCCAAGCCGGAGATCCCTTTGCACGCCATCGACCCAGCCTCAATCCCGGGAGGATGACCGCCATGGCCGACGCGCCGGCACGCAAGCTGAAGACCTACTCACTGCTGCCCACCGGGCGGCGCATCCCCAGCGAGTACGAGCTGGTGAGCTCCCGCCTGCACTACCACTACCCGCACAACTTCGAGCTCAGCAACGAGAACCCGGTGAGCCAGTGGTACTTCGAGCACCGGGAGTCGTCCCTGTTCCAGGCCCAGGACTGGGAGGAGTTCGCCGACCCCCGGCACACGACGTATCGCGGCTACAACGAGCTGCAGGACGCCAAGGAGACGGTGGTCGACGGACTGTTGCGTGAGATCGACGCCACCGGGTACGACGACTCGCTCGACAGCGAGTGGCTGGCCTTCCTGCACCAGTGGTACGGACCGCTGCGCTTCCCGGTCCACGGGTTGGAGATGATCTCCGCCTACGTGGCCCAGATGGCGCCCGCCTCGCGCATCACCAACTGCGGCGCCTTCCAGGCGGCCGACGAGATGCGCCGCCTGCAGCGCATCGCCTACCGGTCGGTGCAGTTGCACACGCACCGGGGGAGTGGCGACCCCCACGAGCAGCGGGCCTTCTGGGAGGACGCAGCACCGTTCCAGCCGCTGCGTGAGCTGATCGAGAAGGCGCTGATCGCCTACGACTGGGGCGAGTCGTTCACCGTCTTGAACCTGGTGATCAAGCCCCACATCGATCGCGTCATCAACGAGGAGTTGGCGGGGGCGCTGGCCGCGGCCAACGGTGACCCCATCCTGCGGGAGGTGCACTTCTCGCTCAACGAGGACGCGCTGTGGCACCGGGAGTGGAGCTTGGCCCTGGCCGCGTCGGCCGTCGCCGACACGCCCGCCAACGCCGACCAGCTGCGGGCATGGACCGACAAGTGGCGCCCGCTCGCGGTTGCCGCCGTGGAGGGGCTGGTGTCGGTGCTGGCCGAAGCGCCCGTGCCCCTCGACACCGGGACCGTGCACAAGGCGGTGATCGCCGGGGCCGAGGACGACCTGGCTCGGGCCCTGGCGGCTCCCGTCGCCTGACCGACATTCGAACGCAACGAAAACAAACCGAGGGGGATGACAATGGCTGAGTACAAGTTCTTCTCTGCCGAGTGGTGTGAGGCCGCGCTCGAGGTCTGCAACGCCAACGAGAAGGTGTACCAGGGCTTCAAGGACCCGCTGAACTTCTCGCACAAGATGGAGTTCGCGTGCCTCGACCGCGACCTGGCCACCCACATGGAGTGGAAGGAAGGCCGGGTGGCGTCGTGGGGGCCGCCCGTCTACGACGAGTCCGACCTGTGGCTGATCATCAAGGCGGACGTGGCCACATGGCGTGAGGTCGCCGAGGGTGGGAGCGAGGGCGGCAAGATGCTCATGGCGGGCAAGATCAAGTTCGTCAAGGGACCCATGGCCGCGGCCATCGAGAACGGCGGCGCTTTCAACAACTTCCTGCGCTCCTGGGGCGCGGTCGCCACGGACTGGGACGTGTGATGGCGCCCTCAGGCAAGCCGCGGTATCGCTGGGCCCTGGCTGTCACCTTCGTGGTGGGCGTGGCCATGGCGGTCGGCTCGCTGACCATGCAGCTGCCGTCCAAGGCGCAGGGCGTCGACAACCTCACCAACTCCTTCCGACCGGCGTTCAAGGCCGACGCGCTGGCCCAGACCAAGACGGACATGGCCACCGTGCAGGCCATGAGCGACGAGCTGCGGGGCAAAGCCATGCCCGCCATCGCCGGAGCGCTGAAGATGACGCCTGCACAACTGCAGACCTTCATCGGCCAGAACTTCCCGGCCGTGGCCAAGGGCGTGAGCCAGCTCGACACGGTGTTGCCGTACTTCTCGAACCTGGTGAACGGCCTCGACGCCCAGGCCGCCAACTTCCACAAGGCCGACGCCATCCCCACCAAGAACCTGCCGGCCACCACCGTGCCGTACATCTTCCTGCTGCCTGGCCTGCTGCTGGCCGCGCTGTCGGTGATCGGCTGGGTGCTGTCGTCGGCCGCCGCCCGGCGGGCAGTGTGGGGATGCACGGCCGTGGGACTGGTCCTCATCGTGGCGCCGCTCATTCTGAGTGTCCCGGCCAAGGCCCAGGCCGTCGACAACCTCACCAACGCCTTCCGCCCCGTCTTCACGGATCAGGGGGCGGCCACCACCCGGGCGAACATGGACACCGTCCAGAACATGAGCGACGAGCTCCAGGCCAAGATGCTCCCGGCCCTGGCCGGCGCGCTGCAGATGACGCCCGCGCAGCTGCAGGGCTTCATCGGCCAGAACTTCCCGGCCGTGGCCAAGGGCGTGAGCCAGTTGAACGTCATCCTGCCCCGGTTCCAGGGGCTGGTGAAGGGCATCGAGGCCAACGTCGGCAACTTCAAGAAGGCCGACGCCATACCGACCAAGGGAACGCCCACCACGCTGTTGCACTGGCTGTTCGTCATCCCCGGCATCGTGCTCCTGCTGACGGGAGCGGTCGCCCTGTTCGTGCCTTGGTGGAGCGGGGCCCGGGCGCCCACGCCTCGCTGGGCACCTGCGGGCGGGGCGTCGGCATGATCGCCGCCGTGCGCACCGCGCCGGCCTACCGGGTGCAGTTGGCCGAGGGCGACGACGCCAACGGCCTGGCCACCATCCTGGGAACGTTGCTCGGGCAGAACTTCGAGAACTTCCCGGACCGGGCTGCCATCGCCCGCCGGATGCCCCGGCCCGCGGCCGTCTACAGCACGGACACGGGCGACCTGGCCACGGTGGTGTTCGGGGCGGACGGCGCCACGGTGCACAACGGCATCGTGGGCCGGCCGAGCGTGACCGTGCACGCCACCGTGGACCAGATCCTCGACGTGGCCCAGCTCAAGATGGTGGGCTCGGGCCTGGTCCCTGCCGGCTTCTTCACCAAGCGGGGCGGGCGGGTGCTCGGCGACATCGCCCGCCACCGCCTGGTGGTGAAGGGCCTCGTCACCCACCCGGTGTCGTCGCTCCAGTTCATCGCCCTGATCTCGGTAGCCACCTGAACCATGTGAAGCCGTTCTCGTAACGGGAACGCCGGCTCTGCCTGCGCCAGCGTCACGAGCATGCGCTCACGAGAGGAGGAGGCGGCGGGTCAGCCGTGGCGGGCCCGCCGCTCGGCGATGGTCTCGTCGCCCGCCGCCCAGTGGGTGGGCGGCACCTCCCGGACCACGACCCGGATGCTGTCCCGGGGCGCGCCGACCGATTCCTCGACCGCCTCCGTCAGGGCGGTGACGAGCTTGCGGAGCTGCTCGGGACTGCGGCCCTCGACCAGCGTCACGTCCACGAAGGGCATGGACGAGGCTTACCACGGGCGTCCCGTCACGCGGGCCGCCGACGTTCCTCTGAGCGGAACGGAGCCGTTGCCGATCGGCCCGCCGTGCCCCATCGTCAGGACGTGGTCGGACGATGAGCCTGGTGCGAGAGCGCGCCGATGTCAGTCTCGAACTCGCGCGGCAGTTGGTCTCGTTGGCCGCGCGCCACGCCACGGACCTGGGGATCGCCGTGTCCATTGGGGTGGTGGACGCCGGCGGCAATCTCGTGACCGCTGATCGCATGGATGGTGCACCGCTGCTGTCGGTTGACATCGCCGTCGACAAGGCGTGGACGGCGGTGAGCTTCGGCCTTCCCACCGACGCGTGGTGGTCGCTCATCAAGGACGACCCCGCCCTGGCCACGGGCATGCCCCACCGGCCCCGGCTGGTGATCTTCGGTGGCGGCGTCCCCCTCCGCCACGACGGCGCCGTGGTGGGCGGCATCGGCGTGAGCGGCGGCAGCGCCGCCCAGGACGTCGCCTGCGCCCGCGCCGCGGTGGCGTCGATCGAAGGCCTGGAGACGCCGGCTTGAGCCGGCCCGACGACGCCACGGTGGCCTTCATGGAGCGGGTGGCGGCGGCGCGCGCCGGTGGTGTCGAGGCGCCTACGCCGGACGTCCGGCCCAGCGTGCCCCGCACCCTGCCCGAGGCCACCGACCGGTGGAACTCCCTCCGGGCCCTGGCCGAGCAGGTGATCGCCGAGGCCAACGCCGTGCTGGGCGCCGGTGGCGTCGAGTTGGTGGACGAGCACGGCACCGGTCGCGTCGCCTTCGCCCTGCGGCGCTCGGGCCGGGAGGTGCGGGTGGTCCTGCACCACATGAACCGCACGGCGTGGGTGGAGCTGGAGGGCTGGGGTCTCGACCCCGACGCGGCAGTGGAGCCGGACGGCCCGAACGCGCTGGACGACGTCGTCATCGTCCTGCTGGTCAAGAAGGAGGAACGAGTGCTGCACACGGACCATCGTCCGGAGCTGGGTGCCCGAGTGAACGCGGGCGGCATCGACACGAACTACCTGGAGGCGGGCGCCGGCGCGCCCGTGGTGCTCGTGCACGGCTCCGGGCCGGGCGTGAGCGCCTACGCCAACTGGCGCCTCACCATCCCCGGGCTGGCTCCCTACGTGCGGGTGCTGGCGCCCGACCTGGTGGGCTTCGGTTTCACCGAGCGCCCGGCCGGCATCACCTACGACATGGCCACGTGGGTGTCCCACCTCCTCGGCTTCCTCGACGCCCTGGGCCTCGATCGGGTGTCCATCGTGGGCAACAGCTTCGGCGGCGCCCTGGCCATCCGTACCGCCGTCGAGCATCCCGACCGGGTGGACCGGCTCGTCCTGATGGGCGCGGCCGGCCTGTCGTTCCCGATCACACCCGGCCTCGACGCGGTCTGGGGGTACGAGCCCTCGGTCCAGAACATGCGGGCGCTGCTGGAGATCTTCGCCTTCGACCAGGCGCTGGCCAATGACGAGCTGGCCGGCATCAGGTACCGGGCCAGCGTGGAGCCGGGCGTGCAGGAGTCCTACGCGTCGATGTTCCCGGCGCCCCGGCAACGTTGCGTCGACGCCCTGGCCACACCCGAGGACCAGGTGCGGGCCATCCCCCACGAGACCCTCGTGATCCACGGCCGGGACGACCGGGTGATCCCCGTGTCCAACGCCACCCGCCTCAGCCAGCTCATCGACCGGTCGCAGCTCCACGTGTTCGGCCGGTGCGGCCACTGGACCCAGATCGAGCGGGCCGACGAGTTCAACGAACTGCTCGTCGACTTCCTCCGGCCCCGACAAGGACAGGCATGAACGACACCGAACGCAAGCGCATGGCCGACGCCCTCCTCGGCGCCTACGCCAGTGGTGAGCCCATCGCGCCCCTCAGCGCGTCGGCCCCCGGCATGGACCTGGACGACGCCTACGCCGTGCAGCTTCTCCAGATCGAATCCCGCCTGAAGCAGGGGCACACGCTGAAGGGCCACAAGGTCGGTCTCACCGCCGCCGTCATGCAGCGGGCCATGGGCGTGGACCAGCCCGACTTCGGCCACCTGCTCGACGACATGTTCTGGGCCGAGCACGCGCCCATCCCCGTCGATGCCTTCCTCCAGCCGCGGGTCGAGCCGGAGATCGCCCTGGTGCTGAAACACGAACTGCGGGGCCCGGGTGTGACCGCGGCCGACGCCCTGCGAGCCGTCGACTTCGTGCTCCCGTCCCTGGAGCTGATCGACAGCCGCATCAAGGACTGGAAGATCACGCTGCTCGACACCGTGGCCGACAACGCCTCGTCCGGCGGCGTGGTGCTCGGCAGCCAGGCCACCGACCCGGCCGACGTCGACATCCGGCTGGCCGGGTGCAACCTGTTCAAGAACGGCGAGGTCGTGGCCACGGGGGCGGGGGGCGCCGCCCTGGGCCATCCGATGATCGCCCTGGCCTGGTTGGCCAACACGTTGGGGGAGCGGGGCGTGGTGCTGGAGGCCGGCCACGTCGTGCTTCCGGGGTCGTGCACGTCGGCCATCCCGGTGGTGCCGGGCGACGTCGTCACCGCCGTGTTCGCCGGCGTCGGGAGCGTGACAGCCGTGTTCGCGAGAAAGGACACATAGAAGATGTCGAAGGTCACCGCAGCCATCGTGGGCTCGGGGAACATCGGTACCGACCTCATGGCCAAGCTCCTCCGCAGCAAGCGGATCGAGCTGCGGTACATGGTCGGTGTCGACCCGGGTTCAAAGGGCCTGCAACGAGCAACGGCCGCGGGCGTGGAGGCATCAGCCGCCGGCGTGGACTGGCTGCTCGATCGCGATGAGCTGCCCGAGTTGGTCTTCGAGGCCACGTCGGCGAGCGCCCACCTGGACAACGCCTCGCGGTACGCAGAGGTGGGCGTCCAGGCCGTCGACCTCACCCCCGCGGCAGTGGGCCCGTACGTCGTGCCCGTGGTCAATCTCACCGAGCACCTCGACGCGCCCAACGTCAACATGATCACGTGCGGCGGCCAGGCCACCATCCCCATCGTGGCTGCGGTGACGCGAGTGGTCCCCGTGCCCTACGCGGAGATCGTGGCGTCGATCTCGTCGCGATCGGCGGGCCCGGGAACGCGCGCCAACATCGACGAGTTCACGGAGACGACGGCCAAGGGCATCGAGGTCGTCGGCGGGGCCCGGCGGGGCAAGGCCGTCATCGTCCTCAACCCGGCCGAGCCGCCCCTCATCATGCGCGACACCGTCTTCTGCGCCATCCCCGCCGACGCCGACCGCACCGCCGTCACCACGTCCATCGAGGAGATGGTGGCGTCGGTGCAGCGGTACGTCCCCGGCTACCGGTTGAAGGCCGAGCCCCAGTACGACGAACCTCGTGAGGGGTGGGACGGCCATGCCCGCGTGGCCGTGTTCCTGGAGGTGGAGGGCAACGGCGACTACCTGCCCCCGTATGCGGGCAACCTCGACATCATGACCGCAGCCGCCGCCGCCGTGGGCGAGGAGTTGGCCCGAGCCCGAACGGAGGTCCCGGCATGACACTGCGGAGCCACACGCCCGAGCAGTTCGACGAAGCCCGCTACGACGTGCGCATCACCGACAGCACGTTGCGCGACGGCAGCCATGCCATGGCCCACACCTTCACCGAGGCCCACGTGCGGGCCACCGTGCGGGCCCTGGACGACGCCGGCATCCCCGTCATCGAGGTGACGCACGGCGACGGCCTGGGTGGGTCGTCGTTCAACTACGGCTTCTCCAAGACCGACGAGCTCGACCTGGTGATGGTGGCGGCCGACGAGGCCAAGCAGGCCCGCATCGCCGTGCTCCTGCTGCCGGGCGTGGGCACGGTGGAGGATCTGTGCCGGGCGCGCGACCGCGGCGCCAGCGTGGTGCGCATCGCCACCCACTGCACCGAGGCCGACATCTCCATCCAGCAGTTCGGTCTGGCCCGGGAGCTGGGCATGGAGACGGTGGGCTTCCTCATGCTCAGCCACATGATCACGCCCGAGCAACTGGCCAAGCAGGCGCGCATCATGGCCGACGCCGGGTGCCAGTGCGTCTACGTCGTGGACTCAGCCGGCGCCCTTGTGCTCGAGGACGCGGGCGACCGGGTGGCTGCCCTCGTGGCCGAGCTGGGTGACGCCGCCCAGGTCGGGTTCCACGGTCACAACAACCTGGCCATGGGCGTGGCCAACTCGGTGCTGGCCGTGCGGGCCGGGGCTCGCCAGATCGATGGCGCCACCCGGGCGCTGGGCGCGGGTTCGGGCAACGCGCCCACCGAGGTGCTGGCCGCCGTGTTCGACCGCCTGGGCGTGCGCACGGGCCTGGACGTGGGTGGCATGTTGCGGGCGGCCGAGGAGGTCGTGCGTCCCTTCATGCTGCGAGAGCCGGTGATCGACCGCAACGCCATCATCATGGGCTACGCCGGCGTGTACTCCAGCTTCCTGCTCCACGCCGAGCGAGCTGCGGCGCGCTACGACGTGCCTGCCCACGAGATCCTCACCGAGGTGGGCCGGCGCCGCTACGTCGGTGGCCAGGAGGACATGATCATCGACATCGCCATCGAGCTGTCCAAGCAGCGGGCGGGTGCGCGGTGAGCGGGCGCCTGAACCCGGCGGTCGCCCTCGCCGTGCTGGAGCGGGCGGAGCACGAACGCACGGCCGTCGCACCGCTCACCGACGAGTGGCCCGACCTCGACCTGCGTACCGCCTACGACATCCAGGACGCAGCCCTGCAACGCCGGCTCGAGCGGGGCGAGCGCCTGGTGGGCATCAAGCTCGGGCTCACGTCCCGGGCCAAGCAGGAGCGCATGGGCGTGGCGTCGCCGCTGGTGGCGTGGCTCACCGACGCCATGGTGCTGCCCGCCGGTGCACCCGTGCCCCAGGGCGCGCTCATCCACCCGCGCGCCGAGCCCGAGATCGTGTTCGTGATGGGCGAGCGGCTGGTGGGCCCCGGTGTCACCGCCGTGCAGGCCCTGGCCGCGGTGGACGAGGTGTACGGCGGAGTCGAGATCATCGACAGCCGTTTCGCCGACTTCCGCTTCACCCTGCCCGACGTGGTCGCCGACAACGCGTCGTCCGCTCGCTTCGTGCTCGGTCCCGTGGGCGTGAGCCCGGCCGGCCTGGACCTGTCGCTCGAAGCCTGCCTGGTGGAGGTGGACGGCAAGGTGGTCGACTCGGCGACGGGCGCGGCCGTGCAGGGGCACCCGGCGGAAGCGTTGGCCCTGGCTGCCAACACCCTGGCCGAGCGGGGCCGGGCCATCGAGGCCGGGTGGCTGGTGCTCACGGGCGGCATGACCGATGCGTTCCCGGTCACGCAGGCCACGTCCGGCGCGGTGTCCTTCACGCACCTGGGACGCATCCCGATAGCGAGCGGCGAGTGAGGAGCGGATGATGGAGCTCATCAGCCACGTCATCGACGGCGAGCTGGTCGAGTCGGCCGACGGGGCCCGCTTCGAGACGATCGACCCGTGGACGCGCCAGCCGTGGGCCGAGGTGGCCCTGGGGTCGGCCGCCGACGCCGACGCGGCCGTGGCCGCGGCGCGTGATGCCTTCGACAACGGTCCCTGGCCCCGCATGGGCGCGGCCGAGCGGGGCGCCGTGCTTCACCGCCTGGCCGACCTCATCGAGGCCCACGCCGCCGACCTGGCCAGGGCCGACACCACCGACATGGGCAAGCCCGTCACCGACATGCTCACCAAGGACGTGCCCCGGTCGGCCATGAACTTCCGCTTCTTCGCCGACCACGCCCGGTTGTCGACGGGCGAGGTCTATCCCATGGACTCCGGGCACCACGCCTACTCGCGCTTCGACCCGGCCGGCGTGGTGGCCGCCATCGCGCCGTGGAACTTCCCGCTCATGCTGGAGACGTGGAAGGTGGCGCCGGCGCTGGCCTGGGGCAACACCGTCGTTCTCAAGCCGGCCGAGGACACGCCCGCCTCGGCCACCCTGCTGGCCCGGATGGCACTGGAGGCGGGCATGCCTCCCGGCGTGCTGAACGTGGTACACGGCTTCGGGCCCGACTCGGCCGGGCAGGCCCTCACCGAGTCGCCGGGCGTCGACCGCATCACGTTCACCGGCGAGTCGACCACGGGCCGGGCCATCGCTCGTGCGGCGGCGGCCAACCTCACGCCCGTGAGCCTCGAACTGGGGGGCAAGGGAGCCAACATCGTCTTCGCCGACGCCGACCTCGACAACGCCGTCGCCTGGTCGACCAAGGCCATCTTCACCAACGCCGGGCAGGTGTGCCTGGCCGGCAGCCGGGTGTACGTCCAGCGCCCGCTGTACGACGAGTTCGTGGCCCGTTTCGTGGAGGCGGCCGAGGCGCTGGTGATCGGCAACCCGTCCGACCCGGCCACCGAGGTGGGCCCGCTGGCGTCGGCCGAACACCACGAGAAGGTGGTCGGGTACCTCGACGGTATCGGGCCAGACGGCGGTAAGGTGCTCACAGGGGGGAGGGGTGATGGTTGGGTCGTGCGACCGACGATCGTGGTGGACGCACCGACGGGCGCGCGTGTGTATCGCGAGGAGGTGTTCGGCCCCATTGTCACCGTGCATCCGTTTGCTACCGAGCGCGAGGCGCTGGCCCTGGCCAACGACACCCGGTACGGGTTGAACGCCATGGTGTTCACCGAGAATCTCAGCCGGGCCCACTCGGTGGCCGCTCGCCTGCGGGCCGGCACGGTGTGGGTGAACTGCTTCTTCATCCGGGACCTGCGCGCGCCGTTCGGGGGCGTCGGCGACTCGGGCGTGGGCCGGGAGGGCGGCACGTTCAGCCGGGAGTTCTTCACCGAGCCCAAGGCGGTCGTGGCTCAGATCACGCAGTAGGGGAGGACCCGCCAGGCCCGGCGGGACAGGGGGGTTTCATGGAGGTGCCGGTATTCGTGGATGGCGAGCTCTTCCCGGGGTGGGCGCGCGGTCGCGGCCATGATCTCGGGGACGCCGCCGCTGACGCCGACCTGCCGGTGCCGTACGGCCCGGACGACGACGAGCGCCTGTGGTTGCTCGACTTCCACTGGCCGCGCGGGCTCACGCCGCTGGGCATGACCACGTTCGCCACCACGTACACCCAGATGACGCACCAGGCGGCGACGACCTTGGAGATCCCCACCACGGACGGCATCGCCGTGCGCTTCGTGGGGCCGTTCCTGTACATCACGCCCCGCATGCCGCCGCCCGAGAAGGTGGCCGCCCGCCGCCAGGTCGCGCCGGCATCGATGGCCGCGTGGCTGCAGGCCTTCCCCGAACGGTGGGAGCGGCGGGCCCGGGCCCTGGACCGGGAGTTCGCCCGCCTCATGGCCGTGGAGAGCCGGTGCCCGGCGGGGATCGCCGCCCACCTGAGTGCCGCCGTGCTGTACGAGCGATGGGCGTGGCGGGTGCACTTCGAGGAGATGTACGTCCTGCTCGCCGGACACCTGCGGTACCGGGAGGCCATGGGCGAGCTGGGCGTCGGCCCGGCCCTGGCCGATGCGTGCCTGGCCGGGCGGCCCACCGCCATGTCGGCCGGCGACGCCGCCGTGTTCCGCCTGGCCCGTGCGTTGGGGGACCCGGCCCTGGTCGACACGCTGCTGGCCGACGTGCTCGCGCCCCACGGCGACCGGGCCGAGGGCATCGCCGACGTGGGCCTTGCGTCGTGGCGGGAGCGGCCCGACATCGTGCTCGACCGGGCTCGGCTGGTGGCCGGCGGGGCGCCGCCCCCCACGGAGCAGGCGCTGGCCGCCGACCGCGAACGAGCGCGGGCCGAGGCCCGGTCGCTGGCGGTCGACGGCGCGGCCGTCGACGCGCTCTTGGCCGGGGCCGACCGCACCAACTGGATCTGGTGGAACGAGCACCACAACGCGCTGATCGACCTGCGGGCCACGCTGCCGTTGCGCCGTCACGCCCTGGCCGCCGGGCGCCAGCTGTTCGACGACCCCGAGGGTGCCCTGCTGTGCAGCTACGAGGAGCTGATGGAGGGCTTGCGCGACGACGGGACCCAGACCCGGCCATCGCCCGAGTTGCTCGCCGAGCGCCGGGCCTGGCTGGACACGTGGCGGGCCCGGCGAGAAGACCTGCCGACCACCAGGGGCGAGGGCGTTCTGGACGCCGCCGACCCCATCCTGGCCGAGATCTTCGGCATGCCCGGCGGCAGCGGCGGGGCCGGCGGTGGGGATGCTCTTGCCGGCGTCCCCGCGTCGCCCGGCGTGGTGGAGGGAACGGCCAGGGTGGTGCTGGTGGCCGACGACCTGCACTCGCTCGACCAGGGCGATGTGCTGGTCTGTCCGGGCACGTCGCCCAACTGGGCCAGCGCCTTCGCCGTGGTGGCGGCGGTGGTGTGCGACGGCGGCGGCATGACCACCCACGCCGCCATCTGCGCTCGCGAGTACGGCATCCCGTGCGTCGTCGCCGCCCTCGACGCCACCCGCCTCTTGCGCTCGGGCGACCGCGTGCGCGTCGACGGCACGCGCGGCACCGTCACCCGCCTGCCGTAACTCGTCCCACCGGTTTCGTGCGCAGGAGCACGCGACTGTCGCGAGTTGCTGGACGACAAACGCCAAGGTGGGCACGACCGAGATCGGAAACGCCAGAGTCGGAAGTCCCGTTCCGCATTGCAGAACGGCCTCCTTCCCGCCGCCCGGCCCCGCTGTTCACAATCGCAGGGACAGGGAGGTGGCCGTGCAATACGAGTTGCGCCAGCAGGTTGTCGAGCCCAAGCGCCCGACGTTCCAACACTTGATCGACCGCTTCGGGGACCGACCGGCAACCCGCTACGAAGAGGGCACGATCGACATCCAGGCCCGGGAGCACTTCCACTACCGGCCGCTGTGGGACCCCGAGCACGAGATCTACGACGACGGCTACTCGGCCCTGCGCCTGGCCGACCCGTACAGCTTCCTCGACCCTCGCCAGTTCTATTACTTCCCCTACACGGTGGCCCGGGCCGCGCTGCACGAGGCGTTCGGCAACACCATGTCGTACATCGGCGAGCGCCACCTGTTCGAGCAACTGCCCGCCGAGTGGCGCCAGTTGGTGACCGAACTGGTCGTGCCCCTCCGCCACTACGAGGCGGGCGCCCAGCTGCTCACGTCGTCGGCCACCCGGTTCGCCAACGGCACGTCCATCTCGCAGTGCGCGTCGTTCGCCGCCTTCGACCGGATCGCCAATGCCCAGATGCTGAGCCGCGTGGGGCTGGCCGTCAGCGAGGACGGCTCGGTGCTGAGCGACGGCAAGCGGGCGTGGTTGGACGACCCCGCGCTGCAAGGTCTGCGCCGCGTGATCGAGACGCTGCTCGTGGAGCGCGACTGGGCTGTCGGCCTCATCGGCCTCGAGCTGGTGGACGCCCAGCTGTACCCGCTCCTCTACCGCCACCTGGACGAGACCGCCCTGCTCGGCGGGGCCGGGGCCTACAGCCTCGTGGCCCAGCACTTCGCGGGCTGGTACACCGACCAGCGGCGCTGGCTCGACGCGCTGGTGCGGGCCTGGCTCGACGACCCCGAGTACGGCGGCAGCAACAAGCAGGCCCTGGCTGCCATCGCCGGCGAGTGGCTGCCCAAGGCCACCGAAGCAGTGGCCACCCTGGCCGCCCGGATGGACGACCTCGTGCCCGAGGCCAAGGCCAGCGTGGCCGTGGCCGAGCAGCGGTCGAAGGTCGACGAGGCGCTGCGCACGCTCGGCGCGATGTGAGGAAGGCAGACACGATGGCAATCAAGACCCCACCCAAGTCCCCGCCCAAGTCGCCGCCCAAGTCGAAGGCGCGCCCGGTGGGCGTCCACGTGCAGGACAACGAGCAGAACCGCGCCGTGATCGAGGCCATCGAGCAGGACAACCCCGATGTCACCGTGACCCACATGCCCGGCCTGGTCGAACTCCAGACCGTCGGCCAGTTGGTCGTCCGCCGGGCCACGGTCGAGTCGAAGCTGGGCCGGCCGTGGGAGACGCACGAGTTCCAGATGGCGATCGTGAGCTACATCGGCCACATCGCCGACTGGGACGAAGACGAGATAGTCATCCGCTGGGATCACTGAGGACACCGAAGGAGCTGCGCTGATGTCCAAGCTGTCGATGAAGGACCGGTACGGGTTGCTCACCCGGGACCTGGACTGGTCACCCACGTACGTGGATCCCAAGGACGTGTACCCGTACACCACGTTCGAGGGCATCAAGATCCACGACTGGGACGCGTGGGAGGACCCCTTCCGCCTGACGGTCGACTCGTACTTCAAGTACCAGGCCGAGAAGGACCGGCGGCTGTACGCGGTGCTCGACTCGTACGCCCAGAGCCAGGGGCACCTCGGGTTGTCGGACGCCCGGTACCTCAACGCCATGAAGCTGTTCCTCCAGGGCGTCACGCCCCTCGAGTACCAGGCCCACCGCCACTTCGCTTTCCTGTCCCGGTACCTGGACGGGCCCGGGCCCCGCTTCGCGGCGCTGTGCCAGAGCCAGGACGAGCTGCGCCACACGCAGACCGAGACGCACACGCTGAGCCTGTACAACAAGTTCTACGGGGGCTTCCACAGCTTCTCGAAGATGCACGACCGGGTGTGGTACCTGTCGGTGCCCAAGTCGTTCTTCGACGACGCCGTGTCGGCCGGGCCCTTCGAGTTCCTCACGTCGATCTCGTTCAGCTTCGAGTACCTGCTCACCAACCTGCTGTTCGTCCCCTTCATGAGCGGCGCCAGCTTCAACGGCGACCTGCCCACGATGACGTTCGGCTTCTCGGCCCAGTCGGACGAGAGCCGGCACATGACGCTCGGTTTGGAGTCGGTGAAGTTCATCCTCGAACAAGACGAGGGCAACGTCCCCATCGTGCAGGACTGGATCGACAAGTGGTTCTGGCGCTCGTACCGGGTAACGGGTCTGGTCGCGGCGATGATGGACTACATGCTTCCCAAGCCGGTGATGAGCTGGAAGGAAGCGTTCAAGCTGTACTTCGAGGACCAGATGCTCGACGGCCTGTTCCCCGACCTGGCGTACTACGGCATCCGCCCGCCCCGGCACGTGGCCGACGCCATCGCCGAGAAGGACGTGCTCAGCCACCAGGTGTACTGGACGCTGTACTCCTTCAGCTTCGCGGCGGGGTTCACCACCACCATCCCGGAGAAGGAGAACCTGGACTGGCTGTCGGCCCAGTACCCCGACACGTTCGAGCGTTACTTCCGGGGCAACTGGGAGAAGGCCCAGCGCATCAGGGACGCCGGCGGCCGCTTCTTCTTCCAGGGCCTGCCCCAGCTGTGCCAGACATGCCAGATCCCGATGCTGTTCACCGAGCCCGGCGATCCCACGCGCATCGCGTTTCGGAGGAGCGAGTACAAGGGCGAGTCGTTCGACTTCTGCTCCGACGGCTGCAAGTGGATCTTCGACCGGGAGCCGGAGAAGTACGTGCAGGCGTGGTTGCCCGTGCACCAGATCTTCCAGGGCAACTGCGGCGGCCCCAGCGTTCCCGAGGTGCTGGCGTGGTACGGCCTGCAGGAGGGCGACGCCGGCGAGTACGAGGGCTCGCTCGACCAAGTCTCGTGGGCGGACTGGCACGCGAAGGGAGGTGAGTGACCGTGGGTGTGCGCGCCATCAGCACGTACGAGTTCCCGTCGGCCGATCGCCAGGAGATGTACGGCGACGACCAGTTGGTCCACGTGCACTGGAAGGGCAACCTGTTCATGTGCGCGGCGGCATGCTTCCGGGCGCCCCGGGCCATGCCGTGGGCCGACTTCAAGGCGGCCATGGTCGACGGGTGGGCGTCGTCGGACCCGGACTACACGCCGGACGCGCCGAAGTCGTGGGAGCTCGACGGCCGGCCCTTCGACCCCAAGCCCGACCAGTCGCTCGCCGACCTCGGCGTGGGCCACAAGTCGCTCATCAGCTTCGCCGGGTGAGCGGCCGTGTCACCTTCGTCGACCACGGCGTCACCGTCGAGGCCCGTCCTGGTGAGACGATCCTCGCAGCCGTGTGCCGCACCGGGTACTTCTACCGGTACGGGTGCCGGCGGGGTGGCTGCGGCGTCTGCAAGGCGCTCGTGGTGGATGGGACCGTGACCCACGCGGCCGTGGTGGCCGACAGCGTCCTCACTCCCGAGGAGGCTGCCCGCGGCCTGTGCCTCACCTGCCGTGCCGTACCCAACGGAGACATCCAGCTCCGGCTCGTCGACGGCGACGAGCTCCGCTGCGTCTCGCCCCTGCTCGCCGGTGCTCTGAACCGGGCCCTCACCAAGGAGATCCTCTGATGTCAGTCATGCGCATGGGCTACGTCCACATCCGGGTAACCGATGTCGAAGCAGCCAAGAAGCACTACACCCGCACCATGGGCATGCAGGTCGTGGCCGAGGGCGACGGCACCGCATACCTGAAGTGCTGGGACGAGTACGACCACCACTCGGTCGTCCTCGAAGAAGGCGGCGTCGGGCTGGTGAAGCTCGGCTACAAGGTCGAGACGCCGGAGGACCTGGCCACCTACGAGAAGCGGGCCCAGAAGTTCGGGGCCTCCGTGTCTCGCATGGGCAAGGGCGAGAACCTGGCGGTGGGCGACGGCGTGCGCATCATGCTCCCGTCCGAGCACGTGCTCGAGCTGTACAACGACATCGAGTACCTGGGCACGGAGACGGGAACGCTGAACCCCGACCCGTGGCCCCGTGACGGCGTGGGCGTCTCCGCTCCGCGTCTCGACCATGCCCTGCTCACGGCCGACGACGTGGAGACCACCGAGCGCTTCTTCCAGGAGGTCCTCGGGTTCCAGGCCGTGGAGCGGGCCATCACCGACCCGGCCGACCCCATGCTCATCGGCACGTGGCTGTCGTGCACCAACACGCCCCACGACATCGCCTACGTGAAGGGCCCCAACGGCAAGCTCCACCACTTCGCCTACGCCATGGAGGACTGGAACAGCATCCTGCGGGCGGGTGACATCTTCTCCATGGACGACGTCCCCGTCGACGTGGGCCCCACCCGCCATGGCATCACGCGGGGCGGCACGATCTACTTCTTCGATCCTTCGGGCAACCGCAACGAGGTGTTCTGCGGCGGCTACATCGTCTACCCCGACTTCCCGACGATCACGTGGACGGCCGATCAGCTGGGCAAGGGCATCTTCTACATCCAGCGCGAGCTGAACGAGCGCTTCACCAGCGTCGTCACCTGAGCCGTGACGGATACGTACGCAGCCCGGCCCACGACCCCGCACACGATCAGGGTCGAGCCCCTCGGTCAGGAGGTCGAGTGCCGGGAGGATCAGTCCATCCTGGACGCGTGCCTGCGGGCGGGCATCTGGCTGCCCCACGCGTGCACCCACGGAACGTGCGGCACGTGCAAAGCCGACCTGTTGGCCGGCGAGGTCGACCACGGCGAGTCGTCCGCCTTTGCCCTCATGGACTTCGAGCGGGACGAGGGCAAGGTCTTGCTGTGCTCGGCCAGTCCGAGGTCCGACGTCACCATCGAGGGTGACGTCGACCTCGAACCGGGCCTGGTCTTCCATGCCGTGCGCGACTTCGAGGGAACGGTCACCACCATCGAGGAGTGCGCCCGGGAGACGCTGCGGCTGGCCGTCGAGCTGGACGAGCCCATCGAGTTCAGCGCCGGCCAGTACGTGAGCATCCACGTGCCGGGCACGACGGTGACGCGCACGTACTCGATGGCCAACCCACCCAGCGAGAAGCGGCGGCTGGAGTTGCACATCCGGCGTACGCCGGGCGGCGTGGCCACCGACGGGTGGATCTTCGCGTCGTTGCGGGAGGGCGACCGGGTGCGGTTGTCGGGGCCGTACGGGCGGTTCATGTTCCGGCCCGCCCGGCCCGAGCCGGCCATCATGATCGCCGGCGGAACGGGCCTGGCGCCCATCAAGTCCATGATCCGCCACGCCCTGGAGGAGGGGCTGGGCCAGGAGCTGTACCTGTACCAGGGCGCCCGCACCTTGGCCGACCTGTACGACGTCGACTTCTTCACCGACTTGGCCGCCGCCCACCCCGGGCAGTTCACCTACCGGCCATGCCTGTCGGATGAGCCCTGGGACGGACCGTGCGGGATGGTGACCGACGTGCTGGCCGCGGACTTCGAACGGTGCCGCGGGTTCGTGGCCTACGTGTGCGGACCGCCGCCCATGGTGGACGCCGGCATCAAGACCCTCATGGCCAAACGCCTCTTCCCCCGGGACATCTACCGGGAGGACTTCTTCGACCAGTCCGACAAGGCCACCGGAGGCATCCGGAGCCCGTTGTTGAAGCGGTAGGCGACGGTGCTGGCGGTGGTCCGGCACGGCGAGACGGTCTCGTACCGAGACGGGGGTCTCACCCCGGCCGGCCACGATCAGGCCGCCGCCGCCGGGCACCACCTGGTGGAGTTGGCCCGCCGGGCCGGCTGCGCCATCGGGCCTGACGTGTACACCAGCCCGTCCCGGCGATGCCGGGAGACGGCCCGGGTGATCGCCGCCGTCCTCGGCACCGAGGGGGTGTCCGTGCGGGTGACGGTGACGGAGGACATCGCGTCGGTCCGCCTGGTGGACGGCGGCGAGCTGCTCGACCTGGGGCTGGCCCAGGACCGCCCGCCATCGCCCGCCATCGACGACCTCAGCCGGTTCTGGTCGGAGCTGGCGGCCGGGCACGACGTGTTCCGGTCGTGGGAGCAGGGCGGCTTCCCGTGCTTCGAGTCGCCCGACGACGTGCGGTCGAGGTTGCGCGCCTTCGTGGAGTGCCACGCCGGGGCCACGGTGGCGGTGACCCACGGCGAGATCTGCCGGTTGCTGGCGGGCGCCGCCGGCATCCCCGAGTTGGGTGCCGTCCTTGCCCTGGGCGGGGCGCTGGACGGTACTGCCGACGGGACCGCCGATGGGACCGCCGCCAACGGCAAGACGCGGGACACGTTGCGGCGGATGGCTGGCATGATGGGGTATCCGGGGGTTGATCGTGGATGATCGAGCGTCGTCGAACCTGCAATCCGTGGCGGCGGCTCTGGAGTTGCTGAACTGCTTCGCCGTCGCGGGCGAGCTGGGCGTCACCGAGGCGGCGGCGGAGCTGGGCGTGGCCAAGAGCACGGCCCACCGCCTCCTCACCACCCTGGCCGGGTGCGGCTTCGCCGAGCGCACCGCCAGTGGGCGGTACCGGCTGGGCGTGCGGGTGTACGAGTTGGGCGAGATCGCCGTCAACCGCATGGGCCTGCACGAGGTCGCCCTCCCCGTGCTCGAAGAGCTGCGGAACGCATCGGGCGAAACCGTCCACGTCGCCATCCCCGACGGGCGCGACGTCGTCTACATCGCCCGCATGGAGAGCTACCAGGGTCTGCGTTTCTCGTCCCGCGTCGGGCGCCGGTTCCCCGCCCACGCCACCAGTTCGGGCAAGGCCATCGCCGCCTACAACCCGGACGTGGCCCGGGCCGTGCTGAGTGGCGACCTGCGCCGCCTCACCGGGCGGACGATCTCCACCACCCGGGCGTTCGTCGACGCCCTGGCCGAGATCCGGCGCACCGGCTACTCGTGCAGCAACGAGGAGGCCGAGGTCGGCCTGTCGTCCGTGGCGGCCCCGATCATCGGCCCCGACGGAGTGGCCGTGGGCGCCGTGTCCATCGCCGGGCCCACGCAACGGGTGTTGCAGGACGTGTCGGTCACGGCCAGCCGGGTGAAGCGGGCGGCCGCCCGCCTGGCCCGGGACCACGCGGCGTGGATCCCGCCGCTGCGCGACACCCGGGTGGGCGCGGCTCGGCCGTGACGCCGGCCGAGGTGGCGCGCTGGGCGGCCGTCCTGGGGCGAGCGCGGGTGGAGCGCCGGACCATCCAGCCCCTCACCGACTCGGCGGTGCTGACCATGGACGACGCCTACGCGGTACAGGCCGTCGTCACCGCCGAGCGCCTGGCCCGGGGGGAGCGGGTCGTGGGGTGGAAGCTGGGCTACACGTCGACGGCCATGCGAGCCCAGATGGGCGTCGACCAACCCAACTTCGGCCCGCTTACCGACGCCATGGTGCTGGCCGACGGGGCGGTTGTCAGCCGGTCGTTGGTGCAGCCGCGGGTCGAGCCCGAGATCGGCGTGCGGGTGGTGGAGGACGTGCCCGCGGGTGCCGGGCCCGCGCTCGTGGCCGCGTGCATCGGGGCGCCGTTCGCCGCCCTCGAGGTGGTCGACTCGGTGTTCGAGGGCTACCGCTTCCGCATCGAGGACAACACGGCCGACGGCTCCTCGGCCGCCCAGGTGGTGGTCGGGCCGGCCCTGCCTGCCGGTGCCGCTGCCGACCTGCCCGGCGTGCCGGTGCGCATGTGGCACGACGGCATGCTGGTGGGGGAGGCCCTGGGGGCGGCTGCGTGGGGGCACCCGTACCGCGGGGTGTCGTGGTTGGTGGCCCAGGGCGTGCGGTTGCGGGCCGGGGACTTCGTGATCACGGGCGGGCTCACGGCTGCCGTTCCGCTGGGGCCGGGCGACGTGGTGACGGCCCGGTTCGGCGCCGTCACGGTCAGCGTGCGGGGCGCTCAGGTCCCTGCCGTGTCCCGCCAGGCCCGGTAGCCGCCCACCAGGTCGGTGGCCCGGGTGAGGCCCAGATCCCGCAGGGCGGCGGCGGCCAGGCTCGACGCGTAGCCCTCGTTGCACACGACGACGATGCGGAGGTCGGCCCGGTCGGCCGCGGGGATGCGGTCGGGGCTGGTGGGGTCGAGCCGCCACTCCAGCACGTTGCGCTCGATCACCACGGCGCCGGGCAGGTCGCCCTCGTCCCGCCGGTTGGCCTCGGGGCGGATGTCGACCACCAGGGCGCCCGCTGCCTGCTCGGCGGCGAGGTCGGCGGGTTCGACTCGGTCGAGGCCGCGGCGGGCCTGTTCGAGGACTCGGGCGATAGCGCTGTCGGTCATGGGTTCAAAAGATGACTGGTTCGATCGGGATTAACGGGGTAGGGTGCAGTCCACGCAGACGAGAGGTTCGTTCCATGCCTGCAGTCTCCCTCCTTTTGCCATCCGAGCACACGCGGCCGAGCGCCGTCGTCGTTCGGCCCGGAGTTCGCTTGGCCAGAGTGCCGGCGCCGACGCAAGACTGGTCGTCGTGAACAAGGTGCTCGGCTTCCCGAACCCGGTGAACAAGGTGCTCGGCTTCCCGAACCCGGTGAACAAGGTGTCGGCCCGGTTGGTGGCCGGCGGCGTGGTGCTCATGGCGGCGTCCGCTCTGGTGTTCCGCCAGCCGTGGATCCTCGTCCCGCTGGCGTACGGCTTCTGGGCCCGAGTGTTCACCGGTCCGAAGCTGAGCCCGCTCGGGCAGTTCGTCACCCGGGTCGTCACGCCCGCCCTGTCGGTGCAGGAGAAGCTCGTGCCCGGGCCGCCCAAGCGCTTCGCCCAGTCCATCGGCGCCGGGGTGACCACGCTCGCTCTGCTGCTGCACTTCGCCTTCGGGTTCACCACGGGCGCCGACGTGCTGCTCGGCCTCATGGTGGTGTTCGCCACCCTGGAGTCGGTGTTCGGCTTCTGCGTGGGGTGTGCGATCTTCGCCGCCCTCATGCGCCTCGGCATCATCCCGGCCGAGGTGTGCGACGCCTGCAACAACATCTGGGCGCGCCAAACCGCGGCCTGACCTGCCTGCGCAACGACCCCGCCGCGGTGGCGGCCCGCGCCATGTGCGGCTGTGACGTGCAGCAGAACGCTGAAGGATGGGGCGTCGGCGGCGATCAGTCGGTGGGGGCGCCCAGCTCGCGCAGGCCGTTGGCCAGGGCGACGCGCAGGCGCCGGGCCGAACCCGCGGTGATGTGGGCGCTCAGGCCCGCCCCCTTGGCGCCCTCCTCCTCCAAGGTGACGATGAGTCGGGGCTCGCCGTCCTCGTAGTCGTCGGACACGGCCACCGCCCAGGTGACGGCGGCCTGTTCCTCGTCGGGCTGGTCGCCCCTGTCCTCGTCGATCGAGCGTCGCATGGCGCCAGTCGAGCACGGGGCGCAGGTGCGGCCCGTCACCGAGCGGCAACCTGCCCGAACCATGGCGCCGGTCCGCATCCGCCATGACCTGCCCATCGACGGTCCCCATCCTGGAAACGCCACCCACTGGTACGTCCACCGCTTCGGCGACGCCCTGGACGAACCGTTCCGCGCCGCCGGGCAACGCGTGCTCGGTTTCCTCCGAGGATTCGGGGGGAATCAGTCCCGGCGGCCCGTACTCGCTGACGAGCGTAGAGTGTGATTTCACTATCACCCGTCGACGGGCACCAGGGACGTGCACGCAGCGTGGCCAAGGCCACTGTCGGGTGCCGAACATGACACCACTGGGACGTGACTCATGGACGAATGGACGATCGACAGCTGGATGTTCCCGGCGTCGGCGGGTATCCCGGAACCGGTCGCTCCCTATGCCCACGCGACCGCGGCCGGACCGCTGGTGTTCGTCACCGGCCAACTGCCGGTCGAGCCGGCTACCGGGAAGGTGGTGGGGGGCGGCATCGGAGTCCAGACCGACCAGGTGCTCAGCAACCTGGCGCGCGTGCTGGGGCTGACGGGCTCGGGCCTGGGCCGGGTCGTGCAGGCCCGGGCGTACCTCACGGACATGTCGATGTACGCGGACTTCAACCGCGCCTATTGCGCCTGGTTCCCCGACCGGTTGCCCAGCCGCACGTGCGTGGGCGTTACCGCGTTGGCGTTCGGAGCGTTGGTCGAGATCGAGGTCGTGGCCCTGCGCGACTGACAGCCACGGGCGTGGTGTGGGCCGTGCTCGCCACCCTCGTCACCAACGGTCGGGGGGTGGTCAGTGATGGTCGACGCCGTGCTCGTGGGTGTGGGCGGTGGCGCCGTGGCCGTGGGTGTGCTCGTGGATCAGGTTCACGTCCAGCAGCAGGTCGCGGTTGCCCAGCACGTCGCCCGGCGCGCCTTCGGCCACGAGGCGGTGGTCTTCGCCCAGCACCACGCAGCGGTCGGCCAGGGGGTCGAGGGTGTCGAGGTCGTGGGTGGCGAGCACGATGGTCTTGCCCGCCCGGTTGAGCTGGACGATCAGCTCGATCAGCCATTGCTGGGTGCGGGGGTCGAGGGCGGCCGTGGGTTCGTCGAACAGCAGCACGTCGGGGTTCATCACCAGCACGGACGCGATGGCGACGCGCTTCTTCTGCCCGCCCGACAGCTGGTACGGCGCCCGGCTGGTGAGATCGGCGATGTCGAGCATGGCCACGGTGTCGTCCACCCTGGCCTCGACCTCGTCGCGCGGCAGGCCCATGTTCAAGGGGCCGAAGGCGATCTCCTCGCGCACGGTGGGCGAGAACACCTGGGCGTCCGAGTTCTGGAACACGAAGCCCACCCGTCCCCGGAAGCCGCGGTTGAACTGCTCGTCCTCCAGGTGTTCTTCGGTGACGTCGGAGCCGAAGGCGCGGTACGTGCCGTTGTCCGGGAACACCAGCCCGTCGAGCATCTTGAGGAGGGTCGACTTGCCGCATCCGTTGGCCCCGAGCAGCGCCACCTTCTCGCCCGGGGCGACGGCCAGCGATACGCCGTCGAGGGCGGGGTAGCGGCCGAGGTACGCGAAGGACACGTCCTCCAGGACGAGCAGCGGCTCAGCGGCCGAGGGCACGATCGCCTCCCAACGCCACGAAGGCGGCGGCCACGCACGCCACCGCCCACAGCACGTCCCGGGGGCCCACTCGTGCCGGTTCCAGCGTGCGCACCTCGCCCGTGTAGCCGCGCGACACCATCGCCATGTGCACCTCTTCGGCGAGGGCGTGCGACTTGCCGAAGAGGGCGCCGGCCGACGCGGCCACGAAGCGCCGGCCCGATGTCACGTCCACGTCGGTCCCGACAGTGCGGGCCTTGCGGGCCGTGTACATGTCGGTGACCGTCGTGAGCAGGTGGAAGAGGTAGCGGTACGCCATGCCCAGCACGAGCACGAACATGCGGGGCACGAACAGGGCACGGAGCGCTCCGAGCAGCCGGTTCCACGGCGTGGTGAGCGTGAGCAGGACCACGAGGGAGATGGACACGGCCACGCGGGTGACGATCAGGGCGGCGGCGGTGAGCCCCTGGCTGGTGAGGCCGACGTGGTGACCGAACCAGGTGCCCAGTGGGACGACCACGTGCCCGGGCGTGATGAAGCTGAAGGTGGCCGGCAGCACCACGATGCCCGTGAAGATGGGGATGAACAGCCACACCCGCTTGACGAAGAACGACAGCGACAGCCCCGACGCCACGGCCAGCATCAACGTGGCCGCGTACATCGCCAGCAATACGGGCACGTGGCGCACCAGGGCGGCGGCGATGAGGAGCCCGAACACGGTGGCGAGCTTGACCCGAGGCTCCACCCGTTGCAGCAATCCGTGCGCGGACGCGGTGTCGTCGGAGAACAGGGCCTGGCGCATGAGCGCGGCGCCGCCCCCGATGGTCTTCTCCACGAAGCTGCCCTTGCGGCGCTTGCCGATGCAGCCGCACGGGCACAGCCCGAGCTCGGGCTGCAACAGCCACGCCGGGGTGGCGGTGGTGGCGGTCACGCCGACGAGACCCTCCGCACCAGGCGGCGGAGGCCGAAGAAGGCGGCGATCGCCAGGACGATGACGGCGATGCCCACGAAGGCGGACACGAGATAGCCGACCGTGGGGTTGGCGTCGTTGCGGAAGCCGTACCCGTCGAAGAGGGTGTGGTGCCAGAAGCCGGCATAGCGGCGCAGGCCTTCGGGCACGGCGTCGAGGTGGTACTTGCGCAGGTCGAGGTCCTGGGGTGCGTCCTCACCGAAGGCGGTGCCGGGGGCGATGAGCCCCAGGGGCGTGAGCAGGGCCATGACCCCGAGCCCGACCACGGCCCAGCGCCAGCGCAGCCGGGTGGGCGGCGGCAGGTCGTCGTCGCTCTCGGCCACCGCCTTGTGGTTGATGCGAAGCAACGGGACGTTGGCCCGTTGGAGGTAGCTCACCACGCCCGCGGTCAGCACCGCCTCGATCACGCCCGCGACCAACAGGTGGGCCAGCATCATGGCCGGGATGGTGTGGCTGAGATGGAAGGGCGCGTACAGCGGCGTCCCGTCGGCCCGGTGGAACAGCGTGGGCTGGAGCCCGAACTCGATGGCCGCGCACAGGGCAGCAGCGTTGAGGCCCACGTAGCCGCCCAGGCCGGCGGCCAGCGCCCGCCGCCGCGACGTGAGTGACGTGCCCCGGCTCACCAGCCGGTACACGGCGTAGCCGGTGAGGGGCATGACGAAGGCCATGTTGAAGGCGTTGGCCCCGAAGGCGAGCACGCCGCCGTCCCCGAAGAACAGGGCCTGGATGGCGAGGGCCACGCTCACGGCGATGACGGCCGCCTCCGGCCCCAGCAGCACGGCCACCAGCACGGCGCCTGCGGCGTGGGCCGTCGTCCCGTCGGGGATGGGGATGTTGAACATCATGATGAGGAAGCAGTACGCGGCCCCGACCGCGAGCAGGGGGACGTACCGGCTCTTCACCACCTTGCGCACCCGGCGAGCGGCCACCGTCCACACCGGGACCATGGCCGCGCCGAGGGTGCCGCACGTCTCGGGGCTGAGGTAGCCGTCGGGAATGTGCACCTCGCCACCCTACCCGGTTCTGCGACCTGGTCGCATCGGTATCATTTCCCTCTGTGGGACACCGGGTCGACGACCTGCTGGGAACGCTGCGCCATCAAGGCGAGCGGGTCACGCCCGCCCGCCGGGCCGTGATCGAGGCGCTGGTGGCGGCCGACGGCCACCTGGGCGCCGAGGACCTGGTCGACCGGGCCCAACGGTCGGTCCCGTCCGTGCACCGCGCCACCATCTACCGCACGCTCGACACGCTGGAGCGGCTGGGCGTGGTGGTGCACGTGCACCTGGGCCACGGCCGGGCCGCGTACCACCTGTCCGACGACGTCCACCAGCACCTGGTCTGCGAAGTTTGTGGCGACGTGACCGAAGCGCCCCCCCGGCTGTTCGACGCCGTGGCCCGCCGCCTGCTCCAGTCCGACGGGTTCGCCATGCGGCCGTACCACTTCGCCGTGGTGGGCGAATGCGCTCGCTGCCAAGACCCCTAGCCCTCGCGAGCGCGCTCCTGCACGCGAACGGTCCGGTGGTGGGGCAGGTCAGGCGGTGAGGCCCAGGCGGCCCATGGTCCAGTCCAGGGCGTCGGACATGCATCGGTGCCACAGGCGGAACGTGTGGCGGCCGCTGGGCAGCAGCACGAGCTTGTTCTGGAACCCGTTGCGCGCCGCCATCCGGCTCATGTCGGCCACGGCCGGCGTGGTCACGTTGTGGTGGCCGTCCTCGAACCAGAAGGCGATGGGCGGGCCCGAGCGCATGTGGCTGAACAGGAAGCTGGGCTGGTGGGCCAGCAGCGCGGCCCGGGACCCGTGCAGCAGGCGTAGCGCCCCGCCGTGCCACGTCGGTTCGTCCAGGCCCCCGAAGTCGAGGGACGTGGCATAGCGGTCGGCGTGGCGGAGCGACAGCAGCACCGAGCAGAACCCGCCCTCCGACAACCCGCCGATGGCCCACGACGCCCGGTCGGGCGACGCCCCGAGCGAGGCGATCGTCCACGCCGGCACGTCCACCGCCAGGTAGCTCTCGGCGTTGCCGGCGACGCCGTCGGTGCACTCGGTGTCGGCCGTGAAGCTCCCGTTCACGTCGGGCATCACGACGATGGGTGCCACGCCCGCGTGGCGGCCGGCCCACTCGTCCACCATCACGTCGATGCCCGCGCCGCGGGTCCAGTCGTTGGGCGAACCGGGCGTGCCGTGGAGCAACTCGAGCACGGGCAGCGCCGGCCGGGGCGTGGCGAACCAGGCCGGGGGCAGGTACACCTGGGCTCGGCGGGCCCGGAAGTGCGAGACCGTCGGGGGGATGTCCACGTGCTCGACGATGCCGTGGGTCAGCACCTGCCGCGGTCGCACGGGGTCGGGCAGGCCCGCTTCCCACGCCAGGCGGCGGGCCCGGGCCGTCGACACGCCGAGCCGGGCCGACCGTCCGGTGAGGTCGGCCACCCGGGGGATGTACTCGTAGTACGCGTTGATGCTGGCCGCCGCGGTCGAGGTGACGAGCACGATCGAGAGCCCGGCGGTGGCGATGCGCACCACCGGCCGGCGCCGGTTCCGCCACGTCGCCCACCCGGCGAGAACGGACAGCGCCGCCACGGCGGCGATGAACCACGGCGAGACGATGGAGATCTGGCTCATAGTGCTGGACCAAAGATGGCGCCCGCCGCGCTCACCAGCCAGTCGAGGTCATGAATCTCTCATCTGGAGTGAGGCCGGCCCGCTCGGGGTACTGCGCACACGAGCCGAAAGGCAGCCGCGCACCATGCCCAGGACAACCGGCTTTCCCCGAGTCGATGCCCAGGACGACTTCAACCGCGCCCGGCGTCGCCACGTGTGGGCCTGGCTCAAGAGCCGGGGGAGCGAGGTGACGGGGCCGGTGCCGTTCGACGCCGTGGTGGCCGCCCTCGGGCCCACGCGCCAGCGGGACCGGGGGATCGCGACCATCCCCCTCGACAGCATCGTGGGCAGCGTGGACCGCACCCGCGACTTCGACCAGGCCTTCCGCCCGGCGTCGAGCCGGGCCCGCATGCGGTGGGAGGCGGTGGCCGAGGCCATGCGCCGGGGCCAGCCGCTGCCGCCCATCTCCGTCTACCGGGTGGGCGACGCCCATTTCGTGCGGGACGGCCACCACCGGGTATCGGTGGCCCGTGCCCTCGGGCACAAGGACATCGACGCCCACGTGGTGGAGATCGAGCCCCTCATGCGCTGACCGCCGCCAGCCCCGCTCCGCCCACCGCGCCCCGCGGCCCCGCCCCGCCCATCGATTCGACACACGCGCTTGTGTCGAACGGTGGGGCTACGCGTGTTCCCGCCAGGCCAGGTTCTGGCCGGTGCCGGGGTCGAACCACGTCGTCTTGCCGGGGTCGAACCACAGCTCGGCCTCGCTGTCGCGGCGCACGCTGGAGTCGGCGCTGAGCCGGGCGACGATCTGGTTGGTGCCCACCTCGGGCGTCTCCACCGACTCCAGGGCGTCGAGCGATGGGTCGGGGGCGTCGCTCCCCTCCACCGAGAAGTAGGCGTACAGGTCGGCGCCCATGGCCTCGACCACGTCGACGCGGGCCTGGAACACGACCCCGGCGGCTCGCTCCTCCCCGGACAGCAGGGCGGCGTCCTCGAAGTGCTCGGGCCGGATGCCGGCGATCACCCGATCCATGGCGGCGTGGCGCACCAGGTCGGGCGCGGGCACGGTGGCGAACGGCAGCTCCACCTTGTCGCCCACCACCCGGGCGGCGAGGAAGTTCATCGACGGTGAGCCGATGAAGCCGGCCACGAACAGGTTGGCGGGGTTGTCGTACAGCTCCTTGGGAGTGTCGACCTGCTGGATGCTGCCCTTGCGCATGACCGCCACCCGGTCGCCGAGGGTCATGGCCTCGGTCTGGTCGTGGGTGACGTACACGGTCGTGGTGCCGAGGCGGTGCTGGAGGCGGGCGACCTCGGTACGCATCTGCACCCGCAGCTTGGCGTCGAGGTTGGACAAGGGCTCGTCCATGAGGAACACGGCCGGGTCGCGCACGATGGCCCGGCCCATGGCCACGCGCTGGCGCTGGCCGCCCGAGAGGTGGGCGGGCTTGCGGTCGAGGTGCTCGGTGAGGTCGAGGATGCGGGCCGCCTCCTGCACCCGGCGCTCGATCTCGTTGCCGGGCAGCTTGGCCAGGCGCAACGGGAACGCCATGTTCTCCCGCACCGTCATGTGCGGGTACAGGGCGTAGTTCTGGAACACCATGGCGATGTTGCGGTCCTTGGGCGCCTTGTTGTTCACCAGGTCGTCGCCGATGTACAGCTCGCCGGTGGTGACGTCCTCCAACCCGGCGATCATGTTGAGGAGCGTCGACTTGCCGCACCCGGACGGCCCCACCAGCACCATGAACTCGCCGTCGGCGATCTCCAGGTCGATCCCCTTCACCGCCTCGGTGCCGTCGGGGTACCGCTTGGTCAGCGCTCGCATGATGATCTCGGCCATGACTATCCCTTCACTGCGCCAGCGGTGAGGCCGGCCACGATGCGCCGCTGGAAGAACAGGACCACGGCGATCACCGGCACGGTGACCACCACGGCGGCCGCGGCGATGGCCCCCGTGGGTTGCTCGAACTGGGTGTTGCCCGTGAAGAAGGCCAATGCCGCCGGGACCGTACGGGCGTGGTTGGTCGACGTCAGGGAGATGGCGAACAGGAAGTCGTTCCAGGCGAAGATGAACGCGAGGATGGCGGCGGTCACCAGGCCGGGCGCGGCCAGCGGGAGGATCACCAGGCGGAACGCCTGGAACGGGGTGGCGCCGTCGACCATGGCCGCCTTCTCCAGGTCCCACGGGATCTCCCGGAAGAAGGCGGACAGGGCCCAGATGGACAGCGGCAACGTGAAGGTGATGTAGGGGAGCACCAACCCGGGCCACGTGTCGAACAGGTGCAGTTGCCGCCACAGGTTGAACAGCGAGCCGATGATGGAGATGGGCGGGAACATGGCGATGCCCAGGGCGCCCAGCAGCACCACGCTCTTGCCCGGGAAGTCGAGGCGGGCGATGGCATAGGCGGCCATGGCCCCCACGAGCACGCCGACGAGGGTGGCGATGAAGGCGATGCCCAGGGAGTTGCGCAGGGCGGCCAGGAACTCGCCGTTGTCGAACACCTTCGAGTAGTTGGCGAACGTGACGTGGCGGGGGAGGAAGGCGCCGTCGCCCAGCGTGCGGCTCGGCTTCAGGCTGAGGGACACGATCCAGGCGAAGGGCACGAGGGCCGACACGATGACGGCGATGCTCCCGATCGCCCACAGCACCTTGGTGCGGTCCGTGTCGCTCATCGCCGGGCCCCCTGCTGCACGAGGGAGGCGCCGAAGCCCTTGACGTAGAGCAGGGCGATCAGCAGCACGCACACGAAGATCAGGACGGACACGGCCGAGCCGATGCCGAGGTTCAGCCGGTTGATGAGCTGGTTGTACCCGGTGATCGACACCGTCTCCGTGCCGTTGGCGCCCCGGGTGAGAATGAACACCGAGTCGAAGATGCGGAAGGCGTCGAGGCTGCGGAACAGGAGGGCGACGGCGATGGCCGGCTTCATCAGTGGCAGCGTGATCTTGAAGAACCGCTGAATGGCGTTGGCCCCGTCCACGGTGGCCGCCTTCAGCAGCTCGTCTGGCACGAGGGCCAGGCCGGCGAGCAGGAGCAGGGCCATGAAGGGCGTGGTCTTCCAGACCTCGGTCATGGTGATGATCAGCAACGACGGCACCCGGGAGCCGAGGAGGTCGCTCTGCACGTGGAACCACGAGTTCACGAACCCGAGGTTGGGGGTGAACGCGTACTTCCACGCCAGGGACGCGACCACGGTGATGATGCCGTAGGGGATGAGGACGGCGGTGCGGACCGTGCGCCGGAAGAAGATGGCCCGGTGCAGCACCATGGCCACGGCCATGCCGATCACCAACTCGACGACCACGCTCAGCACGGTGATGGTGAGGGTGGTGGCGACGGCCGACCACCACACGCTGGACGTGAGCACGTCGCCGTAGTTGCGCAGGCCGATGAACGTGGTCTGGTTGGGGAAGCGGAGGTCGGCCCGGTGGAGCGAGAGCCATCCCGCGTAGGCGATCGGGTACCCGGCCACGCCGATCATGGCGATGACGGCGGGCGTCACGAGCAGCGTGCCCAGGCGGCGTTCGGCCCGGGCCCGCTCGGTGATGGCGTTGCGCCCGGCCGTTGCGGGCGCCGGCGCCGGTGGGCGAGCGGCAGTGGTCGTCGTCATATGAGGCCTCCTGATCGGAGCGCCTTGTCCAGCGCCTTCTTCAGCTGGTTGGCGGTGCGATCCGGCGTGATCTTCGACTCGGGGTGGAGCGTGCGTTGGATGACGAGGGAGACGTCGTTGTAGGCCGGTGTCACCGGGCGCACGGCGGCGTTGCCGATGGTGTCGTGCAGGATGTCGGCGAAGCCCCCGAGGGAGTCGCGCACGCCGGGGTCCTGGTAGAGGGCCGCGATGGTGGGGGGCAGGCCGCCTTCGGCCGCGTTGCGGACCTGGCTGTCCGCGTTCACCAGGCAGGTGGCAGCGTCGAACGACTCGGCCGGGTGCTTGGTGAAGGCGCCCACTCCGAGGTTGAACCCGCCCAGCGTGGGTCGGGACGGGAGGTCGGGGGCGACGCGCGGCCACGGGGCGAAGCCGATCTTGGGCACGAGGTCGGGCGCCTGGGCCTTGATGCTGCTGAAGAGGGCGGAGTAGTTGACCATGAAGGCCGCCCGGCCGGCGATGAAGGACTGGGTGGTCGTGTCCTCGGTGGCGTTGCTCAGGGCAGGGTCGGCCGTGTGCGACGCGAGCAGGTCATGCATCACCTGCAGAGCCTTGACCGTCGCCGGCCCGGCCACGGCGTGGTCGTCCTGGATGATCTGCCCGCCGGCCGACGCCACCAGCGACGCGAACCAGACCACCAGGCCCTCGTAGCGCGCCCCCTGTGCCTCGATGCGCCCGTTGGGGCCGAGGCGCTTGGCCTCGTTGATCATGTCGTCCCACGTGACTGGCGGCTTGGGCACCAGGTCCTTGCGATAGAAGAGGATCTGGGCGTTGGTGTTCTGCGGGGCGGCCCACGTGCGGCCCTTGTACTGGGCCGTGGCCAGGGCGGCGGGCAGCCGGCCGTCGGCCACGCCGGCGAGCTGGTCGCCCGTCCACTCCTTGACCCAGCCGGCCTCGGCGAACTCGGCTGTCCAGATGACGTCCATGCCGATGACGTCGATGCTCTTGTCCTTGGCCGCCAGCCGGCGCACGAGTTGCTCCCGCTGCTGGGACGCGTCGGCCGGCAGGTCGTTGATGCTGATCCGGTAGCGACCGCCAGACGTCTTCGAACAGGCGGCGGCGTCGTGCACGAACGCCGGCGTCGACTGCTTGCCGATGTACCAGTTGATCGTGACCGTGTGGGAGCCGGCGTCGGCGCCGCCGCCGCAGCTCGCCGTCACCATCCCCAGCGCCGCCACGATCCCCCACAGCGTGAGCCTGGCCCCCTTGAGCCTGGCCATCCGGAGACCTCCTGGTGTCGAGGTGCGCCGGGTTGATCCCCCCTGGCGGTTGATGGCAAACGCCGATGGGCAGCACAAGGGTATGGATGACCATTTCCTGCTCCCTGCCACGCCCGTTGCCACGCTGGAGCAGTACGTGGAGCGGGGTGGAGTCCGGGGCGTGACCCGGGCTCAGGAGCTGGGACCGGAGGGGACCATCACCGAGGTGGAGGCCAGCGGGTTGCGGGGCCGGGGCGGGGCCGGCTTCCCCACTGGCCGCAAGTGGCGGGGCGTGGCGGCCCAGTCAGGCACGGATCGCTACGTCGTCTGCAACGGGGCCGAGGGTGAGCCGGGGACGTTCAAGGACCGGGCCCTCATGCGGGCCAATCCGTACCAACTGGTCGAAGGGGTGGTCATCGCCGCCTTCGCCCTCGGCGCCGTGGAAGCGTTCATCTGCGTCAAGGCGTCGTTCGAACGGGAGTACGACGCCATCATCCGGGCGGTGGAGGAGTTCCAGAAGGCGGGCGTGTGCACCGACTGCACCGTCACCATCGTGCGGGGGCCGGAGGAGTACCTGTTCGGCGAGGAGAAGGCCATGCTCGAGGTCATCGAGGGCAGGGCGCCCCTGCCCCGGCTCCTGCCCCCGTTCGAGCACGGCCTCTTCGCCACCGCGCCGCAGACGGGATGGGAGGCGGTGGAGCTGGAGCCCGGCCACACGGGCAGGCACGATTCCAACCCCACGCTGGTCAACAACGCGGAGACGCTCAGCAACGTGCCCCGCATCCTCGACCGGGGCGCGGCCTGGTTCCGCACCCACGGGACGGACCGGTCACCCGGCCATGTCGTGGCCACCGTGGTGGGCGACGTCGTGCGCCCTGGTGTCGCGGAGGTGGAGCTGGGCACGCCGCTGTCGGCGGTGCTCGCCGACGTGGGTGGGGGCGTGGCACTGGGCCGGCAGGTGAAGGCGGTGTTCTCGGGTGTGGCCAACCCTGTCATCACCGCCGCGTCGCTCGACGTGCCGCTGAGCTACGAGGGCCTGCAGGCGGTGGGGAGCGGCATGGGGTCGGCCGGGTTCATCGTCTACGACGACACCGCGTGCATGGTCGAGGTCGCTCGCCAGTTCTCCCGGTTCCTGTGGGTGGAGTCGTGCGGCCAGTGCGCGCCGTGCAAGCTCGGCTCCGAGGAGATCACCGCCCTGCTGGACCGGTTGGAGGCGGGCGTGAGCGATGGCCACGACGTGGCCGAGATCAAGGGCTGGCTCACTCGGGTCACCGACGGGAACCGCTGCTTCCTGGCCGTGGAGGAGCAGCACGTGGTGGGGAGCATCCTGCAGGCGTTCGCCGACGAGGTCGACGAGCACATCCGCCTGGGGACGTGCCCTCGGCCCCGGCCGCTGACGTTCCCGAAGATCGTGGACATGGTCGGCGGCAGCGTCGTGTACGACGAGCGCCAGCACCTGAAGCAGCCGGACTGGACCTATGCGCCCTCCGGCCAGGCGGACCCGGGTCAGCGGCCTCGCTTGCCGGAGAGGTAGCGGAGGGCCACGGCCGCGGTGGGGTCCTGTACTTCGAAGGCGAACGTCTCCTCCAGGTACAGCTCGACCTCGGTGGCCGTGTGGGCGTTGTAGCCCACGGCGAAGTCCTGGCCGAGGGTGAGCACGTAGTCGCCGCCCCGCAGGCTGACAACCAGGGCGCCGTCCACGCTCGGTCCCCAGATCACGGGCCCGCCCAGGATGAGGCGGATGTGCTCGAGGAGCGGGTACCCGCCATGCTCGGTGGTCTCCACCACGCCCGTGTAGCACCGGGGTCCGAGGACGATGGCGTAGGGCCCGCCCACCCCCTCGCGCCGTAGCAGGGCCACGGCCCGCGCCACCGTACCGGCGTAGTGGTCGTAGTCGTCGCTGATGGGCAGCGGGGCGTGGGGCGAGCACTCGGCCACGCCCCGGATGCCGGCCGCGGTCATGCCGTCGAACACGGCCCGGTCCTCGGCCATGGCCGCCTGCCGGGCGGCCGCGGTCACGGCCTGCAGGTCGGGGGCGGCGCCCCGCTCGATGGCGTCGATCTCGTCGCGGCTGACGGTGAAGGGCGTGCGCAGCTCGACCAGAGGCAGCACCCGCCGGCGCCGGGCTTCGACGCCTTCGACGGACGCGCCGGGCAGCACGTCGACCCGCCCGAGGTTCTGGGCCGAGTGGTCCCACCCCGCCGGCCCCTCCACGTCGACCACGGGCCGGGCCGACAAGAAGTGCCGCAGCGTGCGCCCGGCCTCGGTCTCGATGGCCGACCACGCCGGTTCGCCAACGGGGGCGAGCTGCCGCCGCAGATGGTCGGTCACAGGAGCTCCTTCCCGTCTCGCAGGCCGCCGACCGCGGCGCCGCCGGCCTTGCCCGCCACTGCGCTTTCGATACCGGTGATGGGTCCCTCGGTGAAGAGGTACTGGCGCAGGACGGCGTCGAGGGCGGGGTCGCGGCGCCGGAGCCACTCCAGGGCCATGGCCGCGTGTTCCTTCTCCTCGTCCCGGTTGTGCTCCAGGATGGCCCTGAGGTCCTCGTCCTCGGTGGCGTCGGCCCGCTGGTCGTACCAGTCGACCGCCTCCAGCTCCTCCATCAGCGAGACGATTGCCCGATGTCGCTCGATCGTCTCGGGGCGCAGGCTCGAGGCCTGCTCGTGAAGTTCCGCGCTGCTACCGGCCACCCAAGCTCCTTTGGTGAGGAAGTTGCTTCCGTCCTACCCGGAGACGCCTGAACGTTAGCCACATGCCCGGGGCGGGTATCGGCGGGCCACGACGGCGTGTCAGGAGGGAGGGCGATGGCTGAGGAACTGCAGGGGATGCGGGTGGCATTCATGATGGCCAACGAGGGGGTGGAGCAGGTCGAGCTCACGGAGCCGTGGGCGGCTGTGGAGGCGGCGGGTGGGCGACCCGAGCTGATCGCCCCGAAGCCCGGCCGGGTACGGGCCATGCACCACCTCGACTGGGCCGATACCTTCGACGTCGACCGCACCACCAGCGAGGTCAGCGCCGACGACTACGACGCGGTCATGCTCCCGGGCGGCGTGGCCAACCCCGACCAGCTGCGCATGGACGCCGCCGCCGTCGCTTTCCTGCGGGCCATGTTCGAAGCGGGCAAACCCGCGGCCGTGATCTGCCATGGGCCGTGGACGGTGGTGGAGGCGGACCTGGTACGCAACCGCACGCTCACCTCCTGGCCCAGCCTCAAGACGGACATCCGCAACGCGGGAGGCACGTGGGTGGACCGCGAGGTGCAGGTGTGCACGAGCGGGCCCAACCAGCTCGTCACCAGCCGCAAGCCCGACGACCTGCCGGTGTTCTGCGCCACCATGGTCGAGGTGTTCGGCCAGGCCCGGGCTCGATCGGGCGCCTCTGCCTGATCGGGCTCAGGTGATGGGCAGGAAGGCGCCCCGCTCCACCAGCCACCGAGTGGCGTCGGCCGCGGGCAGCGGGCGGGCCAGGTAGTACCCCTGCACCAGGTCGCACGACAGCTCGCTCAGCAGCGCCCAGTGCTGCTCGGTCTCCACGCCCTCGGCGGTGACTCCGATGTCGAGCCCGTGCGCGAGCTCGATGAGCGACCGCACGATCTGGGCGTCGGTGGTCTCGTGGGTCATGGCGTCCACGAAGCTGCGGTCGATCTTCAGCCGGTCCGGGCTGAGGCGCTTCAGGTAGGTCAGCGACGAGTAGCCCGTGCCGAAGTCGTCGAGGGCGATCCGCACGCCCAATGCCCGCAGGGCGGCCACCAGTTCGACGGCCGCTTCGGGGTTGGCGAGCACGCCCGTCTCCGTGACCTCCAGTTCCAACAGGCCGGCGGGCAGGTCGTGGCGGTCGAGGGTCGAGCGCACCTCGTCGAGCAGCGAGAGGTCGCGCAGGTCGCGAGCGGAGAGGTTGACCGCCACCGCCAGCTCCAGGCCGTCGTCCAACCACCGCCGGAGCTGGCCGAGGGCCATGTCCAGCACGAGCGTGGTGAGGGGCCGGATGAGCCCGCTGTGCTCGGCCAGGGGGATGAACTCCACTGGCGGCACCAGGCCCCGCCGCGGGTGCTGCCACCGCACGAGCGCCTCCATGGCCACGACGCGACCGTCGGCCGGGCAGGCCACCGGCTGGTAGTGGAGGACCAGCTCACCCTCCTCGCCGGCCAATGTACGGCGCAGGTCGGCCGCCAAGGCCAGGCGGGCCGGGCTGTGGGAGTCGAAGTCGGACCGGTAGAAGGTGACGGGCGCCCCCGACTCCTTCGACGCGTACATGGCGATGTCAGCGTGCTGGAGCAGTTGCTCGCCGTTGGTCGAATCGAGGGGGTAGACGGCGGCGCCGATGCTGGCGTGGGCAGCCACGTCGATGCCGTCGATCAGCAGCGGTTCGGCGAGCGTCTGGGTGATCCGCTCCGCCACTTCAGTCAACTCGTCCAACGTTTCAACGCCACCGAGCAACACTGCGAACTCGTCGCCTCCCAGGCGGGCCACGGTGTCGCAGTCTCGGACGCTTCGTTGCAATCGTTGGGCCACGCGAACGAGCAGTTGGTCGCCCTTGCCGTGCCCGAGGGTGTCGTTGACCTCCTTGAAGCGGTCCAGGTCGACGAGGAGGAGGCCGGCCAGGTCGCCATTGCGGGCCGACGTGGCGATGGCCTGGGAGAGCCGGTCGTGGAGCAGGTTGCGGTTGGGGAGACCCGTCAGCGTGTCGTGCAGGGCCAGGCGCTCGTTCTCTTCGGCGTGGCGCTGCAAGCGCCGGGACACGGAGGCGGCGATGGGGAGCAGCGAGAGCCACAGCACGGCCATGCCGATGACGAGCAGCAGGTCGATGTGGCGCACGTCGTGGTCGACGGTGGCGACGAGGGAGCCCTCGATGCCGGACGCCACGATGGCGCCGTAGACGTGGGGGCTCTCGCCGAACCGCACTGGTATGTAGATCTCGATGAGATCGCTGGGCTCGCCGGTGGGTGTCTGCCTGCCGCGGACGAACTTGGTGGCGGTCTGGCCGCCCAGGGCATGTCGCAGGCTGGGCGTCAGCTCGACCCGCGTGCCCACGTCGTCGCGGCGGTTGGCGTAGATCACGCCGCCCGACGGGGTGACCATCCGGACCCGGACGGTCTCCGGCTTGGCGCCCACCTTCTGAATGAGGGTGTCCATGATCTCTGCCCGCTGCGGGGACAGAGGAGCGCCCGAGGTGAAGTCCAGAGGACCGACCAGGGTGTCGACGCCCAGGTGGAACAGCACCTCGGTCATCTGCCCGTAGACGTCGGCGGCCCGGGACTCGACGGCATGTCGAACGGCGACGTCGAGGAACCACCCGAGCGCGAGAACCGGCACGAGGGTGACGAGGGCGAACCGCATGAGGATGCTGCGCACCGACGGCCTCCCAGGGCGAAACGGGTACGTTCCCCTGCCCATCGGCAGGATCAGGCTCCCATCTGAGCGGTTTTTCCCTAGGGCAAATGCACCGAAAGGCCGCTATTCGGCAGGTTTCTCCCGTTGGCGAGGGCACCGGAAGGGCTCGAGCGCCACCACATAATCGGTGAGGCGGGCGCCGATCTCCACCGGGAGGTCGGGGTCGCTGAGATCGGGGTCGGGCCACGTCTCGGACAGGCGGCGCCACACATCGGCCCGGCCCAGGAAGGGCCCGGCCACCGCCTCGGCACCGATGGCCTTGCGCCACGACCGCTCGTGCCGCAGCATGTGGGCCAGGGCGGCGTCGTTGTCGGCCACCTTGGGGTGCTCGGCGTGGAAGCCCACCTCCAGGGCCAGCACGGCGGCGTCGTCGACGTAGCCGGCGCCGATCACCTGGGCTTCGTAGTGCTCCCGGGCCGGCGAGCTGGCTGCCCCGAACCACACCTTGATGCCGTACTGGCGGGGTCGGCAGTGGAAGCGACCCAGTTCCCGGGGCACCAGCCCGCGCAGCACCTCGCCCACGGCGTCGAAGAGGGCCAGCTCCATCCGATCAGCATGCCTGCCGATGTCAGTGAGATGAAGCGCCGGCCGCTCACTGTCCTCGTGGCCCTGGCGCTGGTGGCCGGAGGCGGGTGTGGCGGCGCCCACCGGTCACACCCCGACGCCCTGTACCTCACGCTCGTGCACCAGCCGTTGGCCGGCCAACTGGCGTCCCAGGACAGCGCCCGGCTCCTCGTCCTCGGGCACCAGGCCTGCGCCGACATGGACGCCGGTGCCCCGCCCGACCGGGTGGTGGCCGACCTGGCCGGCAATTCCGAGCCCGGCTCAGCCGACTTCAACGCCTACGCCTTCGTGGCCGTGGCCGCCTCGCGGTACCTGTGCCCCGCCCACCAGGGCGCCTTCACCGGCGGGCTCCCGGGCACTTCCGGCTCCAGCTGAACGCCGCGGTCGTGCCCACGAGGCCAGGGGGCCGCTCGTGCCGTGTACCCGCCGGCTCGCCTAGGTGCAGCGGCGGGTCGCCGACGTCGGGGCCGCGTCCGACGCCACCGTGAACGTCGTCGTGCTCGACGTGCTCTGGGCGATGTAGTGGATGGTGGCCTTGCCCGCCACCGCGTTGGCAGGTACGTGCCAGGTCACCCGGAACACGCCGCTGGCGTCGGCCCGCCCGGGCCCGTACCCCTCCTGGTACTGCTTGGCGGGGATGTTCTCGTTGGTGTGGTCGGCGTACTCGGTGCTGAAGTACACCTGGTCGTTGGGGGCGGTGTGCAAGGTGAGGCCCTGCTCTCCGCCCGGGGCCACGCAGGGCGAGTCGACTTCGGCGCTGATGGGGACGGCCGGCGGTGGGCGTGTGGCCGGAGCCCAGTTCTGGCTGGGCGGCGGAGGCGGCACGACGCCGGGGCGGGAGGAAACGATCCCTGGCGCCGTGCCGCGGGCCGCCGCTGCTGGGGCAGGCGGCGTGGTGAGTGACGTCGTGGTGACTGCGGCCGAGGGTGCCGGTGCGGTGGCACCGGTGCTCGCCATGTCGCCCGGGGCGACGGGGCCGACCACTGCGGGGTTGGCCGAGTTCGCCGAGTTGGCCGAGTGGCCCGGATGGGTGCCCCCGGCGCACCCACCCACGCTCACGACCACGGCTCCCCACAGCACCAGGTGACGCAGTTGCACGACGTGACTCCTTATGAACCGGCGGTGGTGGGGGCGATGGGGTTCTCCTCGGTGCCGGCGTCACGCTCGGGATGCCGGCCCGCACTCCGCTCGTCGAGCACCCGCTTCTGCAGGGCGACCAGCGGGGCGTTGCGCCCGGCGTCGATGTTGACCGCCAGCGGCCCTTGGACCAGCCAGTGGCCCTGCCATCCGGTGTTGATGGTCACCGCCGTGCGGGTGGCCCCGTTGGGCCCGGGGAACCGCAGGAACCGGCGCAGCAGCAGGAACACCTGCTGCCCGTTGACGAACGGCCCGCTGAGCTGGTCGGCCTGCACCGTGTACCCGGACGGGGTGGTCACCGAGTCGCCCTGTTGCTCGACGGCGATGGCCAAGCTCTGGCCGGTGTGGGCCATGGGCCCCGACCACGCCGTGGGGTCACCGGTGGGGGCGGTGGCCGTCGGTGCGTCGAACAGGATCTGGTCCACGTGCAGGGTCACGTCTTGCATCAGCTTGGGCACGGTGTACTTGCCGTCCAGGCTCGGGTACGTCGTGCGGTACAACGCGCCGGCATCGGTCACCGTGGCCACCACGGCCAGGTCAGAGCTGTTGGCCAGGGCGTTGATCCCGAAGTTCCTGGACGTGGCCCCGATGGAGTGCACGGCTTCGGGCGCCGTCTTGGCGTGGGCGGCCGCGTTCGCGGTGGCCCCGTCGCTGGCGCCGTTGCTGGCGCCGTTGCTGGCGCAGGCCCCGGCCGCCAGGGCCACGGCGACGAGAAGCGCAGCGGCCGGCGCCCTCCCGGTTCGATGGTGCATTCGCATGGTGCTGGGTTCCTCCCTCATTGGATGACCACGTTCAAGTCGTCCAGGCCGAGCACGCCACTGGCCCGCTGGCTGCCGTTGTAGATGGACACCATGTACGTGCCGGTGAGCGACGTGAAGTACGGCGTGGCGCACGTCGTCCAGGCGTTGATGGTGAAGTTGCAGTAGGTGTTGGCCAGCACCGTGGGGTTGTTGCCGCCCCCACCGGCGGGGCCGTCGGTCACGATGATGTTGATGAAGAAGGGAACGACGCCCCCTTCGTAGACGGCGGCGTTCGCGGACCGGGGCCGTCCCAGGAACCAGGCGTTCTTGCCCGGGTCGCTGCCCAGGTCGGACAGGACCTGGTGCAGGTTGATCGGGCCCGTGGCGTCCGAGCCGCTGATCAGCTGCACGCCGTTCTGGTTGCCGCCGTGGTTGACCCCGTAGTTCGACCCCCACACCGCGAACCCGGTGGTCGGGCCAGTCCCGCCCGTGCCCCCGACGTTCCACGTGAGGTGGTTGAAGCCGCCCCACTCGATGCGGCCCGGATCCAAGGTGCCGTTGGCGGCGATGTTGCGGTTGCCGCCCAGCCGGGCCCCCTTCACGCAGTTGATGTCGTCCTGCTGGGGTGTTCGGCCCGCGTAGCCGTCGCCCGCGTTGGTCATGGTGGGCGTGGCCGCCCCGTCGCTCTCCAGGGCGATGGACGAGTGGAAGCACCCCGCCCAGTGGCCCTTCTCGTGGACGAGCGTGCCCCACAGGTCTTGCGTCCCGCTCAGGCCCTGGCCCTGCCCCTGGTACCAGTTGATGCGGGACGGGTCCCAGATCACGACGATCCGGCAGCTGTAAGGGAAGCTGACGTTGTTGTCGATGCAGCCGGTGAAGTTGCCGCCGGTGTCGGACAAGTTGTTGGTGTAGGAGCAGGCCACGGCGCCGCCGTTGGTGCCGCACGACGCCGCGTCACCGCTGGTGATGTAGCGGTAGTTGTCGCCCGCGGCGGCGGCCAGGCTCCACAGGCCCTGGAGCCCGTCGACCTTCCAGGAATTGTCGGCCCAGACCGGCGCGGAAGCCGTGAAGTGGTTCTGGTAGAGCCCGTCGATCAGGTACGTGACGGGGCTGACGAGGGGGAACTGCCGGCTGGGAGCGGCTGCTCCTGCGGGCGGGGCCAGGGCGGCCAGGCCGCTCACGGTGGTCAAGAGGCTGACGGCCAGCGCCAGCGCCAGAACATTTCGCTTCAATCGCGTCACCTTTCTCAGCTGTCCCGCCGGACTCGGATGCACACTTTGAGTACGCCTGAGGCGGAGAAAGGTGTCGACTTTTGGTAGCAAAATGCCGAAGTCCCCCCGAACGGCAGTGACCGGCCGTCACATGGGCGGGACTTCGGCGGGTTCTTGGAGGTGTTGGCGCCCGGCCGAGCGCTACGTCAGGTGGGACAGGGCGTCGGCGATGGGGCCGAGCACGTCGGGCCGGTGGGGCGGGGGGAGGTAGATCACGCCCAGGTCCAGGCCCGCGTCGGCGAACGCCTCGGCCTGGGCCACCAGCGCCTCGATGTCGTCGCCGTCGGACCCCAGCCGCAGGTGGGTGGACGTCATGATCTCGGCCGGGTCTCGCCCGATGTCCGCGCAATGGCGGTGCAGCACGTCGCGCTTTTGGCGGAAGTCCTCGACCGTCCCGCCCGGCACGTTCCAGTGCTGGGCGTGCCTGGCCACCGCCGGCAGGGTGCGCTTCTCGCCGCCGCCGCCGATGCAGATGGGCACGTGGGGCTGCTGCACGCCCTTGGGCTCGCAGCGGGCGTCACGCAGTTGGTAGTGCTGCCCGTCGAAGGTGGTGGTCTCGCTGGTCAACAGTGAGACGATCACGTCCAACGCCTCGTCGAAACGATCGAATCGTTCCTTCAGAGGCGGCAGCTCGATGCCGTAGGCGTCGCACTCCTCTTGGTTCCAGCCGGCGCCGATGCCCAGGTCCAGGCGGCCGCCCGAGATCACGTCCAGGCTGGCCGCCATGTTGGCCAGCACGGCCGGGTGACGGTACACGTTGCCCGTCACCATCACGCCCACCCGCAGGCGAGTGGTGGCCTGGGCCAACGCGGTGAGGGTGACCCAGCCCTCCAGGCACGGCCCGGTGGGGTCGCTGAAGATCGGGTAGAAGTGGTCGAACGTCCAGCCCGACTCGTAGAAGGGCAGCTCGTCGGCCGCCTGCCAGACGGCGAGCACGTCCGCCCACTCGGTGTTCTGGGGCGAGGTCTTGAATCCGAAGCGCATGACCCCGACCCTAGGCAACGGAACGCGGTGCGAATAGGGGCAGCGCACGCTCGCGGTGGGCCAACCGGGGAGGTGTTCGTGCCGCAACGAACAAGCCCTGATCGGGCTTTGCACGAGAAGTCGCCGTACGCATCGCCTGACGGCACGTTTCGCGTGCAGTAACTCGCGAATAGTGCGCATTACTGCACACAAACCATGGCGCTCGGCCAGCGGCCCGCCGCGTTCTTGTGCAAAGCCCCGTGATTGCAACAAGCTGCGGCTGGAGGACGTGGCCCGCGGGTGGCCGTTTAGGAGCTGCGCGAGCGCTCGTCGGCGTACACGTAGCCCAGCCCCCTGATCGTGCGGATGCGGCTGGGGTTGGCCGGGTCCTCCTCCACGTGGTGACGGAGGCGCTTGATCTGCACCTCCAGCGTGTTGGAGTCGTTGGGGGAGTCGGTGCCCCACACCCGCCGCAGGATGGTGGCCCGGGTGAGCACGTGCCCGGCGTTGGACAGCAACAGCTCGAGCAACTGGAACTGCTTGAGGGGGAGGTCGACCCGCGACCCCCGGATGATCACCTCGTGGCGCTCGGCATCCAGCGCCACGTCGCCGACGCGCACGGCGGCCGACGCGTCGGCGCCATCGTCGTCCACCACCGGCTGGCGGCGCAGCAGGGCGCGCATGCGGGCCACCAGCTCCCGCAGCCGGTCGGGCCTGGGGAGGTAGTCATCGGCGCCGACGTCGAGGTACTCCACGAGCTCTTCGCCGGTGGGATCGCTGGACAGGACGAGGACGGGGACGGCCGAGCATTCGCGGATGCGGCGGCAGATGTCCCGGGGTTCGCCGTCGCGCAGGGCCACGTCCAAGACCACGACGCTGGGCTCGCACGAGGCCAGCCGGGCCAACGTCTCGTCCGCTCCGTGGGCCACGGCGCTGTCGAACCCCTCCGGGTGCAACTGCCGCACCAACTGGTGCAGGAAGTGCTCGTTGTCCGCCACGACGAGGACGGTGTGCACGTTCGTCACCCTACGGACGGTTCCTGAACAGCCGGCGCCGCTCACATGGCCGGGAAGTGACGGGACGGCGAACAATCCCAGGCTTTCCCCCGACTGTGGACACTGCCGGCGGAGGGGACGCAACGTTCGCTCCGAGTTCACCTCTCGTTCACGCTTGCGATGCCGCCGCGCTACCCGGCGCTCGTAGCGTCCCAACCCGTGAACCTCATCAGCAAGAACAAGCGAAGCCGGTGGGCCGTGGTCGCCCTCCCCGTGGTGTCGCTGGCGCTCGTCGCGGGGGCGTGCGGGAGCGACAACAACGCATCGAGCAGCGGGAACAGCACGTCGTCGACCGACTCCCGAGCGGCCTCCGTCACCTGCGCGTCGGGCACCATCTCGGGCGCGGGCTCGACCTTCGTCCAGACCATCGCCCAGCAGTGGATCAAGGACTACGCGGCCGCCTGCCCGGGGGCGACGGTGAACTACCAGGGCGTCGGTTCGGGTGCCGGCATCCAGCAGTTCACGGCCGGTACCGTCGACTTCGCCGGCTCCGACGTGGCGATGAAGCCCGAGGAGCAGACCGCGGCCGAGGCCAAGTGGGGCCCCGTCGTGCACATCCCGTGGGCGGCCGGCGGCATCGCCGTCGAGTACAACGTCAAGGGCGTGAGCGATCTCAAGTTGTCGCCCACCACCGTGGCCGGCATCTTCGCCGGCAAGATCACCAAGTGGGACGACGCCGCCATCAAGGCTGACAACAGCGGCGCCACCCTCCCGTCCACCGGCATCCAGGTCGTGCACCGCTCCGACGGGTCGGGCACCACGGCCGCCTTCACCGCCTACCTCACGGCCGCCGCCCCCACGGTGTGGACGGCCGGCTCCAGCAAGGACGTTCCCTGGCCCACCGGCCAGGGTGCCAAGGGTTCGGACGGCGTGACCGCGGCGGTGAAGCAGACCGACGGCGCCATCGGGTACGCCGAGGTGTCGTTCGCCAAGGGCGGGTCGCTGGGCATGGCCAAGATCAAGAACCCGGCCGGCCAGTGGGTCGGCCCCGACGGCTCGGCCGTATCGGCCGCGTTGGCTGCGGCCACCGTCCCCGCGGACCTGAAGATCAAGATCAACTACGCGCCCACCGACCCGAGCGCCTACCCGATCTCGACCACCACGTTCGTGATCGTGCCCCAGAAGCCGGCGGATGCGGCCAAGGGCAAGCTCCTCAAGGCGTTCATCACCTACGCCCTGACCAAGGGCCAGCAGTCGGCCGACAGCCTGTACTACGCCCCGCTGCCGGGCGCGCTGGTCACCCAGGCCAAGACCGCGGTCGACTCGATCGCCGCCTGATCCGGCTGACGCAGCTGATCCGGCTGATCCAGCGCATCGAGTTCGCCTGTGGGGTGTCCCCTCGTCCGGTAGGGTGCCGGCCGAGGGGACACCTGCACGCATGACCACCACCGATCCGACCGCGATGTCCCCGTCGATCCTCCGCCGCGGCAAGGTCCGGCGGGGTGACGCCGTCTTCTCCTTCGTGGCCCAGGCCGCGGGCGTGTTCGTGCTCATCCTCATCGTGGCCATCGGCGTGTTCCTGGTGGGCCGGGCCGTGCCCGCCTTCCGGCTCGCCGGGCTTCACTTCTTCACCGAGAAGACGTGGTTCCCCGACAACGCGCCGCCGGTGTTCGGCATCGCCGCCCTCGCCTTCGGCACGGTGCTGTCCAGCCTGTGCGCGCTGGTGCTGGCGGTGCCCGTGGCCCTGGGTTCGGCCCTGTTCCTCACCGAGCTGGCCCCGCCCCGGCTGGGCCGGTGGACGGGGTACATGCTCGACCTCCTGGCCGCTGTGCCCAGCGTGGTGTACGGCCTGTGGGGCGTGTACTACCTGGTGCCTCGCCTCATCCCCGTGGAGCGGTGGCTGAACGACACGCTGGGCTTCATCCCCTTGTTCGACAGCCGCAACGGCACGTACGGGCGTTCGTTGTTCGCCGCCTCGGTGGTGCTGGCCATCATGGTCCTGCCCATCGTGGCCGCCATCGCCCGTGAGGTGTTCCGCCAGGTGCCGCGAGCGGACAAGGAGGCGGCCCTGGCGTTGGGGGCGACGCGATGGGAGACCATCCGCCTGTCGGTGCTGCCGTACAGCCGCAGCGGCATCGTCGGAGCGATCATGCTGGGGCTGGGCCGGGCCCTGGGCGAGACCATCGCCGTGGCCCTGGTGCTGGCCTCGTTGTTCAAGGTCGACTTTCACATCCTCGAACCGGGCGGCAACACCATCGCCGCCAACATCGCCACCAAGTTCGGCGAGGCGGGTGTGCACGGGCGGGAGGCGCTCATCGCCTCGGGCCTCGTGCTGTTCGCCATCACGCTGGTGGTGAACGTGATCGCCCGGGGCGTGGTCTACCGCACCGGCCTGGCCGCCGAGGGCAAGCCGTGACCGCCACCACCACGCCGCCGTTCGACACAAGCGCGCCACCCCCTGGTGGGCTTCTGTCGAATCGATCGGGGAACGGGCGGCGCCGCGGCGTCGTCAACGCCGTCGCCTGCACGGGGCTGGGCCTGGCCGTGCTCATCGCCCTCATCCCCCTGGTGGCGGTGCTGGGCTACACCATCAGCAAGGGCGCCCGGGTGGTGACGGTCAACTTCCTCACCCACTCGATGCGCGGCGTCGGCCCCCTCGACAGGGGCGGCGGCGCGTACCACGCCATTCTGGGCACGCTCGAACAGGTGGCCATCGCCAGCATCCTGGCCGTCCCCATCGGGTTGCTCGTGGCCATCTACATCGTCGAGTACGGGCGGGGCCCGCTGCGCTCGGCCGTGCGCTTCCTGGTCGACGTCATGACCGGCATCCCGTCCATCGTGGCCGGCCTGTTCATCTTCGCCTTCTGGGTGCTGGGGCTGGGCCAGGGCTTCTCCGGCCTGGCCGCGGGGTTCGCCCTGGCCGTGCTCATGCTGCCCGTCGTGGTGCGGTCGGCCGAGGAGATGCTGAAGCTGGTGCCCGACTCGCTGCGGGAGGCGAGCTTCGCCCTGGGCGTGCCCCGGTGGCGCACCATCATCTCCGTGGTGCTCCCCACCGCCTCGGCCGGCATCACCACCGGCGTCATGCTCGCCGTGGCCCGCGTCTCGGGCGAGACGGCACCGCTCCTGCTCACCGCCTTCGGCTTCGACGCCATCCGCACCTCGCCGTTCAAGGGCTCCCAGTCGGGCCTCCCTCTCTTCGTGTTCAACCAGGCAAGCTCGGCCTTCGACGTGGCCGTGCGGCGGGCCTGGGCCGGTGCCGTCACCCTCATCGCCATCGTCCTCGTGCTCACCGTCCTGGCCCGGTTCGTGGCCGGCCGCAACCGCCTGGAAGTCAACTGATGTCCAAACGCATCGAAGCCACCGACGTCACCGCCTACTTCGGCTCGTTCAAGGCCATCGACAGTGTTGGCCTCACCATCGAGCCCAAGCAGGTGACCGCCCTCATCGGCCCGTCCGGGTGCGGGAAGTCGACGTTCATCCGCACCCTCAACCGCATGCACGAGGTGGTGCCCGGTGCCCGAATGGAGGGAAAGATCCTCCTCGATGGCGAGGACATCTACGGCGAGGGCGTGAGCCCGACCGACGTGCGCCGTTCCATCGGGATGGTGTTCCAGCGACCCAACCCGTTCCCCACCATGTCGATCAAGGACAACGTGGCCGCCGGCCTGCGCCTCAACGGGGTCCGCAAGGGCAGCGTGGTCGACGACACGGTGGAGCGGTCGTTACGGCTGGCGGGCTTGTGGGACGAGGTCTCCAGCCGGCTGAACCGGCCTGGTTCGAGCCTGTCGGGCGGGCAGCAGCAGCGGCTCTGCATCGCCCGAGCCATCGCCGTCGAGCCCGAGGTGTTGCTCATGGACGAGCCCTGCTCGGCCCTCGACCCCGTGTCCACCCTCACCATCGAGGACCTCATCACCGACCTCAAGGACGACTACACGATCGTCATCGTCACCCACAACATGCAGCAGGCGGCTCGCGTGAGCGACGTCACCGCCTTCTTCAACATCGACGGCCCGGGCCAACCGGGACGGTTGGTGGAGGTGGGGGAGACGTCGAAGATCTTCACCAAGCCCGACGACGAGCGCACGGAGGCCTACATCACGGGGCGGTTCGGGTGAGGTTGCGGCCCCAGTCCCGGCCGGTCGACGAGGAGCGGGCGGCCGCCCGCACGGCCGAGTGGGCAGGTGAGTTGGAACGTCGGCTGGGCGTCCTCACCGAAGTGCTCGACGCCCTTCCGGTCGGTGTGGTGGTGTGCGACGAGGGCGGGTCCGACGTGCTCCGCAACCGGCAGGCGTCGGCGCCCGTGGGCGAGGTGCAGGTCGACGTGCTGGTCGTCAAGGCGCTGGACGCGCTGATGACCAACGCCCGCCACAGCGACGCCCGCCAGCACGAGTCGCTGGAGCTGCGCGGTCCCCCCGTTCGGTCGTTCGAGCTCACCGCCGAGCCGCTGGCGTCCGGGGGCGTGCTGGGCGTGGTGGAGGACGCGTCGGAGCGCCGCCGCCTGGACACTGTGCGGCGCGACTTCGTGGCCAACGTGAACCACGAGCTGCGCACGCCCATCGGCGCCCTCGGGGTACTGGCCGAAGCGCTCGCAGGCGAGACCGAGCCCGATGTGGTGCACCGGTTGGTCACCCGCATGTCGGTGGAGGTCGAGCGGGCCCGGGCCCTGATCGAGGACGTGCTCGACCTCAGCCGGATCGAGGCCGTCACCCGGCGCGACCCGCAGTCGGTGGCCGTGGCCGATGTGGTCGAGGCCGCCGTGCAGCGGGTGCAGGCGCTGGCCGAGCGGTCCCGGGTGAAGGTCGTGGTCGGCGCCGTCGCCCCGGCTGTCATCGAAGGCGACCGGGCCGAGTTGGTGTCGGCCCTGTCCAACCTTCTCGACAACGCTGTGAAGTACTCGGAGGAGGGCTCCGAGGTCGAGGTGTCGGCGGCGCGGGTCCCAGCGGGAGCCGGGCCAGCGGGAGCCGGGCCGGGGGGAGTCGAGATCGTGGTGCGGGACACCGGCATCGGCATCCCGGCCAAGGACCTCGACCGGGTGTTCGAGCGGTTCTACCGCGTCGACCGGGCGCGCGACCGTCGTACGGGTGGCTCGGGTCTGGGCCTGGCCATCGTCCGCCATGTCGCCGCCAACCACCACGGCGAGGTCGCGGTCGAATCGGTCGAAGGGCAGGGGTCCAGGTTCACGTTGCGGCTCCCCGCCGAGGAGGGCCCGTGACCGTCGCCAACCCCGTGGTCCTGATCGTGGAGGACGAGGAGTCCTTCGCCCAAGCCCTCGAGGTGGGGTTGCGCCGGGAGGGCTTCATGACGCGAGTGGCGGCCGACGGTCCCGAGGCGCTCGTGTTGTTCGACGCCGTGCAGCCCGACGTGGTGCTGCTCGATCTCATGCTGCCGGGCATGTCGGGCATCGACGTGTGCCGCCAGATCCGGCTCAAGTCGCGCACGCCGGTGATCATCGTGACGGCCAAGGATTCCGAGCTCGACACCGTGGTGGGGCTCGAGGTCGGTGCCGACGACTACGTCACCAAGCCCTACCGCTTGCGGGAGCTGGTCGCCCGCATGCGCGCCGTGCTGCGGCGGGCGCCCGAGGCGGGGTCGGTCGCCTTCACCGACGAGGTGCTGGAGAACGGCGACGTCCGCCTCGACCTCGCTCGCCACGAACTCACCGTTCGGGGCGAACACGTTCCGTTGCCCCGAAAGGAGTTCGAGCTGCTCGAGCTGCTGCTGTCGAACGCAGGCCGGGTGCTCACGCGCGAGACGCTGCTCGACCAGGTGTGGGGGACGGACTACGTGGGCGACACCAAGACGCTGGACGTCCACGTCAAGCGCATCCGCGCCAAGATCGAGACGGACCCGGGCCACCCCACCCGGCTCACCACCATCCGGGGTGTCGGCTACCGCTACGAGACGTCGACCTAGGACCGAGAGGCAGAGGACCGCTGTGGTTGAGACCCGCAAGGCATTCCACGAGGAGTTGCAGGAGCTTTCCGACGATGTCGTCCGCCTGGGCGCGCTGGTGGCCGAGGCCATCCAGGCCGGCACCGACGCCTTCCTCGACGCCGACCTCACCGCGGCCGAGCGGGTCATCGGCCAGGACTCGGTGATCGACGACATCATGCACTCGGTGGAGGGCCGCACCTACCTGTTGCTGGCTCGCCAGCAGCCCATGGCCGTCGACCTTCGGGTCCTCGTCACCGTGCTGCGGATCATTCACGAGTTGGAACGAGCCGGCGACAACATGGTGAACGTGGTGAAGGCGACGCGGCGCCTGTACCCGTACCAGCTCGACCCCAAGATGCGCGGCCTCATCCATCGCATGCGCGAGCAGGCGTCCGCCCAGGTGCGCCTGGCCGTGTCCGCCTTCGCCGAGCGGGACCCGGCCCGGGCGGCGGCGCTGGGCGACATGGACGACGTGATGGACGACCTGCAGAAGGATCTGTTCCGGACCATCTTCACGTCCGAGGTGAAGGACGAGGCGTCGTTGCAACGGGCCGTACAGATCGCGCTGGTGGGCCGGTACTTCGAGCGCATTGCCGACCACGCGGTGAACACGGGCGAGCGGGTCACGTTCATGGTGACGGGCCAGTTCTCGGAGGACCCGAACCGGGGTGAGCCCCCGTCTGACGCCACTTCGGTGAACAACGGGTGAACGGTTGGTCGCCTGGCGATGAACCTTGCTTTCCCCGTGGTTATCCCCAGGTCTTCCTCTTCCGGTCCCCGGGGCGGTGCGCGCAGACTGACGCCATGCGAGATCGACTGACGCGAGGTCCACTGACCACTCGGGACGCGGTGGACGTCGAGCAGCAGATTCAGGGCGTGGTGCGTCGCTTGGAGCAGGCGCTGGTTCCGGCGGTGCCGGCTGCTGTCGTGGAGGTGGAGGTGCGCCAGTCCTTCGCCGACTGGGCCGACGCTCCCGTGCAGGACTTCGTGCCCGTGCTCGTCGAGCGCCAGGTCCTGCGCAAGCTGCGCGGCCCCCGCCAGCCCTCGCCCGCCTGACCCCGCCGCGGGGCCCCGCCCCCCGGTTTCGTGTGCAGTAACTCGCGGCTGTCGCGAGCTGGCGCACAGAAAGCGCCGTCGCCCAAGGTTCACCCGCTCGTCCCCGTCCGGACACGGCCAGGCCAGACCCTTGTGGAAGCGTGCCCGCCGTGCGACTTCACCGCTTCCTGCTGGCCGTCCCCCTGCTGGCGGCAACCGTCCTCACGTCCACCACGACCGCCGGTGCCGACCGGGGCGGCCCGCCCTCCGGCCCGGCCACGGCCACCCCCATTCGGCACCTCGTGGTCATCTTCCAGGAGAACGTCTCCTTCGACCACTACTTCGGCACCTACCCGCAGGCCGCCAACCTGGCCGGCGAGCACCCCTTCAGTGCCCGGCCGGGCACGCCGTCGGTCAACGGGCTGACCGACGACCTCCTGACCAGCAACCCGAACGTCTCCAACCCGCAGCGGCTGAGCCCGACCCAGGCGCTGACGTGCGACCAGGATCACGACTACGGCGACGAGCAGGCGGCTTTCGACCACGGCCTCATGGACCGCTTCGTCGAGACCGTGGGTACGGCCACGGGCAACGACCCCAAGGGCCAGCCCTGCCAGGCCCGCCAGGTCATGGACTACTACGACGGCAACACGGTCACCGCGCTGTGGAACTACGCCCAGCGCTTCGCCATGAGCGACAACTCGTACGGCACGACCTTCGGCCCGTCGACGCCGGGTGCCGTCAACCTGGTGTCGGGCCAGACCCATGGCGAGGCGGCGGGCGGCACCATCACCGGCGACCCGCAACCCCTGGGCGACATCTGCAGCACGCGTGACCAGGCCCGCCTCACGGGCCGCAACATCGGCGACCTGCTGAACGAAAAGGGCGTCACGTGGGGCTGGTTCGAGGGCGGGTTTCGCTCGTGCAGCGCCAGGCACCCGGTGGGCGTGGCCCTGGGCGGCACCGGCCAGTACGGCATGAAGGCCGACTACATCCCGCACCACGAGCCCTTTCAGTACTACCTCTCGACCGCCAACCTGCAACACCTCCCGCCCAGTTCGGTGGCGGCCATCGGCTCCACCGACCAGGCCAACCACCAGTACGATCTGAGCGACTTCTGGGCGGCCGTCGACAACGGCAACATGCCTGCGGTCAGCTACCTCAAGGCAGCCGGCTACGAGGACGGCCACGCCGGGTACTCCGACCCCCTCGACGAGCAGGTGTTCCTGGTCGACACCCTGAACCGCCTGCAGCAGGCGAAGGAGTGGAAGGACACCGCCGTCGTTATCGCGTACGACGACTCGGACGGTTGGTACGACCACCAGATGAGCCCGATCGTGAACCAGTCGCAGTCGAGCGACGACCGGCTCACCGGGCCCGGGCAGTGCGGCGGCAACCCGGCCCGGGTGGCGGGCGGGTACGAGGGCCGGTGCGGGTACGGGCCGCGCCTGCCGTTGCTGGTGGTGTCGCCTTGGGCCCGGCAGAACTTCGTGGACCACGCCATCACCGACCAGTCGTCCATCCTGCGGTTCGTCGAGGACAATTGGCGTACTGGGCGCATCGGCGACGCGTCGTTCGACGCCAGGGCCGGGTCGCTGTCGAACCTGTTCGACTTCGGCCACGGACCCCGGGGCGACCGCTTCCTGCTCGACCCGTCCACCGGCCAGCCTTCCGGCGATCACGCGGGCGGGCGGTACTGAGTACCGTGACTGCGTGGGCAACGCCGGCCCCGTCGAACGGGAGCTGAAGTTCGAGGCGGGCAGCGACTTCGCGCTGCCCGACCTCACCGCTCTGGTCCCTGGGGGCCAGGTCCGGGCCCTGCCCCCGCGCCGCCTGGAGGCCACGTACTACGACACGGCCGACCTCCGGCTGGCCCGCTGGGGCGTCACCCTCCGGCACCGCACCGGCGACGACCAACCGGTGTGGACGGTGAAGCTGGCCGCGGCCGACGACACGCCCGAACTGCGGGCCCGGCACGAGATCTCGTACCCCGCCTCGGGCGCGGCGGGTGACGGCCCGGTGCCGCTCGACGTGGCCGCGCTGGTGCAGGCCTACGCCCGCCACGAACCGCTCGTGCAGGTGGCCCGCCTGGTCACTCGTCGCGTGCGGTTCAGTCTGCACGGGGCGGACGGCGTCGCGCAGGCCGAGGTGGACGACGACGAGGTGGTGGCCTACCAGCGCCGGAAGGTGGTGGCCCGGTTCCGCGAGATCGAAGCCGAGTTCGACGACGGGGCTGTGGCCGGTGGGATGGCGCGCCAGGTGGCCCGCACGTTCCGCAAGGCGGGAGCGACGCCGTCCCGTCAGGGCAACAAGCTCTTGCGTGCCCTCACCGACGGCAGCCACGCCTTGGCGCCCGAGTTGGCCGTCGACGGCGTGGGCAGCCACGCCACCGTGGGCGACCTGGTGCAGGCGGCCATGGCCCATGGGGCGCGACGCCTGCTCGTCCACGATCCCCACGTGCGGCTGGACGCCGACATCGAGGCCGTGCACCAGGCCCGCGTCGCCACCCGCCGGATGCGGTCCGACCTCAAGACCTTCAAGCAGTTCGTGGCCGCGCCGTGGGCCGATCCGCTGGCCGAGGAGCTGAAGTGGTTGGGCGGCGTGCTGGGTGCCGTGCGCGACGCCGACGTCCTGGGCGAGCGGATGGGCGCGCACGTCGAGGCCCTGCCCGAGGCCGACCGGGCGCCCGCCCGCCGGGTACTGGCGGCGCTGGCGGCCGAGCGGGAGGTCGCATTCGCGGCGTTGCAGGAAGCCATGGCCAGCGGGCGCTACGTCGACCTCCTCGACGCCGTGGTCCAGGCGGGGCAGGCCCCGGTGCTCACCGACGCGGCCCTGTCGTCCGATGGGGCCGAGGCCCTGCGGCAGGTGGTGGGCAAGCGATGGAAGCGCCTGCAGGCGGACGCCAAGGCTGCGGGCGACTCCGACGAGGCCCTGCACGGCGTGCGGATCGCGGCCAAGCGCACGCGCTACGCGGCCGAGGCGGGGCGGGCCGTGCTGGGCAAGCCGGGCCGGGGGCTGGCCTCGGCCGTGGCGGGCGTGCAGTCGGTGCTCGGCGACCTGCACGACGCGGTGGTGGCCGAGGTCTGGTTGCGCCAGTTGGCGCGGGCCCGGTTGGCACCGGCCACGGCCGTGACCGTGGGGTTGCTGGTCGCCCGCGAGCGAGCGGCCGCGGCCGAAGCCCGGGCCGCGTGGCCGGGCGCGTGGACCGGCGCCAAGCGGGCGTGGCACGAGTTCGACCGGAACGCGTGATCAACGTCGTCCGGGCCGCCGGCGGTGCCGTGTGGCGCCCGGGGCCTGACGGGGTAGAGGTCCTCGTGGTGCACCGCCCCAAATACGACGACTGGACCTTGCCCAAGGGCAAGGCCGACCCCGGTGAGGACGACCTCGCCTGTGCCCTGCGGGAGGTCGAGGAGGAGACGGGGTACGTGTGCGAGGCCGGTGCCGAACTGGGCGCCACGGAGTACGTCGACCGCTTGGGCCGGAACAAGGTCGTGCGCTACTGGGCGATGCGACCGCGCCGCGGGTCGTTCGTGCCCAACCACGAGGTCGATGCCGTGCGCTGGCTGACGCTGGACGACGCTCGGGACCTCGTCACCTACCCCCACGACGCCGCCATCATCACCCGGGTGGCCGAGAGCCACTCGTAAGCTGGTCGAGAGATGCGGCTGGCCGTCCTCGACCTCGGGAGCAACTCGTTCCACGTGCTCGTGGTCGACGTCCGGCCCGACGGCAGCTTCGAGCCCATCGCCCGGGAGAAGGTCGTGCTGCGGCTGGGCGAGACGGTTGCCGCCCTCGGCCGCATCGACGACGACGCCACCGAGCGAGCGGTCGCCGCCGCCGTGCAGCTGAAGGCCATCGCCGACGCGGCGCGGGCCGACGACATCGTGGCCGTGGGAACCAGCGCCCTGCGGTCGGCGGCCAACGGCGACGACGTGGCCGAGCGCATCGCCGCCGAGATCGACGTTCCCGTGCGTGTGCTCGACGGCATCGACGAGGCCCGGCTCACGTTCGACGCGGTGCGGGCCAGCGTGCTCATCGACCCCGGTCCCGCCCTGGCCCTCGACCTCGGGGGCGGGAGCATGGAGCTGGTCGTGGGCGACCGCTCGGGCATGCACTGGTCGCACAGCGTCGAACTGGGTGCTGGCCGCCTCACCGGTGGCTTGGTCACGTCCGACCCGCCCACCGAGGCGGACTGCCGGGCCGTCCGCCGCCGGGTGCGAGAGGTGCTGCTGCCCCTCGTGGCCGAGGTGCAGGCGCTGCGTCCCACCATGCTGGTGGGGTCGAGCGGCACGATCTGCACGTTGGCCCGGGCCGTGGTGGCCGAGCAGCGGGGCGAGGTGCCCGACCGCGTGCACCAGGTGTCGGTGCGGGCCAAGCACCTGGCCCGGTTCAGCGACGAGCTGCTGTCCATCCCCGAAGCCGAACGCAGCCGCATCCCGGGCGTGGACAGCCGGCGCGCCCGGATCATGCCGGCGGGATCGCTGGTGGTGTCCACGGCCATGGAGCTGTTCGGGTTCGACGAGCTGGTGGTGAGCGAATGGGCCCTGCGGGAGGGCGTCATCCTCGACACCATCGGGCACCTCGACCCGGCCGAGTTGGCCGGCGATCCCCGGGCCATTCGCTCGGCGTCGGTGCTCAGCCTGTGCCGCCGGTGCGCGTTTCCCGAGGCCCACAGCACGCACGTGGCCCGGCTGGCCGTCGAGCTGTTCGACCGCCTGCGCCCGGTGCACGGCATGGGGTCCGACGACCGGGAGCTGCTCGAGCACGCCGCCCTGTTGCACGACGTGGGCGAGCACGTGGCCGTGGACGGGCACGAGCGCCACTCCGCCTACCTGGTGACGCACGGGCGCCTGCGGGGCTTCACCCCCGAGGAGGTGGCGGTGCTGGCGTCGGTGTGCCGCTTCCACCGGCGGGGCACGCCCAAGGCCACGTTCGAGCCCTTCGGCTCGCTCGACACCGACACGCAGGACCGGGTGGTGCGGCTCACCGCCCTGCTACGGGTGGCCGACGCCCTCGACCGCTCCCACGCCGAACCCGTGCAGGGCGTGGCCGTCACCATCGGCCGCCGGGACGTCTCGCTGCATCTGGCCGCCACCGGTGACGTCACCGTCGAGCTGTTCGGGCTGGAGCGCAAGCAGGAGCTGTTCGAGCGCACGTTCGGCCGTCGCCTGCTGGTCGACATGGCCGCCGGCGGTCCTGCCGCCGCCCGCCGCCGCGGCGCCTGACCCCCTTGTGAACGCGTTCTCGTAACGCTCACGCCGCCATAGTGGGCGCCAGCGTTACGAGAACGGTGAGGGGGCGAGGGGCTCAGCCGCCGTTGTAGGTGGCGGCGGCCCGCTTGCGGGGCCGGCGGGCGTCGACCTGGGCCAGGATGGCGAGCAGCTTGTCGCCCTCCAGGGACTCGTGCTCGAGCAGCTGGCCGGTGAGCGCCTCCAGCACGGCCCGGTTGCGGGTGAGCACGTCGCGGGCCTCGCCGTCGGCCTGGTCGACCAAGCGGCTGGTCTCGGCGTGCAGGGCGCTGAGCTCGGCCGGCCCCACCACCTCGTACGGAACCATCTCCGCGCCCAGGAAGCCGCTGCCCTCCGAGTGCAGCAGGGGGACCTTCCCGACGGCATCGCTCATGCCGTAGCGCCCGGCCATCATCTGGGCGATGCCGGTGGCCCGCTCCAGGTCCGCCTCGCTGCCCGTGCTGGGCTCGCCGAACACCAGCTCCTCGGCGGCCATGCCTGCCAGGAGAGCCGACATCTCGGCCTGCAGCTCGGCCCGGGTGATGAGCGTGCGCTCGCCCCACGTGCGGGCCGCGGTGTGGCCCAGGGTGTGGCCGTGGGCCACGATCGACACGCGGGGCACGTCCGCCAGCCGGCCCTTGGACGCGGCCACCAGCACGTGGGCGGCCTCGTGGTACGCGATGCGGCGGCGCTCCTCGTCGGTCATGAGGTGGCCCCGGCGCTTGGGCCCCGAGATCACCCGGTCAACGGCCTCTTCCATCTCGGCCATGCCCACGGCCGGCTTCTCCTGGCGCACGCAGAGCAGGGCGGCCTCGTTGACCACGTTGGCCAAGTCGGCGCCGGTGAAACCGGGTGAGCGCCGGGCCAGGTTCTCGTAGTCGATGCCCGGCTCCAGCGGCCGGCGCTCGGCGTAGAGCTTGAGGATGTCGACCCGGCCGTCGAAGTCGGGCGGCTCGACGGTGATCTGGCGGTCGAAGCGGCCGGGCCGGAGCAGGGCGGGGTCGAGGATGTCGGGCCGGTTGGTGGCGCCCACCACCACGACGCCGGCGGTGGGGTCGAAGCCGTCCATCTCGATGAGCAGCTGGTTCAGCGTCTGCTCCCGCTCGTCCTGGCCGCCGCTCACGCCGCCCCGGCGGCGCCCCACGGCGTCGATCTCGTCGATGAACACGATGGCCGGAGCGATGGAGCGGACCTGGCGGAACAGGTCCCGCACCCGGGCCGCGCCCACGCCGACGAGCGACTCCACGAACTCGGCGCCCGACACCGAGAAGAACGGCACTTCGGCCTCGCCGGCCACGGCCCGGGCCATGAGCGTCTTCCCGCAGCCGGGCGGGCCGAACATCATGATCCCCTTGGGGGGCAAAGCCCCCAGGGCGGCGAAGCGTTCGGGGTCGGCCAGGTAGTCGCGCACCTCCCGCAGCTCGATCACGGCGTAGTCGGCTCCGGCCACGTCGGCGAAGGTGACGCCGCTGCCGTTGTCGTTGCCCCGGCCCTTGCCGATGGTGGCGAACGTCGACAGCCCACCGAGGGCGTCGCCCCCCTTGGTCCCCACGAAGATGAGGGCGAAGAGATTGGCCAGCATCACCAGCGGCAGCACGTAGGTGGCGAAGAAGAGGATGTCCCGCTTGTTGCGCTGGTTGTCGAGCTGCACCTGGGCCCCGCCGCCCACCAGCTTGTCGATGAGCGCGGGCGTGGCCGCATCGCTCGACGGGTAGGTGGCCCAGAACGCGCCGCCGGTGCGAAACGAGCCCGTCATGCGATGGTCGACGTCGTGCATGGTGACCTGGGCCACGTTGCCGGCCCCGGCCTGGCGAACCACGTCGCTCAGGCCCACCTGCCGCCCGGTGGTGACGGGGCTGAGGGAGCCGAGGGACCAACTGAAGACGCCGGCCAGCACGACCAGCATCAGCAGCAGCATGGCGATCATCCGGGTGCGGCTGCTCTTCAGGTCGAACGGCAGCTTCCAGCCCCGGCGCCGCCGCCGCTTCTGGGCCTCCGCCCACCAGTGGCGGAAACGGCGAATGCGGTCGGACATCTAACGAACCTCCGGTTGCAACGTGAGCAGGGTCTCAGTGATCCGGTACGAGAGGTGCCCCGCCGGGCCGTCCTCGGTGGCGTCTTCCGTCGATTGAGCCAGCAGCCCGCGCGCCTGGTCGTAGTACTCGACGAAGGCGCTGCGGCGGGTGGCCGTCTGGCCGTTGACCGTCGTGCGCAGCGTCACCTGGCGATCGATGCGCAGCAGCGACACGGTCTTGCCCGCGGCCGTTGCGTTGCGCAGGCCCACGACCGTGGACGTCGACTCCATCTGCACCTTGGCGGCCGTCTTCCCGACGGCCAACGAGCACGCGGCCGTCGCCTTCCAGGTCTGGCCGCCCGCGGTGCTCGGCGGCACGATGACGAAGGGGTGATCCCAACGGCACTGGTCGTTGCCGGTGGCGCTCTCCAGCGTGAACCCCGTCTCGGACACGCCGGTGGCGCCGGCCGCGTACGACCGCAGCATCTTCGCCGACTGGTGGTCGCGCGTCTCCGTGTAGGAGGTGGCGCCGCCGCCGACCACCACCACGGTGGCGTCGTAGGCCACGGGCTGGTCGCCGAAGCGGGCGAAGTGGTACCGGTACGTGCCGGGCGAGGGCAGGTGCCAGGCCGGCGCTGCGGTCTTGGCCGTGGCCGACCCGCCAGCGTCGGGCGCGGCCGTGGTCGGACCGGCCGCCGCTCCCGGCGGGGCGGCCGCGCCGGCGCCCGCGCCCGCAGCCGCAGTGGTCGGCGTCGCGCCGGCGGTATGGCTCGGGTGGTGGCTGCCGCGGCCGCCGAGGGCCACGGCGACGGCCCCGGCGACGGCCAGCACGACCGCGCCAGCGAGCAGCAACCGAGGGGCGTTGGTGGTCGTCATCTCCACCTCCGTCGCCGCCGGCTCGTGGCCGACGCCAGTGCGTAGGCGGGCGCCGTCGCGCCGCCCCGCGCCAACGCCGCTCCCGCGGTCATGGCGCCCAGGGCCAGCGCGGCCGCCCCGATCCCGACCATGGCGTAGCTGTCGTCGCCCTTGTCGGCCACCGCCGGCTCGGTGGCGTAATCCGCCTCGCTGCCGGACGACTCCTGCTGGGCGTGGGCCAGCTGCACTTCCTTCTCCTTCTCCGACGCCATGCCCTGCTGGCTCACGGCCTGGCCGGGCGGGGGCGTCGGCGCTTGCACGGTGGCCTGGGCCGCGGGCGCGGGTGCCGGGAGGAAGGGAACGACGGGCGGAGGCGGCGCCGGCGGCTGCACCGGCGGGGCGGGCCCCACAGGAGGCGGTGGCGCTGGTGGCGGGGGAGGGGGCACGGGTACCTGGCCCACGAGCACCGATCCCACCGCCGCGCTGGCGACCATGTGCACGTCGGCCGCCACCGCCGCGTGCACGGGCAGGAGCGTGCCTTGGGGCGTGGACCCGGCGACCGACACGGGCGTGCACGCCTGCCCGCCCGAGTCGGTCAGGGCCTTGCGGGAGACGCCCAGCACGTCGAAGGTCACGGGGACGGCGGCCAATCCCGCCCCGGGCCCGGGTACCCGCACGGTGGCACAGGCCTCGAACGCCTGCCCGGGCTGCACGTTCGCTGCGCCGGTGTACGAGAGGGCCGTGGGCGAGGGGCAGGCCAGTCCCGGCGCCGTGTAGGCGATGAAGTTGGGCCCCGACCGCGTCCATGCCACCGCATCGGGGGCGGCGGTGGCACCAGGCAGGCCGGCGCGAAACGTCAAGGCGTCGCACACCAACTGCATGGAGACGTCTTCGGGTCCACCTTGATAGGGCTCCGGCACGTGATCAGTGACGGCGGGGGACCAGGTGTGGAGTTGGCGGCACGCGCGCACGTCCACCTCCTGGACCTTTCCGTTGACCAAGGCCATGATCGTGCCCGGCCTCGTCAACCCCCACGCGTCGACCGGCCACGGAGCGTCCTCCGACGTGCGGCCCTGGAACAAGGGGTGCAGGCACACCGGGAGCGATTGGCCCGTCCGGCTGAGCTCGCCCGGCAACTTCGCGTCACAGGTCCACAACGTGTCCTTGGCCCGGTCGTGGGCCAGCAGCCCCAGGCCTCCGGGCGCGCACGGCTGGGTCCAGAAGCGCAGCTCGGCGTTGCGGTCGGGGGCGGCACCGGCCCGGGGGACGGCCCACGCCGGGAAGGGGGCCGTGCCGTTGCCGTTGTAGGCATCGACGTAGTCGGCCGTCCGGTCGAGGGAGAACCACAACTCGTCGTGCACCGAGTCGTACGCCAGGCTGTCGATGGCCGGGCGTGGGGGGAGGAGGTGCGAGCCGTCCCGATCGCTCAGCGCCTTGGCCCGGGCCGCCGCGTACGTGGCCGGGTCGAAGTGCACGATCAAGCGGCCCGTCTCCTTGCAGGTGGTGGGATCGGCGATCCGGATCACGCCGGACGAGGGGTCAGGACCGGTCTCGCCCCGCACCGTGTAGTAGAGGTGCGTACCGTCGGAGGCGAGGGCGCCGGAGTCGTCCGAGTTGCCGGACAAGCGCGGGTAGAGGGGCGCCTGCGCCGTGACCACGCACGGCTGGGGCACCCGTGCCAGCGTGCCGGTGCAGTCGGTTCCCTGGCACTTGTCGCTTCCGCCGGCGCCGCCGACGACCAACGCCTCGCCGAAGTTGGGCGGCCGGAAGCGGAGGGTCTGCCAGGCGTACCAGGTGAAGCCCGGCGTTTGGGGGGCGGACGGGTCGCAGTGCTCGTTGGCGCACTCGATGCCGACGTCCAGGTAGAACTGACCGTACCGGTCGACCGTCCACCACACCGAGCCCGTCCCCCAGAACCGGTTGCTCGTGATGGGCGGTTGGGTGCCGTACTCCTGCGTGGCGAAGCCGTCCCTGGTGTAGAGGGTGACGAGCTTGTCCTTGGCCCCGAACCCCGGGGTCCCGAAGTACAGGACGTGGTCGCCGTCGACCGGGTCAGGGAGGCCGCCGAACCAGGTGACGGTGGCCGAGAGGGTGTCGTCTGTCCAGGTGGCCCCGCGGTCGTCCGAGTGGCGGATGCCGCGGGGGATGGAGTTGGTGAGCAGGTAGAGACGCAGCGCCCCGCCCGGCCGCTCCACGCCGAAGAGGCCCACGGCGTCGCTGTCGAGGCGCTTGGCCTTGCCGTAGCTGTTCCCGAAGTCGTTGCTCTCGAGCAGGACGGCCGACCCCGTTCTGGCGCCGGGAGATTGACCGGCCCATCCCGACGAGCCGTTGAGCACGAGGAACACGGTGCCGGCGGTCGTGGGGTCGACGGCGAACGCCGGTGGGTCAGGCGTCACGAGGGCCGGGGTCTGCGCCTGCTGCCAGCTGACGCCTGCGTTCTTGGTCACGAAGAACGTCACCTGGGCGGCGGTCTTCTGGCCCCCCAAGCCGCCGCTGAACGCCAGCGCGTAGCCCACGGCCGGGTCGCTCGGGGCGAAGAAGAGCTGGCGCACGGGCTGGCCGGCCAGGCCCACGTTGGCGGGTTGCCACGTCGTCCCCGCGTCCAGGCTGCGGACGACGGCCATGCCGTTGCCGTCCTCGGACACGTAGACCGTGTCGCGATCGGGAGCGTAGATGCCGGTGATCCGGAGCGGGTTCCCGTTGGCCGACGTCCGGTCGTCGAAGAAGACCACGTGCCACGTGGTGCCGGCATCGGTCGTGCGCTCCAGCTTCCGGTTGTCACCGGCCACCCGGTAGCCGAGGCAGGGCCGCCACGGGTCCATGGTGAGGCGGTACGGCGGGATCCCGTCGCTGTTGGGCCCGGCGACGGGGACGGGCTGGCCCATGGTGGCCCAGGTGTTGGTCGGTCCGAGGCGCGGCGTGCAGGGTGGGGCCGGGATGCCCGGCTGCGGGGGGAGGCTCGCCGGGTCGGTGACCGCCCGGGAGGGGTTCGGGCACAGGGCGGCCGCGCTCAGCCAGGTGAGCGCGGCGGCCACGAGGGCCCCGGCGAACCGGTGCCGGCGCGACATCGACCCCATCTTGGTCAGCATCTCGGGAGTCGGATGCTGCTCAGCCGAAGGTGAACTGCGGCTGCCCCGTGCCCTCGGTGGCGGAGACGATCAGGTAGGTGCTCCCCGCCGGTACGGCAACCGGAGTGGCCGGCCCTGCGGAGACGTTCGGGTACACGGCCTTGGTGACGCAGTTGGGCATTGCCACGAAGCGGAGCAGCAACTTGTTCTGCGTGGCCGGGACGGCTGCGTGCCACGTAACCGCCAGCGCGCCATTCACCACGGGGAGCTGGCTCACGGCGAAGGCTGCCGAGTCCGTCCGGTTGCCCAGGAAGTTGGACTGGGTCACCGCATAGTTGGTGTCGATCGTGCAGGTCCCGCCTTCTTGCACCGATTCGGATGCAACCCACAGGTGGGCGTGGGTGCCGGCCCCGTAGGTGAAGTTGTAGGACTGACCGGCGGACGATGCCGGTGCCGCCAGGGGGATCCCCGCGGCGGCCAGGACGCCGATCAGGGTGCCGATCGTCCTCGCTCTGAGCCTGACTGTCTGCATGAGTGCCTCTCCTACGGCTGGTTCGAGTGAGCGGTGGAATGGCTCTGTGGCCCCGGTCGTGGGACCGGGGCCACAGGGGGTCGAGGGATGTGGGTTACGGGACGGCGCAGCCGTCGCGGCCGTCGTTGCCCCACTGGTTGCCGGACGTGTTCCCGCACACGACGAGAGGCACGGGCAGGTAGGGCCCGCCCTTCACGCCCACGTACCCACCGGAGTTGGTGCCACCGCCGTTGTTGTTGGTGGTGGGGTCGAGCTGGTTGGGGCAGGCGGAGTTGGTGCCATTGCTCTCGTAGTTCGACGCCCCGACGTAGCCGGACGACGAGTTGTTCACCGGGTCGACGTTGGTGTTGTTGCCGTCGAGAACGACGTACGCGCCGACCGGCGTGCTGGTGTCCAGCCCGCCGGGGCCGGTGACGGGCGAGGCGCAGAGTCGCGAGGGACCGTTGGTCGTGGTGGCACCCACGTCGAGCGCGCCACCGGTGAAGGTGACGGGCCCGGCAGTCACCGGCACCGGGGTGCCGACGCACAGGGCGGCCTGGGTGCCGGACACGATCGGGGTGACCCCGGCCGGACAGTTGGCGGGAGCGGGCGGGGGTGCGCCGGCGGCCATGGCCAGCTGCGGTACCAGCAGGCCGCCGCCCGCCATGAGGCCGACCAAGCCGGCCACGAATGCTTTCTTCATTTTGATTTGTCCTCCCATTGGACATAAATAAGCACGACGAAGGTGTCTGCTTATCCCAGCTAACAATGTCGCCGGTTCACTCCTCCCGAACTGAGCCGACGACGGAGTAAAACCTAACAAGGCTGGCTGACATTCGGCTTTGTTTTAGGTAAACACTCGCGGCTATTTTTCGCAATGGATGGCATCGGGCCCCAGCCGCGAACCGGTCCACACCTTGGACTACGCCCGACGGGGCCTGCCGTGTCGCAGAAAGTGGGCGTGGTGCCTGATGTTCACCGAGCCATCACCGGACGTTCTTCCAGGGCTGGACCAGCGAGGATTGCGCCAATTGTTTCCAGAAGTCCTCGCTGTTGTTCATGCCGCCACCACTGAGGCCGCTGTTGGGGGCCGATGCGCCCACGCTGGTGCTGCCCACGCAGACATGGGGCCCAGGGTCGGGCGGGCACGGGAAGGAGGACGGTTTGGTGCTGAGGGTGAAGTCGAGCACCTCGGCCAGGTTGTTGGCCGCCGCATCGCGTGGCGTCAGAGCAGACAGCCCCCAGCGCCACTCGACCATCTTGAGGATGGACGTGTGGTCGTACTGCCCGTGGGCCACGGCGCCGGGCGTGGCGAAGGGCGACACCACGTAGCAGGGCACCCGGAAGCCGGCGGTGTTGTGCTCCTCGGTGGCCGTGGCCGTGAAGGCGTCGGGCAAGGAGGGCGGGGCCACGTGCTCGAAGAAGCCGCCCCACTCGTCGTAGGTGATGACGAGCACGGTCTTGGACCACAGGGAGCTGCACAGCAGGGCGTTGACGACCTTGCCGATGAAGGCCTGGCCCCGGCGGATGTCGGCGTGGGGGTGGTCGTCGTTCGACCCGCCCTGGTCCTCACCCACGAAGAACGGGTCGATGTACGAGTACGAGGGCAGCGTCCCGGCTGCGGCATCGGCGAAGAAGCCGGCCACGTGCCTGGCGATGGGCAGGTACTTCTGGCCCCACAGGGCCAGGAAGGGCTCGTCGCTGAAGTAGTAGGTGGCCGACACGTTGGCTGCCGCCAGCTCGTCCCAGATGGTGGGCAGGAACGACTGGGCGAGGGCGTTGTCGATCCGGTCCGTCTGGGCCGCGTGGGTGTAGAAGCGGTTGGGGAACGTGGGCCCGAGGATCGAGCAGAAGTAGTTGTCGCAGATGGTGAAGTCGTCGACCAGGGCCGAGTTGGTGGGCAACTGGCTGCGCACGTAGTAGCCCAGGGCGTAGTCGTCGTTGGCGCCCTTGCGGAAGCCGTCGCACAAGCCGCCGTCGAGCTGCGTGCGCCCGCCGTCGTAGGAGTGGTCGGGATCGTTGAAGCCGCAGCCCGTCCAGTCGAGGAGCTGGTGCGTGGGGTGGGACACGCCCAGGTCGTCGTTGTAGGTCAGGCCCGCCTGCGTGCCGGTGGCGCCCGGCGCCCACCCCAGGAAGTGGTCGAAGGAGCGGTTCTCCATGACGAGCACGACGATGTGCTCGATGCCGCTGCTCCCGGGGTCGGGCAGCGTGGGCGGCGGCGAGGCCCCGGCGATGGTGGGCCAGCTCTTGGTGGCGACGACGGCTCCCACCGCTCCCGCGGCGGCCAGGAACTCCCGACGGCTGATGGGCATGACGACGCTTCTCCTCTCAGCGATCACTGATGTCGTACGAAACGCACACAGCGGAGCGTCGGGAGACAGCCCAGAGTGCATGCGAGTGATTCGCCCTGCGAGCGTCCCCGCCCTTTTCTCGGCCGGGGATTTCCGGTGTTGTTCACCATCCCGATGGACAGCGATAAGCCGTTGGCCCTACAAGTAGGAGATGCGCCATCTCGTCTGGGGGATCGCGGCTGCATTGGCCGCGGTGCTCGCAGTTCCAAGACCTGCCAGTGCCGCCACTCTGCCGCCGGTCAAGCACGTCTTCGTCATCGTGTTGGAGAACAAGAATTCCAGCGAGACGTTCGCCCCCAACTCGCCGGCGCCATACCTGGCCCACACGCTTCCTGCCGCCGGCCAGTTCCTGGCCGACTACTACGGCATCGGCCACGCCTCGCTCGACAACTACATCGCCATGATCAGCGGCCAGGCACCCAACGCCGACACCCAGGGCGACTGCCAGATCTACAAGGACTTCGTGGGCCCGGGGCTGGTCGTCAGTCCCGGCCAAGCTGTGGGACAGGGCTGCGTGTACCCAGCGACGGTGCAGACGCTGGCCGACCAGCTGGCGGCCAAGGGCCTCACCTGGAAGGGCTACTTGGAGGACATGGGCACGCCGTGCCGGCACCCCGCGCGCAACTCCCAGGACGACACCCAGCAAGCCAAGGTCGGCGACCAGTACGCGGCCCGCCACAACCCGTTCGTGTACTTCCACTCCATCATCGACACCCCTGCGTGTGCGGCCAACGACGTGCCTCTTGACCGGCTGGCCGGCGACCTGGCGTCGGTGGCCACCACGCCCAACTTCTCGTTCATCACGCCCAACCTGTGCAATGACGGACACGACACGCCGACCTGCGCCGGCGGGGCGCCGGGCGGGCTGGTGGCGATCAACACGTTCTTGCAGACCTGGGTGCCCCGCATCCTGGCCTCGCCCGCCTACCTCCAGGGCGGCATGCTGCTGATCACGTTCGACGAGGCCGAGGTCGGTAACACCACTACCGACGCCGCCTCCTGCTGCGGCGAGACCAACGGTCCGAACTCGCCCCTGCCCGGCATCATCGGGCCGGGCGGGGGCAAGACCAGCGCAGTGGTCCTGTCGCCGTGGGTGGTGCCCGGCTCGGTCAACAACACGGCCTACAACCACTACTCGTTCCTCCGCAGCATGGAGGACCTGTTCGGGCTCGACCACCTGGGCTACGCCGCCGCCGACGGGCTGGTGCCCTTCGGGGCCGACGTGTTCAACGGTCCCGGACCCGCCAGTGCGTCGGCGGCCGGGACGGGCGCGACGGGGCCGGGCAGCTTGGCCGGCACGGGGAGCGGCGCCGGCGCCAACGGCCGCGGCGCTCTCCCGGCTACCGGCGGTGGGCAGCCCAGCCCGTGGTTCGCCCTCGGGCTCCTCGCCCTCGCCCTGGCCAGCGCCGCCGCCCGCCGTTCTGTTGCAACACAGTTGCGAGTACCGCAACCCAGTTGCCAGAGAACGTTCTTGCGCTCGTTCCCCGGACGGCACGGTTAGGTCATATCGATTGCGGACATTGGCGGTGTGGGCCGACGTGCTCCGACGCCAGCAGTCCCGGGCCGGCGCCGAACCGTCGGCCCTGGGTTTCAGTTCGCGCTGGTAGCCGTCCTTCCCCTGCTCTCGGCTCTCTCGGCCCTGGGCACCGCCCTCTCGCCCCACCTGCTGCACGCTCACCCGCTGCTGCTCGTCGCTCTGGCCCCGCGCTGCCCGTTCCTGATTGCCGCGGCCCATCACACCAGCCCCGGCGCCTTCGCCCTCGTCGCCTTTGCTCGCCTCACCGCCGCCGACGCGCCGAACTTCCTCCTGGCCCGCCACCACGGCCCCCGCATCCACGACCTGGCGAGCCGCTGGGCGTTGAGCCGGGCCGTCGACCGCACGCTCGCCCGCCTGTTCCACCGCTTCGGCCTGGTGCTGGTGGCGTGCTCGCCCACCGGAAAGGTGTTGGCGCTGGCGGGCATGTCCGACCTCTCGGCCCGGCGGGTGGCGACGGCCGATGCTGCCGGCACCCTCGTGCAACTGGCCGCGCTCTACGGCCTGGGCCGGCTGAGCCCGGTGTGGCTGCTCGCGGTGGTGACCACGGTCATCGCCGCCGGTCTGGCCGGCCTGGCCGTCCTCGGGGCCGCCCGGCTCTACAGCAGAGGTCGCCGTACGCATCGCCTGACGGCGTGTTCCGTGCGCCGCAGCTCGCGAACAGTGCGCATTGCTGCACACAGCGCGATGGCGCTCGGCGTTGGGTCAGCCGCCCGCCGCCTTCTCGTGCACAGCGGGGCCGCCCACGGGTGCTCCCGCCAAACATCACCTGACGTTCACCCCGCCGCCGTCCCGGCCTTGCCGGCGCGACAGCTGGGCGTGGTCTGCTGAGCCCATGCGCGTCCTCGTGACCAACGACGACGGGGTGTTCGCTCCCGGGATCGCCGTGCTGGCCGATGCTCTCGCCGCCGCCGGCCACGACGTCACCGTGGTCGCGCCCCACGTCGACTGGAGCGGCATGGGCGCCGCCCTCGGTCCGGTCCACGTGGACGGCCGGGTGCGTTACGACCGTGTGACCCTGCCCGAGCTCCCGCCCGGCACCACTGCGGTCGCCGTGGACGGGCCGCCTGCCCTCGCCGTGGTGTGCGGGTGCCTGGGCGGCTTCGGCGGTCGGCCCGACGCCGTCGTGGCGGGGATCAATGCCGGGGCCAACGTGGGCCACGCCGTGCTCCACTCGGGCACGGTGGGGGCGGCCCTCACGGCGCTGGCCTTCGGCATCCCCGCCATGGCCGTCAGCCTGGACCTCGGTCACCCGCTCGCCTTCGCCACCGCGGCCGGCGTGGCGTGCGAGCTGCTGCCGTCGGTGGGCCAGGCCAGGCCGCCCGTCGCCCTGAACGTGAACGTCCCGAACCGCCCGCCGGATGACGTGCGGGGCATGCGACGGGCCGGGTTGGCCCCGGCGGGCATCGTTCAGGCGCGGGTGGTCGAACAGGCGGGCGACACGTTGCAGCTCACCCTGCCCCCCGGTGCCGCGCCCGCGCTGGCGCCCGACACCGATCTCGTGCTCCTCCAGGAAGGCTGGGTCACGCTCACCCCCTTGCGGGGCCTGGCCGAGGCAGGCGCGGGGGCGGTGGAGACCACGACCTCCACCGCCCCGCTCGCCACACTCGGCCCGATGGCCGCCGCCATCTGAGCCGCGGCGGGCTTGTTCGCCAAGAGTTCACTTCCCCTGAGCGAACACCGGCCGTACGTTGGCCGGGATGACGCTCCACTCGGTTTCGCCCGTCGACCTGGCCGAGTTGGACAGCCTGGTCGTCGGTGCCTTCACCCTCGTGCGCGAGGCGTTGGGTGGTGCCACCGACGCCTTCCTCACCGGGAACCGCGAGGCGGCCCGCCGGGTGGCGGCCGAGGACGAGGCCATGGACGAGCTCCACGCCCGCATCGAGGACCTGGCCCTGCGCGGGCTCACCCAACCGGGCGGCCCGGGCGAGGCCGAGGCCCGCAACCTGCTCATGATCGTGCGCATCGCGCCGGAGTTGGAACGCAGTGGCGACCTGGCCACCCACATCGCCGCCCTGGCCGCACAGAACCTGGGCGCCTGGCTGACGCCGCGGGGCCGTGACCTGGTGGCCCAGATGGGCGCGGTGGGCGTGGAGATGTGGGGCATGGCCGCCGACGCCTACATGGCCAGGGACACCAAGGCCGGCAACCGTCTCCGCGCCATCGACGACGAGATCGACGACCTGCACGTGAGCCTCACGGCCGAGTTGGCGTCGGCCAGGGTCTCCGTCCCCGTCGCCATCCAGATGGCTCTGGCCGCTCGCTTCTTCGAGCGGTTGGGCGACCACGCCGTGAACGTCACCCAGCGCCTCCGCCTGGGCTGATCCCGCCGAGTTCACCCCGAATTCACCCCCAGGACAGCGCACGCTCACCCGCGCGTGCTGAACTGCGGGGCCGTGCCCCCGCGATCGCTGATTGGCATCGACCTGGGCGCGACCAAGATCTACGCCGTCCTCCTCGAGGGCAACGACGTCATCGCCGAGGCCAAGGGCAAGACGCCCGTGCAGGGCGGTCCGTTGGCCGTGGTGGACGCCGTCCGCAAGGTGGTGGACGGGTTGGGTGCACCCAAGCGGGCCAACCTGGTGGGTATCGGTGTGCCCGGCAACGTCGACGCCGACGCCAGTACGGTGCGCTTCGCCCCCAACCTGTCAGGGTGGGTGGGGCCCTTCGACCTGGGCGCGGCGCTGTCCGACGCCCTCGACGGCCGGGCGGTCATGGTCGACAACGACGTGAACGTGGGCACCCTGGCCGAGCACCGCCGGGGCGTGGCCCAGGGCGTGCCCGACGTCCTGGGCGTGTTCGTGGGCACGGGCGTGGGGGGCGGGCTCATCCTCGGCAACGAGTTGCGCCGAGGGCCGTCCGGGCTGGCCGCCGAGATCGGCCATGTGATCGTGCGCCCGGACGGCCGGGTGTGCCGCTGCGGCGGGCGTGGCCACCTGGAGGTCTACGCCGGCCGGGCGTCCATGGAGCGCCGGGCTCGGACCCTCGAGTCCCGCGGTCGCGACACGATGCTCGTCGACCTGGCGCCGGCCCGGCGCATGACGTCGAGCGTGTTCGCCAAGGCGCTGGCCGCCGGTGACGTGCTCGCCGTCGAACTGTTGGACGACGCCGTCACGACGTTGGGCATCGCCATCGCCAGCGCCGTTACGCTCTTGGACGTGCCCATGGTGGTGCTGGGTGGGGGACTCGCCGACCGGCTCGGTCCTGCCTTCGTCGGACGGGTGGAGCAGGCGGGGCGCAGCCGCGTCTATCGAGACAACCCGGTGCGCGTGGTGCCGACGGCACTGGGCGATCGCGGGGGCGCCATCGGCGCCGCCCTGCTGGCGGCCGACTTGGCGGGCCGGTCGTGACGCAGTGACCACCGCCGTCCACGTGGCCGGCGTCGGTCCGTACCTCGACCGCGAGCTGTCGTGGCTGGCGTTCAACGCCCGGGTGCTGGCTCTGGCCGAGGACGAGTCGGTCCCGCTGCTGGAGCGGTGCAAGTTCCTCGCCATCTTCAGCCAGAACCTGGACGAGTTCTTCCGCGTGCGCGTGGCCGGCCTCAAGGACCAGGTGGCCGCGGGCGTGCCCCAGATCGGCGTGGGCGGCATGTCGGCCGTGGAGCAACTGGCCGAGTTGCGCACGGTGGTCCTCGACCTGGTCGACCGCGAGACCGCGCTGTTCACGCAGGAGATCGTGCCCGCCCTGGCCCGGGCCGGCATCCGCATGTCGGCGTGGACGTCGCTCGACGATGACGACCGCAAGTTCCTCGAGACGGTCTTCGACGAGAAGGTGTTCCCCGTCCTCACGCCGCTGTCGGTCGACCCCGGGCACCCGTTTCCGCACATCTCCGACCTGTCCCTGAACCTGGCCGTCATGGTGCGGGACGCAGCCACGGGCGAGCGCCGCTTCGCCCGCGTGAAGGTGCCCGCGCTGCTGCCCCGTTTCGTCGTCCTCCCCGACGGCGAACGCTTCGTGCCCCTGGAGCAGGTGATCGCCGCCCACATCCAGTTGCTCTTCCCGGGCATGGAGGTGGAGTGCCACTTCCCCTTCCGGGTCACCCGCAACGCCGACCTCACGGGGGGCGACCAGGAAGCCGACGACCTCCTCGCCGCCGTGGAGTTGGAGTTGCGCCGCCGGCGCCGGGGCCGGGGCGTGCGCCTCGAGGTCGACGCCACGATGTCCGACGAGATCCTGAGCCTCCTGCTGGCCGAACTGGAGCTGGAGCCCGAGGACGTCTACGTGATCGACGGGCCCCTCGACCTGACCGGGCTGTGGGCCGTGCACGCGCTGGCCCGCCCCGACCTGAAGGACGACCCCTGGCCGTCGGTCACCGAGCGCCACCTGGCCGCGGCCGAAGGCGACATCTTCGGAGCGCTGCAGGAGGGCGACATCCTCGTGCACCACCCGTACGAATCGTTCAACAGTTCGGTCGAATCGTTCATCAAACAGGCGGCAAGCGATCGCAACGTCCTCGCCATCAAGATGACGCTGTACCGCACGTCGGGCGACAGTCCCATCGTGAAGGCCCTCATCCGGGCGGCCCAGGCCAACAAGCAGGTGGTCGCCATCGTCGAGCTCAAGGCCCGCTTCGACGAGGAGGCCAACATCGCATGGGCCCGGGCCATGGAGGACGCCGGCGTGCACGTGGTGTACGGGCTGGTCGGCCTCAAGACCCATGCCAAGGTGGCGCTGGTGGCCCGCCTGGAGGACGAGGTGGTGCGCCGGTACTCGCACATCGGGACCGGCAACTACAACCCGGAGACAGCCCGGCTGTACGAGGACATCGGGCTCCTGTCGGCCGACCCCGTGCTGGGCGCCGACCTGAGCGAGCTGTTCAACTTCCTCACCGGCTACAGCCGCAACGTCACCTACGACCGGCTGGTGCTGGCACCCGACACGCTGTCCGGCCAGGTGGTCGACCTCATCGCCGGGCAGGCGCACCCGGGCGGCCGCATCACCCTCAAGGTCAACAGCCTGGCCGACCCTGCCGTCATCGACGCCCTGTACGCGGCCTCGCAGGCGGGGGCCGGCATCGACCTCATCGTGCGGGGCATCTGCTGCCTGCGCCCGGGGGTCCCCGGCATCTCCGACACGATCCGGGTGCGCTCGATCGTGGGCCGGTACCTGGAGCACTCGCGCATCCTTCGCTTCGGCACGCCGGGTGAGCCGGGCACGCGCTATCTCATCGGCTCGGCCGACCTCATGCCCCGCAACCTGCACTCGCGCGTGGAGGCCATGGTGTTCGTGGAGGGGCGAGAGCTCCAGGGACGCCTGGACGAGATCCTCGATGTGTCCCTGGCCGACAACACGCAGGCGTGGGAGCTGGACGGCGACGGCCGGTGGCAGCGGGTCCAGCCGGCCGCCGGCACCGGCGCGGGCGCCGAGCCCGTCGCCGCCCAGCGGCGGTTGCACGAGTTGGCCGTGGCCCGGGGCCACGTGGGCGCCCGTCCCCGGCGGGCCTCCGACGTCGAGGCCCTGGTCCTCGACGACGAGCTGGCGTGATCCTGCTGGTCCGCCACGCGGTGGCGGTGTCGCGCAAGTCCTGGCCCGGCGACGACAACCTGCGCCCGCTCACGCGGCGGGGGGAGCAGCAGGCGGCCGGCCTGGTCGAGCTGCTCTCGCCGTACCCCGCCGATCGCATCCTCTCCAGCCCGGCCGTGCGGTGCGTGGCGACGGTGACGCCGCTGGCCGAAGCCCGGTCCCTCAAGGTGGAGACAGCCGGCGCGCTCCGGGAGGGGAGGGGTCACCACGCCCTCGACCTCGTGCTCGATGCGGTGGGCGACGTCGCGGTCTGTACCCATGGCGACGTGATCGACGTGGTGCTGGCCGGCCTGCGCCACGTGGGATGGCCCATCCCGTCCCGGCCCCGCTGCGCCAAGGGATCAACGTGGGTGCTCAACCCCCGGGGCCCGTGCGTCTACCTCCCGCCGCCGGCCTGACTAGCCCGATCGGGCTACAGGCGAGGCCCCCTGGTGCCGATAGCAGTACGTACGACTTCTTCCCGGAGGCCGACATGAAAGACGGTGCGGACCCGGTGGTGCATCGAGTTGTCGTGATCGACGACGATGCCGAGCTGCGAACGTTGATCGAGGTGATGCTGGACGTTGACTCCCGCTTCCGCCTCGTGGGTCAGGCGGGTGACGGCCACGCGGGTGTGGCCGTCGTCGAGCGGACGCAGCCGGACGTGATCGTGCTCGACCTGCACCTGCCCGGCATCGACGGCATCACCGCCCTGCCTCGCCTGCGGGAGGCGGCGCCCAAGGCGCGCATCGTGGTGTTCTCGGCGTTCCCGGACCCGTACACCCTGCTCGAAGTGGTGGAGCGCGGGGCGGACGCTTACCTGGACAAGGCCACCGCCTGGTCGCAACTGCTCACTACCATCGAGGCCGTGTGCCAGGCCGACGCGGTGCGCTTGGGCTGACGCCGGCCACGCCCCTTCCGGTCAAGGGTTGGCGGCGGGGGCGCTGCCGAGCGACTGCTCGAGCCAGGCCCGCAAGGCGTGCTCGGGGGCGGCGCCCACCTGGCGGGCCGCCACCTCCCCACCCCGGAGCAGCAGCAGGGTCGGGATGCCCTGGACGCCGAAGCGCCCGGCCACGTGCTGGGCCTCGTCCACGTTGATCTTGACCAGCTTGAGCCGGCCCGCGAACGACTTGGCCAGTTGCTCCAGGGCCGGGCTCACCATCCGGCACGGCCCGCACCACGGCGCCCAGAGGTCCACCAGCACGGGGATGGACGCCGCCTCGGCCACAGTGGCGAAGTCGTCGTCGCCGGCGTCCACCATCCATGGCAGCGGGTTGTGGCACCGCCCGCACCTCGGTACGCCCTCGGCCGCCGGTGGGACCCGGTTCTTGGTCCCGCATTGCTCGCACACGACGACCTTGGCCTGGGCGGTCATGCCTTGCCTGCCCCGTTCGTGCTCGGTGCCCGCCGAGGCGATCGGGCCGGCGGTGGCGGCGCCGGGGTGTTGTAGGGCCCGGGGATGTACTCCACCGATGGCCGCCGGCCGCGGGGCTGCGGGTACAGGCGCATGAGCAGGCGCACCTCGTCGGGTAGGTCGGTGCTGACGGGGAGGCCCAGCGACCGGGCGTGCTCCACCTGGATGGGGAAGTCGTGGGTCCAGCGGCCTTCGGACATGGTGTGGGCCACGTCCTTGGCCTGCTCGTGGGGCAGGCGCTTCTCCAGCAGGTTGGTCACGAACTCCTCCACCTGCTGCTGGGCCTTGCGGCCCATGTCGGCGTAGATGAGCGTCTTGTCGTGCACCCGGTTGGGGTCCTTCTGGGCCACCGCGGCCAGGATGGACGCCGCCGGCCACTCGCCCAGCTGCGGGTCGACGGGACCGAGCACGGCCGACGGCGCCATCACGATCTGGTCGGCGGCCATGGCGATCAGCGTGCCCCCGCTCATGGCGTAGTGGGGCACGTAGACGGTGACCTTGGCCGGATGGTCGGCCAGGGCCGAGGCGATCTGCTCGGCGGCGAGCACCAACCCGCCCGGCGTGTGCAGGATCAGGTCGATCGGGATGTTGTCGGCCGTGAGCTCGATGGCCCGGATGATGGCCTCCGAGTCCTCGATGTCGATGAAGCCACCGAAGGGGATGCCCAGGAAGGCGAACCCCTCACGCCGGTGGATCATGGTGATGGCGCGCGAGTGGTTGCGCTTCTCCAGCTCCCGTATGGCCCGGGCCCGCTGCACGAGGAGCACGCGTTGGGCGACGACCGGTTGGATGCTGGACAGCAGGAAGAACAGCCAGATGAGGTTGGCGATGTTCATCGATCCCGCTTTCGCTGGATGTCAGGTCGGGGGATGGCGAGTACCGGGGCCGGGCTGCTGTGCACGACGGCCGCGGCCGTGCTGCCCAGGGCCAAACGGGCCAGGCCGGTGCGGGCGTGGGTACCGGCGACGACCAGGTAGGGGGGGTGGGCGTCGAGGTAGGCGAGGATGCCCTCGGCCGGGCTGATGGGGTCGTAGATCGCCTTGGTCTGCACCTCCTTGCCCTCGGCGCGCAGGGCCCGCACCAGATCGGACAGGTACCCGTCCACGTCGCCGTCGGGCCCGAAGCGGCGGTGGATGGTCCCGGACTGGAAGGGCTCGGGCACGGGCTCGGCCACGGTCATGACGGTGAGCGGCTCGTGCAGCAGCTCGGACCAGCGCCAGGCGATGGGGAGCAGGGCGGCGGACGCCGGCGTCTCGTCCACGCAGAGGATCACGCCCGTGCCCGGCAGCCGGGGGTCCAACATGCGCCCGGCCAGCACCAGCGCATCGCGGCACCGGAAGATGACGTCATCGGCCACCGAGCCGAAGATGGCCGCGCTGCGGCCCCGCCCCCGCGTGGCCATGCAGATCACCGCCTTCTGCATGTGCACCAGCCGGTCGTGAACGGCTCCCGCGGGGTCGAGGTTGATGACCACCTCGCGCTCCACGAACTTGGCCGACAGTTCGAGCTTGCTCAGTTGGGCCTCGCGCTCGGCGACGTCGTCGGCCGTGGGCACGGCGCTGAGCAGATGGACGCCGGCGTCGAAGCGACGGGCCAGGCTGGACGCCACCGGCAACGCCAGCTCGGAGAGGGGCGACCCGTCGAGAGGGACGAGGATGACCTCGATGGCTTCGGGCGGCCCGGGCAGGGACGGCGTGCTCATGCCGACACGGGCCGGGCCGTTTGCCCTTGGCGCCGGGCCTGGAGCTGCCACCGCCGCAGCCGGACGGCGAGGGCCACCAGAAGAGCGCCGTAGGCAACCGAGTACCAACCGATGAGCCAGGTGACGGCGAGGGCGCCCGTGCCCGGCGCCGCGACCAGCACGATGCCGAAGGCGATGGACAGCACGCCGCCCAGCACCAGCAGCCACTCCCGCCGGAGCACTCGGCGCAGCTCGATGGCGGCGGCGATCTCCATGGCCCCGGTCACCACCGCCCATGCGGCGATGATGTAGAGCAGCACCAGGGCGGTGATGCCCGGCCACAGGAACGTGACGATGCCGGCGGCCACGCTGACGATGCCCCCGAAGGCCAGCGGCCCCCGCCGGCCGGCCGTGCCCGGGGCGTGGGTCAGAACCTCGGCCAGGGTCGACACGCCGTGCACGACCACGAAGGCGCCGTACAGCAGGACCAGGGCGGTGAGAGTGAGTCCCGGCCACACCAAGGCGAGGAAGCCGAAGAGCAGGGCGGCGCCGCCCCGCACCGCCGCGGCGCGCCAATCCATCAACACGATCATGCGAAGGCCTCCTGCCTCTCGTTGTTGTTGGTCGGGTTGTCGACGGTGATGACGAGGTCGCCCTCGACTGCGTCGACGCGGATGACGGCACCGTCCTTGGCCTCACCGCTCAGCAGAGCCCGGCCGATCCGGGTCTCCACCTCATGGGAGATGAAGCGCCGCAGGGGACGGGCGCCGTACACGGGGTCGAAGCCCTGGCGGGCGATGTAGCGGCGCGCCTCCTCCGTGAGCTCGAGGGTCATGCGCCGATCGGCCAACCGGGACCGCAGGTCGTTGAACATGAGGTCGACGATGCGCTCGATCTCCTGCTGGGTGAGGGGCTTGAACAGCACGATGTCGTCCACCCGGTTGAGGAACTCGGGCCGGAAGTGGCGGCGCAGCTCGGCCATCACCAGGCCGCGGGCGTCGGGCTTGATCTCGCCGTCGGGCGTCACGCCCTCGAGCAGGTAGTCGGACCCGATGTTCGACGTCATGATCACGACCGTGTTCCGGAAGTCGACGGTGCGCCCCTGCCCGTCCGTCAGGCGGCCGTCGTCCAGCACCTGCAACAGGGTGTTGAACACGTCGGGGTGGGCCTTTTCGATCTCGTCGAAGAGCACCACCGAGTACGGCTTGCGCCGTACCGCCTCGGTGAGCTGGCCGCCCTCCTCGTACCCGACGTACCCGGGGGGAGCACCCACCAGGCGGCTCACCGTGTGGCGCTCCTGGTACTCGCTCATGTCGATGCGCACCATGTTCTCGTCGGTGTCGAACAGGGCCTCGGCCAGGGCCCGGGCCAGCTCGGTCTTACCCACGCCGGTGGGGCCGAGGAAGACGAACGAGCCGATGGGCCGGCGTGGGTCCTTGATGCCCGAGCGGGCCCGGATGATGGCGTCGGCCACCAGTTGCACGGCCTCGTGCTGACCGACCACGCGCTCGTGCAGGAGCTCATCCAGGCGCAGGAGCTTCTCCCGCTCGCCCTCCTTCAACCTGCTCACGGGGATTCCCGTCCAGCGGGACACGATGGACGCCACCTCATCCTCGGTCACCACTTCGCGCAGGAGGCGGTGGGCCCCGAACTTGGAGGCGAGCTGTTCCTCCTCCGCCTGCAGCCGGCGCTCCAGCTCGGGCAGTTGGCCGTGGCGGAGCTCGGCCGCCTTGTTCAGGTCGTAGGCACGCTCGGCTTCGTCCGCCTCTTGGCGCACCCGCTCGATCTCCTCGCGCAGCGACTGCACCCGCTTGAGCACCTGGCGCTCGGCCTCCCACTGCACCCGCATGGCATCGGCCTCGGCCTTCAGGTCGGCCAGCTCCTTGCGCAGCTCCTCCAGCCGCTGCTTGCTGGCGTCGTCCTTCTCCTTGGAGAGGGCCGCCTCCTCGATCTCCAGCCGGGTGACCCGGCGGGTGAGCTCGTCCAGCTCGGCGGGCATGGAGTCGATCTCGGTGCGCAGCATGGCGCAGGCCTCGTCCACGAGGTCGATGGCCTTGTCGGGCAGGAAACGATCGGAGATGTAGCGGTGGCTGAGCACCACGGCAGCCACCAGGGCGGCGTCTTGGATCTTCACGCCGTGGAACACCTCCAGGCGCTCGCGCAGGCCCCGCAGGATGGAGATGGCGTCCTCCTCCGAGGGCTCGTCCACCATCACCGGCTGGAAGCGCCGCTCGAGCGCGGCGTCCTTCTCCACGTGCTTGCGGTACTCGTCGACCGTGGTGGCGCCGATCATGTGCAGCTCGCCCCGGGCCAGCATGGGCTTGAGCATGTTGCCCGCGTCCATGGCCCCCTCGGCCGCGCCGGCGCCCACCACCGTGTGCATCTCGTCGACGAACAGGATGATGCGGCCCTCGGCCGCCTTCACCTCGGTGAGCACCGCCTTCAGTCGCTCCTCGAACTCACCCCGGTATTTGGCCCCGGCGACGAGCGAGCCCATGTCCAGGGCGAAGACCGTCCGGTTGCGCAGGCCCTCGGGCACGTCGCCCCGCATGATGCGCTGGGCCAGCCCTTCCACGATGGCCGTCTTGCCCACGCCCGGGTCGCCGATGAGGACGGGGTTGTTCTTGGTCTTGCGGGAGAGGATCTGGATGACGCGGCGGATCTCCCCGTCCCGCCCGATGACGGGGTCCATGCGGCCGCCGCGGGCCTCGGCCACCAGGTCGCGCCCGTACTTCTCCAACGCTTCGTACGCCACCTCGGGCATGGCCGAGGTGACCCGCTGGTTGCCCCGCACCGACGTGAGCGCTTGGAGGAAGCGGTCGCGGCTGATGCCGTGCTGCGAGAAGATGCGGCCGGCGGCGGTGCCCGAGCCCTCGTCCAGCAAGGCGATCACCAGGTGCTCGACGGAGACGTACTCGTCCTTCAGCCGCTTGGCCTCCTGTTCGGCCTTGTCCAGCAAGCGGCTCAGCCGTTGCGTGACGAACACCTGGCCGGGCGACGCGCCCGGCCCCGACGTGCGGGGCCGGCGTTCCAGCTCGGCTTCGACCTCGGCCCTGATGGCGTCGGGGTCGGCGTCGGCCGCCACCAGCAGCCGGGGCACCAGCCCCTCGGGCTGTTCGAGGAGGGCGAGCAGCAGGTGCTCGCCATCGACCTCGGTGTGCCCGAAGCGCATGGCCTTGGTCTGGGCGTCGTGCAGTGCCTCCTGGGACTTCTGGGTGAGCCGGTTCATGTCCACGGTGTGTCTCCTCTGCTTCGGAGGGCTGCTTCGAGCGCCGAGATCCGGTCGAGCAGGTCGGCCACCAGGCCGGTGGCCGCCCAGTTGAGGGCCAGCCCGGCACGCAGTCTCTGGAGGCGGGCCGCGGCGGGGAGCTGGGTGGGGGGGAACCACAGCTCGCCCGCCGCGTCCGATGTCGCCTCGAGCAGACCCAGGGCGACGAGACGGCGAACCAGATCGGGATGCAAGCCGGTGCGGCGGGCGAACGTGTCGAGGGGGAGGAGTTCGACGGCGACCAGGCGGCGGCGGGTCAACACCGTGGTGGTCATCGCTGCCGCCCCTCGCGCCTCGGGTCGAAGGTGGAGACGGCGGCCAGCTCCTGGAACAGCCGGCGCTCCTCGTCCGTCAGCTTCTTGGGCACCATGATGCGGACCTCGGTGTACAGGTCGCCGGGCGATCCCTTGGGGTTGGGCAGACCCCTGCCCTTGAGGCGCAGGCGCCGGCCGCTCGACGATCCTTCCGGCACGCGCACCTTGGCCTCGCCTCCTGGCGTCATGATCGCCACCGACGCGCCCAGCGCCGCTTCCCACGGCGTGAGGGGCAGGTCGACGGAGATGTCCCGGCCCTGCACCCGGTAGCGGGGGTGGGGCGCCAGGCGGACGACGAGGTACAGGTCGCCGGCGGCGGCGCCACTGGTGCCCTGGCCGCCCTGCCCGGCCAGGCGGATGCGCTGGCCGTCGGTGACGCCGGGCGGGATGGCGACCTCCAGGGCGCGGGGACCGTCGGGGCCGGTGATCGTGATGGTGCGCCGGCCGCCGTTGTAGGCCTCCTCCACGGTGAGGGTGATCTCCGCTTCCTGGTCGGCGCCGGCGATGGGGCCCCACCCACGCCGCCCGCCCCGCCCGCCACCCATGCCCCCGAACATGCCGCCGAAGAGGTCGTCCAGATCGATGTCGAGGTCCTCGGCCGACCACACCTGCTGCCCCTGGGCGCCGCGGCGCGGCCTCGGCCCGCCGCCCGCGCCTCCGCGTGCGCCGGCCTGCTGCGCTCGGGCCCACGTGTCCGGGTCGACGCCGTCGGGCACCTGGCGGAAGTCGGGCCCGAAGGCGTCGTACTTGCGGCGGGTCTCGGGGTCGGACAGCACGTCGTACGCCTCCGACACCTCCTTGAACCGCTCCTCGGCAGCCGGGTCCTTGTTGACGTCCGGGTGGTAGGTGCGGGCCAGCTTGCGGTAGGCGCGTTGGATCTCGTCCTGCGAGGCGCCGCGACTCACGCCCAGGGACTCGTAGAAGTCGCGGCGGGGCGCCATCAGTCAGGGGACCTCGTGACCACGACGGACGCGGGGCGGAGGACCTCCTCCTGGGTGCCGTAGCCGGGCCGGGCGGCGGCAGCCACCGTCCCGGGATCGGCCTCGTCGGTCTCGACCGCGCCCACGGCCTCGTGGCGGGCGGGGTCGAAGCGTTCGCCCACGTCCTCGAAGCGGGGGAAGCCGAGCCGGGCCAGGGCGGCCACCGCCTGTGCCTGCACGGCTTCCAGCCCTCGCATCAACAGATCGGGGTCGGCGGCCGCGTGCTGGATGGCGCGCTCGAGGTTGTCGACGACCGGCAACCACTCGGAGGCGACGCGGCGGCGCTCGGCGTCGCGCTCTCGGTTCACCTCGCGGTCGAAGCGCTTGCGCAGGTTGTCGAGGTCGGCCAGGGCCCGGCGAAGACGGTCCTCCAGTTCGGCCACGAGGGGATCGAGCTCGTCGGTTGGCTCGACCTCCGGCTCCTCGGTGGTCTCGCCCGTGCCGGCCATCAGCTGACGGTGAAGTCGGCGTCGATGACGTCGTCGTCGCCCGCCGGCCCGGCGGCACCGGGCGGTGGTGGCGGCGCCTGTTGTTGGCCGCCGTCGCCCGCGGACCGGACCACGGCCAGGCTCTGGTACACCTGCTGGAGCTCGGCCGTGAGGGACCGGACCCGGTCGAGGGGCGCCTGCTCCTGCACCGCGGTACGGGCGTCGGCCACCAGCATCTCGGCCCGGGCCTTCTCGTGGGTCGCCACCGCGTCGCCCAGCTCCGCCAGCCGGCGCTCGACCTGGTAGGCGATGGCGTCGAGGTCGTTGCGGGCGTCGATCTCCTCCCGCAGCCGCGTGTCCTCGGCCCGGTGGGTCTCGGCGTCGGCGATCATGCGGTCGACCTCGGCCTTGTCCAGGTTGGTGGTCTCGCTGATGGTGATGCGCTGCTCGACGCCCGTGTCCTTGTCCCGGGCCGACACGTTGAGGATGCCGTTGGCATCGACGTCGAAGGTGACCTCGACCTGGGGCACGCCCCGAGGCGCGGGACGGATGCCTTCGAGGCGGAAGCGCCCGAGCACCCGGTTGTCGGCCGCCCGTTCCCGCTCGCCCTGCAGCACAACGATGTCGACGGCCTGCTGGTTGTCCTCGGCCGTGCTGAACGTCTCCGTGCGCCGGGCGGGGATGGTGGTGTTGCGCTCGATGACCTTGGTCATCACGCCGCCCATCGTCTCCACGCCGAGGGACAGGGGGATGACGTCGAGCAGGAGGACGTCTTTGACCTCGCCCTTGATGATGGCGGCCTGGATGGCGGCACCCACGGCAACCACTTCGTCCGGGTTCACCGTCATGTTGGGGTCCTTGCCGCCGGTGAGGCGGCGGACCAGGTTCTGCACGGCGGGGATGCGCGTGGAGCCACCCACGAGGATGACCTCGTCGATGTCGTTGGCCGTCACCTTGGCGTCGGCCATGGCCTGCTGCACGGGACCGAGGCAACGCTCCACCAGATCGGCGGTGAGGGACTCGAAGGTCGACCGCATGACGGTGGTGACGAGGTGCTTGGGGCCGTTGGCGTCGGCCGTGATGAAGGGAAGGTTCACCTGCGTCTGGGTCACCGACGACAGCTCGACCTTGGCCTTCTCGGCCGCTTCGAACAGGCGCTGCAAGGCCTGGGGGTCGTTGCGCAGGTCGACCCCGTTCTCCTTCTGGAACTCGTCGGCCAGGTAGTCGACCAGCCGGCGGTCGAAATCGTCGCCACCGAGGTGGGTGTCGCCCGACGTGGACCGGACCTCGACCACGCCCTCGCCCACATCCAGGATGCTGACGTCGAACGTGCCGCCACCCAGGTCGAAGACGAGGACGGTCTCGTTGGACTTCTTGTCGAGACCGTAGGCCAGGGCCGCGGCGGTGGGCTCGTTGATGATGCGCAGCACTTCCAGCCCGGCGATGCGGCCGGCGTCCTTGGTGGCCTGGCGCTGGGCGTCGTTGAAGTAGGCGGGCACGGTGATGACCGCCTCGGTCACCTTCTCGCCCAGGAACTTGGACGCGTCGTCCACCAGCTTGCGCAGCACCAGCGCGCTGATCTCTTCGGGGGCGTACAGCTTGTCCCGCACCTTGAAGCGCACGGCGCCGTCGGGTCCGGCGACCACGTCGAAGGAGACGGCGTGGGTCTCGCTCTCCACCTCCTCATAGCGACGGCCGATGAACCGCTTGGCCGAGGAGATGGTCCCCTTGGGGTTGAGGATGGCCTGGCGCCGGGCCAGCTGGCCCACCAGGCGCTCGCCCTGCTCGGTGAACGCCACCACCGACGGCGTGGTGCGGGAGCCTTCCGCGTTGGGGATCACGGTCGGGACGCCGCCTTCCACGGTTGCGATCACCGAGTTCGTGGTGCCCAGGTCGATGCCGACTGCCTTGGCCATGGTGCTTCCCCCTCGTTTGTCTGCTCGTCTGCCCTACGCGGCGGTGCTGCCGAACACCGCCGCCAGTTCTTGGAGGCGGTGTTCGCCTGATCGCAACTGGCGGGCGCACTGTTCGAGGAGCGCGCCCTCGCTGTCGCCCGCCACCGCTCGCAACTGGTCGAGCCGTCGCAACAGTCCCGACATCTGCTCCTGATGGGCGAGCACATCGGCCCACACGGCCAGCCAGTCAGGTTCGGGATCGCGGTCGGATGACGTCACCACGTCGAGGGTCGCATCGATGGGGGAGCGGGCACATCCCGCGTCCGCGTGGTCTGGCCTTGGTCGCCTTGCTTGCCTTGCTCTCCCAGCGCCACCCGGGCCAGGTCCACCCGCGAGCTGATGGCCAGCTTCCGGAAGATCTGGCGCAAATGGAAGTCGATCGTGTGGCGGGACAGGAACATGTGCTCGGCCACCTGGGCGTTGGTCAGGCCGTCGGCCACATGGGCGGCCACCCGCCGCTCGGTGTCGGTGAGGCTGTTCCACCCGGTGAGGGGACGATCCTCCCGGACCCAATGGCGGCGGCGGACACCCATGCGCCGCAGGCGGGCCCGCACCCGGGCTGCGTCGTGCTCGGCGCCCATGCTCTCGTACGCGGCGAGGGCCCGCTCGAGTTGCTCCGGACCCGACAGCTTGCCGGCGTCCTCCCATGCCGACGCGCGCAGCCACGGGCGTCGATGCCGGCCGGCGGCGCGCGCGAGGAGGTCGGCGTCGGCCTCGGCCAACCCCCGGGCGTGCATGGTGCCGGCCGCCACCGACGGGAACTCGGGGTTCATGGCCGCGTGCTGCTCGGCCCGCGCGGCCACGGCGGCGGCCTGCGTCCGATCGCCGGCGGCCAGAGCCGAGCGCACGAGGGTCACGGCATGGTGGGGCGAGTGGCGGTCGGGTTCGTGAGCCAGCACCGCTTGCAGTCCAGCGATGAACAGCCCACCCGCCAACTCGGCGGCCAGGGCCAATCCGGCAGCCGCCTCCGTGGCGGCCTCGTCCCATCGCCCGGCGGCCAGGTGGAGGCGGGCGCGGCCCAGGGCCAACCCAGGCGCCCAGGGGGGCTCGACGTCTGCCCCCAGCAGAGCCTCGGCCTCGGCCCACTGGTCCACCGATGTCAGCATTTCGGCCAGCAGCAGTCGGGCCGGGCTTCGAGCGCTGCCGTCGTTGTCACGAGCCACCGCCGCTCGCCCCAAGGCCAGGGCGTCGGCCACCCGCCCCTCGTCCCACGCCAGCCAGGCCATGGCGGTGAGGCCGGCGTCCAGCGAGGCCTCGTCGCCGGCCGCCAGCAGGGGCTCGGCCGCGGCCCGCACGGCGGGGGCGTCGCCCTTGGCCACCAGGGTCAGCACGTGGACGACATCGGCGTGGGCGGCCAGGGCCAAAGCCAGGGCCTCGTCCAGGCGGCCGTCGGTGAGCATGACCGAGGCCACGGCCCCGTCGAGGCGCGGATCGGCACCGGCGGGAACGTGGCCGGCCACCTCCAGTGCCTCGGCCACCCGCCCGGCGGCCACCAGTGCGTTGACGGCGGCGACCACCCGGTCGACTTGGGCGTCGTCGCTCGCCTCGGTGAGGCGCAATGCCCGCACGGCCATGTCGGCGGCGGCCGCGGGCGCGGTCGACACCAGTTCGTTCACTGCCCGATCCAAAGCGGCGAGGGCGTCGCGGTCGCCGGGCCGGGCGCCCTGCACCAGATGGGGGGCCGCCAGCGCCGCCGATGGGTGACGGGCCAACAGCCGGTCACCGATCTCCCGGTGCAGGGCCTTGCGAGTGGGCTCGGGCATGGCCCGGTAGAGCGTCTGGCGGACGAGGTCGTGGTGGAACCCCATGGCCTCGCCCGATGCGGGCACGAGCACACCGGCGTCGACCAGCTCCTGCAACGGCATGAGGATGTCGGCCACGGGCTGGTCCAGTACCCCGGCCAGGTCCTCGACGGCGAAGGACCGACCGAGCAAGGCCGCCACCTCCAAGAGGTGGAGCGACGCGGGGGAGAGGCCACCCAGCCGGTAGGAGACGCAGGCCTCGACTCGCCGAGGGAGCTGGTCCGACAGGAGCCGGGCCTCCCCGCGCTCGACGACGACCGAGCCCTCGTCCCGCAAGCCCTCCACCAACTCGACGACGAGCAGCGGGTTGCCCCCCGCCCCCTCGGCCAGGGCGAGCAGACCGGCGTCGGGCCGGGCGCCGAGCACGTCGACAATCACCTCGGTGACGGCGTCGGGCGCCAATGGCGCCAGGCGGAGGCGGGACGCACCGACGGCTGCCTCCAAGAGAGAGTGCAGCCGGTCGAGGGGTGTGCCCCTGACCCGCCGGCCGGCAAGGATCCAGAGCAGGGGATGGGACACCAACTCCAACGTCAGGCGCTGGATGGTGAGGAGGGTGGCGGGGTCGGCCCACTGGAGGTCGTCGAGGACGATGACGAGGGGCGACTCGGCATCGGTGATCGCTGTCGCGCCGGCCGCCCCTTGGTTCACCCTGGCGACGGCGTCCGGCCCGGCCACGGCCATGCCCGTCTCGGCCGCTCGGGTGACCACGTCCGACAGGTGGCGGCTCTTGCCGATCCCGGCCGGGCCCTCCAGGAGCACGACCCCACCTCGACCCTGGGCCGCAGCCCGCAGGCGTGCTCGCAAGAGCTGGTCTTCGGCGGTACGGCCTCGTGTGGGGCCGCCGGCCAGGCCGGTACCCGTTCCACCCACTTGGGTTTCCCCCCCACGTGTTGTCGGTTGTTTGGTGAGGGTGCTGCGCTACCCGCCGTGCGGGGGGAGGGAAACCACGCGTCCGAGGAGCCTTTTCACAACACTCGTCGGGCGCCGCCGCCGCCCCAGGGCGTACGAGCGAGCCGGTTGCACAGGCCCCGTCCGCGGGCGGCCTCTTCTGTGTGCGGCAGATCGCGATAGTTGCGCATTGCTGCACACGAAACGCGTCGGCACCGAGCCGTCAAGACGGGTGGAAGGTTGTTGTTGGCGTCGTGATGATCATCGCCGGGATAGGCCTGTCGCTCGGCCTGTTCCCGTAGGGACGCGCGCCCGCGCCGCCGGCGCTCGCACTGGGCCGGGTGAACCACGCGTTCGGGGGATGCGCGCCGGCCCCGGCCCGTCGGATGCTAGGGACCATGACCCTCCCCGCCAACCAAGGCCAGCAACGCCGTCCCGCTGAGGTCGCCCGGTGGGACCCGTTCGACGAGCTGCAACAGCAACTGGCCCAGGTCTTCCAGGACTGGCCCCAGATGCGCGGCCCCATCGGCTCGGACTTCATGCCCGTGGCCGACGTCGAGGAGACGGACGACGCCTTCGTGGTCGACATCGAGCTGCCGGGCGTGAAGAAGAATGACATCGACTTGGAGGTCATGGGCCGCCGGCTGATTGTCACCGGCGAGCGCACGGAGAAGGAGCGGAAGGGAATCTTGCGCCACCAGACCCGAGCCGTCGGCCGCTTCCGCTTCGAGGTCGTGCTCCCCGCCGACGTGGACGACACCGGAGTCGAGGCGTCACTCGAGCATGGCGTGCTCGAGGTCCGGATCCCCAAGGCGTCGGCCGACAAGCCCAAGCGAATCGAGATCAGGTAGCCGACCGGCCCCGACCCGCCAGGGCCCGTGGACCTCGTCGACATCGTCATCCTTCTGGCCGTGGTGGCGGCCGCGCTCCATGGCCTCTGGCTGGGCGCGGCCGTCCAGGCCCTGTCCTTCGTGGGCTTGGCCGCGGGCCTGCTCGTGGGCGCCGCGCTGGCGCCGGTGCTCGCCCGCCTGGCCGACGACCCCTTCGCCAAGGCCCTGCTCGGGCTGGTCAGCGTGTTCGGTCTGGCCGCCATTTTCGGCACGCTGGGGCGCCAGGTCGGTGTGCGGATGTGGGGGCGACTGCGCCGCACTCGCCTGGCCACCTTCGACGCCATCCTGGGGGCGGTCGTGGCGTCGGCGGCCACGCTGCTGTCGGCGTGGCTCATCGGCAGCCTGGTCGCCAACGTGCCCGCCCGCCCCCTGTCCGGAGAGGTGCAGCGGTCCGCCGTCCTGCGGGCGCTGGACCGCATCCTCCCGCCCGCGCCGGACGTCTTCTCGCGGGTGCAGCGCATCCTCGATGCCCACGGGCTGCCCCAGGTCTTCGCCCAGTTCGAGCCCGCCCCCGCCGCCCGGCTGCCCCTCCCAGCCGACCCGGTGGTTCGGGCCGCGGTGGAGAAGGCCGGTGCCTCCACGGTGAAGATCATGGGCCCGGGGTGCGGCGGCATCCTCGAGGGCTCGGGCTTCGTGGTGGCGCCCGACGTGGTGGTGACCAACGCCCACGTGGTGGCCGGGGTGCGCCGGCCCGTCGTGCTCGACCGCCGGGGGTCGCACCCCGCCGTCGCCGTGCTGTTCGACCCCAACCTCGACCTGGCCGTCCTCCGCGCCACTGGGGTGACGGATCCGCCCCTCTCTCTCGAGCCCAGGGCCGTGGACCGGGGCACGGCGGGCGCGGTACTCGGGTACCCGGGGGGTGGGCCCTTCGACGCCGAGCCCGCGGTGGTGCTGGCCCGTATCGACGCCGTGGGCCGCAACATCTACGGGCAGGGCCTGACGACCCGGCTGGTGTACGAGCTGGAATCGCGCATCCGGCCGGGCAACTCCGGTGGACCGCTGGTGCGACCGGACGGGTCGGTGGCCGGCGTGGTGTTCTCCCGCTCGGTGCGCAACGACGACATCGGGTTCGCGCTGACGTCGGACGAGGTCGCCCGCGAGGTGACGCCCGCCGAGCAACGCACGACGCCCGTCAGCACCGGCCCCTGCGCTGCCGAGTAGTCGGCGCCGCAAACCGTTCTCGTAACGCTGGCGAGGACTATGTGGGCGCCAGCGTTACGAGAAGCCGGAGGGGGGAGCAGAGGGCGCTACTCCGCCAGGCCGTGGAGGATGGCCCGCTCGATCTCGGCCAGGGTGGCGGGCTCGACGATCTTGCGGCCGTGGCGGTCCCGCAGGTAGAACGCGTCGACCACGTGCGTGCCCATCGTCTGCACGCGGGCCGACCGGATGTCGAGGTCCAGCTCGGCCAGCGCTCGGGTGATGCGGTACAGCACGCCCACGCCGTCGGCCGTCTCCACGTCGACCACGGTGGCGTCGTCCGAGGCGCTGTTGTCGAACGTCACCGACGCCGGCGGGCCCGTCCCCACGGCCGCGCCGCCCACCCGCGCCCGACCGTACGTCCGCACCCGCTCGGCGATGCGGGCGTGCAGGGCCAGCCGGCCGTCGAGCACCAGGGCCAGGTCCCGCGTGATGCGGGCCCACGGCGTCTCGTCCCGCATCGGGTCGGCCACCCGGAACTCGGCCAGCGCCCGCCCGTCCTCGCTGGACCACGCCGCCGCGGCGAGCACGTCCAGCCCGTGCAAGGCCAGCACGCCGGCGATGCGGCTGAACATGCCCGGCCGGTCGTCGTTGACGACGGTCAGCGTGTCGCCCGACCCGGCCACGTGGTCGATGCCCGCCTCCAGCAGGGCCAGGTGGTCGCCGGTGGGGAAGGCGTCGACCATCAGCGCGGCGGCTTCCCCGCCGTCGAGCACGTGGGCCACCCGGTCGACCAGTTGGGCTACCAGCCCCGCCTTCCACGGACCCCACGCGGCGGGGCCGGCGGCAAGTGCCTCGGCCTCCGTCAACGCGGCCAGCAGGTGCAGCTGGTCGGCCCCGCCGATGGCCTTGACCACCCGCTCGATGGTGGCCACGTCGTCCAGGTCCCGCCGGGTGGCGACCTCAGCGAGCAGCGAGCGGTGCTCGGCCAGCTCGATCAGTGTGGTGACGTCGGCCGGGGGGAGCCCCATGCGCGTGGCGACGCGCTCGACGGGCTCCGGGCCCAGGCCGTGCAACAAGGCGCCTAACGCCAGCAGGTCCGGCCGTTTCACCCCGGCGACCAAGGACGGGCCAGCGGCGGCCGCGACCGTCTGGAGCAGGTGGCGGTGGCGCCGCGAGGCGATGGGCGCCCACTCGGGCAGCAGCCGGGCCCACACCCCTCGCTGGTCCAACGCTTCGATGACCCGACCGGCCGCCGACCCCGCCTGCACCAGCTCGATCAGCGCCATGCGGGCCGCCACCGGCCAGGGCGACGGCAGCGACGCCACTCGCCCGGCCGTGGCCAGTCGCTCCAACGAGTCCCGCTCGATCACCGCGTGATGGCGGGCGGCCACGGCCGCCACCCGCAAGGTCAACGAGCCGTCCTCGTCGTGGGCCAGCGCGGACGGGTCAACCCACACCTCGCCGTCGCGCAGCACCAGGCCAGGGCCGACCGCCGGCGACGCCGACCGCGAGCGCAGCCCTCCTCGCAGGCGAGCGCGCACGCGCCGCCACGTGTCGTCACTCGTCCAGGCGACGGCGCGCCCCGCCTCGGCCAACGTGGTCATCAGCTCGTCGGCACCCGGCATCCCCAAGCGGGACGCCACCGCGGCTTGGTGGGGCAGCGCCAGCACGTTGGTGGACCGGCCGGCCACCCGGTGCAACTCGACGCGGGCGTCGAGAAGGACGCCGTAGGCCGCGTCCAACCCGGCGCGGTCGTCCTCCACCAGCACGGGCCGGGCCAGGTCGGCCCACCGGAGGGAGTGGGCGTCGCGCAGCCCACCCCGCCCGTCCTTCAGGTCGGGCTCCATGCGGTAGGCGACCTCGCCGGCCGTGGCGTGGCGCTCGTCCACCCGGTCGGCCAACTGGGCCAGCCACCGCTTGGATCGCTTGCGCCACAAGGCCTGCGCCTCGTCGGCCAAGGTGTGCACCAGTCCCGCGTCGCCGGCGATGGGGCGGGCGCTCAGGAGGGCAGTGGCGGTGTCCAAGTCGTCGGACGCGAGTGAGAGGGCCTCACGGATGGTGGACACGCTGTGGCCGAGATGCAGGCCTTCGTCCCATATGGGGTACCAGACCCGATCGGCCACCCCTGCCACCTCGCCAGACGCGGACCGGCGGTCGTGCACGAGCATGACGTCGAGGTCGCTGTGGGGGCACAGCTCGGAGCGGCCGTACCCGCCCACGGCGGCCAGGGCCATGCCCGGCGACGCACCGCCAGCACTTTCAGCGCCCTCCAGCGCCCGCCCCCACAGTTCAGCCAGCCAGGCGTCCACCACGTCGCTGTGCGCCCGGCACCAGGCCGCGCCGGTGAGCGCGTCGGCATCGAACAGCGACTGTCGCTCGAGGGTCACACGTGCACGGTAAAGGCAACGCGACCGCATGGGTGGCCCGTTCACACGAAGGAAACAGAACGTAACCCTCCTGAGACATGACGGGCACGGTTGGGAAACAACCCGCCCGTACCGTCCGTCGCATGTTGCGAACCAAGTGGGCTCGGTTGAAGCAAAGGGAGACACGGAAGCTGATGGCCGTGATCCTGGGCGGCAAGATGCTCGGGATCCTGTCACTGCTCGGGATCATGAAAGGGGTGACCTGGTACTTCGACAGCGCAGCTGGAGCGCAGACGAGCGCTCCGATCGTCCACACCGCGAACCAGTTGATCAGTCCCATCAACACCATCTGGGTCCTGGTCACCGCCTTCCTCGTGTTCTTCATGCAGGCCGGGTTCATGGCCCTGGAGGCGGGCTTCGCCCGATCCCGGGAGACGGTCAACATCCTGTTGGAGTGCGTGTTCGACACGTGCCTGTGCGGCCTGCTGTGGTGGGCCATCGGGTTCGCGTTCATGTTCGGCGCCGGCAACGGGATCATCGGCCACCAGTACTTCTTCCTGCATGGCGTCAGCGGGGCGTACGGGACGACGGGCGTGGCCTTCCTCGCCTTCTTCCTGTTCCAGTTCGCCTTCGCCGACACGGCCTCGACCATCACGTCCGGCGCCATGGTGGGGCGCACGGGCTTCAAGGGCGACATCCTCTACAGCACGTGCGTGTCGGGCTTCATCTACCCGATCTTCGGCCACTGGGTCTGGGGCCCTGGCGGGTGGCTGGGCAACACCATGGGCTGGTTCCACGGCCTGGCCGGTGGCACCGTGTTCCGTGACTTCGCCGGCTCGACGGTGGTGCACACGGTCGGCGGCGTGATCGCCCTGGCCGGCGCCATCGCCCTCGGCCCCCGCCTCGGTCGCAAGTTCAAGCGAGATGGCGGCGGCCCTACCCCGCCCCACGACCTGACCATGGCCTCCATCGGCGCCGTCATCCTGTGGTTCGGCTGGTACGGCTTCAACCCGGGCTCGACCCTGTCGGCCATGGACTGGACGGGCATCGGCCGAGTGGCGGCCAACACCACGCTGGCGGCCTGTGCGGGCGGCATGGTGGCGGTGCTGTTCGTCTACCCACGATCGAAGAAGTGGGACCTGGGCATCTCCCTCAATGGGTTCCTCGGTGGCCTGGTCGCCATCACCGCCCCGTGCTACTGGGTGTCACCGTCGGGGGCGCTGATCATCGGCGCCGTGGCCGGCATCGTCGTGCCCCTCGGCGTCGACCTCCTGGAGCGGCTGCGCATCGACGACCCCATCGGCGCCTTCCCGGTGCACGGCATGGCCGGCATCTGGGGAACGCTGTCCATCGGCCTCTTGGCCACCGGGCAGTTCGGCATCCCCACGGCCGACGGGGCCGACAACTCCACCGTCGTCAAGGGCTTGCTCTACGGAGGCGGCACGTCCCAGCTCGTGACCCAGGCCATCGGCAGCCTCACGTGCATCGTCGTGGTGGGGTCGGTGGCGCTGTTCGTGATGTACGCCATCAAGTCCATCCGGGGCTCGTGGAGCCTGCGGGTGTCGCCGGACGGCGAGCTCGAGGGACTCGACCTGCACGAGCACGGCACGCCCGCCTACCACGTGGAGTTCGGCCAGGGCATGACGTACTCGACCCCGGCCAACCTGCCCAGGTCCGGACCTGTCCCGGCGAGCATGCCGGCTCCGGACAAGACCGACGTCCCCGTCTGAGGAGCGTTCATGCCCTATCTCGTGACTGCCATCATCAAGCCCTTCAAGCTCGAGGAGGTGAAGGAGGCGCTCAGGGGCGCCGGCGTTCTGGGCCTCACCGTGAGCGAGGTCCAGGGCTTCGGCCGCCAAGGCGGCAAGACCGAGACCTTCCGAGGCTCGGAGTACAAGATGGAGTTCGTCCCCAAGGTGAAGGTCGAGGTGCTGGTCGAGACCTCGCAGGCCGACAAGGTCGTCGATCTCATCGCCTCGTCGGCCCGCACCGGCAAGATCGGCGACGGCAAGGTGTGGGCCTTCGACCTCGACCGGCTCATGCGCATCCGCACCGGTGAGATGGGAGACGACGCGGTGTGACCACGGCCCGGCCACGCGAGGGATGGCGGCCCGTGACGGTGGTCGAGCTCGACGACGAGGGGCGCAAGCTGCTCACTCGTCGCCACCCGGCGATGGCCGGGTGCGAGGTGGCCCTGGTCGTCGCATGCAGCCCTGGTGCGGCGGCAACGGTCAGGGACGCCATGCAGCAGATGGCAGCGCTCTCAGGCGACGTGGGGGCCGGCGAGGAATTGCCGGTCCCCACCCGCCTGGAGGAGATCCGCCGGGAGGCGGCCTTCCGCGCCCGGGTGCTGCGGGACTATGGCGGGCACTCGGCCCGCAAGGTCGCCGAGCTCAGCGGGTCGACGGCCAGCAACCGATCGCAGGCCGCGTACCGATGGCGCAAGGAAGGGCGCATCTTCGCCGTGCCCGTGCAGGGCGAGCTGCGCTACCTCGACTTCCAGTTCGACGACGAGGGGCGGCCCTGGCCGGTGATCGCCGAGGTGCTGGCCGTCTTTGCCCCCTCGAGTTGGCCGGCGTGGCAGGTGGCGGCCTGGTTCGTGACGGCCAACGGCCTCTTGGGCCGGTCGCAGCCCGTCCACCTGTTGCGCGACCGCCCGGGTGACGTGGTCGAGGCGGCCCGCATCGACGCCCGCCGCTCCTGACATGCGTTCATGAGAGTGGTCCCAAGAGTTCAATAAACTTCCTGCGGTTTGGGTTCTAACGTGGAACCGTGACCCAAACCCCCCAATCCCTCCCATCCGACGCGCCCGTGGCGCGAGTGGTCGACGCCGTGAAGGTCTACGGCGCCAAGGTCACGGCGGTCCGGGCGCTCGACGGCGTCACCGTCGACTTCGAGGGTGGCCGCTTCACGGCCATCATGGGCCCCTCGGGCTCGGGCAAGTCCACCCTGCTCCACTGCCTGGCCGCCCTCGACACCCTGACGTCGGGCCAGGTGTTCATCGCCGGGCGCGATCTCGGGACCATGACCGAGAAGGAGCTCACCATCCTCCGCCGGGACCGGCTGGGCTTCGTGTTCCAGGCCTTCAACCTGGTGCCCACCCTCACCGCCATCGAGAACATCACCCTGCCCCTCGCTCTGGCCGGCCGCCGGGCGGACAAGGAATGGCTGGACACGGTCGTGTCCACCGTCCACCTGGGTGACCGCCTCGAGCACCGGCCCAGCGAGCTGTCGGGCGGTCAGCAGCAGCGCGTGGCCGTCGCCCGGGCCCTGGTCACCCGACCCGAGATCATCCTGGCCGACGAGCCCACCGGCAACCTCGACTCCAAGTCGTCGGCCGAGATCCTCGACTTCATGGGCAAGGCCGTCCGGGAGCTGGGCCAGACCATCGTGATGGTCACCCACGATCCCGTGGCCGCCGCCCACGCCGACCGGGTGGTCTTCCTCACCGACGGCCAGGTCGTCGACGAGCTGGCCAGCCCCACGGCCGAGGGCATTCTCGATCGCATCAAGTCCCTGGGGGGCTGAGGCCGCGTGTTCCGCGTCACGTTGAAGGGGCTACTCGGTCACCTGCCCCGGCTCGTCTCCACCTTCCTCGCCGTCCTGCTGGGTGTGGCCTTCCTGGCCGGCACCCTCGTCCTCACCGACACCATCAAGCGCACCTTCGACGACCTGTTCGCCAGCGTGAGCAAGGGCACGGACGCCTACGTTCGCAGCGCGGCCAAGCTCAGCGGCGAGCGAGGCGCCCAGGACAGCCGGGCCCGCCTGGACGAGTCGGTGCTCCAGGCCGTCTCCCGGGTCGACGGCGTGCGGGCCGACGCCCCCCAGGTCCAGGGCTACGCCCAGCTGGTGGACAAGAAGGGCAAGGCCATGGGCACCCCGGGCCGGGGCGCGCCCACCTTCGGCGGCAACTGGATCTCAGTGGCGGGGCTCAATCCCTTCCGCCTGGCCGAGGGCTCGGCGCCCACATCGGCGAACGACGTGGTGATCGACCGCCGCAGCGCCCGCCTGGGCCACTTCGCCGTCGGTGACTCGATCACCATCCTCCTGCCCAACGTCGCGCCCCAGCCGTACCGGGTGTCCGGCATCGCCACCTTCGGCGCGGCCGACAGCCCGCTGGGCGCGTCGTACGCGTTGTTCGACCTCCAGACGGCCGAGCGCACCATGGCCCAGCCCGGCCGGATCGACGGCATCAGCCTGGTGGCCCAGCCCGGCGTGTCGCAGGCCGAGTTGGCGGCGCGCGTGCAAAAGGTCGTGCCCGCCGGCGTGGAGGTGAAGACGGGCGCCGAGATCACCAAGGAGAACCAGGACCAGTTCTCCAAGAACATCACCGGACTCACGATCTTCTTCAACGCCTTCGCGGTGATCGCCCTCGTCGTCGGCGGCTTCGTCATCTACAACACGTTCTCCATCCTCATCGCACAGCGGTTGCGGGAGATGGCGCTGTTGCGGGCCATCGGCGCCTCCCGCCGGCAGGTGCTCCTGTCGATGGTGGGGGAGGCGCTGGCCGTCGGCCTGGTGTCGTCCGTCGCCGGCGTGCTGCTCGGGATCGCCGTGGGGGCCGGGCTCAAGGCCCTGCTCGCCGGGTTCGGCCTCGACATCCCCGCCACCGGTCTGGTGGTGCGCCCGGCCACCGTGATCATCGGGCTCCTGGTGGGCACCGTCGTCACCTTGGTCGCGGCCCTGGCCCCGTCCATCCGGGGCGCCCGGGTGCCGCCCATCGCGGCAATGCGGGACACGGCCATCGACCGCACGGGCGCGTCCCGGCTCCGCCTGGTGGTGGGCGTACTGCTCACCGGCCTGGGCGTCGCCGCCGTGCTGAGCGGCGTGCTGGGTTCGGCGGCCGGTTCGGTCACCGCCCTGGGAGCGGTCGCCGTCCTCGTGGGCGTTGTGGCCCTCGGCCCGGTGGTGGCGGCGCCGGTGAGCCGGCTGATCGGGAGCCCCATCCCCAAGCTCAAGGGGATCACGGGGGTGCTGGCCCGGGAGAACGCCATGCGCAACCCGCGGCGTACGGCGGGCACGGCTTCGGCCCTGCTCATCGGCGTGGGCGTGGTCAGCCTGCTGGCGGCCATGGCCAGCTCGTTCAAGGCGTCCATAAGCGACCAGATCAGCCGGTCCTTCACGGGGGACGTCACCGTCGACTCCGGCGCCTTCGGCTTCGGCGGGTTCAGCCCGTCGCTGGCCCACCAGCTCAACCGGTTGCCCGAAGTGGCGGCGGCCACGCCCATCCGGTTCGGCGCCTTCGAGCAGGGCGGGTCGACCCGGAACGTGCTGGTGATCGACCCCCAGACCCTGCCCAAGGTCCTCGATCTCCAGGTCACGGCCGGGAAGCTGTCGGACCTGGGCAGCAGGCAGGTGGCCGTGTACGACGTGAAGGCCAAGTCCAGCGGGTGGAAGCTCGGCGACACCGTCATCGCCCGCTTCGCCGAGACGGGGGACCAGACCTTCACCATCGCAGCCATGTTCCACCGCAACGACATCGCCCCCACGTTCGTCATGGGGACGACGGCATACGACGCCAACGTGCCCAACTCGCTCGACCAGCAGATCTTCGTGAAGTTCAAGTCCGGGGTCTCGTTTGCGGCCGGGCGAGCGGCGGTGGAGCAGGCGGTCAAGCCCTATCCCAACGCCACCGTGAAGGACCAGCAGGAGCTGAAGCAGACGTTCACCAGCCAGATCAACCAGGTGCTCAGCCTCATGTTCGTGATGCTGTTGCTGGCGCTGCTGATCGCGCTGATGGGCATCGCCAACACGCTGCGCCTGTCCGTCTACGAACGCACCCACGAGATCGGGCTGTTGCGGGCGGTGGGCATGACCCGCTCGCAGCTGCGGTCGTCCATCCGGTGGGAGTCGGCCATCATCGCCCTGTTCGGGACGGTGGGCGGCGTGGGCCTGGGCGTGTTCTTCGGGTGGGCCCTGGTGCACGGGTTGGGCCGGGACCAGCACATCGTGTTCGCACCGCCCACTGGGCTCCTGGTCACGATCTTCGTGCTGGGCGCCCTGGCCGGGGTGGCGGCCGCCATCCGGCCCGCGGCCAAGGCGGCCAAGCTCGACGTCCTCACCGCCATCGCCACCGAGTAGCCCCCGTCCGGACGCCTCGCAGCACGTTTGTTATTGTTCTGGACTAATGCTGCGACCCCTTGCGCCCGACCAGGTGACGCTCCTGCCCGGCATCTTCAAGCAGCGGCACGAGCTCAACCGGAAGTACCTGCTGGAGCTCCAGGCCGACAACCTGCTCCAGAACCACTACTTCGAGGCGGGCATCTGGGGCCCGCCGGCCAAGCCCGACGACACCATCCACTGGGGTTGGGAGGCGCCCAACTCCCTGGTGCGGGGCCACTTCCTGGGCCACTGGATGGCCGCCGCCGCCCGGGTCACGGCCGCTACCGGCGACCCCCAGCTGGACGGGCGGCTGAAGCACGTGGTCAGCGAGCTGGCCCGCTGCCAGGAAGAGAACGGCGGCGAATGGGTGTCGTCCATCCCCGAGAAGTACCTGCACCGCATCGCCCAGGGCCGCGGGGCTTGGGCCCCGCAGTACGTCGCCGGCAAGACGCTCATGGGCCTGTGGGAGACGTACGCCCTCACCGGCAACGAGCAGGCCCTCGAGGTCCTGGACAACGCGTCCCGCTGGTTCCACCGCTGGACAGCCCCGTTCGACCGCGAGCAGATGGACGACATCCTCGACTACGAGACGTGCGGCCTGCTCGAGATCTTCGCCGAGCTGTACGGCACCACCGGCCGTCAGGACCACCTCGACCTGGTGGAGCGCTACGACCGTCCCCGCCTGTTCGACCGCCTGGTGGCGGGCGACGACCTGCTCACCAACTTCCACGCCAACACCACCATCCCCGAGGCCCTGGGCGCGGCCCGGGCCTACGAGGTCACGGGCGACAAGCGATGGCGGGAGGTGGTCGACGCCTACTGGCGCCTGGCCGTCACCGAGCGGGACGCGTGGTGCACGGGCGGGCAGACGGCGGGGGAGGTGTGGACGCCGCCGGGCCAGCTTTCGGCCCGCATGGGCATCAACACCCAGGAGCACTGCACCGTCTACAACATGATGCGGCTCGCCGAGTACCTGCTGCGCTGGACGGGCGACGCCACCTACGCCGACTACCGGGACCGCAACCTCTGGAACGGCATCCTGGCCCAGCAGCATCCGCACACCGGCGTGGTGAGCTACTTCCTCCCCATGCGGGCCGGCGCCACGAAGAAGTGGGGGACCAAGACGGCCGACTTCTGGTGCTGCTACGGCACGCTGGTCGAGGCCCACTCCCGCCATGGCACGGGCACGTACTACCAGCACGAGGACGGCGGCCTGGTGGTCACCGGGTACGTCCCCGCGTCGGTCCGCTTCACGCACGACGGCGCCGACCTCACCGTCACCCTCGCCACCCGCGACCCCAAGGCCCCGGTGCCGGCGCCCGGCCAGGTCGACCTGAGCCGGGACGAGGGCACGTCGCGCCCCACCACCAGTGAGTTCTCCGTGCGCGTCGCCAGTGCCAGCGGCGAGCCGGTCGAGATGGACCTCACCCTGCCCATCCCGTGGTGGGTGGCGGGCCCGGCCCGCATCACGGTGGACGGCCAGCCCGTGGAGGTGAGCGGGCCCGACGGCTTCCGCACCATCACCCGGGCGTGGACCGACAACGTGGTCAAGGTCGAGCTGCCCCGGGCCCTCACCACCGCACCCCTGCCCGACCGCCCGGACACCGTCGCCTTCCTCGACGGACCGGTGGTCCTGGCCGGCTTGTGCGACGAGGAGCGGGCGCTGGTGGGTGACGCCGCCGACCCGGCCACCATGCTCACCGCCGACAACGAGCGGGAGTGGGACTACTGGAACGGCAGCTACCGCACGGTGGGACAGGATCGGGGCATCCGCTTCCTACCCCTCCACGAGGTGGTGGACGAGCCGTTCACGCTCTACTTCCCGGTACGCAAACCGGAGCGATCGGCTATCCCAGATCCACGGCGGGGATGACTCCCATGCGGCCGGCCTGGTAGTCCTCCAGGGCCTGCAGGATCTCGCCCCGCGTGTTCATGACGAACGGGCCGTAGTGGACGATGGGCTCGCCGATCGGCAGCCCGCCGAGCAGCAGCAGCTCCATTGGGTCCTGATGGTCGGCCGCCCTGATGGTGAGGGTGTCACCGGGGCCGAAGGCGACCAGCTCGTGCTCGTCCATGGGCCGGGCGGCTTCGTCGGGACCGGCCACGGCGAAGCCGCGGCCCAGCAGCACGTAGGCCATGGCCGAGAAGCGCACGTCCCACGGCACCGTGAGCTGGGCGCCCGGGCTCAACGTGACGTGGGCGTAGGTGATGGGCGTGTGGGTGACGCCCGGCCCGGCGTGGCCGGCCAGGTCGCCGGCGATGAGGCGCACCAGCGCACCGCCGTCGGCCGACGTGAGCAAGGTGAGGGCCGACCCGGTGATGGCCTGGTACCGGGGCGGGGTGAACTTGCTGGCCGCCGGGAGGTTGACCCACAGCTGCACGCCGTGAGCCGGGCCGCCCACGCGGAAGCTGCGCTCGCTGGGCAGCTCGTCGTGGAGGATGCCGGCACCCGCGGTCATCCACTGGGTGTCGCCCTCGCCGATGAGCCCGCCGCCGCCGTTGGAGTCGTGGTGCTGGATCTCGCCGTCGAGCAGGTAGGTGACGGTCTCGAAGCCCCGGTGCGGGTGCCAGGGCGCCCCGGCCGCTTTGCCCGGTTCGTTCATGATCGGCCCCAACTGGTCGAGCAGCAGGAACGGGTCGGTGCGGTGCAGGGAGACCCCGCCGGGGAAGGGCCGCCACACATGGAACCCGGCCCCCTCGACCACATGCTGGGCGGCCGCCGTCCACGCCACCGGGCGGGGCCGGGCCACGGCCGGGTCGGGTACGGGGATGCGGGGCAGGACGAGCGGGTTGTCGACGGTGATGGCGGGCACGCGCTCCACAACGCCGGCGCCCCAGCCCGCATTTCCGCCGCTCCGGGTCGCTACCGTCTCCCACATGGACGACGACCGGCGCGAGGCCTTGTTGGAGCAGTACGCGGCCGGCTACGACGCCGTGGTCGACGCCCTCCAGTCGGTTGACAACGAGACCCTCGACCGCCGCCCGGCACCGGGGGAGTGGAGCGCCCGCGAGATCGTGCACCACCTGGCCGACAGCGAGACCATGTCGGCCATCCGCCTGCGCCGGCTGCTCACCGAGGACAACCCCGTGATCGAGGGCTACGACGAGAACGCCTGGGCCCAGCGGTTGCACTACGCGGCGCGACCGGTGGCGGCGTCGTTGGAGCTGGTGCGCACGGTGCGCGCCGCGTCGGGCGAACTGCTGTCCCACCTCGCCCCCGAGGACTGGGAACGGTCGGGCACGCACAGCGAGTCGGGCCCGTACTCGGTGCAGACGTGGTTGGAGATCTATGCCCGCCACCCGCACGACCACGCCGAGCAGATCCGCCAGGCCGCCGCCGCCGACCGGTAGGGTCCGCCGCCGTGCATCCGCCCGACGCTGCCGCCGCCATCCTCCGGGTCATGGTCGGCATCACGCTGTTCGCCCACGGGTGGAACCACTTCTTCGGCGGCGGCAAGATCGCCGGCACGGCCCGGTGGTTCGAGTCCATCGGCATCCGCCCGGGCAAGGTCCACGCGTGGATCGCGTCCACCACGGAGATCGGTGCCGGCGTGCTGCTGGTGCTCGGGCTGTTCACGCCGCTCGCCGCGGCCGGGGGTGTGGGCACCATGACCGTCGCCCTCGTGGCCAACCACCTGCGCAACGGCTTCTTCATCTTCCGCAAGGGCGAGGGCTACGAATACGTGCTCAACCTGGCGATGGTGTCCGTCGCCATCGGCATCCTGGGCGGCGGCTGGCTGTCGCTCGACCACGCGGTGGGCATCGACTGGAACGGCTGGGCCGGGTTCGCCACCGCCGCGGGCGCGGGCGGGGGCGGCGCTGCCCTCCTGCTCGCCACCTGTTGGCGACCGAACCGGCAAGCCTGAGCGGTACGCTCGATCCGTGCCCTACTACCGGCAGGTGGGGGACGTTCCCCCGAAGCGACATACCCAGCACCGGGCCCCCGACGGGCGCCTGTACGCCGAGGAGTTGATGGGCGAGGAGGGCTTCTCGTCCGAGTCGGCGTTGCTGTACCACCGGCACCTTCCCACCGCCATCGTCGACGTGGCCGAGTGGGACACGGCCGACGCGCCGTCGACCCTGCGGCCCAACCGCCCGCTCAAGCCGCGCCACTTCAAGACCCACAAGCTCGACGCCGGCTCGGCTGACCTGGTCACCGGTCGCCGCCTGGTCCTGGGCAACCAGGACGTGCGCATCTCCTACGCAGTGGCGGACACGCCGTCGCCGTTGTACCGCAACGCCATGGGCGACGAGTGCGTGTATGTCGAAGAGGGCGAGGCCGTGGTCGAGACCATCTTCGGCGCCCTCACCGTCGGCCCCGGCGACTACGTGGTGCTGCCCACGTCCACCACCCACCGCTGGGTGCCGCAGGGCGGCGCGCTGCGAGCGTTGGTCGTCGAGGCCACCGGCCACGTCGGCCCGCCCAAGCGCTACCTCTCGCCCAAGGGCCAGTTCCTCGAGTCGGCGCCCTACTCGGAGCGCGACCTGCGGGTGCCCACCGAGCCCTTCGTGTCCGAGGGCGAGCAGGTCGACGTGCTCGTGCGCCACCACACAGGCGGCACGCGCTTCACCTACGCCCACCACCCGTTCGACGTCGTCGGGTGGGACGGCTGCCTCTACCCGTACGTGTTCAACATCCGCGACTTCGAGCCGCTGGTGGGACGCGTGCACCTGCCCCCGCCCGTCCACCAGACCTTCGAGGGACCCAACTTCGTGGTGTGTTCGTTCTGCCCCCGGCCTTTCGACTTCGACCCCCAGGCCATCCCCGCGCCGTACAACCACGCCAACGTGGACAGCGACGAGGTCCTCTTCTATGTGGGCGGCGACTTCATGTCCCGCAAGGGCGCGGGCATCGAGCTGGGCTCCGTCTCCCTGCACCCGGGCGGGTTCACCCACGGGCCCCAGCCGGGGTCGGTGGAGGCGTCCATCGGGGCGCCCGGCACCGACGAGTGGGCGGTGATGGTCGACACCTTCCGCCCGCTGGGATTGGGGCCGGCGGCCCTGGAGTGCGAGGACCCGGGATACGCATGGACCTGGGCCGGGGGGCGCCCGTGACGGGTGCAGATGCGGCTGTCCTCTGGACGCCGCCGGCGGACATCTGGGAACGCAGCCAGATCGGGCGCTTCCTGCGCGCCCAGGGCTTCGACGACTACGACGCCGCCTGGCGCTGGTCGGTCGAGGATCTGGAGGGGTTCTGGGCCGCGGTATGGGACTGGTTCGACGTGCGCTCGCACACGCCCTACGAGCGGGTGCTGGCCGAGGGCGACCGCTCCATGCCCGGCGCCCGCTGGTTCCCGGGCGCCACGCTGAACTACGCCGAGCACGCCCTGCGGGCACCGGGCGAGGTGGTGTCTCGCAGCCAGACCCGCCCGCCCGTCACCCTGGTGCCCGACGAGCTGCGTGACCAGGTGGCCCGGGCCCGGGCCGGGTTGCAGCGGCTGGGCGTCGGCCGGGGCGACCGGGTGGCCGCCTACCTGCCCAACATCGCCGAGACGCTGGTCGCCTTCCTGGCCACCGCCAGCCTGGGCGCGGTGTGGTCGTCGTGCGCGCCCGAGTTCGGCACCCGCAGCGTGGTCGACCGCCTGCGCCAGATCGACCCGAAGGTCCTCCTCGCCGTGGACGGCTACCGGTACGGCGACAAGGACGTGGACCGGCGGAACGAGGTGGCCGCCATCCGGGCCGAGCTCCCGTCCCTGGAGGCGACGGTGGCCGTGCCCTACCTCGGCAACGGCGGCATCCCCGACGCCGTCTCCTGGTCCGACCTGGTGGCGGCGCCCGGCGAGCTGGCCTTCGACGCCGTGCCGTTCGACCACCCGCTCTACATCCTCTTCTCCTCGGGGACCACCGGGCTCCCCAAGCCCATCGTGCACGGCCACGGCGGCATCCTGGTCGAGCACCTGAAGGTCCTGGGCCTGTGCAGCGACATCGGTCCTGCGGACCGCTTCTTCTGGTTCTCCACCACCGGCTGGATGATGTGGAACTACCTCGTGTCCGGGCTGCTGGTGGGCGCGGGGGTCGTGCTGTACGACGGCAACCCGGGCTGGCCCGACGTCAGCGAGCTGTGGCGCCTGGCCGCCGAGACCGGTGTCACCTGGTTCGGGGCCAGCGCCCCGTTCCTCCTCAGCTGCCGCAAGGAAGGGCTGCGGCCCGGTGCCGAGCTCGACCTGTCGGCCGTGCGGGCGGTGGGTTCCACGGGTGCGCCCCTCCCCGTCGAGGGCTTCCACTGGGTGTACGAGGCCGTCGGCAAGGACCTGGTCCTGTCCTCGTGCAGCGGCGGCACCGACGTGTGCAGCGCCTTCGTGGGCGCCGTGCCCGTGCTCCCGGTGCGGGCGGGGGAGATCACGTGCCGGTACCTGGGCGCCAAGGTGGAGGCGTACGACGAGACCGGCCGCTCGCTGGTGGGCCAGCAGGGCGAGCTGGTTGTCACCGCGCCCATGCCGTCCATGCCCGTGGGCTTCTGGGGCGACTCCGACGGGTCGCGCTACCGGGCCGCCTACTTCGCCGACTTCCCCGGCGTGTGGCGACACGGCGACTGGATCACCATCAGCGACCACGGAAGCTGCGTGATCAGTGGCCGGTCGGACGCCACCCTCAACCGGGGCGGCGTGCGCCTGGGCACGGCCGAGTTCTACTCGGTCGTGGAATCGCTGCCCGAGGTGGCCGACAGCCTGGTGGTCCACCTCGAGGACCCCGAGGGCGGGCCCGGCGACCTCATCCTGTTCGTGGCCCTCACCGACGGCCGCACGCTCGACGACGCCCTCACCAAGCGCATCGCCACCGAGTTGCGCACCAACCTGTCGCCCCGCCACGTGCCCAACCGCATCCACCAGGTGGCCGCCATTCCCCGCACCCTGTCGGGCAAGAAGCTCGAGGTCCCGGTGAAGCGCATCCTCACGGGCACGCCGCCCGATGAGGCCGCGGCCCGGGGCGCGCTGGCCAACCCCGACTCTCTCGACATCTTCACCACGTTCGCCCCCACCGCCTGACCGTTCTCGTAACGCCTACGCCGGCATAGCCGGCTCCAGCGTTACGAGAATGTTGGGAGGGTGGGGTTAGGGACGGCTGCGGGACCAGGCGTCGAGGGCGGACAGCACGGCCAGCACCACGTACACGACGCCGACGGTGATGGCCAGCGGGCGGAACTCCTCCTGGGCCACGGGCACCAGGGCGAAGCACACGGCGGCGGCGATCACGAAGAAGATGGCCCGCCGGTCGATGCCGCCGCCCGTCATCGCGCCGCCGCCTGCACCAGCAACGACGTGACGGCAGCGATGGCGAAGGCGCCCGGGATGGTGAGCACCCACGCCCACACCACTTGCCCGGCCACGCCCCAGCGCACCGCGCTCAGCCGGCTGGACGCCCCCACCCCCACGATGGCGCCGGTGATGGTGTGGGTGGTCGACACGGGGATGCCGTGGGCCGATGCGAAGAACAACGTGACCGCCGCCCCCGTCTCGGCCGCCACCCCGCCCACCGGCTGCAGGCGAGTGATGCGCGAGCCCATGGTCTTCACGATCCGCCAGCCCCCCGACAGCGTGCCGAGCCCGATGGCGCTGTGGGCCACCAGCACGACCCACAGGGGGACGCCCGACGTCTTGGACACGTGGCCGCTGGCGATGAGCACGGCGAGGATCACGCCCATGGTCTTCTGGGCGTCGTTGCCCCCGTGGCCCAGCGAGAAGGCGGCGGCCGACATCAGCTGGGCCCTGCGGAACCCGCGGTTGAGCTTCTCCACCTTGCGGTACTTGTGGAACGCCCACTGGATGACGAGCGTGAGGATGAGGCCCAGGGCCAAGCCGATCAGGGGTGACAGAACGATGAACACGCCGATCTTGCGCAGCCCGTCGGACTGGAGCACGTGGCTGCCCGCCCGGGCCACGGCGGCGCCGGCGATGCCCCCCACCAGCGCGTGGGACGAGCTGGTGGGCAGGCCCAGGTAGAAGGTCACCAGGTTCCAGCCGATGGCGCCCACCAGGCCGGCGAACACCACCCCGATGGTCAGCACGTCCTGGGTCACCACGTCCTTGGCGATGGTGCTGGCCACGTGGGTCTTGAACACGAGGAAGGCCACGAAGTTGAAGAAGGCGGCCCAGGCCACCGCGTAGCGCGGCGACAGCACGCGCGTGGAGACCACGGTGGCGATGGAGTTGGCCGCGTCGTGGAACCCGTTGGTGAAGTCGAAGGCGAGCGCGACGACGATGACGATGATCACGCCGAGGGTCATGTCGCTCGCTTACGCGTGCTTCAAGACGATGGACTCGACCACATCGGAGATGTCCTCGATGGTGTTGAGGGCCTCCTCCATGGCCTGGACGATGTCCTTCCACTTCAGGACTTCGAGGGCCTCGTACTCGCCGCTGAACAGCCGGGCGATGGTCTGGCGGTAGATGGTGTCGCCGTCGCTCTCCAACTGGTCGATGGCGTCGAGCATGGGTTTGGTGCCCTTGAGCGTCTGGAGGTTGCCCATGAGCTCGACGGTGTGGTGCGACATCTGCACCAGCACGTCGGCCATTTTCAGTAGCTCGGGCAGCGAGTGGGCCGGGCGCACCAGTTGGAACAGGTCGGACACGGCCAGCATGTCGTCGACCACGTCGTCCAGCTCCTCGGCCAGGGCGTGGATGTCCTCCCGGTCGAAGGGGGTGACGAAGCTCGTGTCCAGGCGGTGGAGGATGGCGAGGGTGATGCGGTCGCCGTTGCGCTCGCACTCCACGACCCGCGAGTGCTTGGCCGAGACGTCGGACGGATCGTTGATCAGATCGTGGAGTCGGCGGGCGCATTCATCGGCGTTCAGCGCAGATTCGCTGAAGAGGTCGAAGAAGCGGTCGTCGGTGGGGACGAGGCGGAACCGCATGGCAGGGGATTCTTGTCATACCGGCCCAGCCCAGCCAAAAAAGGACGACTCAAGCCGGGTCCGGGGCCGGCTCGGCCGTCCCCCCCGGCGCTTGGGGCGGGTGGGGCCATCAGCGGGCGCAGGCGTCCCGGAAGCGGAAGGACGTGAGGGGGTTGGGTACGGGCGGGCAGGCGCCGGTGAAGGCGCTCACGGTCACGGGATTCGACGTCAGCGTGTAGGGCGTGGCCGTGGAGTTGCCAGTGGCCCGGTGGCCGGTGATCCTGAAGCGATAGGTGCCCGGACCGAACTCCCGGGTGATGTCCCAGCTCGTGGTCCACTGGTGTTGGCCGGCGACGGTGGCGTGGGTGAGGAGGGTGGCGTAGTCCCGGGCGTCGCCGGCCACCGTGACCCAGTCGCCGCTTCCGGTGCGGCGCTGCACCTGCACCCGGTCCTCGTCGGGCGCCCACTCGGCCGAGGGAGACCCGCCCACCCAGCTGAAGGACACCACGTCGAACTGGGTGGCCGCGCCCGCCGGCTGCTTCAGGACCGAGGGCTCCGGGTCGGTGCCGATGGGCCGGGGCGGCACCGCCGCGCCGGCCGGGTACGACACGGATGGGCACACGGGCGTGGGCGTGCACAGCGGGACGGTCGTGCCTTGGAGGAGGGCGCTGGTCAGGTTGACGTGCTCTTCCAGCAGGAGCTGGCCCTCCTGGGGCCCGTAGAGCGAGAACGAGGCCTCGTACTGGTAGCTGCGGTACTCCTCGTGGGTGGTGAAGTAGGAGACGTAGTCGTCGGCCAGTCCGGCGATGATGGCGCCCCGGATGGGCGTGGAAGCACCCTTGGCCGTCGCGTTGATGGCGCCGATGATGCGCCGCCCCATGTTCACCGTGGGCTCGCCTGGCATCGATGCGATGAGCAGGTCGCCGATGCGGAACTGCTGGAGGCGGGTGGCCTGGGGGCTGGTGCCGTTGCCGGCGAGGGCCGAAAGCTTCATGCCTTGGGTGGGGACCACCACCGGGCTGGACGCTGGTGGCAGGCCGGCGACAGCGTCACTGGTCACGCCGCCGGAACCGAGCATCGGTGACGCGCTCACGTGATCCCACAGCGGATCGCCGTCGTAGTTGGGGCCGGGATCGCGCACGGCCTGACCGCAGAAGCACACCTGTTCCATGCGGGCGTCAAGGGTCACGTCGCCGGTGAGCTCGTCGCCCAGCGACCGCCACAGGGTCAGGGCGGGCGGCGCCTGGATCTTGCCCGCCCCCTCCATGGCCGCGTAGCTCACGTTGACTCCGGGCGTGCCGGGAGGCCACGCCGTGCCCGGATTGCTGGCCGGTGACTGGTCGCCCTGCGACCCGTTGAGCAGGGCGTCGATCGGCCACTGGCTGCCAGCCCGCCCCGCCCGGGGCCCGTGGGCGTCGGCGTCGGCCAACGCAGCGATGCCCGCCTCGATGTCCCGCACCGCGAAGGCCTGGTTGTCGCCCGAGAACAGGAGGTTGTCGTCGCCCCCGATGGTCCCGTGGTTGGCGAAGTTGGAGATGATGCCGATGGGGTCGCCCCACACGGTGTCGAGGCGCATGACGGTGAGGGTGTCGTTGGCCGAGGGCAGGGCACCCGCCTCGCCGCAGTGCGACTCGGGGTCGAGGCAGAACTGCTCGGTGCGCCGGTTGTGGTTCCCAGGCGCCCCCACCATCTGCGCCCACGCCATCTTGGCCGGCCGGCGCGAGTGGTCGGCCCGCTCCACGGCGTTGGCGATGCCGCCGGTGACGGCCGCGAAGACGCGGGGGTCGAACTGGTCGCCGCCCAGCAGGGCGTAGCCCTGGTACTGGAAGATGCCGCCCGGGCCTTGGTGGGTGTGCGTGGCGGAGATCAGGAGGTGGGCGGCGTCGATGCCGACGCTCCGGGACACCCGGTCGGCCACGGCCTGGTGGACCTCGGCCGGGAGCCCGCCCAGGTCGACCTGGACGACGGCCACCTTGGTGGCGTTCCTGTCCTCCAGCACGAAGGCGTTGGCGAACAGGCGGGTCTGGATCCCCTGGTTGCACTCGAAGGTCTTGCAGTATCCCTCGGCATCACCGCCCGTCTTGTCGGCCACCCACGGGTCGGAGGCGAGGACGCTCAGGGCGTCTCCGGGTGAGCCCGCGGCCAGCTTGCCGGCGGCGTCGCCGAGACGCGTGGGGGAGTGGTCGGCCAGCTCCCGGGCCGTGTAGCCCCACATGGGCGTGGTGATGGGCGGGGTGATGTCGGCTCGGGCCGCGCCTGCGCAGAACACGTCGCCGCAGCGCCCGGCCCTGGGCTCGGGCAAGGGTGCCGCCCGGAGGGCATGGGCGGCGGGCAGGACGGGCAGCACGAGGGCGGCCGTGAGGAAAGACAGCAGGAACGATTTGCGCACGTCAGGGACAGTTCTTTGGCGAGCTGGTCCCTTCCTGCCGTAGCGCGCTCTCATGTGTGGCCGGGGTGCCGGGTGGGAAGCGTCCGGGCATGGCCAAGCTGGCATCCGAGCTCCTGGTGGAGCGACTCATCGACTGGGGCGTCGACCGTGTCTTCGGGCTTCCCGGCGACGGCATCAAGGCTCCGGCCAACTTCGCCGAGTTCGCGACGTCCAACGGGGCCCTCGGCATCCGGGTGGAGAAGGCCATGGACGTGGCTCCGGCCGTGGCGGCCGCCCTGGCCCACCGGGGCCCGGCCGTGGTCGACTGCCTGACCAACCCGGACGAGCCCCCGATGCCGCCCAAGGTCGAGTACGAGCAGGCCAAGGGCTTCGCCCAGGCGTTCCTGCGGGGCGAACCCGAGCGGGCCGTCATCGCCAGCACGCTGTTCCACGACAAGATCGCCGAACTCAAGACCTGAACCCCTGAACCCGCAGTCGTTGCGGCCAGAGCGCTCTGGGCCGGTAGCGTCCGCGGCGTATGCGAGCGCTGACCGTGGTGCCCGGGCAGGCCGGTTCGGCCCAGGTGCGGGACGTGCCCGAGCCCGACCCCGGCGAGGGCTCGGTGCTGGTGAAGGGCCTGGCCATGGGCGTGTGCGGCACCGACGCCGAGATCGTGGCCGGCCACTACGGCGAGCCCCCGCCCGGGTCCGACTTCCTGGTGCTCGGCCACGAGTCCCTGGGCCGGGTGTTGGAAGCACCTGCGGGCTCGCCGGTGACCGCCGGCGATCTGGTGGTCGGCATCGTGCGCCGGCCCGACCCCGTGCCCTGCCCGGCCTGCGCGGTGGGCGAGTGGGACATGTGCCGCAACGGTCAGTACACCGAGCGGGGCATCAAGGGGCGGCATGGGTATGCGTCCGAGCGCTGGCGGGTCGAGCCCGACTTCGTGGTCCGCATCGACGCCGCCCTGGGCGATCTCGGCATCCTCCTCGAGCCCACCAGCGTGGTGGCCAAGGCGTGGGAGCACATCGAGCGCATCGGGGGTCGCAGCCGGTCGTGGTCGCCCCGGCGGGTGTTCGTGACCGGGGCCGGCCCCATCGGCCTGCTGGCCGCCATGCTCGGCGTGCAGCGGGGGCTCGACGTACACGTGCTCGACCGGGTGACCGACGGTCCCAAGCCCGACCTGGTGGGCGACCTCGGGGCCACCTACCACCACACCACCGTGGAGGAGGCGTGCGGGTCGGCCGACGTGGTCGTCGAGTGCACGGGCGTGGCCGACGTGGTGTTCCGGGTGGTGGCGTGCAACGCGCCCGACGGCGTCGTGTGCCTCACCGGCGTGTCCTCAGGCGGGCGCTCGATCTCCATCGACGGCGGCCTGCTCAACCGCCAGATGGTCCTGCAGAACGACGTGGTGTTCGGCTCGGTGAACGCCAACCGCGACCACTACCAGGCGGCGGCGGACGCGCTGGCCGCGGCCGACCGGTCCTGGCTGGGTCGGCTGATCACCCGGCGCCACCCGCTGGCCGACTTCGAGGCCGCCCTCCAGCGCGGCCCCGACGACGTGAAGGTCGTTGTGGACCTCGTGAGCTGAGCCGTGCGGCCAGCGGGCGGGCGAGCTGCGCGGCCGGCGCCCAGCGGTCAGAACTTGATACCGGCCCGCCAGGCCTCGACCACGGCCGGGTCCCCGAACGCCTCGACGTCGCAGGGGCGGTTGGACACGAAACGGACGAGGTCGGACGCCGGGCCCTTGAGCGCGGCGTCGCCCTTGCCGTGCGCCCGCTGGACGTCGGCCGTGCCCCCGCCGACCGTCACCGTCCACTCGCCGGGGTGGTCGGTGCTGTGCAGGTGGAGCGAGCCGGGCAGGCTCACGGTGGGGTCGTCGGCTGCTCGGGCCGACAGGAACACGTCGAAGAACTCGTCGATGCCGTCGGCGGCCAGCGCGCTGTCGATGGGCCCGGCCGAGCCCCCCGCGGCCTCGGCATCCCAGCGGTGCATGGCCGTCTCGTGGGCCATGCGGCGGGGCCAGAACGCGCCCACGGGCGGCGAGCTGGACGACCAGTTCCACACCGGCTCGTCGTCCGCCACCGAGTGGAGGGTGGCGAGCAGCTGGTCGAGCCCGGCCTCGAAGGAGTCAGGCCACGCCAGGCTGCGATGGTCCACCCGCTCCTGGGCCCGGGTGCGGACCACGCCCTCGACCCACATGTGGACGCGGGTGAGGTGCTTGGTGAGGGCGGCCACGTCCCACTCGGGGCACCAGGGCACGCGGGTCTCGGGGGGCGTGGAGGCGACGGCGGCGGCGAAGGCCTTCCCGTCGGCTTCCACGTGGCGGAGGTACTCGGCGCTGTCCACCCGGTCTTCCTATCGCAATCGCACCGGTCGTAGGACCACCACCCGAGGTTTTCCAAAGGTCCGGTAGCGACGCTGCCCGTGTGCGACTCCTCCGACTGCGCAACGGCATCCTTGGCAGCGCCGGCCTGGCCGTCTGTGGCATCGGTGCTGCCCACGCCCTCACGGCCGCTCCTCCCACCGGGCTCACCGTCACCGGCCAGGTCGTCGACAAGACCAATGGCAAGGGCTGGTACAACCACGCCGTCACCGTCCACTGGACGTGCTCCGACGACCCCGGCGCCGTCGTGGCCTGCCCGCCCGACTCGCTGGTGACCACCGAGGGGGCGTCGCAGAGCATCAGCAGCCCGGTGGCCACCGACGACCGGGGCAACACGGCCATCGGCGTGGTCAACAGCATCAGCATCGACGAGACCGCCCCGGAGACCAAGGTCACCTTCGGGGGTCCCAAGTACGTGTCCGTCACCACGGGCGCCTGGTACGACCGCCACGGCGCCACCGTCACGGCCGTGTCCGACGACGGCCTGGTCAACCCGCTGTCCGGCGTGGCCGCCAGCTACGTGAACGTGGACCTCGGGAGCGGCAAGGCGGTGTCGGGCCTCACCGACATCGTCGGCGCCCTCACCCCGTCGGGCTCGACGGCCGGCACCGGGTTCCACACCGAGCGGGTGTGGTCCGAGGACAACGCCGGCAACGCCGAGGCCATGGACTCCGGCAACAAGCGCCGCCAAGCCCTCGTCCACATCGACGACGACGTGCCCGCCATCACCGCGACCCGCAGTGCCCTGCCCAACGCCAACGGCTGGTACAACGCCCCCGTGTCCGTCACCTACTCGTGCTCGGATGCGTCGTCCGGCGTGGCCACCTGCCCGGGGGCCCACACCGAAACCACCGAAGGCGTGAAGGACGTGGCCGCCATGTCCGACGACAACGTGGGCAACACCGGCATCGAGGTCGAGCACCTCAACATCGACGAGACGCCGCCCACGGTCACCACCGGCCCGACGGAGGCGCCCAACGCCAACGGTTGGTACAACCACCCGGTCACCGTCCACACCACCTGCACCGACAACCTGTCCGGTGACGACTCGTGCGACACCGACGAGGTCGTGTCCGGCGAAGGGGCCCACAGCGGGAGCCACCAGGGGAGTGACAAGGCGGGGAACTCGGGCAGCGGGTCCTTCAACCTGAAGATCGACACCGTCGCCCCCGGCGTCACCGTGAGCGGGCCGGCCGACGGCAGCACCATCGTGCTGGGCAGCCCGGTGGCCACGCCGTCCTGCACGGCCACGGACGCCGTCTCCGGCCTGGGCACGTCGACCTGCACGGGCACGCTCACCGGCGGCAACGCCAAGGGAGTGGGCCTGTTCACCTACACGGCCAGGGCCACCGACCTGGCCGGCAACACGACCACCAAGGTGATCCATTACCGGGTCGTCTACAACTTCACCGGCTTCAACAGCCCGGGCAACAACTCGCAGACCAACGCCGGCAACGTCGTGTCGGTGACCTTCACCCTGAAGAACGCCGCCGGCCAGGCCGTCCAGGCCGGTGCCGCTCCGGTGTGGCTGGCCCCGCAGAAGGGCGGTCTGCTCAAGGTCGGCGCCGGCACGTTCGGGCCCATGACGCCCACTGCATCGCTCATCAGCTTCGACCCCAAGCGCCAGCAGTACAGCTTCAGCTGGCAGACCAGCAAGGCCCAGGCGGGGACCTTCTGGCAGATCGGGATCCGCTTGGACGACGGAACCGACCACGTGATCACGGTCGGTCTCCGCTAGAGGCCGGGGGAAGGGGCAGGGACCGGTAGCGGGGGCCACCGGTCTCAACTCCCCGGATGCGGAAGCGGGCGGCTCTGCCGCCCGCTTCGCCGCGTCCCACCCCGCACTCGTTCTCGTGCAACTGAGTCGCGAATACCTGCAGTCGAGTTTCACGAGAACGGCGGGGCAGCTCGGCGTGGCCGGTAGGCTCGGGGGGTGGCCGACTCCTACCTCGATCGCTTCCTCCACGCTGCCGGCGCCGACGCGACTGCCCTCGCCGGTGCCCTCGCCGACGTCGACCGGGCCGGGTTGGCCTTCGCTGCCGCCCTGGACGCGGTGGCCACCACCAGCCCCGAGGTGAGCCAGACCATCGCCCGGGAGCTGGCCGACCAGCGGGCCCACGTCAAGCTCATCGCTTCCGAGAACTTCGCTTCGCCCCAGGTCCTCCTGGCCATGGGCAACTGGCTGTCGGACAAGTACGCCGAGGGCGCCCCCGGCCACCGCTTCTACGCTGGGTGCGACAACGTCGACGAGATCGAGACCCGGGCCGCCACTCTGGCGGCCGACCTGTTCGGTGCCGACTACGCCTACGTCCAGCCCCACTCGGGCATCGACGCCAACTTGGTCGCCTTCTGGGCCATCCTCTCGCAGCGGGTGGAGCGCCCGGCCCTCGAGCGCCTCCGGGCCAAGGACCTCAACAGCCTCACCCCCGAGGACTGGGAGTCCCTCCGCCGGGACCTGGGCGACCAGAAGATGATGGGCATGGCCCTCGACGCCGGTGGCCATCTCACCCACGGCTTCCGGCCCAACATCTCGGGCAAGCTCTTCCGCTACTCGTCCTACACGGTCGACCCGGCCACGGGCCTGCTCGACTACGACCAGGTGCGGGAGCAGGCCAAGCGGGAACGCCCGCTGGTGCTGGTCGCCGGGTACAGCTCGTATCCGCGCAAGATCAACTTCCGCATCTTCCGGGAGATCGCCGACGAGGTGGGCGCCACCTTCATGGTGGACATGGCCCACTTCGCGGGGCTCGTTGCAGGCAGGGTCTTCACCGGCGACTTCGACCCGGTGCCCCACGCCCATGTCGTCACCACCACCACCCACAAGACGCTGCGCGGCCCCCGCGGCGGCATGGTGCTTTGCGACCAGGACTTCACCGAGTACGTCGAGCGGGGGTGCCCCCTCGTGCTCGGCGGCCCGCTGGCCCACATCATGGCGGCCAAGGCCGTGGCCCTCACCGAGGCCTCGTCGCCCGACTTCCGCACGTACGCCCAGCGCATCGTCGAGAACGCCAGTGCCCTCGCTGAGGGCCTGCTGCGCCGGAGCGCGACGCTGGGGACGGGCGGCACCGACAACCACCTCGTGCTCCTCGACGTGCGCCCGTACGGCCTCACCGGCCGCCAGGCCGAAGCCGCCCTCCGGTCGGCCGGCATCACCGTGAACCGCAACGTGCTCCCCAACGACCCCAACGGAGCCTGGTACACCAGCGGTGTGCGCCTGGGCACGCCGGCGGTCACCACGCTGGGCATGGGCCCCGGTGAGATGGACGAGCTGGCCGGCACCATCGACGAGGTGCTCCGGGCCACCGAGCCCGCCACCACCAAGGACGGCAAGCCCTCGCTCGCCCAGTTCCGGGTGGCGGACGACACGGTGACGGCGGCCAGCAAGCGAGCGGCCGACCTGCTGGCCGCGTTCCCGCTCTACCCGAACATCACCCTCTAGAGCTGGATACTGAAAACGCGGGAAGCGAAGCTGCCGGAAGTTAGCGGAAGACGCCCGTGTGCCCGAGGCTGAAACGGCCCGGCTGGGGGAAGATGCACAAGCCGTGGGCACCCTTGCCCACGGTGATGGTCTTGATGACCTGTCCCGTGGCCGTGTCGATCACGTAGACGGCTCGGTTGTAGCGGCCGGTCAGCCACAGGCGGGTGCCGTCCGTGGACACCCCGCCCATGTCCGGGCTGCCGCCGATGTGCCAGGTGGTGAGCACCTTGTCGGTGGCCAGGTCGATCACCGAGACGGACCCACCCGTCCGGTTGGACACGTACAGCTTGGTGGCGTCACGGCTGGGATACAGCCCGTGGGCGCCCTTCCCGGTGGGGATGAAGTCGGTCTCCACGTACCGGCTGGCGTCGATGACCGAGACCCCGTTGCGCTGCTGGTTGGCCACGTAGAACTTGGTGCCGTCGGGCGCCAGCTTCACGTCGATGGGCTGGCCCCCCACGTGGATCATGCCGATCAGTTCCATGTTCACCACGTCGACGCGCACCATGTCGCCCGAGAACTCGCACGACAGCAGCATCTCCTTGCCGTCGGCCGTGGGATCGCCGTGGTCCACGCCGCTGCACGGCACGGGCACCGTCTTCAGCAGCTTCCATGTGTGCGGGTCGCGAAAGTCGAGCCGCCGGAACCGCTCGGCCACCACGATGGCCTTGCTGCCGTCCTGGGTGAAATACAGGTTGTACGGGTCGTCCACGGGAATGGGCGGGCCCGGCTTGCCGGTCATGGGATCGATCGGTATGAGGGTGTTGCCCAGGTCGTTGTCGACGTACAGCGTCTTCATGTCCCACGAGGGGGTCACGTGCTGGGGCTCCCGTTGCGTGGGGAAGTGGTCGATGATGGTCATCGTCTCGGGGTCGATGACGTCGACCGCGTTGCTCTCGCTGTTGGGCACATACACGCGCGAGGGCACGCCCGCCACCGCGGGCGACAGATCCTTGGCCGACAGGGTGTGGGCGTACACGTTGGTGCCCGCGGGCGGGAGCGTCTCCACGGTGCGTGGCAGCGTCGACCCGGTGGCGGGCCGCGGGTCCTTGCGGGTGACGGGTGAGCGGTTCAGCGAGGCGTGCTTGCTGCTGCTGCAACCGGCCAGCAGTCCGCCTGCCATGACGAGAGCGGCGGCTGCGGCGCCGGCCCGCTTCACCGGGCCCCCAGCAGCTCGCCGACGGTCACCGGTCGCAGCCCGGCGGCCTTGATGGAGCTGACGATGGGCTCGAAGGCCTGAACCGTCCCCGCGTGCCCGGTGTGGAGGCTGATCACCGCGCCCCCGTGGAGCTTGGCCTTCACCCGCGCGGCCACGGCCGACGCGCCCGGGTCCTGGTAGTCGAGGGGGTCCACGTCGTATCCCACCACCGTGGGGTAGCCGGCCCGGCCCGCTTCCTCGAGGATGACCTCGGTGGGCGTGTCGATCCCGGACGGGCGGAACCAGGCCCCCGGCGTGCGGGCGTGGCGGGACAGGGCGTCGCGGCACTTGGTGATCTCGGTGGCCACGCCCGCCCGGGCCACCGTGCCCAGTGCCGGATGGGTGTAGGTGTGGTTGGCCAGCTCGTTGCGACCATCGGCCAGGATGCGACCGGCCATGTCGGGGTTGGCATCCAGCCAGTTGCCCACCGCGAAGATCGTGATGGGGACGGACAGGGCTCGGGCCTTGTCAAGCAGGGACTGGGTGAGGGCCAGGTCGCCGGAGCCGTGGAAGGTGAGGGCGACCGCGCCCGAGGCGGCCGGTCCCGACTTCACGAAGCGGGCGGGTCCGCTCGGCGTGGGGGCGGTGGTCGTGGAGGTGGAGGGGCGCGGGCTGGGGGCGGCGGCCGGGCTGGCGGTCGCGCCCTGGGCGTGGTGCTGCGCCTGGCGGCAGGCGGCGACGAAGGCCGTGGCCGCGGCGCCGGCACCCAGCAGGAAGCGGCGTCGAGTGGGTTGTGTGTCCATGGGCGGCTGCGCACCCTAGGCCACGAAGATGAGGGTCAGTTGAGAGGCTGTCCCAATCGGTCCAGGACGGTCCGTACCTCCTGCTCCGTCGTCTGCGAGAAGTCGGCGTAGAAGGCGCCGACGGCGTTGAAGGGCTCGGGAGTGACCAGACAGACGACCCGGTCGGCGACCCGGCTCAGAGCGACGCACGTGGCGGCCGCACCCACGGGGACGGCGGCCACCACCAGATCGGGCCCGGCTCGGCGGACGGCCTCCACCGCGGCGCGCATGCTGGCGCCGGTGGCCAGCCCGTCGTCGACGAGCACCACGGTGCGACCGGCGAGCGCGAGCGGCGGCCGGTCACCGCGGTAGGCGCGCTCGCGCCGGGCCAGCTCGCCCCGCTCCCGGTCGATGACGGCCTCGAGGGTGGCCTGGTCGATGCCGAGCGACGCCATCACTTCCTCGTTCAGGACCACCACCCCACCCGAGGCGATGGCGCCCATGGCCAGCTCCTCGTGCCCGGGCACGCCGAGCTTGCGCACGACGAACACGTCGAGGGGTGCGCCCAGGGCGTCGGCCACCTCGGCGGCCACCGGCACGCCACCCCGGGGCAGGCCCAGCACCACCGTGCCCGGCCCCTGGTAGTCGAGGAGGGCGGCCCCCAGCGCCCGGCCCGCGGTGACCCGGTCGGCGAACGTGTGGACTGCCCTAACGCTGCGGGGGGTGGGAGATGACATCGCGCCGGCGGTCGATCAACGACGCCCCGCGTTGGCCGCTCTCCTCGTGCTCCACGTGGTCCTGCACCATGCGCTTTTCGTTCATGAAGATCTTGAAGGCCGAGGAGGTGGACGCGGGCGTGCCGTCCACCTGGGCCAGCAGCCACTTCAGCTCCGCGTGCTCCGTGACGTGCTGCTCCACCAGGCTCTCACTCTCGCCCACGATGTCGCGCCGCGCGCCGGTGAGCGACGGGTCGCGGTCCGGGTCGTTTCCCATTGGTCGTGTCCTCCGCGTGGCATGAGCATCCCCGCGGCTACCCGGTCGATGCGACCCCCTAACGGCCAGGTTTGGTTTGGCCGCCCGGCGGCTACAACGGGGCCACGATGGCGGGCTCGGCGAGGCAGTTGACGTCGCGCACCGGTCATCCGATCGGCGGGCTCGCCGCCGACGGTTTCACCTTCGTGTAGCGAGCCCGCTAGTGGGGGTCGACCTTCTCGGCCTCGCCGACGAGTTCGTCGATGCGACTGGCGGCCGCGGTCAGGAGCCGGCCCATCAGGTCCTCCAGCTCGATCCCCCGCTCGAATGCGGCGGCGCGGAGCTGCTCGACGGTCTCGTCGTCGAGGACCATGCGGATGAGGTCGTGGCCCGCAGGGTTCCGGTCGCGAAACAGTGGCATCAAGCCGGCACCCTCGCCCGCAGTTCGAGGCCCCTCGGTGAGGGGCGGTCGATCAGCAGCTTGCCGCCGAGTGCTTCCAACCGGCGTTGCACCAACCGCAGGCCGAAGTGGGCGGCCAGGCCGCCCTGGCCCTGCTCGCGGGTGGCCAGGTCGGTGCCGTCGTCCCTGATCACCAGCTCCACCTCGCCGGGCCGGAACTCGAGCCGCACGGCGATGGCGCTGGCCCGGCCGTGGCGCTCCACCCGAGAGAGGGTCTCGTGCACCATGCGGATGAGCGACTGCTCGACCTCCAGCGATAGGGCCCGGGGCTCACCACGCACCTCGAAGTCGGCGGCCGCGTCGAGGTGGCCGCTCAGCTCGCCCACGACCTCGGTCAGGGTCGCCTCCAGGCCTCCCCGGTCGTAGGCCAGGGCGGGCAGGGCCCGGGCCGTGTCGTGCAGCTCGGCCAGGGCGGTGTGGGCGAGGGCCACGATGCTGCCCGCCCGTTGGCCCAGCTCCCGCCCCCGCAGGGCCTCGGCCACGTCCCTCCCGCAGATCTCGATGGCCTGGAGCATGTGGCCGACGGTGGCCTGGAGGCCCTGGGCCACGTGGGCCCGCTCCTCGGCCAGGGCCAGTTCCCGCTCGCGGCTGCGCACGGCCGCCCGCATGCGCACCCGGTCGATGGCGTGGCCCAGGGCGGCGGCCAGGGCCTCGAGCAGCTCCCGCTCGTGCTGGGCCAGGTCGTCGCGCAGCGAGTGGGCCAGCACCATGCCCACCACCCGGCCATCCCGCCACACCGGGGCGTACACGTCCCGACCCACCTGGTGGACCTCGGGCCGGGTCTTGCGCCGGCGCCACTGCTTCCAGATCTGGCGGGCCTCGGCCGGCGGTGACGTCGCCACCCGCAGATCGCCCAGCTCGGGAGCCAGCCGCAGCCCGTGGACACGGAAGCCGAGGGTCGGGGGTACGGCCCGGCGCAGGCCCGCGAGCAGGCCCTGGGGGTCGTCGGCGTCGAACTCGTAGAGGTCGAGGACGGTGCGGGCGAACTCGGCGCCCAAGGCCATCTGCTCGTCCAGGCGCACCCGCTCGACGGCGAAGGCGACGTGGGAGGCCAGGGCCGTGGCCAGGTCGACCGTGGTGGGGTTGGGCTGGTCGTCGCCCGGCAGGCCCAGGACGAGGAAGCCGAACACGTCGTTGGACGGGCGCACCAGCGGGAGCACGAGGGCGGCGCCCGCCTCGTGGCCGGCATCGAGGGGGGCGTCGGGGGTGGCGAGGAACACCGGCTCGCGATTGGTGGCGTCCTGCCAGGCCTCGACCACCGAGCACAGCGCCGGGCGGGGCAGGTCGGCCAGCGAGCCCTCGGCGGGGAAGCGGATGTTGCGCTGGACCAGGGTGCGGTACCTCGTGCGGCGCTCGTCCAGCAGGTGGACCGAGAGGTACTGGGCGTGGAACACCCGGATGATGGCCTCGGCCACCTGCTCGGCCACGTCGTCCAGGGACGCGGGCGAGGACAGGGCCCGGCTGGCGTCGAGCAGGCTCTTCAGGTTGGCGTTGCGCTCGCTCAGGGCGGACGACAGCCAGGCGTGACCCACGGCCAGCGCGCAGGAGCCGGCGATGGTGGCGATGAGCCGGATGAGCTCGGGGGTGAAGTCGCGATGGCTGCGGTAGTCGACGGCCAGCAAGCCGAGGTTGTCGTTGCCGCACCGCAGGGGCGCCACGACCACGGCCTGGAGCTGGAAGGCCTCGGCCCATTCCCGGGGCACGAGGTTGGAGCGCCGGGCGTCGGGGATGCCGACGGGGACGCCGTAGGCGAAGAGCTGGCGTCGGGCGGGGACGTCGTCGAGCGTGATGGCCGGCATGGAGAGGCCCAGGTTCCACAACTCGGAGCTGGGTTGGCGCCCGGTGGTCGACCACAAGCGCAAGGCCCGCTGATCCTGGTCGAGCAGGAAGAGCGACACGCGATCGGCCCCGGTGGCTTCCAATGTCAGGTCGGCCAACCGGTTGAGCAATCCCGACAGATCGCCTAATTGCGACGCGGCTGTAGCAACGTCCGCCAAGACCTCATCCGCCGGACGGACATACGTCGCGCGCGCGGACGGGTCGCCCGTCAAAGGCGACACTGCCACTGATGTGTATTACGTTCGAACGCAAACGAAGTGTCACCAAAAAGCAGGAAGCCCCGCTCCGCCCGTCGAACCAAGAGCCCGAAGCGCGACCCCGGGGGAACAGCGCATATGCCGACGACGGTAGAAGTCTTCGTCGAACGCCGGCCCTCCCGAGATGCCGGCACCACCGACGAATCAGCGTTTGCTGAACTGTATGCCCGCACGTATGCCCCGCTGGTGGCGTACTGCAGGCGGTATTGCCCGCCTGGGTACGACGCCGAGGACATCGCGCAGGAGGCGTTCTCACGCGCCTGGTCGTCGTGGGATCGCTACTCGCCCTCGCGGCCGTTCTGGCCGTGGGTGGCCACCATCGCCCGTCGCCTGTGCGTCGACTACTGGCGCCGCGACGAGCGCAGTGCCGCTCGTGACACCCGGGTGGCGATCATGGAGCCCGAGGTCGAGCCCGGCCCCGACGAGCTCACCGAGGCGGCCGACGAGTGCCGCATCGCCGTGGGCGCCTTCGGGCGGCTCCGGGCCGACCACCAGCGAATTGTCGGGCTGCGGGACATCGAGGGCTGGTCGTACGAGGACATCGCCCGGTTCGAAGGCGTGACCGTGGAGTCGGTGCGGGGCTCGCTGCGCCGGGCCCGGGTGTCGCTGCGCAAGTCGTACGAGAGCATGGCTCGGGGCGTGCCCGTGCTCGTCGTGCTGCGGGGTTTCCGCAAGGTTCGGCTGCGCCTGGCCGACCGCCTGGCCGACCTGCACAGTCAGCTCGGGTCCTCCGGCCTGGCGACCACCCGTCTGGGCGAGTGGGTGGTCAGCCTCGTCGCCCTGTCCGTCGCCGCCGTGACGTTCGGGCCCACCGGTGTGGGCACCCCCGCCGCCCTGCCCGCGGCCCGACCGACGGCCACGCAGGCTGCAGGCGTCGTGGGCGGCGCCGGCGCGGGGCTGGCCGCTGACAACGGCGTCACCAAAGCCGCGGCGCCGGGGCCGGGGCACGCGTCAACGGGTTCGTCCACCGGCGCAGCGTCGGGAACCGCAGGGTCCAGTGCCCCGACGCTGCCCTCGACGCCTGTGCACGTTCCGGGCACGCCGTCGCCCAACCCGGCCGACAACATGTTTCTCAGCTTCACCGCGTCGCCGAGCTACGCCAGCCGGGGCCGGACGATCTTCGGTGTGGCCTCAGGCAACGGCAAGACGATGTGTGCCAACCCCTGCATGTCCTTGTTCCGTTCCACTGACGGCGGGGCCAGTTGGCGTGTTCTCCCAGCCGTCGGCCTCGCAGGAAACAAGATCCTCCTTCCGCCTGCATATCCGGATGACCACCGGATCTTTGCCACGGATGGAACGGGTCTCTCGGTCTCAGTGGACGACGGGCAGACGTTCGTCCCCGTCGCACCCGGTACGGGCACGGCCGTCATGTCGCCCGGGTTCTCCTCTGGCGATCCCCGCATCCTGCTGCCGAATGTCCCCGGTTCCGAGTACGACGATCAGATCGGAACGGTCGTCCCATTGGCCTTCACGCCCCCGCCCCGGAACAGCTCCGCCGTCTACACCTTCGCCTTCTCCTCTGCCTACGACATCGATCGCACCCTGTTCGTGGGCTCGTCGCTGCCAACCGGCGCCGCGGGGCTGCAGCAGTCGGCGGTGTACCGGTGCGCGGCGAATACGTGCGGCAACGCAGTCATGTTGCCCTCGGGTATGGGCGCACCGTCTCTCCTGGCACCTGGTGGCCGGGCGGCCGGCAGCGTGTTCGCGTGGACGTCAGGGGCCTTGTTCCGATCCCGGCCAGGGAATTTCGCGTTCGAGCCCGCTGCTCTCCCGGAGGGTGTCGCGACGTCGAGTCTCGTAGCGGCTGCCGACGGCTTGCTCTACCTGCAGGGGTTGATTGTTCGGCCTGACGGGGGCTTGCAGAGCGTCTTGTACCGCTCGGTCGACGCCGGGAAGAGCTGGCAGGATGTCGCGGCTATTCGGGCCATGAACAATGTCATCTCAGCGATCGCCGTCCTTCCGGATGGCACCCTGTTGACGTCCTTGGTACATGGAGATGTTCAGTGCTCACGCGACCAGGGCATCAGCTGGACCCCGCACTGCTAGGCAAAGGTCTTCACAAGAAATCTTCTGACACGACGGCGGTCTGACGACGTAGTCCTTTGTAGCAACACTCGTGCGTACAGGGGTCGTCAATATGGGCTTCTTCACCCGAACCGCGTCCATTGTCGCGGTCTCGCTCGCCGTACTCATCCCGCAGTTCGCGAGCATCGCACCGGCGGCGGCGACTGACGGTTGGGCCGGCGGGTGTGTCTTCACCAACGCACCGGTCACGTACTCGCCAGCTGTGGCTCCAGGACCGGGCGCCGGGCAGATCAGCATCAACTTCACCGGGACGTGCGCCGTTGGAGGATCGGTCGGCGGTGGCACCCTGTTTGGGACGCTGCCAGGAGGCAGCGGCGCCTGTGGCTCCGGCGCATACTCGGGCCCGCTAACGCTCAAAGGACCGGGGCAGCTCGGCGCGGGTGTCACCGCCCTTGCCACGGTCGTGGTGGGGGTCGACGTGGTGATGATGGTCCTGACCAGTGGAATCACATTCGGCGCGGTGGGCACCTTCGTCCAGGTGCCGACGGCAACCGTTGGATGCGTGACCGGAACCGTCACGACTGCCCAGTGGCCCGGGACGCTGGTGTTCGAGGACCCGACGCTCGACAGTTAGCCGGCAGTTAGCCGAGGTCGCGCACGAGGTCGGCGGCGTTGACCTCGAGGGCACGGGCGAGGCGGACGATGTTGATGAGCGCGACGTTGCGCTCACCCCGTTCGAGCGAGCCCACGTAGGTCCGGTGAATGCCGGCCAGCTCGGCCAGGCGCTCCTGTGACAAGCCGCGTTCCTTCCGGAACGCTCTCACGCGCCTGCCGAACTCAACGGTGACGCTCGATCGCTCCCGCCCGCGGGCCATCAGCAGGATCTGACTGTGCCGACGCCTATCGGTCTACAGACTATGAGTAACTCTGGGGCACCGGGTCGCCGCCCGCGCCGCCGACGCGAGCCTTTACGGTGGCGGCCGGGCGGTGGGGGACCCGTTCACGTGGTGGGCCCGCCCAGCCGCATGCTGACGGAACCGTCGTCTTCGATGCGCCACCCGAGGACGTTGGTACCGCTGGCGTTACTGACGTGCAGATACGCTCCCACATGGAGCGCGTCCGGCGCGGGGTCGTTCACGCCGAACGTGAGCACGGCGTTGCCGCCCAGGTCGAACACCATGTTCGGACCTGTGGCATCCAACGCTATCCACACTCGCTGACGACCGTCGACGTCGACCATGGCGAAGCCGACGACGGCCAGCTCGGGATCGGGGCTTCCCAGATCGCCCAGGACGGCGCGGACGTGGCCGTCCGCATCGACGAGCTCGAACCGGGTTGCCCGTACGACGCCGGCGGTTGCGACCGGCGCGTCCGTCATGGAAGGGCTCCCCGGACAGGAGCCGAGCCGGGGGAGGGCTCGGCCGAGGGAGCCCGACGCGGGCACGGGGGCGCGCCCGCATGGGAATCGGGAGTCATTGCGCTCCTTCTTCGTCACTACCGGGATGAAGTCCGGCCGGCACGGGGCGCGGCACGGCGAGCGAGGCGGGTGTCCCTCCCGCGAGCGGCCCGGCCAGGCCCGGGCATGGAATGACACCAGTGTAATTCTCGGGTGTGACAGTGGGCCGGGCGGGGAGGCGGGCTCCGGGGTTGCCTGAAGACGAGGAGTCGCATTGCGGCAGCCCTGCTACGGCTGCAGGCGGAAAAGGTGTCGCCTGGTATGGGTGCAAGCCCATCCCGGCGAAAGAAGTTTCTGGTGATTTCGCGCCACGTTTCCTCTCGTCGCTCGTAATGAGAGTCAGATGGATACGCGAGCGATGCCCGCGACGGGCGAGGCGGGCGGCGGAGCCACCGGCGACTCCCAGCAGGGGCGCGCCGCCGCGGCCGCCCCGACCAACGAGTGGGGCGCGCCCGGCGGCGAGCCGGCCGGGAGCCGGGACGCTGCTGCCCGCCGACCTGATCGGCAGCGGGGCGGTACAGGCCGGCGGGGCGCTCGCCGAGCGCCCCTGCTGCCGTCGCCGGAGAAGACGTGGGATCGCGAGGAGCCGGTAGCCGTGCTGGTGGTCGACGGCGACGCCGAGGGTCGCACCCGGCTCTGCCAGATCGTGGAACGAGCCGACACGCTGTCCCTCCGAGCCAGTGCCGCCACCATGGCCGAGGCGGTCGAGGCTGCCCGCCACACCCAGCCCGAGGTCGTCCTGTCGGAGCTGTTCCTCCCTGATGGGGATGTCCAGGCCCTCAACCACCGGTTCCGGCCGCTGGCTCGCCGGCCCGAACTGATCGTGGTCACCCGCTTTCGGGTTCGGGGTGCCCGGGTGGCATCAATCGCAGCCGGCGCTCGCACGTGCCTGGCCAGCACGGCCCCGCCGGACAGCGTCCTGGCTGCTGTTCTGGCCGCAGTTCAGGGCCGGACGTGGGACGGGGCCGGCGTGTTGGGGTCGCCCCTCGACCGGGTATCGGCCCTCGAGGCCCGGGTGCTCGCCGGCGTGGCGTCCGGCGCGACCAATGACGACATCGCTCGCCACCTGGGCTACTCAACGCACTACGTGAAGGACCTGCTCGAAGCCGTGCGGTTCCGGCTGGGCGCCAAGGACCGGGCCCACGCCGCCGCCCTGGCCGTGTCCCTCAGGCTGATCCGGCCCGCGCGCGACGGCCGCTTCGTGCCCGCCTCACGATCCTGAGCGCCGTCAGTCGACGAGCGGAGGTCCGTCGGCCCGGACCCGCTCGACGTGGACCAGGGCGTCCCTGAGCTCGTCGATCCAGCGGGCCTGGTTGGCTCCCACCAACCGGACGCACCATGCCAGTGCGTCGCTTCGGCTGCGGGCCACGCTGGCGTCCACCAACGTGTCCAGCACGGCCCGCTCGCTCATGCGCAACCGGGTCATCACCGGCACGCTCAGTTGCGTGAAGAGCTTGTGCTGCTCTCCACATGTCGCCCCCCAGGAGATCTTTCGCCCGAACAGCGCTTCACCGTCACGGCTGACGCTGGCACGGGTCGCTCGGGTCTCGTCACGGAACCGGTCGAGGCGCGCCTTGCATGCAGAGGCTCGGACGCTCGGTGCTGCCCGCTTCGGGATTTCCGGGACCTCGATCTCGCCCTCGATCAGGATCTCCTCCCGATCGACGGCGACCTCGAAACCCGAGAGGAACCAATCTTCCGGAACCCGCTCGGTGAACCACGCCTGCACTTGCTCTGCGAAGTCCGTCATCGTGCGCATCTTGCCAGGTCAAAGCGTTTGCGGGAAGCGTGTCACGCCCCCGTGCGACGGTCCGGAAGGCGCTGAGCCGGTAATCCTCGCTAAATATGGCTTAAGTGAGGAACTAGAAGTGGTGGAGCGCGTCGGACTCGTCGTCCTCCACGACCCGACCACAGGTCGGGCAGTACCACCGGATCTCCAGCGCCGTGCCGCACAGGGAGTGAGCCGGCCCGGGGTCGTGGCCCGCGTCGCCGGCGTCGTCGCCGGCATGGCTCCCGCCCCACCGGGCCAGGATGCGCAGGGCATCGGCCAGTTCGCCCCCCGCGGCGGTGAGCTGGTACCGGAAGCGGGGCGGGCGGCGGCTGTAGGGCGTGGCGACCAGGAGCGTCTCCCGCTCCAGGTGCTTGAGCCGGTGGCTCAAGACGTTGGGGGCCAGGCCCGGGATGTCCTCCAGCAGGTCGTTGAACCGCCGGGCGCCGCCCAGGAGGGCGTGGATCACCAGCAGCGACCACCGGTCGCCCACCAAGGCCAGGGCGACATCCAGCCCAGCGGCCGCATGGGGGAGGGGACCAGGTGCCGGGGGTGGCGGGGAATCGGTGGTCATCGCTCGCAGTTTCGCCCGCATCGGGTCGCGGGAACAGCATCCCCCTTGACATACTCACTTGCAAGTTGCAAGTTACTCGGAGGTGAGAGCCGAGGGGAACGAGGTCGGTCATGGCCGAGGCCAACGGGAGTGACGTGCTGGGTGCGATCGCAGCTGCGATCGCCCACATCCGGGTGGTGAGCGGTCCCGCCGTCGTGGGCGTGGCCGGCGGCCGGGCCGTGGGATCGGGCGTGGTGGTGGCCGACGGCGTGGTGCTCACCAACGCCCACAACGTCGCCGGAGAGGACGTGTGGGTGACCTTCGCCGATGGGCAAGCGGTCCGGGCCCAGCTCAAAGGCATCGACCCGGACGGTGACCTGGCCGCCCTCACGGCCGACACCGGCGACATCGCGCCCGTCGCCTGGGCCGATACCAGCGCTGGCGACAACCCTCCGGCCGCAGCCGGCGACGCCGTGTTCGCCGCCGCCAACCCGGGAGGCCGGGGCTTGCGGGTGACCTTCGGCGTGATCTCGGCCGCCGACCGGGCGTTCCGCGGTCCACGGGGACGGCGGATCGGGGGGAGCCTCGAGCACACCGCGCCCTTGCCCCGGGGCGCGTCGGGTGGGCCGGTGTTCGACGCCGAGGGCCGCCTGGTGGGCGTCAACACCCACCGCCTGGGCGAGGGCTTCTACCTGGCCATCCCGGCCGACGCCGAGCTGCGAGGGCGGGTCGAGGCCCTGGCCCGGGGCGAGTCCACCGTGCGACCTCGGTTGGGCGTGGCCCTGGCCCCGTCACGGGTGGCACGTCATCTGCGCCGGGCCGTGGGCCTCCCCGATCGGGACGGGCTGCTGGTGCGGGGCGTCGCCGACGGCAGCCCCGCCGCCCGGGCCGGCCTCGCCGAGGGCGACCTCCTGGTCGAGGCCGGGGGCCGGGCCCTCGCCACCCCCGACGACCTGCACGCCGTGCTGGACGGCCTCGGCGCCGGCGACCGGGTGGTTCTCAGGGTGGTGCGGGGAGCGGAGGAGTTGGACGTCGAGGTCGTGTTCGACACCGAGCGGGACGAGGGCGCCTGAACCTCGGATCGCTACGGGCACTCGGGCAGGGTCAGCAAGTCGTTGCCGGACCCTGGCCGCCGGTTGGTGTGCAGGCGCGGCCCACTCGCATCCTCGATGACCATGATGTCCATGTCGCCCTCGGGCCAGGGCACGTAGTACGTGTGCTCGCCGCTGACGGTGTCGGCCACGACGTCGTCCCGCGCGCGAGGCGCCCAGGGCTGGCCGGGATCGCTCACGGCGATGATCTCGCCGGTCGGTCCCCGGCGCACCTGGGTGACGGCGCGACGGCCCATTTCATGGATTACTACGAACGAGCCGAAGAATCGTGGCGGTGAGTCACGCGGAAATGTGACGGACAACCCGCCGGCAACGCCCGGCAGCGTCCGCCCGGTGCCTCGCTAGACGGGAGGCGGGGACCGGTCACCCCGGCGGCGGTCGATCCGCCAGGTGGAGCCGACCTGGTGCTTGGCGAACTGCTTCATCTCGGTTGCCACCGCCGCCATCTCCACGGCCGAGCCGAACGGCCGGTGTGCGGTGGTGGCCAGACCCAGGGAGATGCCGAGCAGGGGAACATCACGGGTCTTGCCGTCGCGGGTGGTGACCACGACCACGCCCCGTACCAGATCGGCAGGCTCGTAGAGGCGCGGGAGGAGGGCGCTGAAGCCCTCCACGATGGCCTCGGCCACCTCCTCGGCCACGGCCGCCGGCAGGAGGAGGGCGAAGTCGTCGCCGCCCACGTGACCCAGGAAGCGGGGGCGGGTGAGCACTTTGCCCAGTTCGGTGAGGAGCAGCTCCGCCGTGGCCTGGATGGCCTGGTCGCCTCGCACGAAGCCGTAGTGGTCGTTGTATGCCTTGAAGTTGTCGAGGTCGGCGTGGGCCAGGGCGAAACTGGGTCCGTCGGCGTGCAAGAGGTCCTCGAGCTGGCGGAGGATGTCGAAGTTGCCCGGCAGCCCGGTGAGCGGTGACACGCCCCGTAGCTGGCGCCCGCGACGCAGGGCGGCGTTGATGCGGCTGAGGAGCTCGTCGATGTCGAAGGGCTTGACGACGTAGTCGTCTGCCCCGGCGGCCAGGCCGACCACCCGGTCGTCCATGGAGGCCTTCGCCGTGACCAGGATGATGCTGGTCGACGACGTCACCGCGTCGGCCCGCAGGGCGCGCGTCACCTGCAGCCCGTCCATCTCGGGCATGGAGATGTCGAGCAGCACGAGGTCCGGGCGGAACTCGAGGGCCGTTTGCAACCCCTCGCGCGACCCGTTGGCCACGCGGACCTCGTACCCCGCGTCCTCGAGCGTGAGCTCGAGGACGCGGGCTATGTCAGCTTCGTCGTCGATGACCAGGATTCGCTCGCCCACGGCCTCACCCTGGTAGCGAGGGACCCCAGCAGTCCCCGTCGTCCATGTGTTGCCTCCCCGGACCTCGCCTTCCGGCGCGGTCCGGGAAGGTGTAGCAGACGGGAGCGCACGCGCGCTCAACGGTCGACCGGCGGGGGGTCGGCAGGGATCCCATTGGCATCGGCCCACGCCTGGGCGAACGCCATGCGCTCAGGCACCTCGGGATGCGTGTGGTTCAGCCGAGTCCACCACGACGGCTCGAGCTCCACCTTGTCCTTGGGTGCCATCCGCCGCCACAGCTCGATGAACGCCGCCGGTCGGGCCAGCAGCTCGAGCGCTTCGAGGTCCGCCTCCCGCTCCTTGAACCGGCTGAACCATGCCTGCGCCAGGTTGAGCACGCCCCACACGGCCCCGAAGGCGAGGAGGAACAGCGGCACGCTGCCGGGGTCGCCCAGGCGGCTGACCCCGGCCCAGCGGAGGAGCGCGTGCCAGTGGCCCGCGGCGGCAAGGACCAGGAAGGCGCCGAGGAACAGCACGGCTTGGAAGGGCACCGATTTGACCACGTGTTTGAGCCGGTAGTGCCCGATCTCGTGGGCCACGATCTGCTCGGTGGTGTGGAGGGGATCGTCGAGGATGGTGTCGAACAGGACGACCCTCGTGGTGGCTCCGAACCCGGCCACGAACGCGTTGCCCCGTTTGGTGCGCTTGCTGGCATCCATGGTGTAGACGCCCTCGATACGGGTGCCCGCCTGTGCCGCCACCGACTCGATGCGCCGGCGCAGCTCACCGTCGACCAGCGGGGTGAACTTGTTGAAGCGGGGCATGATCACGACCGGGTACACGAAGGCCAGGCCCAGGATGAGGGCCATGAACCCGAGCCAGCCCCACAGCCACCACTGGTCGGTCGCCCGCACGGCTACGTAGACGGGCAGGAGCAGCACCGTCATCAGCACGGTGCTGAGGACCACGTCCTTCAACTGATCGACCACGAACCGGCGCGGCGTCTGGTTGCTGAGGTCCCACCGCTTGTCGTACACGAGCTGTTGCCAGCCGGAGATCCACGCCGTGGCCACCGTGTCGGCGACGGTGACCATGAAGGCCATCACCGCGAGCCCCAGCACCCAGTTGTGGACGCCCAGGGCCCGGAGCAGGTGGGGCCCGGCCTTGGTGAAGACGAGGACGATGACCACGAGCGATGACAGGAGCGACCGCAGCACCTTCATGCGGTTGAGGGGGCCGGCGTAGGCACGCGCCTCGGCCAGTTCGACCTCGCTGAACCAGTCCTCCGCCCGGTACGGCGTGCGCCGGGACAGGGGCGGGTGGGTGGACCCGCGCCGCGCTGCGGCGGCTGCGGCTGCTGCGGCTGCTGCGGCGGCAGCGGTGGCGTCCTGGGCCATGCCGGCCAGTAAAGCACTGGGGTGTGACACCGACTCTGACCCTCTCGTTTCGGGGCAGGGGCCGGGGGCCGCGAGGGGCGCCGGCGCGGGTGCTATGCCGGAGGCATGACCGATCTGACGCCCGAGGAACAGCGGGTGCTGGGTGCCCTGCTGGAGAAGCAGTACGTCACGCCCGACGTCTACCCGATGACCATGAACGGGCTCCTGGCGGCGTCCAACCAGACGTCGAACCGGAACCCGGTGGTCCGCTACGAGGAGTCGACCGTCCACCGGGCCCTGGACGGCCTCCGGGAGAAGGGCCTGCTCCGCATCGTGTACAGCCCGTCCAACCGGGCCACCAAGTACCGGCAGGTGTTCGAGGAGGAGCGCCGCCTCACCCGGCACGAGGCGGCAGTGCTGTGCGTGCTCCTGCTCCGGGGGCCCCAGACGGTGGGGGAACTGCGGGGGCGGACGGAGCGGCTGGCCACCTTCGCCTCGTTGGAGGAGGTGGAAGCGGTGCTGGGCGGACTGGCCCGCCGGGAGGACGAGGCCCTGGTGCGGCGGCTCGAGCGCCAGCCCGGGCAGAAGGACGCCCGCTGGGTGCACCTCCTGGGCGAGGTGCGGGTGGCCGAGGCCGCGGATGGCGACGGCGACGGCGGCCGTGACGGCGACGGCCGCGGTTCGGCGCCCCCGATCGCCCCCGCGCCGGGTGCCGAGCGGGTGGCGGCCCTGGAGGCGGAGGTGGCGTCGCTGCGGGCCGACCTGGACGAGTTGCGGCAGGACTTCGACGCCCTCCGGGCCGACCTCACGTAGGGATCCACCATCGACGCGCACCCCCCGAGTAGTCTCGAACGCATGTTCGTGTTGGGCATCGATCCGGGGGTGTCGCGCTGCGGCTTCGGCGCGGTCAGGCGCACCCGCGAGGGCCTGCGGGCCGAGCGGGCGGGCGTGATCACCACGCCCCCGTCCGACCCGCTTCCCGACCGCCTGGCCAGCTTGGCCGCCGAGTTGGCCGGGCTGCTGGGCGAGCTGGCGCCCGATGCGGTGGTCGTCGAGCGTGTGTTCTTCCAGACCAACGTGCGCACGGCCATGTCGGTCGGGCAGGCCAGCGGGCTCGCCCTGGCGGCCGCGGCCGCGGCCGGGTGCCAGGTGGTCCAGTACACGCCCAACGAGGTGAAGCAGGCCGTGGTCGGCTACGGGGCGGCCACGAAGGAGCAGGTGCAGCGCATGGTGCAGTCCATCCTCGGGCTCGCCGAGGTGCCGCGCCCGCCCGACGCGGCCGACGCACTGGCGTTGGCCGTGTGCCACCTCGCCCAGGCGCCACGCCTGGCGCGCATCGAAGCCGCGACCGGGGTGCGGGTCCCGTGATCGGCTCGCTGCGGGGCGTCCTCCTCGACCGGTCGCCGGCCGGCGAGGTCCTGGTCGAGGTGGGTGGCGTGGGCTACCGGGTGACGGTGCCGGCCACCACGCTGGCGGCCCTCGGTGACCTGGGGGCGCCCGTGTTCCTCCATGTCCACACGCACGTGCGCGAGGACGCCATCGTGCTCTACGGCTTTGCCACCCGGGACGAGCGGGTGTGCTTCGAGGCCGTCCTGGGCGCCCACGGCGTGGGTCCGGCGTTGGGGCTGGCCATCCTGTCCGCCCACTCACCGGCGTCGCTGGCTCGGGCACTTGCCACCGACGACGTCGACGCCCTCACCCTCGTCCCCGGCGTGGGCAAGAAGACGGCTGCCCGCCTGCTCATCGAGTTGAAGGCTCGCCTCGATCTCGACCTCACCGTGGACCTGGTGGCGGTGAGCGCGGCATCTGGGAATGGCGGTGGCCCGTGGGCCGAGGTGCGCGCCGCTCTGGCTGGCCTCGGTTACGGGCCGGACGAGGTGCGAGCAGCGATGGCCGGCTTGCCCGACGACGGCCCGGTGGAGGACCTGCTGAAGGTGGCGCTGCGGCAGTTGGCGGTGGCCCGATGAGTCCCCGGGAGGAGCTGCTGGTGCCGGCCGCCGAGCCGGTCGAGGCGGCCGAGGAGGTGACGCTGCGGCCCCGCCGGCTCGCCGAGTTCGTGGGGCAGCCCCAGCTCAAGGAGCACCTGGAGATCGTGCTCGAGGCGGCCCGTCGGCGGGGCCAACCAGCCGACCACCTGTTGTTCGCGGGACCACCTGGGCTGGGCAAGACCAGCTTGGCCGGGATCGTGGCCGCCGAGATGGGCGTGGGCCTTCGGGTCACGTCCGGCCCGGCGCTGGTGCGGGCCGGGGACCTGGCTGCCATCCTCACCGACCTCCACCCGGGCGACGTGCTGTTCATCGATGAGATCCACCGCCTGGGCCGGGCCGTGGAGGAGATCCTCTACCCGGCCATGGAGGACTTCCAGCTCGACATCGTGATCGGGAAGGGCCCGGCCGCCCGCTCCATCCGGCTGGACCTGCCGCCGTTCACCTTGGTCGGTGCCACCACCCGCACGGGCCTCATCACCGGCCCCCTCCGGGACCGGTTCGGCTTCGTGGCACGGCTCGACCACTACCCGGCTGAGGACCTGCAGGAGATCATCACTCGCTCGGCGCGCATCCTGGGCGTGCGCCTCGGGCCTGGTGGGGCGGTGGAGGTGGCGGGCCGGTCGCGGGGCACGCCCCGGATCGCCAACCGGCTGCTGAAGCGGGTGCGGGACTTCGCCGAGGTGCGGGGCGACGGCCTGGTGAGCCAGGAGATCGCCAACCAGGCGCTCACCGTGTTCGGCGTGGATGCCCTGGGCCTGGACAAGGTGGACCGGGCCATCCTGTCGACCGTGTGCGGGCGGTTCGGGGGCGGGCCCGTGGGCCTGTCCACGCTGGCCGTGTCAGTGGGGGAGGAGACGGAGACGGTCGAGAACGTCTACGAGCCCTTCCTGTTGCAACTCGGGATGCTGAAGCGCACCCCCCAAGGTCGAGTGGCCACTCCGGCGGCGTGGGAGCACGTGGGGTTGGCGTCGCCGGGAGGTCCGAACTTGTTCACGCCCTGAGCGGCTTTGCCCAACATGTGGCCGTACGCATCGCCTGACGGCGCGTTCCGTGTGCAGCAACTCGCGAAGAGTGCGCATGACTGCACACGAGCCACGGCGCTCGGCGTTCGGCGCTCGGTCAGCCGCCGCCGCCCGCCGCCGCCCGCCGCGTTCTTGGGCAAAGCCGCGCCGCGAATGACCCCAAGAACGGGCGCGGCCGCCGCACCACCACCCGGTCAGGCCGGGGTCGACCCGTCAGTGCCGGGGATGGGCAGGCGGTCGGGGAGTGGGTCGCTCTGGCAGTAGCCGAAGTCGATGGTCTCCACCCACACGCACCACCAGTCGCCCTCGGCATTGGCCGGCGCGGCCGCGGCAGCGGGCAAGGCAGCTGTGGTGGCCGCGGCGGCAGCGGGGGCCGAGGTCGTGCCCGCCGAGGCGGTGGCGGCGCTGACCGGTCCGGCCAGCAGCGAGCCGGCAACCAGCAGCGCGGTGGTCAGGGTCATGGCGGCCAGGCGGTTTCTCACGGCTTGATTCCCTTCAATCGATTGAGTTGGTGGGTGTACTCGTCGAGGTGCTCGGCCGTCGCGGCGGCGATGCCCGAGGGGTCGGTTCCGGCGCCCACCGGACCGGCGGCTTCGTTCACGGGATTGCTCTCGCCCCGGCGCTTGGCGTCCGGCGCCCGCATGAGCGACGCCCCTGACAGCGGGTTGGAACCTGCGTTCGGCGTCCCGGCCGAGGACGCCGTCTGCGGCGGCCCCCGGCGGATGGCGACATGCGCGCTGGCGGGCGTGAAGTCCAGCGGACGAGCGGCCAGGCCCGTGGACGCCGGCTCGGTGCTGACGTTGGCGATGCTCCGGGCCGCGACCTGCACCTGGGTCCGGTGGCCGGCCGGCGCGACCACCGCGGTGCACAGCCCGGCCGCGGTGGTGACGACCAAGGCCAGCCCCATGGCGTTCCCGGCCAGTGCGGGCAGGCCCGCCCAGCCGGCGGCGGCCTCGTCCAGACGAAAGCGGGCGGCGTGCAGGCGCCGCACCAGCCAGCCGATCACCGGCACACCGGCAGCCAGCCCCGACTCGGGCCCGGCCGCGGCCAGGAACTCGCGGCGCAGGGCCTGGCGAGCGCGGAAGAGCAGCCCCTCGACCGCCCCCAACGACATGTCGTAGTGGTGAGCGATGCGCTGGTACGACCAGCCGTGCTGCTCACGCAGCTCGAGCACCTCCCGGTGGCGGGGGGAGAGGCGGCGCAGGGCCTCGCCCAGCAGGGCCCGGTCGGCGGCCGCTTCCACCCGGCGCTCGCCGCCGTCGTCCACCGCCCCGGCGTCGATCTCGGCGGTGGGCTCCGTGCGGCCCAGCCGGCGGTGGGTGTCCACGCACAGCCGGGAGGCGATGACCGACAGCCAGGGATAGAAGCGGCGCTCGCCTCGCAGGGCGGGCATGGCCCGGTAGGCCCGGGTGAACGCCTCCTGGGTGAGCTCTTCGGCCTCGTGGCGGTCGCCGACCCGCTTCAGGCAATAGCGAAACAGCCGGCCGTAGTACCGCCGGTAGAGGTCCTCGAATGCCGCCGCATCCCCAGCCTGGTGCTGCTCGACCAGGGCGCGATCGCGCATGAGGTCGACGTCGTCTGCACGTATCGCCAACGGGACGCCCTTTGCACCTTGCTGAAGTTGTGATTCGACCCCGTTGCCTGGATTCGGCTCCGGCGTGCGAAAGTCCTGCTTGTGCGCATGGAGGCCTTCGACTACCCGCTGCCGCTTGCCGCCGTGGCCCAGGAGCCGGTCGAACCTCGGGACGCGGCCCGCCTGCTGGTGGCGCCGAATGACCGCTCCGTCGAGCACCGGCACGTGCGGGACCTGCCGGACCTCCTCCAGCCCGGCGACCTCCTGGTGGTGAACGACACCCGGGTCCTCCCGGCCCGGCTCCACCTGCGCAAGCCCACGGGCGGGGTGGTGGAGGTGCTCCTCCTCGAACCCGTGGGCGGGTGCTGGCAGGCGCTGGTTCGCCCCAGCAAGAAGGTGGCCGCGGGCACGGTGCTGCTGGCCGCCGGGGACCGCCCGGCCGTCGAGGTGGGCGAGGTGCTGGAGGGCGGCCGCCGGCTGGTGCGCCTGCTGGCCGACCCGGCCGAGCTGGCCAGCCTGGGCGAGGTGCCCCTCCCGCCCTACATCACCCGGCCCCTCCTCGACGCCGAGCGCTACCAGACGGTGTACGCCCGCACGCCCGGGTCGGTGGCCGCGCCCACGGCCGGCCTTCACCTCAGCCACGGCGTACTCGACCGGTGCCGGGCTCGGGACGTCGGTCTGGCCACGGTGGAGCTGATCGTGGGTCTCGACACCTTCCGGCCCGTGGTAGCGGACGACGCCGACGACCACGTGATGCACTCGGAGCGCTACGCCGTGCCCGCCGCCACCATGGACGCCTGCCGGGCTACCCGGGAGGCCGGTGGACGGGTGGTGGCTGTGGGCACGACCACGACCCGGGCCCTGGAGTCGGCCGCCGCCACCGGGGACCTGGAAGGCCGCACCGACCTGTTCATCAAGGGTGACTACCCGTTCCGGATGGTCGACGTGCTGCTCACCAACTTCCACCTGCCCCGGTCGTCGCTCCTCCTGCTCCTGGCCGCCTTCGCCGGTGAGCGGTGGCGGGCGCTCTACGACACCGCACTCCAGGAGGGCTACCGCTTCTTGTCCTTCGGCGACGCCATGCTCGTCGACCGGGCCGCCCGCCCATGACCACCGTCGACCTCGCCGTCCACGCGACCGACGGCCCGGCCCGGGCGGGCACGGTGACGACCGCCCGGGGTCGCTTTCACACGCCGTGCTTCATGCCCGTGGGCACTCGCGCCTCGGTGCGCACGCTGTCGGCCGCCGACCTCGACGACCTCGGGGTGGAGGTCGTGCTTGCGAACACGTACCACCTCATGCTCCGCCCGGGCGCCGACGTGATCGCCCAAGCCGGCGGTGTCGGCCGTTTCTCCGGGTGGGGCGGGCACGTGCTCACCGATTCGGGCGGGTTCCAGGTCTTCTCCCTCCAACCCAAGGTGGACGACCAGGGCGTGACCTTCCGCTCGACGTATGACGGGTCGGTCCAGCGCCTCACGCCCGAGTCGGCCGTCGCCATCCAGGAGCAGCTCGGCGCCGACATCCAGATGGTGCTCGACGTCTGCCCGCCGCTGCCCTCGCCCCCCGAGACCGTCCGCCTGGCGGTGGAGCGCACGGCCGCCTGGGCAGCCCGGGCCCGGAAGGCCCATCGACGCGAGGGCCAGGCCCTCTTCGGCATCGTGCAGGGCGGAACCGAGGCCGGCCTCCGGAGGGAGAGCGCCCAGCGGACCGTCGAGATCGGCTTCGACGGGTACGGCATCGGCGGCCTGTCGGTGGGCGAGCCCCGGAACGAGATGCTGGCGGCGCTGGCCGTCACCGTGCCCGAGCTGCCGGCCGACCGGCCGCGTTACCTGATGGGCGTGGGCGATCCCGTGAGCCTGGTGGAAGCCATCACCCTCGGGGTCGACATGTTCGACTGCGTGTTGCCCACCCGCCTGGGCCGGCACGGGACCGTGCTGTCGAGCGAGGGCCGCTACCAGTTGCGCAACGCCCGCTTCGCCACCGACGCCGGCCCGCTCGACCCTGCGTGCGGGTGTCCGGTCTGCGCCCGTTGGTCCCGCGCCTACCTGCGCCACCTCGTCCAGGTGGCCGAGCCCACCGCGCCCCGCCTGCTCACGTTGCACAACGTGGCCTGGACCCTGGCCCTCGTGGCCCGGGCCCGCGCCGCCGTCGAGGCCGGGACCCTCGCGGCCCTGCGCCGGGAGGTGGCTGCGGTCTGGGGGACGTGAGCGCTAACGTGCGTGCCCTCCATGGGCCTCGTTCCCTTTGCACTCATCCTCGTCGCCATGTGGCTGTTCCTCGTGCGCCCGCAGCAACAGCGCGTGCGAGCGCAGCGTGACCTGCTCGCGTCCCTGTCCGTAGGCGACGAAGTGGTGACCGCCGGCGGCGTGATCGGCCGCATCGTCGAGCTCGACGACAAGCAAGCGCGGATCGAGGTGGCGCCGGGCGTGACGCTCACGTTCCTGCGGGCCGCGGTCAGCCGCAAGATCACGCCTGAGGCCGACGCCGTGCCGGAGGCGCCGGCCATCGAAGACACCACCGAGGAGGGCTCGGACTGATGCGCAGGAGCATGACGGTGTCCCTCCTCGGGATCGTCGTCGCTTCCATCCTGGCCCTCGGCGGCACGCTGGCCGCGGGCAACACGCCCAAGCTCGGTCTCGACCTCCAGGGCGGCCTGTCGGTGGTGCTCCAGCCCACCCGCACCGTGTCGAGCGGGGTGCTGAAGCAGGCGGTCGCGATCATCCGCAGCCGGGTCGACGCCCTGGGCGTGGCTGAGCCCGACATCAGCACCCAGGGCAACTCCATCGTCGTGCAGCTGCCCGGCGTGAAGAACCAGAAGCAGGCGTTGTCGATCGTGGGCCAGACCGCCGAGCTGCGGTTCCGGCCCGTGCTGGGCACGCTGCCCGCCTATTCGCCCCCATCGGGCACGACGACCACCACGGCCCCAGGGGTCACCACGACGACCGCCCCGGGAGCCACGACCACCACCACGTCGCCCGCCAACATCCCCACCACGCCCCGAGACGACAACAAGTCCGACGCTCAGGTCATCCTCCCCAACGAGGACGGCACCGGGCGCTACGCCCTCGGCCCCAGCGAGATGGACGGCCGGGCCATCAGCACGGCCACGGCCCAGTTCGACCAGACCACGAGCACGTGGCTGGTGACCTTCCGCACGACGAGCAAGGGCACCAAGCAGCTCGCTGACCTCTCGCAGAAGTACCTCAACAAACAGGTCGCCATCGAACTCGACGGCGTGGTGAAGTCGGCGCCGGTGTTCCAGAACGCCATCACCAACGGCCAGGGCCAGATCAGTGGCACGTTCAAGGAGCGGGACGCCAAGAACCTGGCCCTCGTCCTCCGCTACGGGGCGCTGCCCGTCGACCTCAAGCAGGCCACGTCCGAAGAGGTGTCGGCCACGCTGGGCAAGGACTCGCTCAAGGCCGGCATCGTGGCCGGCATCATCGGCCTGGCCCTCGTGCTGCTCTACATGATCCTGTACTACCGGGCCTTGGGCCTGGTGGTGTTCCTCGGTCTGTGCGTGTCGGGGATGCTGATGTACTCGATCGTGGCGTTCCTCGGGAGAACGAGCGGGTTGGCACTCTCACTTGCGGGGGCGACGGGCATCATCGTGTCCGTCGGCGTCACCGTGGACTCCTACGTCGTGTACTTCGAGCGTCTCAAGGACGAGATCAGATCGGGCAAGACCATCCGCTCGTCGGTGGACCGGGGCTTCGCCCGGGCCTACCGCACGATCCTGGCCGCCGACGCGGTGTCGTTCATCGGTGCGGCCGTGCTGTACGTCCTGGCCGTCGGCTCGGTGCGAGGGTTCGCCTTCTTCCTCGGCCTGTCCACCCTGCTCGACGTGGCCATCGCCTATCTCTTCACCCGGCCGATGGTGATCCTCCTCGGCCGCAACCGGATGTTCACCGAGGCCAGGTTCCTGGGCGTGGCCCGGGGCCTGGCCGCAGCGCCGGCGGGAGGGCCGTCGTGAGCGATCTCGACACTGCTCCTGCCACCACCCCGGTGAAGCACGGGCTCTGGCACCGGCTGTACCACGGCGAGACGGCGTTCGATTTCATCGGCCGCAAGCGCCGGTGGTTCGTCGTGTCGGGCGTCGTCATCCTCATCGGGCTGGCGTCGCTGTTCACCCGGGGCCTGAACTTCGGCATCGACTTCAAGGGGGGCACGTCTTGGGACGTCCCGTCCACGTCGCTGTCGGTGCCCAAGGCGCGCGACGCCCTGCGGTCGGAGGGCCTGGCCGAGGCCCGCATCCAGGTCGTGGGCCGGGGCAGCTCCCGGCTCATCCGGGTCCAGCACGACATCAAGTGCTCCGACCCGGCCGAGGCCAAGAAGTGCGAGGACATCCAGAACCGGCTGGCGGGAGTCGCCGGCATCAAGGCCGGCGACATCACGGTGAACACGGTGGGCCCGTCGTGGGGGAACGAGATCACCCACAAGGCCGAGAGGGCCCTGGTGTTCTTCTTCCTGCTGATCCTGGCCTACATCTCCTTCCGGTTCGAATGGAAGATGGCCGTGTCCGGCGTGGTGGCCGTCGTCCACGACATCCTCGTCACCGTCGGCATCTACTCGCTCTCGGGCTTCGCCGTCACCCCGGCCACGGTGATCGCCTTTCTCACCATCCTGGGTTACTCGCTGTACGACACCATCGTCGTGTTCGACAAGGTGGAGGAGAACACCAAGGGCCTCGCCGCGTCCGGCCGCATGACGTACGCCGACACGGTGAACCTGTCCATGAACCAGGTGCTCATGCGCTCGCTGAACACCTCGCTGGTGGCCATCCTGCCGGTGCTGTCGGTGCTGCTGATCGGTGCCTACGTCCTGGGCGCCACCGCCCTCGAGGACTTCGGACTGGCCCTCACCATCGGCCTGCTCACTGGTGCCTACTCATCGATCTTCATCGCCTCGCCCCTCCTGGCCGTGCTCAAGGAACGGGAGCCCCGGTACGCGTCGATCCGCCAGCGGATCATGGCCCGGGGCGGCGCCGGCACCGGCCCCCTCACCCCGGCGGCGGCCGCGGCCGCGGGCATGGGCTCGCTGGGCTCGCTGGGCACGGAGGCGCGCGACCAAGTGGTGCGCCCGGCCGCCTCGACACCGTCAGGGGGGGCGTCCTCGGCCATGCCCCGGCCGTCCGGGCCCCGGCCCGGCGGCGGCCGCCCTGCCCCCCGGCCCCGCAAGAAGGGCCGCCGCCGCTGAGCCCGCCCGTTCACTCGGGGAAGGCGGCCCGGGAGAGCAGGTAGAGGGCCACCGACACCACCGCCCACGCGCCGGCCGCGGCCGCCAATCCAATGGCGGTGCCGTGGTGGCCCGTGACCCACCAACCCACGGCGCCGAAGGCCATGAGCCCGACGGCACCCAGGATGGCTCCGTCGTCGTCGTGCGCGGCCTTGGCCTGGCTCTCCTCCTGCTCGATGAGCGTGAGGGTGGCGGGGAGGATGGCCGGGAAGGCGAGGAACAGACCGCCGACCCGGGCGCCGAAGGCCTGGGCCACCAGCCCGGCCACCATCGAGACGGCGGCGCCGAAGGCAAAGCGGATGGCGACGTCGCGCCGGCGCACGTCGGAGAGGCCGGCCAGGTCGATGCCGAAAAGGGGCGGCGAGGACCGACGGTGCCGGCTCACCGGGCCACCACGCCGTAGCCGGCGCAGGCCACCGCGGCCCAGGCCGCGCAGGCGACCACCGATCCCCACACCGCGCCCAGGCGGGGGAGCAGGGGTCGGACGAGGGCGGCGAAGGCCACGAACCCGGCAGCGCCGGCCACCATGCCCAGGCAACTGTCGGCCACGTCGCCCGGCCCCTTGACCACGGCGGTGACCACCAGGTTGGCCAGGGCGATGGACGGCGCCGCCGACGTCAGGCCGGCGAAGCGCTTGGGCCGCAGGACGTGGCCGAGCACGGCGAAAGCGACCACCAACAGACCGCCGTCGAGGCCCCGAAGGAGGATCTGGCTCGGCATGCGCCATCCCCTTCCCGCATGCTGGCGGCCCTGAACCAGTCGACCCCACGCTCGTGCGAGAATGGACAGATGACAGGCACCGGATGGCTCAAGGAGCACATCCGGGACATTCCTGACTTCCCACAGTCCGGCGTGGTGTTCAAGGACATCACGCCGCTCTTGGCCGATGTCGATGCCTTCCGATTCACGGTCGACGCCCTGTGCGACCACTTCTCGGGCCAGCGCATCGACAAGGTGCTCGGCATCGAGGCCCGGGGCTTCATCATCGCCGCCCCGGTCGCCTATCGCGTCGGCTGCGGCTTCGTGCCCGTCCGCAAGGGGGGCAAGCTGCCCTGGGACGTGGAGAAGCAGGAGTACGTGCTCGAGTACGGCACCGACCTGCTGGAGATCCACAAGGACGCCGTCGCCCCGGGCGAGCGGGCCCTGATCATCGACGACGTGCTCGCCACCGGCGGCACGTCCGCCGCCACCATCCGGCTGGTCGAACAGTTGGGCGGGGAGGTAGCGGGGCTCGGGTTCGTCATCGAGCTGGCCTTCCTGGGCGGGCGGGAGAAGCTGGGCGGCCATGACCTGGTCTCCCTGATCGAGTACGGAGCGCCGAGCGAGCCAGAGCCCTCGGGCGCCGGCGAGATCAGGTACGAGTAACCGAGGCGAGCGATCCATGCCTGCCGCCGACCGCGTCCGTGTCCTTCCCTGGCGTCGCCAGGCCGTGCCCGCCGACGAGATCGTCCAGCCCCTTCTGAACGCCTACCGCAAGCGCCACCCCCGGGCCGACACCGCCCTCATCCAGCGGGCCTACGAGACGGCCGAGGTCGCCCACCGGGACCAGCGCCGCAAGTCGGGCGAGCCCTACATCCACCACCCCGTGGCCGTGGCCACTGTGGTGGCCGACTTGGGCCTCGACGACATCACCGTGGCCGCCGCCCTCCTGCACGACGCGGTGGAGGACACCGGCCTCACGGTGGACGATGTGTCCGAGCAGTTCGGTCCCACGGTGGCCGCCATCGTCGACGGCGTCACCAAGCTCGACCGGGTGCGCTTCGACTCCAAGGAGGCCCAGCAGGCCGCGTCGATGCGCAAGATGCTCCTGGCCATCGCCAAGGACCCGCGGGTGCTCATCATCAAGCTGGGCGACCGCCTGCACAACATGCGGACCATCGCGGCCATGGCCGAGTGGAAGCAGAAGCGCACGGCCCAGGAGACGCTCGACATCTACGCGCCTCTGGCCCACCGCCTGGGCATCCAGGACATCAAGTGGCAGCTGGAGGACCTGGCCTTCGCCACCCTGCACCCCAAGCGCTACGCCGAGATCGAGCAGATGGTTGCCCAGCGGGCACCCGAGCGGGACATCTACCTGGCCCAGGTGCTGGAGCAGGTGCGCGACCGCCTGGCCGAGCTGCGCATCGACGGCGAGGTCACCGGGCGGCCGAAGCACCTGTGGTCCATCTACGAGAAGATGGTCGTCAAGAGCCGGGAGTTCAACGAGATCTACGACCTGGTGGGCATACGGGTCCTGGTCGACTCGGTGAAGGATTGCTATGCGGCGCTGGGGTCCATCCACGCCACGTGGAAGCCGGTGCAGGGGCGGTTCAAGGACTACATCGCCATGCCCAAGTTCAACCTCTACCAGTCGTTGCACACGACGGTGGTGGGTCCCCAGGGCAAGCCCCTCGAGGTCCAGATTCGCACCCGGGAGATGCACGCCCGGGCCGAGCGGGGGATCGCCGCCCACTGGGGGTACAAGGAGAACGCCTCCACCGACGACGTGGCCTGGCTGAACCGCATCGTCGACTGGCAGGAGGAGACCAACAACCCCACCGAGTTCCTGGAGTCGCTGAAGCTCGACCTGGAACAGGACGAGGTCTTCGTCTTCACCCCCAAGGGCAAGGTCGTCACCCTGCCCATGGGGGCCACGCCCATCGACTTCGCCTACGCCATCCACACGGACGTGGGCCACCGCTGCATCGGCGCCCGGGTGAACGGCCGGTTGGCACCGCTCGACTCGCAACTCCGCAGCGGCGAGACGGTGGAGATCTTTACGTCCAAGGTGCCGTCGGCCGGGCCGTCGCGGGACTGGCTGAAGATCGTCGTCACCCCTCGGGCCCGCAACAAGATCCGCCAGTGGTTCTCCCGGGAGCGGCGGGAGGACGCCATCGAGACGGGGCGGGAGGAGCTGGTCAAGTCCCTGCGCAAGGAGGGCCTGCCCGTCCAGAAGATCGCGGCGGGGTCGGTTCTGTCGAAGCTGGCCGAAACGATGAACTACCTCGACCTCGACGCCCTGCACGCGGCCATCGGCGATGGGCACGTGTCGGCCAAGTCCGTGGCCCAGCGGGTGGCCCGGGAGTTGCGGGGCGGCGACCACGAGGAGCAGCTCCCCACCACCGCCCGCCAACCGCGGCGCACGGCCCGGCGGTCGACGGCCGGTGTCCACGTCGAGGGCCTGGACGACGTGATGGTCCGGTTGTCCCGCTGCTGCACGCCGGTGCCGGGCGACGAGATCATCGGCTTCGTCACCCGGGGCCGGGGCGTGTCCGTGCACCGGGCCGACTGCGCCAACGCCCTCTCCCTGGCGTCGGGCCACACCGACCGGGTCATCGAGGTGGAGTGGGACCGCGAGCGCACGGGCATGTTCGTGGCGTCCATCGAGGTCAAGGCTCTCGACCGGTCCCGCCTGCTGGCCGACGTGAGCCGAGCCCTGTCCGAGCACCACGTGAGCATCCTCTCGTCGTCGTCATCGACGGGCTCGGACCGGGTGAGCACCATGCGGTTCGAGTTCGAGCTGGCCGACCCGTCCCACCTCGACTCGCTGCTGGCGTCGGTCAAGCGCATCGACTCCGTGTACGACGCCTACCGCATCCTCCCCGGCCGCGGCGCCTGACCGGAGCGGGTGCCGGGTGAGGGGGGGCCGACGTACCGGGCGGCGACCCGCTGAGCTCCTGCAACCGACCGCCATGTGCGGCGCTCCTTTGCGACAGAACGGCTGGGAGCATCAGAGCGGAGAGGCCAAACGCCCCGGCTAGCCTCGCCCGTCGAGATGGCCGAACAGTTCCAAACACCCCCTGGCACGTTCGACGTGCTGCCCCCGGCCTCGGCCCGCTACGCCGAGCTGGTGGCGCGCTTCGCCGGGCACGCCGGACGGGCCGGTTTCGGGCTCATCATCGGGCCCATGTTCGAGGACCTGGGCGTGTTCCAGCGGGTGGGCGCTTCCACGGACATCGTCCGCAAGGAGATGTACGACTTCGAGGACAAGGGCGGCCGCCGCATCGCCCTGCGCCCCGACGGCACCGCCCCCGTGGCCCGGGCCTTCGTGCAGCACAGGCCCCCGACGCCCTGGAAGGTCTGGTACGTCACCCCCAAGTTCCGGTACGAGCGCCCCCAGGCCGGACGTTACCGCCAGCACCATGAAGTGGGCGCCGAGGTGCTGGGCACCGAGGACCCCGATCTTGACGTCGAGTTCATCGCCCTGGCTTGGTTCTTCTATGCCGACCTGGGCCTCGCCCGGCTGCGCCTGCTGGTCA
>Ga0070741_10000438_pt1 | contig 154501 bp, 125 predicted proteins | sample Coa_R1_4_FD_66440 | JGI IMG/M metagenome (GOLD analysis project Ga0070741, IMG submission 66440) | Surface soil microbial communities from Centralia Pennsylvania, which are recovering from an underground coalmine fire - Coalmine... | ecosystem: Environmental > Terrestrial > Soil >... | reverse complement strand
GCTCGAAGTTTTTTTGTTTTTCGTGAATGCTGTGGCGGCTTCTCCACCACCAAGCCTGATGAACGAAGGGACCGTGGGCGGGGTCCATTAATCCGATAATTCCGTGGTCAACGCTCACTGGCAGATCGGCGGTGAGGTGTGCCACCTTGAATTTTTCGCTAAAGGTTGGAACGCGCGGAACGGGCGTGTTTGGTTCGATGGCTTTGGTGAAACCGGCTCCCTGCGGCTTTGGCTCGCAGATGAAAACCCAAACATAGTTGTCGTGCTCTTCGCAGGCATAACTTCCAGCATAGATACGATCGACTTTAAGCTTTTGATCGGCAGTTAATGAAGGGATGATTTGGCATTGTCCACTGTGCGCGTCGAACTTCCAGCCGTGATAACTGCATTCGACATGCTGTCCATCGAATCTGCCGCAAGAGAGCGGCATGCCCCGGTGAGGGCATGCGTCCTGCAAACAGAAAGCCCGGCCCTGAGCATCGCGTCCCAGGACCAATGGGGTTTCGAGCAGAATGGCTTTGTGCAGGCGATTGCGAGTGACTTGAGCGCTGGGCAAGGCGCGATACCAAAAGCCGAATAACATCAAAGAGTTAGGCGTCTGGCGCTCTGGAGCTTCACCATTCATCTTTACAAGTCGTGAGGAAAAAGTAGCCTATCACAGTAAGAAAGCGTGATGACGATCCGATACGAGGTGCTCAGGTGTACTTTCGATTTTTTAACAAGCAACTCTCACATTACGAGACTGAATCGTATGTCCTGCGCCGAAATCCTTTCTGTTCCTGGAGCCCCCGTGAAAGAGTATTCCTGGTGCCTCGTAGTAGTGTTATCATTTGCGACCAGTTTTTCTGGCTGTGGTGGTGGAAGCAGCTCGCCAGCCCCTGACCCAACTGCTCCTACGGCATCGCTACAAGCGAGTCCCGCCCAATTGACCCCAGGTCAATCAGCTTCACTGAGTTGGACGACTTCGAAGGCTACATCGGTCACTATTACTCCTTCCATATCGACCACGAACCTGCCAACAAGTGGTTCAGCGACTGTCGCGCCTTCCGTGACAACAAAGTATGTGCTGACTGCAACTGGATCAGCTGGCACAAGTACCACGGCGAGCGCCACCGTAACTGTAGGCACTATTCCGCTTTCCCCTATCGCGCATTTGATTGTGGTCATGATGCAGAACAACTCCTTTGACCACCTATTTGGAACCTTCCCAAACGCAAACGGTCTGGATCCGAACTTAGCGAGCTATAACCAGGTCGACTCTGGTGGGGTCACGGTACATCCTGCGTTACTAAACAATCTAGCGCCTGGCGATCTGAATCATACGCAGGCGAGTTATACCGCCGCTTACGATAGCGGCAAGATGGATAAGTATGCCTTTGAAAATGGCGACATTTCCATGAATTACTTCGACAACACCAGTGTGGGCACAGCGACTGACGGAACGTCGCATGGTGTCCAGACGCTCTGGTCTTATGCGCAGCAATATGCGTTGGCAGATAATTTCTACGCTTCTGCTATGGCTAGCGAACCCAGCAACGTGCTTTATATGACTTCAGCGAACGTGGGAACTGGCACTGACGCCTTCGGCTATCCTCAACTGGACGCATGCACGGCTGCGGCGATTAAGAAAGATCCTAATCCCTATGCCACTATTGATCCCCCATTGCCATTCCAGAACGTAGGCGATCAAATGACCGCGAATAATATTTCGTGGACCTGGTATCAGGAAGACTTCAACACCGAACAAGATGCCACTTGCGTCGATTACGTACCCCAAGAAAATCCCTTTCAGTACTTCACAACAACCGCGAACTCATCGCATGTTCAGAATTTCAATATCACGGATTTCAGCACAACTTTGTCTTCGAGTTCCGCACCTGCCGTCATATGGATTCAACCTGCTCCGGAGAACAGCATGCATCCCGGCGCAGCAAATATTGGCAATGGTATTGAGTGGCTCGACAATTTGATTCAAACCGTGAAGGCATCGAGCGCGTGGTCAAGTACAGCGATAGTTGTTGTGTGGGATGAGAGTGGCGGTTGGTACGATCACGTCGCGCCCCCGCAGTTAACGAATACAATTGGCTTAGGCGCGCGAGTGCCGGTTCTGCTAATTTCCCCGTCTGCAAAAACTAATTACATCTCACATCAGCAGATGGATTTTGTTTCTATCCTGCGCTTCATTCAATGGAACTGGAACTTAGGGCAATTTTCAGATCCAGGTCAAGCAGCGCGGGAACAACAGAGTGGCGATTTATGCGATCTACTGAATGTGACTTGCTCTGCACCACAATAAAATCGCGCCGTGGCTTTCGCGACGACGCGATCAGTCTATTTTCGTTGTACAAATCGTCCTCGACCTTTGACGATCAAGCAGCGGATAGCCGTGGACGGCTATCCTTACGCAAGCCCCGCGTTAAAGCGCCGCTGCTCCGACCTCCTGATTACGAATACGGATTGCATGATCGATCTTCGATAGAAAAATCTTGCCGTCCCCGATCTTTCCGGTGGAAGCCGTTTTAATGATCGCAGCGACCACGGCGTCTACTTGATCGTCGGCGAGCACTAACTCAATTTTTACTTTGGGTAAAAGATCGACGCTGTATTCTCGTCCTCGGTAAACTTCTGTGTGGCCTTTTTGGCGGCCGTGGCCGCGCACATCTAAAATCGTCATACCTTGAATTCCGATCTCGGTGAGTACTTCCTTCACCGATTCGAATTTGGAAGGCTGAATAATCGCTTCAAGTTTCGTCATCTTTTCCTCTCAGGTTTACGCAGTTGTAGGCTACCGCAAAAGGACGGGAAATTCCCCGTCCTTCTGAGCGACCGTTCAGACTCATTTACTGGCTACCCGCGGCAATGGCTGAACCGCAAAGGCGGCTTTCGGTTCACTGGCCGGTACGTGCTGAGCCATCCCAGCCGGAGCTCCTAATGCCGAGATCAAATATTCCGGATAAGCCGAAATACCATGCTCGTGCAAGTCGAGTCCGTAGAGCTCGCCCTCTTCGGAAACACGCAGCAGTCCAGTCGCATTCACCGCGTACATTACGGCCATAGAAACGGCGAAGGTAGCGAGTGTTATGCAAGCACTTCCAATGGCTTGCGCAACCAGCACTTGCGTTCCGCCACCGTAAAATAGTCCTTTGAGCGCAGCGGAATTGTCGGGAGAGATCGGCCCTGTCGCTCCATATTTTCCACAAGCAAAGAGCCCTAAGGACAGCGTTCCCCAAATTCCGCAAATGCCATGGACCGGAACCGCACCGATCGGATCATCGATACGCAGCCATTCCAGCAGTTCTACACCGAGAACTACGATTACTCCGGCAACGCCGCCCAAGAGAATGGCGCCCGTTGGTGTCACCCAATAGCAAGGACACGTGATGGCAACCAACCCAGCTAGAAATCCATTCGTGGTGAAGCCTGCGTCCCACTTCTTGCTGGACATATAAGCCCAAAACATTGCGGTCAATCCTGCTGCGCAGGCGGCGAGTGTTGTATTCGCAGCAACTCGTCCAACGCCTTCAAAATCCATTGCGGAAAGCGTGCTGCCTGGATTGAAGCCGTACCATCCAAACCACAAGATCAGACCACCACTTACGGCAATGGTCAAATCGTGCGGCAACATTGGAGCCCCGCCGTCGCGCTTGAATTTGCGTCCTAAGCGTGGACCAAGAACGATCGAACCGGCCAAGGCAACAAATCCGCCGATGGTGTGAACGACAGTGGATCCAGCGAAGTCATGGAAACCCATTCCAAGGGAAGGAAAGACGTGGCCATCGCTTCCCATTAAGGCAAGCCAGCCATCCGGGCCCCAAGCCCAATGTCCGATGATTGGATAGATGAAACCGGAAACAGCAACGCTATAAAGCAGATCGCCGACGAATCCGGTGCGTCCAATCATTGCGCCCGACGTTATGGTCGAGCAGGTATCGGCAAAAGCGAACTGAAACAGCCAGAGCGCCAGGAACGCAACGCCAGAGGTTTCATAGGTCGCCGGCACGCCTTGCAAGAAGAACCAGTGATATCCAATGAAGCCGTTGCCGTGGCTGAACATGAAGGCAAAACCGAAGGCGTAAAAGAGAATGCCGCAAAGGCATGTGTCTACAACGCATTCCATTAAAACGTTCACAGTTTCGCGAGAACGACAGAAGCCTGCTTCGAGCATGGTGAAGCCGACTTGCATGCCGAACACAAGGAAGGCGGCGATCAGGGTCCAGGCAGTGTTCACCGGATTAACGATGTCGGAAGCCTTAACTTCCGGCGTACCCGTCTGCGCGGAAACGTGGGCAAAGAAGAGCCCAGAGACCACCATGATGATGAGCATCATTAAACCGATGCCCATGAATTTGCCGGTCAGCAGAAGGGTTCCGTACTTCCTCCATTCGGGATCTCGCAACCGACAAGCAAGACGGGAGAATTTCTGACTGAGGGACAACTTGCTCCCTTTTTGCGCTATGGACCGCATAGGGCAATGCTCCTTTAAGTTAGATAGATTTTTGAGTCGCCAAAACATCAATACGAGTTCCTACTGTGCAGTGCTGAATGCGTAAATTACTCCCACTGTCGCCGTGTTTTGTCCAGATACAAATCCGTTTAAGCCGCGCGGGAACACTCGTGCATCGCTCGAGTCTCTGCGGAATTCCAGCCGGGTAATAATTGCTTTCGCAATTGTGCGTTGGAGGGTTGCCGTAAATTCGTTGGCTTCCTGGGAAGTTCCGGTAGCAAACCCCTGATTGTCATCGAAGTATTCACCGCGGAAAGCGACGGCATACTTATCGTTGAAAGCATATTTGAGATATCCAGCGAGGCCGCTCCAAACAGCACGCGGTCCGACGATAAATGGAGGAACACCAGAAAGAGCGCTGGTCACAAAATGGTCATGGCCGTAATCGTAGTTCGCCATTAATGAAAGTTTGGCGGTTGGAGTGTAAGTTATGACTGTGTCGGAGAGATTCCGGAAGGCTCCGTTATAGTTGGCGTGTTCCGGCCCACCGTAGTAATTTTCGATGATGCCCCACTTTTTATTGGGATTAACGGTGAGAGTGAGGCCAACCGTTTTGCCAGTGTTGTTGTCCACGCTGTTGTTCCACCCGTTGACCAAGGACGCACTCACCGACACCTTCTCGTTGAACGTATACGAGGCTCTTGCGCCGAAATGGAAGTAAGGAATTGCCCAGGAAAAGAGCAGGCCACGTGAGTAATTCCAATTGTCCTTGCTCTCGATGACCTCAGCGCCAGCATTGGTGACAAACTTGCCGAAGTCGATTTTTAATCCTTTGCCGGCGGGAGCCAGGTATTCGAGATAGCCTTCTTTTAAATACTGGTCGAAGTTTGAAACTGCCGGTCCACCCAATGGCGTACTCGGAATATTTGGAGAACCCACCTCGCTTGAGTTCACCAGATTCATAGCCTGACCAAACCCGAGTGCGACATGGTAGCCGACCCGGTTCGCCGGATCCGTAGCCTTGTCCGCAACCAGTTCAAGCATGTTTAGGCCAAATTGACCCGAATTGATATCGAAGTTGCGCAATGCATTCGTGCGGGACGCGGGTTGGTTGGAGTTGTAGCCGTAGTAGGCATCCACGAATCCACTTAACGTGGTTGGGCCAAGTAAACCGGCAAGTCCGGTAGGTGCTGGCGCTGCAGCCGGGGCCGAAGTTGCAGCCGCAGTGGCAGCAGGCGCTTCGGTTGCGGCTGGTTTCTCCGAACCCGCTGGAGTCGCTCCAGCTGGCTTCTGCGCCGCTAAAGCACTTTTCAATTCTGCCAATTGTTTTTCCAAATCATCAACCCGCTTCGCCAGATCGGATGAGGTTGTAGAACTTGTGTCAGTTTGCGCTCCGGAATTTGGCGGAGCTAAAGCTAGAACCAAAGCAATCCCGGCACACAGGGCGTAACGGGACATCGAACTATTCGTCATCTTCAAGTTGGACTCTCTTGATGTAGCAAAACTAGTCGATGCCACAGCGCGTTGGGACGTGCGACAGTCAGAGCAAGTTAGGGCGTTTGGTCTATGGAGTCCAATCGATTGTTTTTGTCGCGGGTATAAAAAATGTTTTCAGAAGGAAAATCTATGGATGGCATAAGTGATTTTTCTTGTGTTGAAAGCAAAGGGCAAGTAACAGGCCAATGAGTAAAGCAACGGCGAAGCTTGAATCTTGCAGATTCGTTTCGCAAATATGAATGCCAGGCCCCAAGTCTGTTGTTATCAGATCGAGTGGCAAGAACAATAGTTTCGGATACGAGTTAGTCAGCCAATGAACTTTGATTATCAGTTTTGATCCGGTTCGGGCATAACCATGGAAGAGGCCTGTACTGTGCAATTTGGTGTCCAGCCTCATTTCCTGATGATTCGTTCTGGTGAGAGCCGCAATATTAGCAACCAACCATTTTACTTATTTTCAGCAACTTACGCTTATTACCACGTTGGTTCAATGACCCTTTGTAGCGTTGCCCACCTCTCTTCTTGCACCCTATAATCGTTTTACTCTGGCAATAAACAGTTTTCCGTCAGGTTGAGGTGGGAGTGCGATGGTGGATCTCATCGTCGCCAATCATCTTAATTTAGCTATGCAAGAGCGCCCACATCTCGCCCTGACGGCTGGTTTTCTCGCGACCTTCCTTTTCTTTTTCTTTGTGTTCTTTTTACGGACTATGGAAGCAGAAGTTAATAATGCTTCTACCAAAGAAGTGATCACAACTTCCACGGACGAAAGTGGCCACACTATTTATGTAAGCGAGTCGGTTGCAGCACCTTCTCTCAGGCACTCGCAAGGGTTGAAAACCAGACAGAATTCGTTAATTTTTTGGAGTGTAACTGAGCACAAATGGAAACCGGTTCCAGCGGCAAACATTCGCGCCGCCCGTTCCGCCGCTGCAGAAGTAAACGGTTATTTAACTCCTAATACACCGGTTTTCACAAGTACTTTGTCATCGGAAAAAGACATTAGCGCTGCGATTGAGGAAGCGGCTTCCCGGCATAATGTCGATCCGAATCTCGTACGGGCGGTGATCAAAGTGGAGTCAAACTTTAATCCCAATGCAGTTTCCCGCAAAGGCGCCATGGGATTGATGCAACTCATGCCGCAAACAGCGCGGCAACTTAATGTAAGCAATCCTTTTGACCCGCAACAAAATGTTGATGCCGGGGTTCGCCATTTAAAGAAGCTCATGGAGAGCTACGGAGGCGACGTCAATCTGACACTGGCGGCATATAACGCCGGTGCCGGAGCGGTTGCTCGCAGCGCGGGGGTACCGCATTTTGCGGAGACGCGGAACTATGTAAAACGGATCACGCAGTTGTACAACGGTGGATCAAGCGCAGGTCCACACTTCGAGTTCTCAAATTCAAGCATCGGATCGAGAGAACCCGTTCGGATACAGCGAGATGAGCGGGGCGTACTTTACATCAGTAACACGGATTGATGGTCTGCATCTTAATTGATGGCTGAAAACGCATTAAGAGGTTTGTAGCTGGGCGGCATTTAATGAAGTTTGGTTGAATCGCATTCTGTGGCCGGAAAATTGAAGACCCTAAGACGAAGTCAAATGCTGCGCTGCGGGAGTATTGCGCTTCTCTTACTCCTTCCCGCTCTGCCCGCTTTCGCCCGCGTTCATAAATCCGACGCGTGGGCCAACTCGCAGTTTGAAAATGCCGAAAATATGCGGGATGCGCTCAATGAACGCTCCGCTGAACAACGGACTCGCCGTGAATATCAGAAGGTGATTAATGCCTATCGGCGGGTGTATTTCGCTGCACCAAGTTCTGGTAAAGCTGATCCCAGTGTAGTCGCGAGCGCCCAATTGCTGATGGAGATGGGGCGCCAGTTTAATGACGCAGGCCTCATGCGGTCTGCGATTCGCCAATATGAATTTCTGCGGCGTGAGTATCCGGGCAGCAAGGAAAGAGTCGATGCCCTGCTGACGATTGGTGAAATATACAAAGACGATCTTAACGACACAGCTCGTGCCAATGAAATTTTCGAGGAATTCCTGCGACGCTACTCGCATAGCCCTCTCGCTGCGGAAGCACGCGCAAACTTGGAACAACCTGTACAGCCGGCTGCGATGAAGTCGAAGGAAAAGTCAGCTACAAAATCCGCGGCCAGCGACGCATCTTCTCCTGATTCTGCGGAAGACAATCCTGACAATACTGATGAAGACGCGTCGGCCAGGCAGAAGCCTTCAAAAGATCAATCGAGCCCAGAAAATAACGTTAAGACCGCCGGAACAATTTCTTCGCATGCAAAGACCGGAAAATCATCCCGAGTCACAGGCGTCGAACATTGGTCGCTTCCCGGCTATACACGCGTGGCAATCAATCTAGATCAAGATACGGAATACAAGTCGCAACACATCAGCCATCCAGATCGGGTTTTTTTCGATCTGCTGAATAGCCGGTTGAATTCGACCCTGCTCGGCAAGACTTTCGACATCAACGACGGCATATTGAAAGATATTCGCGTGGCCCAATACAAGCCAGGGCAGACCCGCATTGTACTTGAGGTGGAAGAGCACTCTGATTATCACGCATATTTAGTATCGGACCCGGCACGCTTGATGATCGAGGTCCGCAGCAAGCAAGCGGCTGGAAATCACAATTTAAAAGAACCCACTGCGATTGCTAACCATGAAGATGGTATGTCGACGACTGACCAATCGCTCAAAACTGGCCCTTTGGCGAACAACACTTCACAGAGCGCTCCTCAGCTCACCAAGATTGCCAGTGGCGCCGCTCCCAAGAAAGTAATCATCGAAGCAGATGATAGTGATGATGACGAAATTGCATCGAACAAACCGGATGCGACCGAATTGGTGCTTCCCAATAAGAGTTTGAGCACCCCGGCTTCCCTGGGCAGCCAAAAGACAAAGGGTACTGTCAAGAAAGCTGGTTTGTCTGGAAGACGTAATACAGGCAAACCAGTCGTGGATATCCGCGAAGCGCAGCCGACTGCCACGGGCTCTCGATCGCTGATTCGAGCTCTCGGTTTAAAAATCGGCAAGATCGTGATCGATCCCGGACATGGCGGCCACGATACAGGCACTATTGGACCAAACGGGCTCGAAGAAAAAGATTTAGTGCTGGACGTTAGCCGTAGGCTGGGCAAATTGCTTGACGCTCGGCTTGGCGCCGAAGTGGTTTATACGCGGAAAGACGATACTTTTATTCCGCTTGAGACGCGTACCTCCATCGCCAATCAAGAGCAAGCGGATTTATTTGTGTCCGTACACGCAAATTCAAGCCATGATCCGGATGCACGCGGAGTGGAAACTTACTACTTAAATTTCACTTCATCTCCGGATGCCTTGGAAGTTGCGGCACGCGAGAATGCGGTATCGCAGAACTCGATTCACGAACTGCAAGACTTAGTGAAAAAGATTGCACTCAAGGAGAAGATTGAAGAATCGCACGAATTCGCTTCCGACGTTCAACAAGCGTTGCACAATGGACTATCAGTAAAGAACCCCGGTATCCGCAACCGTGGCGTAAAGAAGGCCCCTTTCATAGTCCTGATCGGCGCCAATATGCCCTCGATTCTGGCCGAGATCTCTTTTGTCAGTAATCCAGGGGATGAGCGTCATTTGGAGAGCCCCGAATACCGGCAGCGGATCGCGGAATCTCTTTATCGCGGTATCTCCAAGTATGTAAGTGGTTTAAGCGGAATAAAAGTAGCCAGCCGAATCGATAGAGCAAGCGGGCAGTAGCCGCGCCTTCTGGAAACTTTCTTAGCCAGCCTGTAGTCTAATAATGTAGGCCTTTTACCAGCTTCCTTTTCATGAAGATTTTTAAATCTTTTTTTTCATTTATCGTGCTTATGCTTTGCGCGGGGGTTGCTTTCGCTGCGGGGAATCCCTCTGGAACTTCCGCCGCCAGCATGCTTCCACAAGATTTTGCTGGATGGCATGCCCAGTCCTCTATTAAATCCAGCAAAGAAGCGGCGGACGCTGATCCTATTAATGCCGCACTGTTGAAAGAATACGGATTTACTGATTTCCAATCGGCTACTTACGCGCGAGAAGATGGCCGTAAACTGACTATTAAAGCAGCGCGATTCCAGGATGCCAGCGGAGCCTACGGAGCATTTACTTACTACAAGCTCCCGCAGATGCCAGTCGAGACAATAGGGGACCAGGGAGCATCGCTTAATGAGCGGGTGCTTTTTTATCGCGGCAACATTCTGGTCGATGCGGTTTTTCAAAACTTGACCGCAATGTCGTCTGCCGAGTTGCGCGAGCTCGCAAACGGACTTCCGTTGCCCTCCGACAACACTGGAAAGCTTCCCGGCCTGCCGCGTTATCTGCCTGCGCAATCCTACGTAAAGAACACCGCTAAGTACATCATTGGTCCAGTTGGACTGGAGAAGGTTGGAATCCCCGGCCAGCTTGTGAACTTCAACGCGGGCGCGGAAGTGGTCAAGGGTATCTATAACACTTCGAGCGGCGATGCTGATTTGATCTTGGTTTCTTATCCGACGCCACAAATTGCAGCCGAGGAGTTACGCAAAATCGATGCAGCTCGATCCCAAGCCGCGGCTCAGACAAACGGAACGACGAATGCAAATTCCATTGCCACTAGTCCGATCTTCGACAAACGGACGGGGCCCATCGTTGTAATCGCGACTGGACCTTTGTCACAAAGCGAAGCAAAGTCTTTACTTGCATCAGTGAACTATGAAGCTGATGTCACCTGGAACGAAAATACTTACTTCACCAAGAAAGACAATATAGGCAATCTGATCGTCAACGTTCTTTATCTTTGCGGGATCATTGGCGGCTTCGCAATTGTTGCTGGAATCGCCTTCGGCGGCCTTCGTGTCTTAGTAAAACGCCTTTGGCCGGACAGGGTCTTTGATCGACCTGAAGACGTGGAATTGATCTCTCTTCACCTCTCCCATGGCGCTCCTCAGACGCCACAAATTGACGGTAAATGATTCAATTGGCGGAAGTTATGCTAGAAATATGACGTACTTGTCTCATAATGAGTCACTTACAGCACGTATTAACCTTTTTCCTAACTTGTTGAAACCAAAGCTATTTATTTCCCAAAAAAATCTTGACACCCCCCCCGGTGACTCATAAGATTTGCCCAGAAAGTTTTGGCGGCTTTAACTTCCGTTAGAACTATTCTCCCTTGAAAGAAAAGGTCGCCTTTTGCCGGGCGGCCTTTTCGTTTTGAGAGATTAATCCTGGTCTGTGAAAGTTCCGGTTGAACGATTGTTTGAGTTCATTCGTATCTGACTAACAAAGTTATGGAATCGGAAAAGTTTGTGTCGGGAGGAATTTATGTTTTGCGATCAGTGCGGTACGCAGTTGCAGATGGGCCAGGGCTTTTGCACTAAATGCGGAAAGCAGATCACCGGCGGAATCCAAATCTCACACCCGAGTCCTAACCGCGTTCGGGAACATATCCGTCTGATTGGTATTTTGTGGCTGGCCATATCAGCATTTGAAGCTATCGAAGGAGTGGCAGCCCTTGTGGTTGCGAATACAATTTTCTGGCGTTTTTCGCATGGACCTCAGGCAGAAGCGCGCGCTTTCTTGCAGCCACTCGTCAGTTTCATCGGCGTCTTAATCCTACTCAAAGCGGCTGCAGGATTCGCAGCCGGATGGGGACTGCTACAAAGAGAGCCATGGGCGCGTATGTTGAGTATCGTTCTTGCTTTCTTCGCGCTCTTCCACGTTCCTTTTGGGACGGCGCTCGGGATTTATACATTATGGGTATTGCTGCCGAGTGAGGCTGATAAGGAATACGAGGAGCAAAGCCGCGCGAAGTTGGTGGCTTGATGATTCATTCCTCCGGCAATGCATTAGCAATTTCTGAGCTGGACGCGAAACAGTTACCATACGAGCGATGAAGGCCGGGGTAACTGAAGCGTCCAGATCGACCAGCCGTATTCTGATATTACTGACTTCTCCTTGGTTTATTGTCGCTGTCGCTTTCGCTCTCCGACTCGAGAATATTCTTGGGCATCATCTTTACTTAATTCCCACAGACAACGATCACGCATTGTTTGGCTTTGAGATGGGCCGCCTGGCCAGGTCTATCGCTATGAGTAGAGGATTCAGTCAGGTCTTCGATCCAGCGAGTGGCCCGACAGCGTGGTGGACACCAGTTTTTCCTCTGCTGCTTGGGGGAATCTTCAAAATTTTCGGGATTTATTCGGCTGCATCGGCATTCGTCATCCTATCGCTCAATAGTTCGTTTTCTGCTTTAACCTGCTACACGATCTTCTTCGTCGCTTGTGAAACCTTGGGACGAACGACAGCAACCGTATCAGCCTGGGTCTGGGCCCTTCTCCCTTATGCAATCTACTGGCCGACGCATCACATTTGGGAGACCAGCCTTTCGGCTTTTCTACTGACGCTGGCCATCTTTTGCGCACTGCGGATGGCTGAATCGCATAGCTTGATCCATTGGACAGGCTTTGGCCTGTTGTGGGGATTCATCGCGCTCACGAATGCTGCGATGCTTTCGTTCCTGCCCATAGCGCTGCTTTGGATTTGGCGAACCCATCCCCGCAGCTTAGTCGCATATTTTCGAGAGCTGGGAATTTTCGCTTTTGCCTTGACGCTGGTCGTTTTTCCGTGGATTTTGCGAAACGAAAAAGTTATGGGAAAGTTCATCTTCCCTCGCAGCGATTTTGGATTTGAACTATACGTAGGAAATCATGGGGAGGGATATTCACGGGAAAGCTTCCGCGGGCCCTTTTGGAATTTGGCAGAACGCGAGAAATATGATCAACTCGGCGAAATTATCTATATGTCTGAAAAACAAAGGCTGGGGATCGCTTTTATGGAACAACACCCAGGCGCATTTGTAGTTTCTACATTAGAGCGCGTGCTATTTTTCTGGATCACCGCACCTGACGAATATTGGCTACTCCGCGGGCGTAATTTATTTCGTCAGGGTGTCTTTCTAACCTTGAGTCTGACGGGATTCGCTGGCTTGTATTTAGCAAATAAAAACCGCGTTCGCGGCATACTACTCTTCGGTGGAGTTTTGTTTTTCTATCCACTTGTGTACTACGTCACGCATGTGGAAGCCCGCTATTCTCATCCACTTGCACCTGTGATGATTATCCTGATCGTATACGCCATATCCGAACTGTACATCGCACTCACGAACAGCCCCATATTGCCCGAGAACTGAGCCTTTGTGAGATTCTGCTTTCATTTTGCCCGTAAATCGGTATAATTGTTTACAGCTAAGTTTGACTCACCCGCAGTTGAAAGCCGGTATCGCCAACCAGCGTCACCCCCTCTCACCAGCAGCGAATCTTCTCAGCACAATTCAAAACAGAAAATAGGAACAACAACATGGCAGAACAAGGAACAGTGAAGTGGTTTAACGACGCCAAGGGATTTGGCTTTATCAGCCGTCAAAATGGCGAGGATGTTTTCGTGCATTTCTCAGCTATTCAGGCAGGCGGCTTCCGCAGCTTGCAAGAAGGCCAAACCGTGCAGTTCGACGTGACCAAGGGCCCCAAGGGCTGGCAAGCCGAGAACGTCCAAGCAGTCTAAGTCTCACCAAAATGCCCGTTATCCGAAAAGATTGCGGGCATTTTTGTGTTTGCGCGAATTCCATAGCGTAGCGCACTCTGATGCAGCTTTACGCATGTAACCGTCACATTTAGAATTGGACAAAGCCGACGTAGCTCAGTTGGTAGAGCAGCCGATTCGTAATCGGCAGGTCAGCGGTTCAAGTCCGCTCGTCGGCTCCAGATTTCATGCGGTCAAAACAGAATTCGGGATGGTGACTGTATCCCCTCCCGTATCCCATAAAATTCAGCTATCGGCACGTAATCGAGAAGCCATAGCCGCGACTGAAGGCAGCAAGATGCACCTTCTACCGCCGAGTGCAGACCGCGCCGACAACCGCAGCGAGAAGCCGATGGGATTTGCGAACGGGTTTTCCAGGCGAACCATCTCGCCAGCTAATCAAGACACGGCTGCGTTCCTCCCGCTCGTCTTAACTCCACGAGCCATGCGCATCCCCCCGCACGCAGCCGACTTCAATTTCGTTCCCTCATCCCGGTTGGGAGAACCGCTCGTCGATCTTCCCATGATCTTCTCAGCACACTGAATGCTTGCGGCGATGAGATGATCCGTGGATTTCCCTGTGGACCTCCGAACGGATCGTCAGCAGTTCGCATATGCAGGCTTGCGAGAATCGCCGCCATCACTCCTATTACCCTTCCCGCCTTCATCCACGTCCAAAGGTTACCATCTTCGCTATTTCTTCTCCATAGGCTTGTGTGTGATACTGGGTGTCGGAAGTCTTCCACAGCCGAGCACCAGTTTTGCAAACGATTCACAGTTGCGGCTGTGGACAACCACCGTGTAGAAGAGAGTGACAATGGCAACAGGTCTACGAACTTTTGAACGTCCCATTCAAGCTGTCCTCCCTCTCGATTTGAGTCTGGGTGCGACCGTTGAAGACGAATACTCACTCGTCTCGATGTTCTCCGGTTGTGGAGGGATGGACCTCGGATTCCTCGGCGGCTTTAAGTTTCTGGGACGTTCGTATCGGCGACTGCCGTTCCGAATCGTTTGGGCGAACGAACACAATCCCGCTGCCTGTCGGACATATCGCCTGAACGTCGGACCCGAAATCATTTGCGACGATGTTTGGAAGGCGATTGACACGTTGCCCACGCAGACCGATGTCCTAATTGGCGGTTTCCCATGTCAGGACATTTCGGTTAACGGCAAGCGGGTCGGTGTGAACGGCAAGCGAACTGGTCTATACAAAGCGATGCTGGAAGCCATCAAGCGCACACGCCCGAAGGTTTTTGTCGCAGAGAATGTCAAAGGACTCCTGATGAAACATCATCAGAGAGCAATACATCAAGTTGTCGAAGACTTCGAAGAACTCGGATACAAGGTTTCCTATCAACTTTATCACGCCGCACACTACGGCGTCCCGCAGACCAGAGAACGCGTCTTCATCGTTGGCACTAACTCAGAGTCCAAAGAGTTCGTACCCCCGCGTCCGCTGAAGCGCAAACCAGTGACAGCCAAGGAAGCGGTTGCCGATTTAGAACGCTTGGCAGAACGACCGTCAATCAATCACGTATGGAGTCGGGCTAACAGAAGCCCTGAACAGGGAGACCGCCGACTCATCGCTGACCGTCCGGCATACACAATTCGCGCCGAGTGTCACGGCAACATTCAATATCATTATCGGCTGCCACGACGTATCTCGATGCGCGAGGCGGCGAGATTCCAATCATTCCCTGACAACTTCATCTTTGACGCGAAGCTGCGCGAGACTGAGAGACAAGTCGGCAACGCGGTCCCGCCCGTTCTTGCATGGCATGTGGCGAAAGCCGTTTGTGAGTGCCTCGAAACCGATGAGTGGAGCAGGCTATTGCTTGAATAGTTCCTTCGACGGAACCCAAGTACCCCTAGCGTATCTGTCAGCCCGTTTGAGCCATTCTTTGATGCGACTCTCCGGTGGGACTGCCTCACCCCAATACTCGACAAAGAGTGCATCCTCCAATTGCTTTGCCGCACTTCTCATCTCCGGTTCGATGTCGTTCAGTGCTCTTTGAAGGTAGTTTCCGCCACGGGTCGCATCACTACGCAGGGCGACACTTCCCGCAGAGAATAAGTCACGAGCCTGCGGACAGAGGACTCCCCGGTAGGTCAGGAGGTACATCGCTGCGTCTTCATATTTTTTCTTAGCGCGGGAAGGCTTGACAATCTGAGGACACAACAACGCTGCCTCCGCACGCAATCTGCGCTTCTCTCCTTGTTCTAAATTCATGAACAGCCGGACTTGAAGGTCTAGTGAGTGTTCCTGTTCCTTTTCAGGCTTCTCCTCCAACCACCAGAGATGTTCACCTTCCTTGAGCCGACCACGGGCATACTGCCGAATGAGTCGCATCTTTCCTTCGTCCGGCAGTTCGCAAAACTCGTCGTAGGTCAATCCAAACTTTACAAAGAGTGGTTTCCCTGTTCCAATCTCGACCTCGAATCGCGGGACATGCGAAGTCCTGACGTGCATCACACTGTCTTCGTAGCGACCCCATCGGACTTCAGGCGTTCCGCCCATCTTTCCGAATAGAACGTAGACGTGCTTGACGTTCTCATGGCGAGTGCCTTCAAACACGCTGTTCGCAACACTTCGCCAGGAGTCTGACGAATTGACTTTGACCTCAACACCGAACTCACCCACGGGGATGTCGGGGAACACCTGAGCGTGGGCTTCTGGGTCTACCTTGATGCCTCTGGGTGCGGAGAGTTCCCGCAGGAGTGCTCTCGCACGGTCTTCGAAAACACTAGGGGTTCTCAGGGTGGCGTTTCGTCGGACCTCTCTAGTGAGCGTGGCGGCGACAGCAGTCAACATCTTTTCAAAATCTTTTTGCGTCATCGTCCTGCGTTGCCGTGGAGGGCTGATGCCCGGATTCTAGGCTCCGCATGGTGACGGCAATAGATGCAAGGTTGGTTCCGGCGCTCAGGGTTCAAGGAAGGTTTGTAGCTTGTCAGCGAGTGCATCGTGGTCGCAGTTGCGTAACTGGCATTCCCACAGAACGAGAACTTTCCAGTCCATCCGATGCAAACGCCGACGCGTGCGGATGTCCCGCTGATGATTCCCTCTGATTTTCGGACTCCAATAGTCGAGTCGGGACTTCGGCATCCGACCGAGTTTGCACCTGTGCCCGTGCCAGAAGCACCCGTGGACGAAGACAACCTTCCTTCGCGAACGGAAGACGAGGTCGGGTCTTCCCGGCAGGTCCGCTTGGTGGAGCCGATAGCGGTATCCCATGCCATACACCAGCCGTCTGACTAACATTTCGGGCTTTGTGTTCTTCGAGCGGACCAAGCTCATCTGCTTGCTGCGCTCGATACGACTGACATTGTCCACGATGGGAATTATAGGAGGGACACAGGTCCGTTGAGATAGCATTCGATGAAGACGTTCGAGTCCTTCATCGACTTGAACTCTTGCTCAGTTCCAATGTGAGGAACGAAACGCATTCCGACGCGGTCGCGTTCATTTCCTAACGGTGTGATGTCGATGAGTTGTCCGTTTTGGTCCCGAACAACCGAGTGAGCGGTCAACCCGATTGAGATACCGAAGTCGGCATGAGGCACCCTCGTCCCCATTCTAAACTTCGCCGACCACAATGTGCGGGAGTAAAATGGATGATGCTAGGCGGGAGGGATGATGAAACCCGGAGTTCCGATTGCGGGTCTTCGGAGCGTCAAGAAATCAGAGGATATTTGCGTTCGCATCGAAGCGGCTGTTGATTGCGATTGTTCTGACTGCGGGCGGCACTGGTACGACTCGGAAGGCGAACTGGAACCACTCCCACCGCACTTCCATCTGATTGTGCTGGGCAAGATTCCCGATGCTGGGCCACGATGCTACGCGGTCACTGGAGAACTGCCGGAGAATGTCTACGAGAGTTCCCACGGCGACTAGCCCATGCTGAACACTTGGGTCATTCTCCTACGGAACATCGACTTCGCAGTCCCGTCATTCAAGGTCTTCGCCCACAACCTGACCCACGACGAGGCGAAGGCACAGGCGGACGAGATTCACGACCAGCGAGTTGAGGGCGAACGGGTCACACGGGTTTACATCGTGGACGGGCGTGAGCCGCATGAAGACGCTGACCCAGAGGAATGCGACGCCTGTCACGATTTAATTTTGGCCGCTCATCGGGAAGAACTGGCAGCCCTGAAGCGGGAGATGGACAAACGCGGGTTGCGACCGGATTCCGCGTGAGGGCGGTTGTCTGGGGGAGCCGCTCTTATCCTAGGATATTCTTCTCCCACGATTTTGAAGTGACTGAATTTGAACGACGGTCACTCCCTGCCATCGACCGCGAAAAGCGTTGAAAGCAATCGTTACCGCTTGCCTTCGTAATCGGCAGGTCAGCGGTTCAAGTCCGCTCGTCGGCTCCAGATTGTCAGAAGCTTAGCGACCAACCCTCCAGCTGCTTTGCTGTACGACTGTTGCACTAGTAATTTCTCAAGCAATCAAGCCGCTATTTCGAAACAGCGATGCGGAGCATTGTGTCACCAGACTCGAACGCGATCTTCGGGCTTCAAATATAGTTTGTCGCCGGGTACGACGTTGTACGCTTTGTACCAAGCGTCGATGTTGCGCACTGAATCGCTTCGATATTCTCCCGGTGGATGGATATCCGTTTTGATCTGTTTGCGCAGGCTCGTTTCGCTCTGGAGTCTCCGCCACCTCTGGGCGAATGCCAGAAAGAAGCGTTGTTCGCCACTCAGTCCACCTATCACGACATCGGCCTTGCCCTTTAATGACAGGATGTATGCGTCGTGCGCCACCTGCATTCCGGCTATGTCCGCGATATTTTCATTCAAGACCTGCTTGCCATTTACACAGAGGTCGGGAAACGGGCAATAGCCGTCGAACTGTGCCACCAGTTTCGCAGCTGCCGTGTGATATTGCTCCAAGTCCTTCGGAGTCCACCAACTGCCAAGCCGGCCCTGAGCATCGTAAATATTTCCCAGTTCGTCGAAGCTGTGGCTTATTTCGTGAGCCATGCCCGCCCCGGCGGATCCATAATTTGAAGCGGCATCGCCTTGGGCATCGAAATAGGGTGGCTGGAGAAGGCCTGCCGAAAAAAATTCGGAATTGGGAGTAAACATGATGATGGCCCCGACAGTTTGCGGATCGATTCTCCACTCGGCAGGGTCAGCCGGTTGTTTTAGCTGAGCCAGATTGCGCAAACGATTGAAGGCTTCCGCACGGCGCATGTTGCCGAAGGCATCGGCGCGTACAACTTCGAAGTTCGAATAGTCAGTCCACGTATCGGGATAGCCAACGCCGATCGTAAGTGCGGCCAGCTTGGCCAGCGCCTTTTCCTTTGTCTGAGGGCTCATCCAGGTAAGATTTGAAATGCGCATGTGATAAGCGGTGATCAGGTCTCTGACCATGGATTGAGCCTGCGTCTTAGCTTCGGGCGGAAAATAATGCTGAGTATAAAGTTGACCGACAGCCTGACCCAAGGCGCCGTTTGTGGCAGCGATGGCGGTCACTTCGCGATCCGGCGCCTGTTGCGCACCTGACAAGATCGTGCCGTAGAAAGCGAAATCTTCGGCAGCCACAGCCTTGGGCAAAACGGTGGCATAATGTTCAACCAAGTGAAAACTGAGATAGTCCTTCCATTGGTCAATGTTCTCACTATCTACCAGGGCAGAAATTCCGGTCACAGCGGTCGGCTGCCAAATGATAAAACCCGACTGCCCGGCAAGGCCGGCCGCTTTGAAATAAGCGTCCCAATCCATACCCGGCGCCTTAATTGGAAAGTCGGCGTATTTCCACGGATTGTTCTGCTTAAAGACATCAGCGGCATCGGCGTCTGGTGCAAAGGCTTGCGCCATTCGGATCTCGAGCGACAAAACGTGCGCCGCCCTGGTCTCCGGGTCGGCAATTCCAAGCAACTTCAAGACAGCCGCAATGTGTGCCTGGTACTTAGACCGCAATTCCGTCATTTTTGGTGAGGGTTCAATGTAGTTGTCGCGATCGGGCATTCCCAAGCCGCCTTGCAACAAATGAGGGAAATTATGTTGCGAGTCTTCAAATCCCTGATTGATCCACAATCCGAAAACATGGTCAGCGTTGGTGGTGAGTCCGTCAGACTCGGTATTCAATATAGTGCCGAGATATGCTGAAAGTGACGCCTTGCTTGTGATCGCTGAGATCGTGGCCATTTCGTCGGCCAATGGTGTGAACCCTTTGGCTTCGATTCCGTTTTCATCCATGAAACTGGCGTAGTAATCACCAACCTTCTGTGCAATGCTGCCAGAGATGGCGTGGGAAGCGGCCGCATCCTGAATAAGATTGCGCACCCGCTGGCTCGTTTTCTCGGTTAGTAGTGCCCGGTTGTCGTAGCCCGGTTGGCCAGTCCGTATGGTTACAGTTCTTAGCCAGCCTCCGTTGGCGTATCGGTAAAAATCATCACCTGGATTGATGGAGCGGTCCATATCATTCTGGCTCGCATTTTGAGCAGGTGAGGCGGTAGCAGTCAGTGAAATTACAGAAGCAGCGAAGACAACGAGCACCCTGGATAAGGGCCAGCGATTTGCAAATGCGCGGACACTAACGATTCCAGCAGCTTCGGTTTGCATGCGACTCCATACTTTGGCTGTACGGATTGATATCCCTCCACAGCACAGTGCTGACCATAACGAAAACATTCCTTATATAGTGGACGTTCGCGGACCTCTTTCCTCAACCTCGATAAAGTCGTGATCGCGGTCCGGAAACGTCTAGTCTGGCCAATGACGTCGAGTATCATGGGAACGCGGGAATCGCGATTGGTCCGTAGGTTTACGAATTCAATGACGCTGGATTGGCAGGTATGTTCACGAGCGAGGCAATCGCGCGATCCGCGCTTTGACGGCAAGTTCTTCATTGGCGTCCTGAGCACCAAAATTTATTGTCGCTCGATTTGTCCTGTACCCACAGTGAAAGAGAAGAACGTCCGTTACTTTCCAACGGCCGCAGCCGCCGCTGAATCTGGATTTCGCCCTTGTCTACGTTGCCGTCCGGAATGTTCGCCTGGAACTCCGGCCTGGTTTGGAACTTCGAGCACGGTTTCGAGAGCCTTGCGCCTGTTACGGGAGAGCGGCTTGGCAGACGGCGGGATGGACCGCTTCGCGGAACGACTGGGAGTGGGCTCACGGCATCTCCGGCGGCTGTTTATCCGGCACTTGGGTGCGCCGCCAAGCGCTGTAGCGCAGACTCACCGTCTGCACTTCGCCAAAAAACTGATCGACGAAACCAGGCTGCCCATGAGTAACGTTGCACTCGCATCGGGCTTCGGATGCGTACGCAGATTCAACGCCGCGATTCGCAAGACGTACAACAGAACGCCGACTCAAATCAGGCGCTTAATGAAGCAGAAGGCTACTCAGCCGGAGAATCAGTATGTTTTCCATCTACCTTTCCGTCCACCGTATCACTGGAAAGGTATGCTGGCGTTTCTGGCGCTGCGGGCCACCCCCGGGATCGAAGCGGTGAATGCTGGAAGTTATCGCCGTTCTATTTCTTTAAACGGCATTCATGGTTATTTTGAGGTTTCGCTTGACCAGGGACACGATGCGCTTGCGGTGCGTGTGCAGATTGCTGACCCGCACTTGCTGTACCTAATCATAGAGCGAATCCGCACTATGTTCGATCTAAATGCGGATTGGCAGTCGATAGCACAGAGCCTTGGAAGCGATCCTGAGTTGGCCTCGCGGATGGATGCAGAACCAGGCCTTCGCGTTCCGGGTTGCTGGAATAGCTTTGAACTCACAACGCGAGCCATTCTGGGTCAGCAGATCACTGTAAAAGGCGCAACCGCGATTGCGGGCCGGATCGCAAAGTCTTTCGGCCAACGTATCTCCTTTGCACATGACCTTACTTATCTGTCTCCCACGCCGGAGATCCTCGCTGACGCCAAACTGACAACCGTTGGCCTGACTGCGAAACGGGCAGATACAATTCGCGCTCTGGCTCGCGCAGTTTGCGATCGACAAATTAGCTTTGATCGGATCGTTGACTCCGATGCTTTCTTGGCGCAGCTCCGCGAAATTCCGGGGATTGGCAGTTGGACCGCGCAATACGTGGCCATGCGAGCCTTGGGAGAACCGGATGCCTTTCCAAGCGGAGACCTCGGTCTGCTTCGTGCGCTCGGCCTTAGAAAACCCTCCGAACTGGAGAAACGCGCCGAAGCCTGGCGGCCATGGCGTTCTTACGCAAGCATGTATCTATGGAGTACTACGAAGAAGTGTGGTAATAGAGCTGGGTGAACCCTTTTCTCATCACCAAAAAATAGAAGACTGGAGTCCAAAATAAATAATAAAATCCAAGAACATGGACCCAGACCGCCAGCTGGTAACGCGGCTTCTGCAAGAATGGGGCAGCGGAAACAAAAAAGCTTTGGACGAGCTGATGCCGGTCGTTTACGACCAGCTTCGCAAATTGGCGGCGAATTGCCTGCGATCCGAACGCCCAGACCACACCCTGCGCGCCACTGCCCTGGTTCATGAAGCCTATCTGCGACTCGTGGATTCTGATGTGACATTGCAAGACCGGGTCCACTTTTATGCCGTTTCAGCACGGATTTTGCGGCGCATCCTGGTAGATCACGCCAAGTCTCAGAACCGCCAAAAGCGAGGGGGAGAATTCGAAAAAATCCCCTTGGATGAATCCATTATGATTAGCTCCCCTGCCGACAGTGGAGTCATTGAGCTCGATGACGCATTGAAACGCCTGGCTGCTCAAGACCAGCGAAAAAGTGAGTTGATTGAATTATTGTTTTTCGGCGGGTTAACTTACGACGAAGCAGCCGAAGCTCTGAAGATCTCACCAGCCACGGTGCATCGCGAACTTACGCTCGCCAAGGCATGGCTTTATCGAGAACTGGGCAGGCAAACGGTTTAAGAAGGATAACAGTGGCAACTCCTGCGGGGAATCGGTGGCAGCGAATTGAAGAATTATTTTATGGCGCGCTAGAACACGCCCCTGCTAATCGCGCTGTCTTCCTGAATCAAGCCTGTGGCAATGATCTCCCGTTAAGAAATGAAATTCAGTCGCTTCTTGATGCCTCCGATAAGACTTCAAGCTTTCTGCAAAGACCCGTGCAGGAAGCAGCACGCAATCTGGATGAATACAAAGAAAGAATTGGCCGTTACATTGGTCCTTACCGTCTATTACGCGTCTTGGGAGAAGGCGGCATGGGCAGGGTCTACCTGGCGGAACGCGCCGATGACTTATACCAGCAGCAAGTCGCAATCAAGTTGATGCATGCGGGGTTTGCGCAGACACAGCGCATGTTGCTGCGTTTTGGAGCTGAGCGCCAGATTCTCGCCAATCTTAACCACCCCAACATTGCGCGCCTTGTTGATGGTGGAGTCGACGATGGCTTGCCTTATCTGGTCATGGAGTTTATCGACGGCGTCCCCGTTGATGAATATTGCCAAAAAAACAAACTGCGGACGGATGAACGGCTGAGGCTTTTTTGCACGGTTTGTGAAGCTGTAGAGTACGCGCACAAGAATCTCGTAGTCCATCGTGACATCAAGCCTGGAAATATTCTTGTCACCGCCGATGGTATGCCCAAGCTCTTGGACTTTGGAATTGCAAAGCTCCTGGCAGCCGATGGAATCGAGCCAGGCCAAACTTGCACCGCCGAACGCATGATGACACCGGAGTATGCCAGCCCAGAACAGGTGCGTGGCGAAAATATTACGACCTCTACCGATGTGTACGCTCTGGGTGTGTTGCTGTACGAGTTGCTTTCGGGAGCGCGCCCTTTTCATTTGCAGACCGCAAGTCCCATTGAAGCCGCGCGCACAATCTGCGAGCAAATGCCGACGGCACCGAGCCAAGTCTGGAAGAGTAATCCGGAAATGGCCCCGCCTGATGCCGCACGCAAATTAGGCGGCGAACTGGACAATGTCGTTCTGATGGCGATGCGCAAAGAACCCGCGCGCCGCTACGTCTCTATCGACCAATTAGCGGAAGATGTCAAAGCGTTCCTGGGCGGATATCCCGTACGCGCCCGTACTGATGCCTGGGGTTACCGCTCCAGCAAATTCATACGACGGCACAAAGCCGCTGTTGTCGCCGCGGTGGTGGTCGCGGTGGCACTGATCGGGTTCAGCATTGGTATGGGACTTCTCGCTCGAAGAGCGCAGCGTGAGCGTTTAAGTGCGGAACGTGAGGCCGATTTTCTCAATAGCATCTTCCAATCCTCCACTCCAGAAGAAGCCCGGGGAAAGACGGTTACCGGCCCCGAACTTCTTGAGCAAGGCGCTAAGCGGGTCGACAAGGAGTTTTCGGACGAACCAGAGTTGCAGGCGAGACTTCTAGACAACATTGGCCGCGCATACTCCGCGATGGGAATCTACGAGAAAGCAGAGCCGCTATTACAGCGAGCTTATGACCTCCGCCGGCAAACCTTAGGTGATTTGAGCCTGGATACGGCCGCTAGTCTTGACGGCTTGGCGGACACAATTCGAATGGAGTCTGACTACAAACGCGCTGAACCGCTTTTTCGTAAGTCGCTGGCGATTCGGCAGAAAAAAATGGGCTCTGGAAATTTTTTAGTTGCGCAAAGCATGACGAATCTGGGCGAGTGTTTGTACCTCGAAGATAAGAACCGGGAGGCGGAATCGTTGTTGCGGCAAGCGCTGGATATTCAGCGAAGTCATGGACAAAGCGGAGACGTGTCCGCCACTGATAATTATTTGGCTCTGGTTCTTGAAAGAAGAGGTGGTTTCGCGGAGGCGGCGCAACTGCTACGTGAATCCGTGGAAATTATTGGGAGAATCGAGGGAACTGACAGCCCGAACTATGCGAACAGCCTGCACAACCTAGCCGGAGCGCTTATCGATGCCGGCGACCTTTCGGGTGCAGAGGGTGTGGATCGTCAGGCACTGGCAATTCGGCGCAAGATCAATCGGCCACGCCATCCCGACCTGACTTATCCGCTTAATAATCTCGGTTTCATTTTTTTAGAGAAGGGAGACTGGGTAGCGGCCGAGCCGCTCTTGAAAGAAAGCCTGGATATTCGGGGATGGCCGAACAAGAAAGATGCGAGCGTGGGCACAGCCTTGAACAACTGGGCTCGTGTGCTCCAGGAAAAAGGCGATTACAAAGGTGCTGACGAATCTTACCAACAGGCAATCGCAATAACTCGGGAAGCACAAGGACCGGAAAGCTGGAATCTCGCCAAGATGTTGGCTAATCGCGGGCTTTTGCTCGCGGATCAACGCAAGTACGCCGAAGCGGAACAACTTGAGCGTCAGGCATTGGCAATGCGCGAAAAGCTTGGCGGGGATGAAAGCCCGGACCTGGCATCCTCACTGAGTAATGTGGCTCTGGTCCGCTGTCTGCAAAACGATCCGAATGCCGCTGAACCTCTTTTGAGGCAAGCACTTGATATCCGCAGGAAAGAACTATCAGCAGGGCACCCGGTGGTGATTTCGTCAGAAATTCGGCTCGGGGAAGTTCTAAGCGATGAAGGTAAGACTGCAGAGGCTGAGGCACTGTTGCGTCAGGCTGTGGCTGAAATCCACGCAGTGTCTTTTCCGGTCACCACATGGCAGACGGCGGAGGCCGAAATCGGTTTGGGTATCGTCTTAGCAGGTAGTGGTCACGCAGACGAGGCCGAAAAACTGTTGGACGACTCTAATTCCCGGTTGAAGGGCTATCCCGAAGCTGCTCTCCGTCGCCAAATTCTGGGTAGGGCGGAACGAGCAAAAAAGCGAGCCAGTATCTGACTCACGAAGCCGCAATCCAGGTAACGCTCACAACCTCGGAGTCATCTTAGTTTCAACGCTTCATCTTCCGATTCTTATGCTTAAGGGTTTTACTCGACGATATGTTTTGCGCAAACATCAAACCCAGATAATGCTCGCTGTCGTTGCTTTGACGTTTGCTGGATGTGGCGGGGGAACATCCTCTGGCCGAACGGGCGGAACAGGCGGTGGCGGCGCTCCGCCCAGCTTCGGGCATGTCTTTCTGCTGGTTGAAGAAAATCACGGCTACTCTGACATCATCGGAACTTCCTCGATGCCCTACCTGAACGGTTTAGCTTCGCAGTACGGCCTCGCAACTCAGTATTATGCGAATACTCATCCTTCGATTGGCAACTACTTCATGCTTACCACCGGACAAATAGAGACTAACGATGACGCATTTTCTGACACGATTTCCGATGACAATATTGTTCGCGAGCTCGTGAAAGCGGGCAAGACATGGAAGTCCTACGCTGAAAGTCTCCCTTCGCCTGGTTACACGGGTGGTGATGTGTATCCCTATGCGAGGCATCACAATCCTTTCTCATATTTTTCAGATGTAGTCGGCACCAATGAAGCAGACAATCTTGTGCCCTTCAGTCAGTTTTCTTCTGACCTCGCTGCCGGCACCCTGCCAGAATTTTCGTTCATCGTTCCCAACCTTCTGAATGACGCGCATGATGGTTCACTCGCGCAAGCCGATTTGTGGTTGAAAAATAATATTGATCCGCTAATTTCAAGTCCTTTGTTCAAGAAAGACGGCTTGCTGATCATCACCTTCGACGAGGCTGAAGACACTGACACTACCAATGGCGGAGGTCACGTCCTCACTGTGGTGATTAGTCCGCTGGGTAAACAACAATATCAATCCACGACCCTCTATCAGCACCAGAGCACGTTGCGGGAATTGCTCACCGCCTTGGGAATTTCGACTTTTCCTGGGGAGGCGGCAACTGCTCCTGATATGAGCGAGTTCTTTTAGATCGGGATTCAGACGTAAAAACCGCAAAGGTGTAGGTGCTAAAAATAAAGGCATTGGACAAGAGTGTCCGCTCTACACGAGTCTGTGACGCTGCACCAAAACCGCTGCAAGTTGCTGATCCAGATTCTCTTAGCAGAGTTTTCCACTTGCGAGTTCGGGTGAATTTCCGCATAATACGTGTAAGTAGTTTGTAGTTTCCTTTAACCGTGTATCGATACAGTCGCAACGACCTGCTTCGCATCCTCCGGGTCACGGCGCGCCAGTTAGCCGGATGGGAGAAGGCTGGACTGATTGTCGCCGTCGAAAGCTATTCTTTTTCCGATCTGCTGCAAATCAAAAAAATACGCGATCTTAGCGCTCAAAAAGTACGACCGGCGGTGATCCGCAAGTCGCTGGAGGCTATGCAGAAGCGGGTCGCTGGCATGGAGAGACCCTTGCTTGAAGCGAGTACCTTTAGTTCCGGACATCGTATTGCGTTCCGACATGAAGGCAAGGTGCTTGAGCCCATTGCAGGTCAGTTCTTATTTGATTTTGATCCGGGACAGAAGCTGGTTGTGACCAGCGCGCCGGCGCCTCCGAGCAAGCCGCAAGTCGAGCCTAGCGATGTCAATGAGCTGTTCGCTCACGGCATCGCATTGGAAGAAGACCCGAATAGTCAGACTCAGGCCATTGCCACCTACGAACGGGTTTTGAATCTCGATCCCGAGCACGCTGCCGCGCATATCAACTTAGGAACGCTCTATTACAACCGGCAGGATTACTCGGGCGCCGAAGAGCACTATCGCGCCGCAATTGCGATTGATTCGCGCTATGCTCTTGCGTATTTTGATCTGGGCAATGTTCTTGATGAAACTGGGCGCGTTGCTGAAGCCATCCAAACCTACAATACCGCGTTGCAACTCGCTCCTACCTACGCAGACGCGCATTACAATCTGGCACTAGCCTACGAGAAGATCAAAGAACCTCGCAAAGCCCTGGCGCACTGGCGAGCTTATGTGAAGTTGGATACGACGGGACCATGGTCTGTCCATGCCCGAAGCCAGATTCAGCGGATCATGCAAGCCGATGGATTGAAGCTGGTGCAGGGCGGGAAGAAGAGCTAGAGCCCGTACTCTTTCGTCAATCATTTAATTAGCGTATCCGCGTACGAGCGGGCCTTCAATGCGCTTCGTTGAGTTCTTTACCCAGAATAACTCTTCAATCGTGGAAGAGCGGCCCTTTCAGGACCGCGTTTTCTTTTTGTGAGAGGTTTACGCGGCGCTGAAAGCGCCGCTCTTCCAGCGAACTTTCAGCTGCCCACCCTCATCCTCATGAATGTTATAGGGATCCTTCGACTATGCCAGCCATTCGCAAAAGCGAATGACTTGGCGCGCTCAGGAAGACAGATCGAAATTTAAACTTGAACGCATTCCTCTGCGTACGCTAGTGACCCCATCCGGTGCTAGAATTCCTAGTTCGCATTTCTACTTCAAGGCTGTCTTATGTCTGACACAACTCTGCAACTTCCCTCGCCTACTCCTCTAACCACCCTCACAGATGACGAGATTCTTTTTCGCGATAACATCCGGCAATTTGCGGACGACAAAATTCGTCCTCTGGTCAAAGAGATGGACGAAAAGGGAGTTTTCGACAAAGAGCTGATCCAGCAATTCTTTCAGCTGGGGCTGATGGGAATTGAGATCCCCGAACAATATGGCGGTGGCGGGGCGAAGTTCTTTGAAGCTATTCTTGCCGTCGAGGAACTATCGCGAGTTGACGCTTCAGCGGGCGTTGTTGTCGATGTGCAGAACACGCTGGTGAACAACGCGCTCTTGCGTTGGACGACGCCGGAACAAAAAAAACGTTATCTGCCACGAATGGCTTCGGATACCTGCGGTGCTTATGCTTTGAGCGAGGCCGGTTCCGGCTCGGACGCCTTCGCGCTCCAGACCAAAGCCGAACTCAAAGGCAGCGACTACGTTCTGAACGGACGCAAACTTTGGATCACGAACGGCAAAGAGGCAGGCATCTTCATATTATTTGCCACAGTCGATCCTTCCGCTGGATACAAGGGCATCACGGCTTTCATCATTGAAAAAGAGTTCTCCGGATTCACCGTCGGCAAGAAAGAGGACAAGCTGGGTATTCGCGCTTCGTCCACCTGCGAGTTGATTCTTGAAGACTGCCGTGTGCCCAAAGAAAATGTAGTGGGAGAAGTTGGCAAGGGCTACAAAATCGCTATTGAAACTTTAAATGAAGGGCGAATCGGAATCGGCGCCCAGATGATGGGGGTTGCCCGAGGCGCATGGGAATACGCCGCCAGATACGCGCAGGAGCGTAAACAGTTCGGAAAGAGCTTGTCCGATTTTCAAGGAATTCAATTTCAAATAGCGCAAATGGCAACGGAAATCGAAGCCGCACGGCTGATGGTTTATAACGCGGCTCGAATGAAAGACGCAGGCATTCCGTTCGTCAAGGAAGCGGCGATGACAAAGCTGTTCTGCTCGGAGGTCGCCGAGCGAGTGACATCGCTGGCGATTGAGATTTATGGCGGGTACGGATTTACGAAAGATTATCCGGTAGAAAAGTACTGGCGCGATTCGAAGATCGGCAAAATCTACGAAGGCACGTCGAATATGCAATTGGCCACAATTGCAAAGTTGGTGATGAGCGGGAAGTAGGCAAACTTTACCTTACGGGATTATGAAAGGGTAGCCTGTCATTTGATCCCAATACTCCATAGACCAGGGTCCACCGTTCGACTATCACGGTGACGTGATGCCGTCCTGATGCTAAGCGTCTGCGATTCTGGAGCCGGCTTCGTCGTTCTCCCACGCCTGTGCGGGGCCATTCTCAGGAACCGATTGGAGGTCCGGATTGTGCATGATCACGCGCGCGCAGGTGTTCCATCGCAGAATGGCATCGTCGTTTCCGGGTATCGCAAAATTCATGGCCTTCTCATAGTGATTCATTGCTTCCCGCAGCGCGTGATATGCGGATGCGACGGCTCCAGTTTTACCATGACGAATGCGCGCATTTCCCAAACGCTCCCAGATGATTCCCTGATAGTAGGCCTGCTCGTAGTCGCCTTTAATTTGTGCCAGGACCTCTTGTGCGGCTTTCACATGCACATCAGAATCGAATTGGTCGGTTCGCGCCAGCAGAAGCGAAATCAGCGCCTGCTGGTGATTGGGCACAATGGCCAGAATATCGAGGCAAATGCTCTCTGCGAGGCTGGGTTCGTTCAATAGTCTGTAACGCTCGACCTTCGCCAGCGCTTCGGGAATACTCTGCTCGGAAATGGATTTCAGTTCGAAATGCATAACATCTCCTATTTTTTCGAATTGCTGAATACCCGGAACAATCTCGACAGAGGATCGAAGAAGCGATCAACGACGCGTTCCTTGAGCGGGATGATCGCGTTGTCGGTGATCGTGATGCTTTCAGGACAAACTTTGGTGCAGCATTTGGTGATGTTGCAGAGACCTATGCCGAATTGTTTTTTCAGATCTTCAACTCGATCGCCCACGTCCAACGGATGCATTTCGAGCGCGGCCGCATACACCAGAAATCGCGGCCCGATGAATTGTTCGTGCATGTGATGGTCGCGCAAGACGTGGCAGACATCCTGACAGAGATAGCACTCGATGCACTTGCGAAACTCCTGTACCCGTTCGACATCCTCCTGGGCAATGCGCCAGGTGCCATCGGGCGCGTCGGGCTGCCGCGGCTGGAACTTCGGAATGCGCTTCTTTACCTCGTAATTCCACGACACGTCCGTAACCAGGTCCTTCATGTGCGGAAATGCCTTCATGGGTTCGACGGTTACAGGCCTGTCCAGCGGGAGCGTGTTCAGCCGCGTCATGCACATTAGTTTCGGCATGCCATTGATTTCGGCCGAGCACGAGCCGCATTTCCCCGCCTTGCAGTTCCAGCGAACCGCAAGATCGCCGGCTTGTTCCGCCTGTATTTGATGCACGGCATCGAGGACCACCATGCCCTCTGAGACTTCTGTGGTGTGGTCCTGGAACTTCCCCTGGCCTTTTTCACCCCGCCAGATCCGAAACGTGGCTGTCGCCATTACTTCATCTCCATTACTTCATCTCCTGGATGATTTGCTGCAGATCCTCTCGCATCGGGGGGATGGGCTCGCGTATGAGCTGCATTTCTCCACCCGCGCTTTTTCGGACCACGATGTTGAAGCCGCCGTACTGCTCGACCTTGGCGGGAAAATCATCGCGGAAATGCGCGCCCCGGCTCTCTTTGCGCGCCAGTGCCGTCCGGGCAACAATTTCCGATACGGTCAGCAGACAGTGCAGGTCAAGTGCCGTGTGCCAGCCCGCATTGTATTCCCGATTTCCCTCCACGCCGACTCGCTGACTCATAGCCTCCAACTCTCGAATGCGATCGAGCGCTTGCAGCATCTCCTGTTCCTGACGCACGATCCCCACCAGTTCCTGCATCACGTCCTGCAACGTGTGTTGAACGAAATATGGATTGTCGGAGCCCCGGCGCTCGAAAGGCTGCAGCGCCCATTTTTCTGCTGATCCGAGTTCATCGGTATTCACCGCGCCCAGCGAGGTTTCTTTCGCATAGACTGCTGCGTACTCACCAGCTCGCTTGCCGAACACTAATAAATCGGAAAGTGAATTCCCGCCCAGCCGGTTGGCGCCATGCAGACCTGCAGCACACTCTCCCGCTGCAAACAGGCCAGCCACGTTCGACATTTGAGAATCAGCATCCACCTTGACGCCTCCCATCATGTAGTGAGTCGTAGGCCCCACTTCCATCGGCTCCTGGGTAATGTCGATGTCGGCAAGTTGCTTGAACTGGTGATACATGCTGGGCAGCTTCTTCTTTATATGCTCCGCTGCGTTCGGAATTCTCTCCTTGATCCATGCAATGTCCAGGAACACACCGCCGTGAGGACTGCCTCGCCCTTCTCTTACCTCCCGCCGGATGCAGCGGGCCACGTGGTCGCGGGTCAGCAACTCGGGCGGGCGTCTCGCGTTCTTATCTCCCTGCGTGTAGCGCCAGCCTTCTTCTTCCGTGTCGGCGGTCTGGTTGACGTAGAGCGGCGGAATATCTTTGAACATGAATCGCTCGCCATTCCGATTGCGCAGCACTCCTCCTTCGCCGCGCACTCCTTCCGTGACAAGAATGCCGCGCACGCTTGGTGGCCAAATCATTCCCGTAGGATGGAACTGCACAAATTCCATGTCCATCAGCGCCGCACCGGCATGGTAGGCGAGCGAATGCCCATCGCCCGTATATTCCCAACTGTTGCTGGTGATTTTGTAAGCCCTTCCAATTCCTCCCGTCGCCAGCACCACCGCTTTGGCGCGGAACAAGTGAAATCGGCCGCGCTCACGATCGTATCCAAACGCGCCTGCAATGCGACCGCCGTCTTTCAGCAGCGTGACGACCGTATGTTCCATGAAAACGTCGAGACCCAGATGGATTCCGTGGTCTTGAAGAGTCCGTATCATCTCCAGTCCGGTGCGATCGCCGACATGCGCGAGCCGAGGATACCGATGGCCGCCGAAATTTCGTTGCAGAATTCGGCCGTCGCTGGTGCGATCAAAAAGCGCGCCCCATGCCTCCAGTTCACGCACGCGCGCCGGAGCTTCCTTGGCATGCAGCTCCGCCATTCGCCAATCATTCAGGTATTGACCGCCGCGCATGGTGTCGGCAAAGTGAACGCGCCAGCTGTCCCGGTCGTCCACATTTCCCATCGCCGCCGCTACCCCACCCTCAGCCATAACGGTATGTGCTTTGCCGAGAAGAGATTTCGAAATGACCGCGACTTTTACACCGGCGGCCGAGGCCTCAATAGCAGCCCGCAGACCCGCGCCCCCGGCTCCAATGATCAGAACGTCATGCTCATGCGTGATGTACTCGCCCACTAGACGATCCTCCAATCCGTCCAGATACCCATCGAGCACATCCGCACATACAAATCGGAAAATGCCACCGAGAAGAGGCTGCACCAGGCAAACAGCATGTGGCGCCGATTCAGGCAACTCACGCAATCGTAAACTCGCTTGCGGGACGGCGCCCCCGCCAATCGATCGCGAACACCGCCAACCAGATGACGAAAGGAGTGGCATCCAAAGGTGTAGGAACTCAGCAGCACGAGGTTCGTCAATAAGATGAGAGTGCCGACGCCGATTCCAAACCGGCCGTCGAACCAGAAAGCATCCCACACGTCCCGCCCGAGGATGACGAGAAACACCAACGCAAGATAAAGAAAATACCGGTGGACGTTTTGCAGGATCAGAGGAAACGATCGTTCGCCGAGATATGTCTTCCGCGGCTCACCCACGGTGCAGGAAGGCGGGTCCGCCCAAAACGCCTTGTAATACGCGCCGCGATAGTAGTAGCACGTCACTCGAAATCCGCCCGGCGCCCACAGAATGATCATTGCTCCTGTGACCCAAGCAGGCATCCATGTTGGGTTCGCGCCAAACCAGCTCTCAGCGCCAAACAATTCGGGCGAATAGAACGGTGAGAGATATGGCCCGAACCGGAAATGCTGTCCTTGCAGAGCAGCCCAAGTGGAGTAAACGATGAATGCCGATAACCCAAGAAACACAACCAGCGGCTGCACCCACCAATTGTCGGCTCGCTGCGTCTGTCCGAAACCCGCGCGCGACAATGGGACATCAATCTGAGACATCAAACCTCCTCACGTGTTCGCTGATCTCACATCCGCTATGAATCATCCCCTATCAGCCCTGATTGCGATTGAAAACGGACGGTAGCCATAATACAGCGAAATTCGTTGTCATGTTTCGAAACATGCCTCAAATAACCGTGGCACACCAACGAACCAAGAGCACAGACACCACACGCAATCAACCTCCGGTCCGAGCGCGCCATATACAGTTTTCGTGACCGCCAGTTTGAAGGCTTCCCGTCGCGCTGCACGGAACGATGAGTACAGGACGTGAGATTCGCAGCTACGACCATGGGAACCGTCCCTACGAGCGCGTCCGCGATGCGTTGAGGTAGAACGCATTCACAGGAAACACGACTCGCATTAGATCTGAAGACTCTGACCGAATTTGGCGACTAGCTGGAGATTATCGTGGACGGGCGGGACGCCCGTCTCTACATTGAAGTCCAAAACCGGACGCAAGTCACCGTCGTAACACATCCTGATTACCCATAGTGTGCAGCGAGTTGCCATTTTTCCCTTTTCCAAGTCACGCCAAAATTAACACTAACTGTCTTCATTTCAGCAATTTACCATTACCATTTCTGCTGGCGTCCAACCTGCATTTGTCAGCGTGCCTGCCGCTCGTGGCAGAACGAGGTGCACTTTGCTAGAAGTGGTGATGATGGACGGCCCAATCGCAACACCGCAGCCTAAACGAGTTATGCTGCCTCTCCTGGTCGTACTTTTCCTGATCTCCTACGCCCTGCTAACGCTGCTAGTCGTAGAACAGGGACGGACAATTGATTCGCAACGTGATTTGATTCATAACATGTTTAGCGACAGCGCGCAGTTGAGCGCACTGAAAAAGACCCTAATACTGAAACAAAATGAGGCTCGCGCCCGTGCGCAAGCCCATGGACAAGCCCCGTCTTCCCAGGCACAGGCTCCGTCTTCTCAGGTTCCATCAAATCAGGCTTTATCAAACCGAGCTGAATCAGCTCAGACTCCGTCTTCCCAGGTGATACAGCAAGGCACTGCAAAGAATCGCAATGCCAGCAGACTTCGCAAAGAGGCCCCACAGAAGCCTCCAGCGATGGCTTCCGATGCACCCGACTCGCGAAGGAATGTCGTTCACATTTAAGCGTTCCAATAGGAACGCAGAATCATGACTCGGGCTCATGAACATTGATAAGTAGGTAGGTGGCTATGAATGGTTTGGTGAGCATACTGCTTTTGTTGTCCCTCCCTGGTGCTCGACTAGCGCCCACTTCGCCGCGCTCGCTCGTTGAAGCCAGGGTCTCCCATGTCGCTCGCAAGGGTGGAACGTGGTACTTCGCTCAGTCCGGGCATGCAGTTTTTTGCTATGGCCCGGTTATGGTCGTCCCGCAACCGCAAGGAGGATTGCAAAAAGTCGCAACCTTCTGCCAAAACGATCAGACTATGGTTCCGCTGAGAGATTAAACCGCCGCTTTTCTCTGTAGCATTGTTTTGCGTTACTAGGCTTCATTTCTTCCGCTTGGCGTATTCCTCGCCATTTGCACATTCAAGTTCGTCTTCTGGTAAAACTTAAGTACGACAATTCAAGAAAGTTAATGGGCGAACAGCGCACAATCTCACAGAAGTTTCGCAACCGCTATGGGTCTGACGCGCGAACTTTTCGTGCTCCGGGCAGGATTAACCTCATTGGCGAACACACAGATTACAATGAGGGTTTTGTGCTTCCGGCTGCCATTGATTTCCATACTTGGGTTGCAATTGCACCGCGTAACGATCGCAAACTGGTGCTCTACTCTGAAAATTTTGAAGAGGCAGTCGAGACATCCCTGGACGATCACACCACCGCTAAGCAGCACTGGAGTGATTATGTGCGCGGAGTTGCTCTAAAGCTGGAAGAGGCGGGACATCGGCTAACTGGCGCGAACCTTTTAATTAGAGGCAATGTGCCTGTTGGATCGGGGCTGAGTTCTTCAGCCTCTCTCGAAGTAGCAGTGGGGACCGCCCTATTGTCGGCTTCCAACCTCTCCATTGACCGGGCCGATCTCGCCCGTGTCTGTCAAAGAGCAGAAAACGAATTTGTCGGCGCCCGTTGCGGCATTATGGATCAGTTCATTTCGTGCCATGGCAAAGCAGATCACGCGCTGATGCTGGATTGCAGATCGCTGGAGTACGCAGTTCTGCCGCTCCCACAGGACGTCAGTTTGGTAGCGTGTAACACCATGGTTCGGCACCAGGTTGCGGGTGGCGAGTACAACAAGCGCCGAGCTGAGTGTGAAGAAGGCGTTCACTTGCTTTCCAGAACTTTGCCGGGAATAACTGCTCTGCGTGATGTGTGCCCCGAGCAACTCCAGCATCATGCCCATGAATTTCCTGATCTTATCTATCGGCGGTGTCGTCATATTGTCACGGAAAATGACCGTGTGACGCAGGCCGCGAGCAGTTTGAAGACGGAGAACTTCTCGAAATTCGGGCAGCTCATGGCTGAATCTCATCGCAGCCTGCGAGATGATTTTGAAGTTAGTTGCCAGGAGCTTGATTGGATGGTCGAACTCGCGAACCAAGAGGATGGAGTGATTGGATCGCGTATGACGGGCGGCGGCTTCGGTGGCTGCACCGTGAATCTCGTACACTCAGATAAGGTGGAGCAGTTCTGTAACAACGTAAGCGAAGGTTATCGCGATAAGACGGGCCAAACCCCCGAAATTTACGTATCTCGCGCGGCGGCTGGAGCGCAGGAAGTTCAATAACTTCGGGAACTGAAGAGTGCTCGATCCTCAAGATTCATGACCAACTTTGATTTGCAGCAGAATCCGCATCGCCGTTTTAATCCACTGACGCGTGAGTGGGTTCTGGTCTCGCCGCATAGAACGCAACGCCCATGGCAAGGACAAACCGAGAAGCTTGCGGTGGAAGCACGCGCCGCTTACGATCCAAATTGCTATATGTGCCCCGGAAATTTGAGGGCTTCGGGTAATCGCAATCCGTCGTACGACGGAATTTTCGCTTTCGATAATGATTATCCGTCTTTGCTGTCGAATACCTCATCGCGCGGGTATGATGAAAAAGGATTGCTGCGAGCGGAAAGCGAAACCGGGGTCTGCCGAGTAATGTGTTTTTCGCCACGCCACGATCTCACGATTCCGCAAATGGATCGGTGCGACATTCGTCAGCTAGTCGATGGCTGGTCCGACGAATATGCCAAATTAGGCGCTTTGCCTGGCGTGAATTATGTACAGATCTTCGAAAATCGCGGCGAGATGATGGGATGCAGCAACCCTCATCCTCATTGCCAAATATGGGCGAGTGCAAGCATTCCGAATATTCCCCTCACTGAACAGACCTCGTTCGAGGATTATCAACAAAAACACGGCAGCTGCCTGCTGTGTGACTATATTCGGTTGGAACAATCAACCGGGAGCCGTTTGGTTTGCGAAAATGACCATTTTTTTGTCGTAGTGCCCTTCTGGGCAATATGGCCTTTCGAAGCGCTATTGATAAGCAAGGGGCACGTTGCTGATATCGCGGCGTTAAATATTAACGAACGTGACGGATTGGCAGACATGCTGAAACGGCTGACCACTCGCTACGATAACCTGTTCCAAATTTCTTTTCCTTATTCCATGGGATTTCATCAGCGACCGACTGATAGCGCACATCCGGAATGGCATTTTCACGCGCACTTCTTTCCGCCTTTGCTGCGCTCGGCGACAGTAAAAAAATTTATGGTAGGTTACGAGTTGCTTGCCTCTCCTCAACGTGACATAACACCCGAGACTGCCGCAGAAAGATTGCGTAATCTGCCCGAAAAACATTATTTACAGCAGGGACAGTAAACGCATGCGAGATGGCCTTCTGATTGGTGTGGATATCGGTGGGACAAAGATAGCGGCTGGCATAGTTACCCGTGACGGAGAGATTACAAGTCAGATTCGAATGCCCATGATAGCTCATACGGGACCTTCGCCTGCGCTCGCCGCCGTGATCTCCGCGATAGATTCTTTGTGTTCCGAAGTAACCGATTCAAGTTCAATTAAAGGAATAGGACTGTGTGCGCCGGGCCCACTCGATCCAAAAGCAGGCATTGTCATTAACCCTCCCAATCTGCCTTGCTGGCGGAATTTTCCTCTGAACGCTGAAGTCGCGAAGAAATACAACGTGCCTGTCACACTCGACAACGACGGAAACGCGGCCGCCTTGGCGGAAGCTCGCTGGGGCGCTGGCCGGGGTTATGGCAATGTTTTCTATGCCACGATAGGAACTGGAATCGGCACAGGTATCATTTTCGACGGCAAGATTTATCACGGCAGAACCGGAGCAGCAGCCGAAGGTGGACACATTAGCATTGACTACCGCGGTCCGCGTTGTGGGTGCGGCAAAACCGGATGCATTGAAGTTTTCGCAGCTGGCCCCGCAATTGCTAAACGCGCACGCGCCAAGTTGGCAGTGGGAAAAAATTCGACAATTCTTGATTTGGCATCCGGAAATGTTGATGCGGTAACGAGCGAAATGGTAGGCAAAGCCTACCTCGCTGAAGACGCAGTAGCTCGGGAAGTTTTACTTGAGACCATCGATTTACTATCAGTGTGGATCGGCAACACCATTGATTTGCTCGAACCCGACGTGATTGTAATCGGTGGCGGTGCTTCCACGATGCTGGTCCCGCTATTCGACGAGATCCGCGATCGCCTTCCTGGATATTGTGTTAACTCTCGCTGTCAGGAAATCCCGCTGGTTAAAGCGCGTTATGGAGCGGACGCGGGTATTGTAGGTGGAGCGGCGTTATGCAGCGACTGATAACGTCAGCGCTGCTTCTCTTCTAGTTCGGTCCATCGCATATAGAGCTGATCCACCACCTTTTCTGCAGCTTCTGTCTCAGCATGCGCACTTAGCAAACGCTCCGCATCGCTCACAATCGATGGATCTTCCAGTACGGACCGTTTAGTCTCCAACAGCCTTTCAGCTTCTGCAATGCGTTCTTCGATAGTCGCAGCTTCTCGGGCTTCGAGATACGACAGCTTCTTCTTGCTGGTGACGGCGGGAGTCTGGATTTTAGGGCTATCGACTCCACGCAATGTAGCTTTGGCGGGCTGCTTCGATTCCCGCTGCCAAGCTTCCCATTGCGAATAGTCGGCGAAACTATCTATACCGCCGCTTCCATCGAGACCTAATACGATAGTCGATACTCGATCTAGAAGATAACGGTCATGCGTTACTAACACCAACGCACCGGAATATTCGAGCAAGCTTTCTTCGAGGATTTCTAGTGTCGGAATATCGAGATCGTTCGTGGGTTCGTCCAGTAGTAAAACATCCGCAGGTTGTAGCATAAGCTGCGCAATCAAGACGCGCGCCCGCTCTCCTCCAGATAAACGGCTCACCGGCTGATTGAGCTGCTCGCCAGTGAATAGAAATCTCGCAGCCCATGAGGCCACATGGACGACGCGGTCCTGATAAACCACAGAGTCGCTGTCCGGAGCCAAGGCGCGCCGCAGCGTCGCGTTCTCATCGAGCTTGCGATTCTGGTCAAAATAGACAATTCGCAAAGTTGGCGCACAATTTATTTTGCCGGTGTCAGGAGAATACTCGCCTCGCAATAATCGCAGCAATGTCGTCTTGCCGCTGCCGTTCGGACCGACAAGCCCGACTCGCATCCCGGCGGTGACTGCAAAATTTAGATTCGAGAAAAGTGTGCGGCCGCCGGTCTCGTAGCTCACGTTATCCATTTCGATGAGTCGTTTGGTCTGGCGTTCCGTTGCAGAGAAGTCGATATTTGCAGTTGCGGTTCGAGTTCTCGAATTTAAATCCGCCAGTTCGCCAATCAATTCGTTAGCTTTGTTGATTCGGGCTTTGGCCTTGGTTGCCCGCGCCTTGGGACCGCGTCGTAGCCATTCGATTTCGGTCCGAACGCGGTTCGCAAGTGCATCTTGATGCTTCGCTTGCGCCGCCAGGAATTCGTCCTTCTTTTCCAGAAACTTGCTGTAGTTTCCCTTCACTCGCAACATACCATCGGGGTAAGCGCGACTGAGTTCTGCCATATCCGTCGCGATGTTTTCCAGGAAGTAACGATCGTGGCTCACTACCACACAAGCGAAAGAAGCACCCTGGAGAACATCTTCGAGCCACTGAATCCCTCCGAGATCAAGGTGGTTCGTCGGCTCGTCGAGTAGCAGAACATCAGGCCCTTGGACCAGAGCCTCGACAATAGCGAGTCTTTTGCGCCAGCCTCCGGATAACGAATTCGCTTCGACATCGAGGTTCTCGAATCCGGCTCGCCCCAGCGTTTCGGCAATCCGAGTGCCGCGTTCGGATTCAATTACGGCACTCTGTTCGAGCGCAGTATTAACGACAGAACGGACAGTTGCGCCTGAAGCAAATTGTGAATCCTGCAAGACATAGCTGAGACGGGCACGCTTACGCACTGCGACATCTCCTGTATCAGGATCCACTTGCCCTGCGAGAATCTGTAGAAGTGTCGATTTGCCGGCACCATTGGGTCCGACAAGTCCGATTCGGTCGCTTTCGGAAACCGTAAATGAAATGTTTTGAAAAAGTGGGTTAATGCCGAATGTCTTCGACAGTCCCTGTGCATTGAGAATTGGCGGCAATAGCTGGATGTACTCCCTTAAGGTGATATGCTTTAAAGGATATCAGCAGCAGATGGGCAGTTGAGGGTGTCAGAAAATTCTTTACGCAGCGGGATTCAGCTCTTCCAGCAGATCACTCTTCAAGACTGTTTGTTGCTCGCGACTTAGTTTTTCCCCAGCTGAAGTCAGATAAAACACGTCTATGGCCATCTGGCCCTCGGTATCGATTAGAGCAATCTCAATGTTGCATTTGTGATGGGAAAAACGTGAGCTGATGCTGTGCAATAATCCCAATCGATCCTGTGCAAGCACTTGGACCAGCGTGCTGTTCGAGGAACATTCATCGTCGAACTCGACTTCTGTCTTAACTTTCACCTTTGCCGCGGAATTCTTTTCTGATCGCAATCGGTCGCGCAACATGCGATCGAGATCGGCTTCTCCCGTAAGTACGTCAGCGATGCTGCGCTGGAAGCGGTCCCACTCGGGAAGGTTCAATTCCAGGGTACGAAAACGGTCCGTGAAATAGAACGTGTCGACTACAATTCCCGCTTCGTTCGAGAAGGCGTCGGCTTTCACAATATTCATTCCCCACGCCGCTAGAACTCCAGCGACGGTTGCGAAAAGAAACGGACGATCTTTTGTGACCAGGGTCAATTCAAACCAGTTGCGTCCGCGTTTTAAATCCAGTTTCACGGGATCGGAGAGCAGCTGCCCTGCCATTTCGAAGTGATGCAACACTTCTTCAGCTGGGTATGTTCGCAGATAGCGCTTCGGAAATCCTTCCAGGAAACCTTTGATCTTCTTGCCCGCAACCGGCGCCAGCTTTTGCAACCGTGCCATGTTTTCGTCATCAGCATCTGCATGCAGGCGCTGATCGACATGGCGGTTCAAATAGTTCGCGGTGGCAATGTAGAGTTGCCAAACATTTTCTGCTTTCCACGGAGTTAGCGCCTCCGGGTTAACAGCCTTAATGTCTGCGTAGGTTAGAAGACAGAGCATTTTCAGGCGCTCTGGTGTGCCCATCTTTTCAGCAAATGCCTTTATTGTCTCCGGATCGAAAATGTCGCGTCGTAATGTGGCAGACATATCGAGATGGCTGCCAATCAGAAACAGCACAGTCTCGCGATCCTGTGGCTCCAGATCCAGCCGCTCCATACACTGCCTGGCCAAATCGAGACTACCAATGACGTGATTTTCGCCAGGAATTCCCTTGCCAACATCGTGCAAAAGCAAAGCCAAATAAAGCAGTTCTGGCTGCTCCAATTCATTCAGAATGTTGCCGTAGCGCTGATCCCACTCCGATTGTGAATCATGCGCCCGATGCAAGCTCTCGATGGCTAAGAAAGAATGTTCGTCTACCGTAAAGCGATGATAAAAATCCCGGACCACCAGCGAATCGATGAGCTTTAGCTCCGGCAGCAAAAGACCGAGCAAACGCAGAGAGTGCATGGCCCGCAGAGCATCTGCGGCATAAGGCTCGATGAGAATGACCTGCAAATATCGCCACAACTCTGCGCCCTGAGGCGGTGTACAGGCAAGTACTGGCAGAGCTTGCTCGATGCGGTATTCCGTCGTGGTGCTCAAGCGCAAGTCGTGATGCGCCATGAAGTCAAACAACTGTAAGAGCAGCTCAGGATCCTGCACCGCAGAAGGTTGCTGCAAATAAATCAATCCATCGACCACGGAAAAATCGGAATTTGAAATCCGCGAACGCCAGTTCTGAAATTGCTTATACAAAGAAGAACGAGCGGCCGGGATTTCTTCCAGCAATTGCAAGGATGCACGATGCACCGGACGCGCGTGCCCAAAATAAATTCGCATCCAATCAGCAGCACTTAAGCGATCCGCTTCGGGTACGCCGATGTTTCTGACCGCGGCCTCGTCCTGCGCCTCCCACAGCAACATGTTGTCGTCGCGGCCTTGCCGGAAATGCAGAAAGCAACGAACCGAAGTCAGGAACTCAAGCGCAGGCTCAAACTGCTTGCGTAACGAGGCCGAGAGAAGCGACTTCGGATCGGGCCAATCGCGCAGTTTGTCCATGGAGGAGATAAGCGCAAGCCAACCAGCGACGTTGTAGTCGCGCAAGCCTCCGGGAATTTCTTTTATGTTTGGCTCAAGATGAAAAACTGTGTTCCCATATTTCGCATGGCGAGAACGGGTGACTTCGGCTAGACGCTGCACGATAGCCTGTCCCTCTCGCATAATCAGCTTCGGAATCAGCTTGTCATGCAAGCGCGTGAACAGCTCCTGGTCGCCAGCCAGGTAGCGGCAATCCAGCAGAGCAATTGTGAACTCCACATTGTTAACATCGAAACGATCGCACTCGGCCAGAGTCCGGTTTGCCGGACTCAACTTCATGCGCAGATCCCATATTTCCTGTGAGAAGCGGCGAATTCTGTCTTTGTAAGCATCTTCCGTCGAACGATCCGCGAAAAGAAACAGAACGTCTATGTCGGAGTGGGGGAAAAGCGCACTACGGCCAAAACCTCCGGTGGCTACCAAAGCGAAGTTCTGTGGTCCATTCTCGTCTGCACCGATGATGTCTTTCCAGAGTGCCCGAACTACTTCTTCCACTAAAGCGGTCCGGCTGGCGACAGCTTTTAAACCATCCCCGGTCTGGGAAAATTCTTGCTGGATGCGGGAAGACCCTTCGAGGTAAAGGTCGCGTAACTCGGCGCTTACAACGGATGCCGTGGTCATAGACTCAGCCCAGTAATTCAGTCACTCTCGGACTCGGCATATGCGGAAAGGGGATTCCGTGTCGCGTGTCCAAGCAACTGTACCGCCCATAATGGACACACGGAAATCGAAACTATTTATGTTGTCGATTAGAGTTTGTTATTTGGACGAGAGAGCGTTGGTTATCAGACAGTTACAAGCAACGGGAAGATGAACATGCATCTTCCCTAATATGCTGCAATGAGATTGGGAACGATCTTCTGCTTATTTCTAGTGCTTGTTTTGAGCGACTTCCAGGCGGGTTTCCGCTCGCTTCAATTCGCCTTCGGCTTTGGTGAAATCGTCTTCAGTCTTGCCGTTCGCCAAATGTTCCTCGGCTTGCTTTTTATCCGACTGCGCACGATTGACATTAATTTCGTCGGCACGCTCGGCGGTTTCCGCCAGCACTGTTACCTTGTCCGGCAATACCTCAGCGAATCCCCATGCCACTGCGAAGCGATGAATCTGACCGCCATTGCGATAGCTGAGTTCTCCAGCTGAGAGTTCCGTGATGAGCGGAGCGTGTCCGGGAAGAATTCCTAGATACCCGTTCTTGCCAGGTATCTGCAACTCCTCGGCGGAGTCTTTCACCACCATCTTCTCCGGAGTCACAATCTCGAGTTGGAAAATATCTGCCATTTATAAAATAGGGCTTCCGTGTCAGGCGTTAGGCTTTTGGGCTCTGCGCTTAGCTTTCAGCTGAATTTCCTGAATCTGATCCCTAAAGCCTGTAACCTACTGCCTGCCTTTATGCTGCTGTCTTCAACTTCTCTGCTGCTTCGAGCACTTCCTCAATTGTGCCCTTCATGTAGAACGCCTGCTCAGGGATGTCGTCGTACTTGCCTTCATTAATATCCTTGAAGCCCTTCACGGTGTCAGCGATTTTCACATAACGGCCAGGAGCGCCCGTGAACTGCTCGGCTACGAAGAACGGCTGCGAGAGGAAGCGTTGGATTTTCCGCGCACGGGCCACGGTAACTTTTTGATCTTCGCTCAATTCGTCGATTCCGAGAATCGCGATGATGTCCTGCAAGTCCTTATAGCTTTGTAATGTCCTCTTCACAGACTGCGCTACGTCATAATGCTCCTGTCCAACAATGCGCGGATCAAGAATACGCGACGTTGAAGCCAAAGGGTCGACCGCTGGATAAATACCGATCTCTGTCAAAGCGCGCGACAACACCGTTGTCGCATCAAGGTGAGCAAATGTTGTTGCCGGAGCTGGATCAGTTAAGTCGTCGGCCGGCACGTAAATCGCCTGCACAGAAGTCACGGAGCCCTTCTTCGTGGAAGTAATCCGCTCCTGCAACTCACCCATTTCGGTGGCAAGGTTCGGCTGATAACCCACAGCGCTAGGCATACGGCCGAGCAAAGCCGAAACTTCAGCTCCCGCTTGTGTAAAGCGGAAAATGTTGTCGATAAACAGCAGCGTGTCGGCACCTTCCCTGTCGCGGAAGTATTCGGCGACTGTAAGCCCAGTCAGAGCCACACGGAGGCGCGCGCCTGGAGGTTCCGTCATCTGCCCATAGATCAACGCTGCTTTGGATTTTTCTGGATTACCCGGCGTGATCACACCCGACTCCGACATTTCCAGCCAGAGATCGTTTCCTTCGCGCGTTCGTTCACCGACTCCGGCGAATACTGAGAATCCACCATGCTGCTTGGCGACATTGTTAATTAATTCTTGAATGAAGACGGTTTTGCCGACGCCTGCGCCGCCGAATAGTCCAATTTTTCCGCCCTTCAAAAACGGCTGAATCAGATCGACAACCTTGACCCCTGTTTCGAACATTTCGGAGCTGGTAGCTTGTTCATCGAACGCGGGCGCCTGACGATGAATAGGCATCCTCTCCGTAAACTGAACCGGCCCCAACTGATCCACAGGATCGCCGATAACATTCATTACGCGCCCGAGCGTGCCGTGTCCCACAGGAACCGAAATTTGGCCTCCCTGATCGATCACTTTCATGCCGCGAACCATGCCTTCAGTAGCTTCCATTGCCACAGCACGCACTCGGCCTTCGCCGAGGTGCTGCTCTACCTCGAGTATCACGTTGATGGGCGATGGCACATTGAATCCCTCGCTGACAACCCTGAGCGCCTGGTATATAGGCGGCATCGTGGCTTCAGCGAATTGCACGTCCACTACGGGACCGGAAATCTGAACTACGTGTCCAATATTTTCTGACATATGTTTTAGATCTGCTTTCGGTGCTTAGTACTTGGCATTCTGCGTTTAGCACTCAGTCCCGAACAGTTACTCGATTTGGCTAAATGCTAACTTGCTGAGCGCTTCTTACTGCGCCGCTGCTGCTCCACTTACAATTTCTATAATTTCTTTAGTAATTTTTGCCTGGCGTGCTCTGTTCATCGCCAACGTTAGAGAACTAATCATTTTGTTGGCGTTCTTCGAGGCTGATTCCATCGCTGTCATACGGGCAGCATGTTCAGCGGCAACTGATTCCAGCAAGCCATGAAAAATCTGTATCGCTACATATTTGGGCAACAGCGATCGAAACAATTCTTCAGGCGATTGTTCGTAAATGTAATCCACTTGAGCTGTACCAAACTTCGCAGCTTGCTCATCGATGTCGTGGGTATCCGGCGGACGCAGACCGACGCCGCCAGTCAGCGCTGCCTTAGCTGCCTCTTCTTTTTCTTTTTGAGTCATGCCCTCGGCCTGGCGTACATCTGGTTCACCAATATGCTCGATGGGTAAAACTTGTTCCACAATCAGCTTCTGCGAAATCACCGACTTGAATTCGTTGTAGACGAGATATACCGAGTCGATTTCCTCATTGGCATAGCGCTCGATCGCGCGCTCTGCAATTTCCGACGCTGTTCCATATTCAACTTTATTCAGTACGCCGATGTGTTCGCCAATAACCGTTGTTCGAACCTCTTGCGACTCCCGTTTTCGGGGATCGGCTGCCGCAAAGCGCCGCCGGAAGAAGTCACGCCCTTTCCGGCCAATCGCTTCAATCTCAATATTCTTGCCGCGCTTGGATTCGAGAAACCGCGAAGCAGCTTTCAGGATGTTGCTATTGAACGCACCTGCGAGCCCCTTGTCTCCAGTCACTACAATCAGGAGAACATTCTTCTCCGGGCGGGCGACCAGCAACGGATGTTTGGGCTCGCCTGTCTCCGGATCATAGACTTCCGTCCGTGACACCAGGGACTTCAAAACATTGGCCAACATCTGAGCGTACGGACGCGCCGCGAGAGCGCGATCCTGCGCACGGCGCAATTTTGCCGCTGAGACCATCTTCATGGCCTTAGTGATCTGCCGCGTATTGGTGACGCTGCGAATCCGCCGCCGAATGTCGAGAATGTTTGCCATAAAAGCTGTTGCTATTAGCTGTTAGCTTTAAAATTCGTTACTTGACTCCAACCGGCTCCGGTTCAGCTTTCTTCTGCTCTTTTTGGGTGTTCCCGGCTGTAGGCTTGCTTTCCTGCTTCTTTCCTTTATCAGCCTCGACCGCCTTCCGCTGAGCAACGAATATCTCTTTGGCTTCTTGGATAATTTTGGTCATCTGAGATTTGAGAGCGTCATCGAGAGTCTTCTTCTCCATAATTGTCTGGAGCAGCCCTGGGTTATTCGAGTCCACATACTCGTACAATGCCGCTTCGAATTCACGCACCTGCTCGCCCGGAAGATCATCGAGTAATTTGTTTGTTCCAGCAAAGATGATCAAAATCTGCTTCGAAAAAGGAAGCGGCGAAAATTGCTTTTGTTTAAGAATTTCCACCAGCCGTTGGCCACGATTCAACTGAGCTTGTGTGGCTTTGTCCAGATCGCTGCCAAACTGGGAGAAAGCTGCAAGTTCGCGATACTGCGCCAGTTCCAGTTTCAGGGTACCCGCGACCTGACGCATGGCCTTGATTTGCGCGCTGCCACCAACGCGGCTTACCGAAATACCAACGTTGACAGCAGGACGAACACCGCTGTTGAATAAATCGGTTTCAAGAAAAATTTGGCCGTCAGTAATTGAAATAACGTTGGTTGGGATGTAAGCCGAAACGTCACCCGCTTGCGTTTCAATGATCGGAAGTGCTGTGAGTGAACCCGCGCCTAATTTATCGCTAACTTTAGCTGCACGTTCCAGAAGCCGCGAATGAAGATAGAAAACGTCACCGGGATAAGCCTCGCGTCCCGGAGGACGGCGCAGCAACAACGAGATTTCGCGATAAGAAGCCGCATGCTTCGAGAGATCGTCGTAAATAACCAATGCATGGCGTTTAGTATCGCGAAAGTATTCACCCATGGCACAAGCGGCGTAAGGAGCGATGTACTGCATAGGTGCTGGCTCTGATGCAGAGGCGGCTACAACAATGGTGTAGTCCATGGCACCGTAGTCGGTGAGGATCTTTACGACTTGCGCAATTGAAGACCGCTTCTGGCCGATCGCGTTATAGATACAAATTAGATCGTTGCCCTTGTTGTTGATGATGGTATCGAGAGCAACCGCAGTCTTTCCGGTTTGCCGGTCGCCAATGATCAGCTCACGCTGTCCTCGACCGATTGGAATCATGCTGTCGATGGCCTTTAATCCCGTCGCCATCGGTTCGCGCACAGGCTGCCGATCAATGACACCCGGTGCAATTCGCTCAATGGGAATGAACTGATCCGTCGAGATCGGTCCCTTGTCGTCAATTGGACGTCCGAGCGCATCGACAACCCGCCCCACCAGAGCATCCCCAACGGGCACGCTCATGATGCGGCCCGTCCGTTTTACTTCGTCGCCCTCTTTGATCTCGGTGTAGTCTCCGAGAATCACGACTCCCACCTGAGCCTCTTCGAGGTTCATGGCGATACCGGCTACACCGTGAGGGAACGAGAGCAGTTCGCCCGCCATAACTTTATCGAGGCCGTGGACACGTGCGATTCCATCACCCAGGCTCACGATGGTGCCTACTTCATCGACTGCAATTTTTGTCTCGTAATTCTCAATTTGCTGCCGGATGAGTTGTGTAATCTCGTCTGCTTTGATTTGTGCCATAAATCAGCTCTTAGCTGCCAGCTCCGCTATCTAATTATTCGTCAACTGCTCCCGGATTCTCTCAAGCTGCCCTTTGACTGATCCGTCGTAAATAGTGCTACCCAACTTAACCACCGCGCCCCCGAGAAGTGATCCATCACGCGAGTATCGGGCACGCACCTTTTTCCCGGTGAGACTTTCGACCTGTCCCTCAAGTGTACGACGCTCACCGTCGTTTAATTCCCTCGCGCTTGTAATCTCGGCTTCGGTAAAACCTAAACGTCGATCCAGTTCCAATTCAAGTTCGTTCACAATTGCCGATAAAAAATGCATTCGGCCATGATCGATCAAAACCGCAATGAAGTTGCGCACTGGCCGCGAAATGGTTTCGCGACTGACAATTGCATCAAGCACACGCCTTTTTTGGATAGGAGAAATCGCAGGTGATTCCCAAACTTCCCTGAGTTCTTTATTTTGCGCCACTAACCCCGCAATCGATTGGGACTCCTCCAATGTCTTGGCAGGATCTAAGCGGCTATCAAAAATTACATCGGCAAAGGCGCGGGCGTATGTATTTGTGATGGTTGCCATAGGCTATTGCCGATCCTTTCTTCCATCATTTCCCGGAAGCTGTTGAGCGAAGCCTCTCACCAAAGCCTGGTCTGTTGGTTGATCAATGCGAATGTTGTTGGTGGCGAGCGACACTGCCAAGTCGGCTGCGAACACTTTCAACTCGCGACGTGCCATCTTTGCGGCTGCTGAAATTTCCTGCTCCGCCGATTCTACGATTCGCCGCGCTTCTTCTTCAGCGGCAGCCTTGATCTTTGCTTCCTCCAAGACGGCCTCTTTTTCGGCTCGAGCACGCATTCCAGCTATTTCTGTATCCAACTTAGAAAGCCGGGATTCAATCTCCGTCAATCGCCGATTTGCTTCTTCGCTGGTTTTGCGCGCCTCCTCGATTGCTTTTTGGATGGAAGCAGTACGGTTGCGGAATGCGTCTGGTAAATATTTTCTGGCAGCCCAAATCAAAATACCCGCGACAATCGCGAAATTCAGTGAAACACCCAACCAATAGGCATGTTCCAGGCTCATGCCCGTCAGTTTTGCGAGTATCTGGACCGATGCCGAATGCTTGAACTGTGCCTGATCATCCTCACCAGCGGCCTCACGTGAATCTTGAGCAGGTTGCGATGCAGTCTGGTGGTAGCTGGCGAATGATGTTGAAGCAGATAACCTTCCACTGGAGCCGTGCGCGGATAAAGGAACCATACAAAAAGCCGCGATAAATCCGCACAGCAGCAGACGCATCGACCAGCAATGAGCAACTCTTGTCATTGGCGACCTGCCGGAGCCTGCTCCGTGGCAGGCCGTAAGACTACGCGGATGATCTCTTGTGCCAGGCGTGCGCTTTCTTCCTTCAAATTATCCTGAGCGGCAACCTTATCTTTTTGGATAGCCGCACGCGCCTCTTCGACTTGGGCCTGCGCTTTGGCTCGCGCTGCGGAGACAGCTGCAGAACGTAATTGTGATGCTTCATGTCGCCGCGCTTCATGAATCTTGAAAACTGCGACCCGCGCCTCTCGCAGACGGCGCTCGTATTCTTCCGTGCGGGATTCCGCGAGCGCGATCGCTTTACGCGCCTGTTCGATGGCACCTTCTGTCTTGCTACGCCGTTCCGCTAAGATTCTCAGCAGTGGTTTATGAACGAGAATCGTGTAAATGAGATAAAGCAAAACAAAAAAGACAATCGTCGGAATCGATCCGAGCAGTAATCCGCCTAGTTGTCTTAACGTCTCATCCATTAGTTTGTGCGGTGGTCAGTTCGAACGAAACAGTGGCTTACAAAACCATTAAGTCTAGCAATTCAAGACGGTTAGTGTCAACGCAAAGACACGTAAATTGCAGGTCTGACCGCATGCTGGCGCACTTTTTGGTGGCAAAAGCACCTCCGACAACGAATCGTCTGGGCATGTTTCAAGTTCTTGTCGCAGGTTGTGCTCTCAATCTATATAGTAACGTTCAGGCTTGGAATCGCGGTAATCGCAATATTCGGAGGGAGTGGCGTGTCAACAACTCACGCGAAAGCAACGGATTTTACGATGTCAAACTCCGATTTCGATTTGGAACGGTTCTCCCCTCTTTTTTGGGCGAGGATTGTTGGTATTGCAGGCCTGCTCGGAATCATGACCGGTGCGTTTGATATCGGCTACGTCCAGAGCACTTTGATCGTGGCCAGCAATCCTTCGGCGACACTCCACAATATCCTGGCGCACGAGACACTTTTTCGACTGGGTTTCTCAGCCCATCTCTTCGAGCTATTGCTCAACATCATCGGAGAGATAACCGCCTTTTACTTGTTCAGGCGAGTGAATATCATTGTCGCGACCCTCTCGCTGTGCGCTGGGATGGTGGGAACAGCCGTGGAAGCCGGTATCTTGCTTATTGGATACGTGCCGTTAAAGCTCGCGATCGCGGGCGACGCTCTGGGTGCATTCAGGCCCGAACAACTGCACGCCTTCGCTTACTTCTCAACGCAGTTGCAGCAGGCAGGCCTCCTTCTTTCCTGGGTATTTTATGGATTCGATGAACTTGCGGGCGGATTTCTGATTTTCCGTTCGGGCTTCCTGCCCCGTGTCCTGGGAGTCCTGTTAGGAATCTCTGGGCTCTGTTACTTAACTAACGGCTTTCTGAGCTTCCTCGCGCCTTCGCTGGACGCCCGATTGTATTCCTACCTTTCCTTTGCCTGCCTGCCCGGCGAAGCCCTGAGTAGCCTCTGGATGGCTACCGTAGGATTGAATGTCGCGAATTGGAGAACATGGACAATGCCATCCCAATCCTTCAACTCTCTCCCGAATTCGTCAAATTGACAGGGCAGGTACAGTGTACTTTCTCATATTAGATACTGCCCAAAAAACATGAAAACATGTCTTGACTTCCATTTCGAGGGGTCTAGCATATAAGTATCACCTCCGATCCAATCCGGATCGAATGGGCTGCGAGCCAAGGAAGAGTCACCGCTTCTTGGTTTTCGGCCCATTTAAATTTAATAATTATTTAGCTGGAGACGAGTCTCAGTGAATCGTGTTTATTCGTTTAGATTTTTAACAAGCGTATTTTCGCCGGGATCGAAATTCTCGACTATCCATTCTTCCACTCTTCTCAACACCGGTTCCGGAGCTTCCACTTCCAGTTCCACCAAGCCATCTTCGTAGTTTCGCGTATAAATTCGTGACCTCGCTTCAAGCAACGCGAGCAATTTACCTTCTTGTTGTGGTATACGCAATACCACGCGGCTGACAGCATCTTCTGAGAGCATTTCGTCAATCCGCTCCAGCAACGTACTAATACCTATATCTTTGGCGGCCGAGATGTGCACACTTAAATCATCGTCACGCAAGCTCTCCCGCTGCGTCGGTGAGAGCAGATCGATCTTATTCATCACCAACAAACGGGGCTTGTCTCCTACTTCAAGCTCCTTCAGCACCCGGTCCACTTGCGCATCTTGCTCGACCGATAAGGGACTGCTCGCGTCGGAAACATGAATCACCAAAGCGGCCCGCTGCACTTCTTCCAAAGTAGCGCGAAATGCGGACACTAAAGTATGAGGAAGGTTGCGAATAAATCCCACGGTGTCAGACAGCAGAACTTTTCGCTTTGAAGGCAGCATAACCGAGCGAATCGTGGGATCAAGGGTGGCAAACATTCGCGGCGATTCGAGTACAGCGGATCGTGTTAGCACATTAAACAGTGTGGACTTGCCGGCATTGGTATATCCCACAAGCGCCACGGTTGCGACCGGAACCGCTTCACGCCGCTGCCGCTGCTGAGTCCGCACCCGTCGCACATTTTCGATCTGTTCCTTCACATGCCGGATGCGTCGATAAATCTTCCTTCGATCAGTCTCGAGTTGGGTTTCACCAGGTCCTCTTGTCCCAATTCCACCGCCGAGCTGCGACATCTCAATACCGCGGCCACCAAGTCTTGGCAACATGTAGTCCAACTGCGCAAGCTCCACCTGCAACTGGCCCTCGCGAGTTCGAGCGTGCTTTGCAAAAATATCAAGGATGAGCTGAGTTCGGTCGATTACCCGCGTGTGAACAATTTTTTCGATGTTGCGTTGTTGGGAAGCGGTAAGATCGTGGTCAAAGAGGAGAAGATCGGCAGAAGCCGAAGCGGCGGCACCCGCAATTTCTTCCAATTTGCCGCTGCCCACCAGAGTGGCTGGGTCAAGGCGGTCGCGGTGCTGTAAAAATTCTCCCGTAATCTCCGCACCAGCACTGGTGGCCAAAGACCGAAGCTCGTCGAGCGATTCCTCTGCGCTGAACTCTGGAATGCTCGGCGCCTTTGATGTCGAACCGGTCGCACTGGGACTTGCCGCATTATCCCGTGCCGCCTGCGCGCCACTGGTCAAAACACTCTTCCCCTTGCCACCAGCGCTCCTCGAACGCTTGCGATAGTCGAGTCCCACAAGGAATGCACGCTCTTTTCGCGTGCCGACTTGATTTGTCTTCTTCCTTCGTGAGGCTGCGATTTGACCGGATACTGGGGACCCTGAACCGTGCAATCAGCAGTGCCTCATCGTTGTTCCGTCTCGTTCGCTAAATGCGTTGTAGCCGAGGCGGCTTCAGCATTCCCGGCGGACGCCATGGCAGAAGCCATTTTTTCCCCATGTCCATGCACAGTTCTCCCCATCGCCACGGTAGAAATGGCATGTTTAAAAATCAGCTGTTCCTGATTATTGGTTTCGAGCACGACGGAATACTTATCAAAAGACCTGATTCGTCCCGTCAGTTTGACACCGCTTAAAAGGTAAATCGTGATACTGGTTCGTTCTTTTCGGGCCGTATTCAGGAATGAATCCTGAATATTTTGGGCCGGCTTATTATCCATAGCCGATCTCCTGAGCTCTCCGCGTTCGAAAGCCTGCTGTACTGCATCATCATCAGTCATCCGTGTCGCAATTAGCGGTCACAGAAAACAGGGGGAATCCTGAGTGAGAACATATCTCCTATGCACGCATCAGGCAATATTCGTACGATACGGCCTAACCTACTGTTTTTCAACTTTTGATGCGCGAATTGGTGAATTCCGAACACATTCCGAACACTATGACAAATGACAGGTTACCCGCATTCTCCAGAATCGGGATCCCCTTGCGCCTGCCTTATGCGTCTTTGTCAGCCAGTAGTAGAATCGCATGTTCCAAAGGCGTGTTCCAAATAAGGAAAATGCCAAGAAGAAAGGTGAGGATTCATGGTTCACACTTTACTCTCCGCGGTTTTGCTTTCTCCCAATGTCAATTTTCCGAATGATGCCCAGACAAACTTCCTGATGCTGCTTCGCTGGATCCACTTCCTTGCGGGCATCACCTGGATTGGATTGTTGTATTTCTTCAATCTCGTGAATGTGCCTTTTGATGAAAGAGCTGGACGCGCCAACCAAGGGTACAGTCTTCCCTGCGCTGATGTCACGGGCGCTGTGGTGGTTCCGGGTAACCGCTGTCGTCACCGTGTTGGCTGGGCTGGCTTATTGGGGGTCAATTGTCAGCTCGGATGCCCACAACGCTGGGGCAACTTCCGGAACAGCAATGGCAAGCTTCTTTTTAATTTGGACAGCGGTCTGGGGAATTCTTTACGCGCTATTGCTTCCGGGCAAAGGCATTCTCGATAAAGGCCCGGTACTCGCAGTTCTTGTTGCTATTGTTGTGATCGCCGCCGCATGGTTATTCCTCGATCTGAACGCTCACGGATGGGAGAGCAACCGCATGCTAGCGATAGGCATAGGCGGCGGTTTGGGATGGGTGATGATGCTCAACGTCTGGGGAGTGATCTGGAGAATCCAGAAGCGAATGATCCAGTGGACAAAAGAGAGCGCTGAGAGCGGAAATCCAATGCCAGAGAAGGCAAAGAGTATGGCGAGAATGGCATTTTTGTCGTCAAGGATGAATGCTTATTTGTCGATCCCATTGTTGTTTTTTATGGGAGCGGCAAGCCACTACCCCATGTTCGGGAGGTAGACGAAATCTACTGCAAAAAAATGGTCCCGGGAAACCGGGACCATCACCAAGTTAAAGAGCAGTTAGAAGGTTACTCGAGCATTTAGCTGAACGATACGACCGGTCAACGGCACGCTTAGAAACGCCCCGTAAGGTGAGGTCGCGGGCGAAACCGTGCTGGTTATTTGACCGAAATTACCTGAAGGAACGTTATTGTTCGGAAGATCGAAGTTCGGATGATTGAGGATATTGAAGAAATTCGCGCCTATTGCCAATCCTAAGCGCTCTCCAACCTTGAAGTTCTTCGTGATATTCAGGTCAGTATCGAAGAAGTTAGGTCCGCGAAGGGTATTACGCGGATAATTGCCAAATCCAGTTTGAGAGGCACCGTCCACAAACTCGCTTGCAGTCGCACAGGGTTTATTCGGGGTATAGCAACTCAGGACAGGAGTACCCACGAATTCTGCCAAAGGCGTTCCATTACGGACACCAGTGACTTGGCCTAAATTTGCGCGAACAGCGGTACTGACAGGAGACCAACCATATCCTGTATGGAAGAAGATGGTACCAGCAACAGTCCAACCACCAAGCACATGGTTTAGACCTCGATTCGACCAATCGCTTTTGGAAGTGTACACATAGTTTGCGTTAAAGAGATGGCGTACATCGTAGTCGGAAGATCCGTACGATGTACCCGGTAAATTAGGGGAAACCTGATAACGAAGACTCACGACTGTATTAGCGCTGAAAGGTTCTAGGCAGTTGTTTGAACAGGTATCAAGATCGTGGCTCCAAGTGTAATTAAACTGACCTTGGAAAGATTTAGATGCCCGAAACCGGAAGCTTCCAGTCAAGCCATTATAGTTCGACCAGCCTGAGTTTGTTAATCCCACTATCTGTGCGAAGCGAGCATCCGGTGGATTGGCGGTAATGGTGCCACCGAAGGGGCAATTGTTGTTGCAGAGAGCATTTTGGAACGGATTGACCGTCATAATATCCATCCCATGATTGCCCACATAATCCAAAGACAGGCTGTAATTTGTCCCCAGCTGTTGCTGAACTTCAAAGTTGTATTCGAGGAATTTTGGGTTCAGCAATTTGTTTCCCATCGAATTGTAAGTCGGAGGCGAGAATCCCCCGGGCACACTGGCCTGCAAATCAGCTAAAGTTGCGCCGTTCGCAAAACCAGCCTGGAAAGCCGCGTTGGATTGAGCATCCTGTTGAGCAAGACTGCCGGGCACGTTTGGAGCAATAGGTCCGCCAGTACTATCGAAAGTCGCAACATTCGGCGCATTTGTAATGAAGCGGTCAATAATTAGCGCAGGGAACAAATCGGTAAATAATCCAAAACCCCCACGAATAACAGTATTTGGAGTAAGGCTATACGCTAAACCGATCCGTGGCGAGAAAACCGCGGTTTCGATATTCGAGAATGCATTACTTTGCCCGGTTTTGATGATCTGGTTGTAAGGAACATTTGGGTCATGCGTAAGATTCTGAAATGGGGTAGTGAGCCGAGTAAAGCAGTTGGTAGCACAAGAAGGATTCGCATTCCGATCAACGCGAATTGCCGCAGTCACATTTAGCTTACTGGTTGCTTTCCATTGATCTTGTGCATACAAACCTAGACTATAAAGCTTAATCCGAGCCGCGCCGACATTCGTGAACTCCTGGCTGAAATCCGAAGCCCCATTCACTGCACCGGTACCTTGTACAAACTCAGTCATGGAGTTGATGCTAAGCGCACCACTTGTGTTCACTCCGGTTGTGTAATCGCTCACCAAATTTCGACGATAATTGACTCCAAACTTGAGTTCATGACTGCCTTTGGTCTTTGAGAAATCGTCAGTGATCTGGTACTGAGTAACTATACGTCCTTGAGGGTAGGCGTTATCGCCACCACCAAGGGTCGTAAGCAACCCATCGTTGACGAACATTGTGGTCGGAAACGCCTTCAACGCCGCAGGCAAATTATTGGCACTAAATAACGCCGAGTACCATGAGCCGGAGACAATCAATTGGTTTACTGTTGTGCCATTGAAAATATGGGTTTCGTTTAATTGTCCTTCATATTCAGGCTGAATACTGTTCGCATTAAAGACAGAACTGATCGGATCGGTGCCTGTTGACTGGACGCCATAGTCGTGTTTGTAACGCCCGAACAGACGATCACTGTTGCTAATGTTGTAATCGATGCGCGTCGTGAAGAGCCATTCCGTATTTAAATTGTTCTGATTGCTGACGAATTTCGTTGAGCAAGGGATAGTCGTTCCAAATCCTGCCGTTCCCGCAAAATCCCCACAACCCAAGTTTGGATCGTCAGCACTGGTTACAGGAACTGCCCGACTCGCGCCAGGGGCCGCAGCATAGAGATTGAAAATATTCTGGTAATAAGGCAGCGAACCAGGGGTTGTAGTGTTTACGTTGGCCAATACATATTGTGAAAACTGCTGACTGGGAAGGTAATTCAATCCCGTCACACCGGGTAGAACGAAGCGCAATCCTTCATAGTCGGCAAAGAAGAACAACTTGTTCTTAATGATTGGTCCGCCTATGGAGCCCGCCCACTCATTGTTGACGGCGTGTGGCCTAGGAGTGTTCGTATTATTTCCAAACCAATCATTAGCGTTCAGATTGGTTCCGTTGTACCAATACAAAGCGTTCCCATGAAATTGATTTGACCCGGACTTCGTTGTTGCACTCACCGTGGCGCCAGCTTGTCGTCCATATTGCGCTGTATAGCCATTGCTAACTACGGCCTCTTCCTGCAATTCATTTGCACCCATCGACAAGTTACTCGCGCCCGAGTTGTTCAGGTTTAAGTAAGGATCCATATTGTCATTGCCATTGGTAATAAATAAGTTCGCTGTGCTAGGCAACCCGTAAGCGGAAAAATTGCCGTAACCGGCAGCACTGTTGAGAGTCACACCTGGGGAAGAATACGCGAATGAAGTAACGTCACCTCCAGGGGTCGGAAGCTCAGCAAGTAGGGCGCTGTCATACGTTGTTGCCAAGTTCGCATTTTGCGTTTCAATAAGTGGGCTCTCTGCGGTAACTTCGAGTGTTGTCGTTGTACCTGCAACTCCAATTTTCACAGGTACATTCGTCACCTGACCAAGTTCAACGTTTACGCGAACTTCGGCGTTCGCCAACCCGGAAGCCTTGATTCTAACCGTATAGGAACCAGGTTTAAGTAGAGTGAACCGATACTGACCCTGCCCGTTAGTCTGGCTGACTTGGGTACCGCCATTGGCGTCGCTTGTCAATGTGACTGAGGCTTGGGGCACAACGGCACCCGACGAATCTGTCACAACCCCTGTCAAATCACCAGTGACTGTGGACTGAGCAAAAGCAATGCCAATGAGGCACGCAGTCAATACCAATGTGGCCAGAAGCCATCCAAAACGACGCAAATTCATACTTCCTCCGAAACGAAGCGGTTTAACTTAAATTTTGAGACCTGGGTGAAAAACTTTAGCGGCGTAAGCAGGCCGCAATGAGACTATCTATACTTGTGCAACTTGCATTCCAAAGTAACGTAAGACTATTCGCGCATATTTATCTGCTACTTAGAACCAATTGTCAAGACTTTTAGAACTTTTGTATGAAAATGCAAAGGTTAGCACAAGCGACATCTATGAATTACTGTATTAAATCACTGGCAGTTCGGCATAAACTTATACATGATCGCAATACTTTTTTTCGAGGCCTTCAAGAATTCAATCAAGAGGCGTTTTTTGAAGCCCACGAAACCCTCGAAGACGTTTGGCGAGAAGCCGTTGGCTGCCAAAAGCCATTTCTACAAGCTTTAATACAGGCCTCCGTCGCCTTTCATCACTTCACTCAGGGAAATGCAGTCGGCACACGCTCTCTGCTCGGAAAATCGGCACAAACCCTGACAGATTATCCGGATATATTTGGCGGAATTGACGTTCTGGCTTTGCGTCAGTCCATCGCCGAGTGGCAGCGAGCCTTGGCTGAGAACCTGATGCCACCTGCATTTCCGAAGCTCCAACCGCCCTCGGAAACGCCCGATTAACATTCAAACGCCCCTGTTAGAATTGTTGTTTCCAGCTTCTATCAAATGAACAGACCTTCCATCGTGAAAGCCGGCCCGCCCACACACAAGCTCGACGCCGTGCCTTTGCTCGATCTTCATCGCCAATACGAAACCATTCGCGAGGAGGTCTTAGCGGCGGTAGAACGGGTGTGCGCCTCGCAGCATTTTGTTTTAGGCAAAGAAGTTGAATCTCTGGAAAACGAGATCGCAGCTTTCACCGGAGCGACTGCCGCCGTGGGATGTGCGTCAGGAACCGACGCGCTCTGGCTGGCGCTGGTCGCGGCTGGCGTACAGCCCGGCGATGCTGTCATTACTAGTACGTTCAGTTTCTTCGCTTCTGCCAGCGCCATCGTGCGTGCAGGTGCCCGGCCAATTCTAGTCGATGTCAATCCCCACACATTGAATATCGATGTGGGCAAGGTCGAGGCTATTTTCAAGCAGAAGCGTGATTATAAAATCCGTGCGATCTTGCCCGTCCATTTATTCGGACAATGCGCCGATATGGATTCACTTTGGCGAATCGCTAATCAATTCAAAACTCCCATTATCGAGGATGCTGCGCAAGCCATCGGTGCATCTTGGCGAAATCGTCAGGCAGGATCGCTAGGCACGGCAGCTGCTTTCAGTTTTTACCCAACGAAGAATTTAAGCGCATACGGAGACGCGGGCTTGGTTACCACGCTTGATCCAGCGATGGCAGAGCATATGCGGCGCTTGCGTAATCACGGAAGCCCGCGACGCTATCTGCATGAAGAAATGGGGTGGAACTCCCGCCTGGATGCGATCCAAGCGGCCATTCTACGGGTGAAGCTTCCACATATTAAGCAGTGGAACGGATTGCGACGCCAGCGGGCAGCAAACTATGATCGGCTTTTGGCGAATGCGGGGCTCGTATCGAAAGACAACTCACCGATCAGGCTGCTTGAGACTTCTCCCCATGCGGAACATGTATTTCATCAATATGTGATCCGTGCCAAGCGGCGCGATGATTTGCGAAAGTTCCTAACCGAACGAAAAATTGGAACCGAAATTTATTATCCGATTCCACTTCATCTCCAACCCTGCTTTACTTACTTGGGATATCTGGAAGGAGATCTCCCCGAATCCGAACAAGCCGCACGAGAAGTGCTGGCATTGCCAATGTTTCCCGAATTAAGAGACGACGAACAGAAGTGGGTGGTCCAGAGTATCGCGGAATTTTATTCTTAGATTGGTCGTTGGTCGCGCGTCATTGGTCGTTGGGAACCTCGACCTTCTCTACTGATCAACAAGCTTGGAACACCTAACGCAAGCCCCTTCTCCTTCGCACTGCTGGCGCTTCCTTTTGTTCCCCCGGCGCCAATACTCTTTTTACAATCGGCGTATTCATTTTATATTTCCGCTCAGTAATATTTCCGTTCTCGTCATTTACACGTAGCACGAAGACCGGCAAATTCCCTTCTTTATCGAAGTTTTCCTGCGACACTGTCACTGGCAAAATGCCGTTGAGTCCATGTTCGCGATACGCAGTTTCATAACGATGTTTCCGCACGTTCCAGGTAAAGACGCGCACTTGGTTGTAGTCGAATGGCATTCCATCCTTGGGTTCCGTCATTAATACCAGATATTGCGGGACTTTCTTGTCCCCGTCTGTTACTTGATTGAGCACAAAAAATGCTACCAGCCGTTGTCCTTCGGCATATTGCGCAATTTCAAGCGGAACATCGAGATCAATCATGCGCGCCAGAACCCAACCAACGTTTCCAGTGGGATCGCGAATGAGCCACCAGTCTTCCAAAATTGGAGTAGGAGTTTTCCCCAACTCGCCTTTAGTGACAACCGCCTTTACCGGCGTAGCCGAGGGATTCTTCTCAGCGGTGGCGCGTTTCAACACGGAGACTTTCGACCCGGAATTCAGCTGAAAAAGATGTTCGGTTTCGCGTCCAGGTTCAAGGTGAAGATTGGTATCGTTACGCGTCGAACCAGTCGCCTGCACTGGATCATTTTGTACTTGTTTAAGGAGTGCCTGAAAACCATCGTAAACTGACTGGCTCACCAGATAACGCTGCTCAATCCAGCCTTCGGTTCCGCCTGCGGTGCGAACCCTTACAAAGCGTTTCTCTCGCTCTAAGACTTCCAGGCGTTCACCGTTCTTTACTACTCCAGTCTTTTGATAAACGGCAGCGACATGGTCCCGCAAAATTGCCTGCGGCGCAGAAACATAGGCGATCTCTTGCGCCCGGCCGCGTCCCTTACTACAGCCAATAGAGGACAGCAGCAAAGTGCATAACAGCACAATGAGTAATAAAGAAAAAAAACGTAGGAAGGCGTGTCGCACAGGGTCATTAACAATATAGCGCAGCTATGGCAGTAGAGCTTGCTTAGTCTTGATTGGGATACCTCTTATTAACATGCGCACACACGATTAGCTCTTAAATCGTTTCCGTCTAAAATGACGGCATTTCGGCAAACATTCGCAGCAGAAGAGAATTTCAATCAAAGAAATTACTTTGGTCTACGCAGTATCAACATCACTTTGACATTCACCTTGACAACCTCGACTGAACAAAATAAGTTCGCCTTTCAGCGAGTCAGAGTGGGAGATTGCTTCCCATCTGACGGGGGTCCTCTACTCGCTGCTTCCCTGCGCTATTTTCGGGCTAAGTATCCGGGCCACGCACCAGATTTATCTAAGCCGCTTGCTTCCTAAGGCATTTCAGTGCCTGTGGGTGTCAGCGGAGCAGAGGTTCGCCAGGAGGACGGGTTTGATGGGTAATGTTGTCAGCGTTGTATCTTTTTCGAAAGATGTCTTGCCATTATTCCGACCGACCGACATTGAACAAATGAATGTCTATGGAGTGCTTCTAAATAAATACGAATGGCTCTCAAAGCCGTCTAACGCTCGGATTGTCTATGCCTACCTTAGCGGACAGCGAACTCCGAGAATGCCGTTAGGAGGACCTTATTGGAGCGACGAACAAGTGAATTTGTTTCTGCAATGGATGAATGGTGGATATCAGCGTTGAGAACGGGGCATCAGGCTTTAGGCGCAAGGCTTTAGGCGTCAGGGTTCAGGAATTAGGTTTAGGAATCAGGCTCTAGATTATGACTGCAACTTTAATCCAGGGGGCAAAATGTTTTTGCTAGGCCTGGAGCCTGAATCCCAAAGCCTCGAGCCCAAAGCTAAAGCCCGCTCTTCTCAGTCTCCGAAACAAATACCAATGGCTCTCGCCGTTCGCGCCAACTCTCCATTTGGATCGACTGCCTTCATCATGCCGATCGCATCAGCAATTGGAACCGCCTGGATGCGTTCGCTCCGTAGGCATACCATTTTTCCAAAATCTCTCTTAGCTATTAACTCCACCGCCGCCACGCCGAAGCGTGTCGCCAGAATGCGATCGAACGGAGTCGGCGAGCCGCCGCGCTGGATATGTCCCAGCACGCTGATACGTACTTCTTTATTCGCTCCAGTAGCAATAGCATTTCCAATCAGGTTACTGATTGCGCTATTTCGCCGATTTTCTTTCAGTTCCGGTGGCAGCTGCGCGCCTTCTGCTATCACTATTACCGTGAACCGTTTGCCAAAACTCTCCCGCTGAGCCACATGTTCGCAAATCTTCTGGATGGTAAACGGAATCTCCGGAATGAGGATCACATGTGCACCACCTGCGATACCAGCCCCAATCGCTATCCATCCTGCATCGCGCCCCATGACTTCAACGATCATCACGCGATGGTGCGACTCTGCCGTGGTATGAATCTTGTCAATTGCATCCGTCGCGGTTTGCAGAGCGGTATCGAAGCCGAAAGTTACCTCGGTGGCGGAAAGATCGTTGTCGATGGTCTTAGGCACACCAACCAAGTTCATACCCTTGGCTGCCAGGTCAAGCGCAATTTTTTGTGAGCCATCACCGCCAATGGTAATGACTGCATCAATGCCAAGCTTGCGTGAATTGGCAATCACTTCACCGGAAATATCGCGAGTAACTTCTACCCCATTCTCGATTGTTTTGTAGTGAAATGGATTGCCGCGATTGGTGGTGCCAAGAATCGTTCCACCACGCGGCAAAATACCGCTGACTTCTCTGATGGTAAGTTCGCGCGACTTCTCTGGCCAAATCAGGCCATCAAAGCCATCGGGAATGCCAATGACCTTCCAGTTATATTTTAGGACAGCAGCTTTGACCGCGGCGCGAATAACCGCGTTGAGGCCGGGCGCATCACCGCCACCGGTACAGATGCCAATGCATCGTATGTCAGACATAGTGAATTAGATTTGTGTGTTAAGAATTCAGAGTGCCACTTGATAATACTGGGGTGCCCTAGAGGAATGGCAGATTACTAATGGGTACAGTGGATCGCACGAGGGAGAAGCGTAGTCGCGACTCCCTAGAGCGAAAACTAATCAATTGTTGCGTTCGTGCTGCCCGAAATACCCGTTGTCGGATCGGTCGCTGTTACCGTAATGGTGCCGGTAGGAGTAGTACTGCTATCGGTAGTCAGGTTTCCAGATGTATCTATGCTAACTCCCGGCGTATTTGATGGACTAAAAGACCAAGTTACAGAATCCGTGATAGGTACTGGTTGTCCGTTCGCCGTACCTGTTGCAATAAAAGCTTGCGAATTTCCATCCTTGATGAGCGGGTTCGTGGGAGTGACTTTGATCGCGGTGAGATTCGCGATAGTCACCGTAATCGTAGCAGTCCCACTCACTGAACCCGAAGCACCGGTAATAGTCGAGGTTCCCGGCGAAACTCCTGTTACCAATCCAGTCGAGCTGTTCACGGTGGCAACGGATTGAGTATCGCTGTTCCAGAAGATATCCTTGGTCAAAGTCTTGGTCGACCCATCGTTATAAGTTCCCGTCGCAGTCATTTGTACGGTCTTGCTCTGTTGTATGGTTGCTGTCGGTCCAACCGTGATGCCGGTCAATGTAGGATTAACGAAAAAACCGGTGCATCCCACTCCGGCAGCTAGCAGCAACAAAGTGGTCGCGATCGCGAAAATCTGGAGTTTGCGCTTACTCGGCATAGTAGAAAAGCCCCTTGGCAACATCGCCCTCGCGGGGCGTAAATTCATAATCGGCGCACAAGAATTGTAGCAGAGAACCCGCTCTCTTAAGCACGTACATGTACCTTCGGATTAGCCCAAAAGATCCAAAAATCCTGCATTCAAAGCTAAGAACGAACCAGTGTGGCAGGCTTGCATGTCAATTTTTGTATTCGGATCGCGAAGGACCATAGCATGGCGGGACGGGCGAGGACGCCCGTCGCTACATTGATATTATTTTTTAGCCAGCAATTTTCACCAGTTCTTCCAATGATGATCGACGGATTCGCCGAATCGCCTCAGGCAATGCCTCGATCAGATCGGTTGCGATAAGCGGCTGTTCGCCGATCTTCTCGCACACTACATCTCCAGCGAGTCCGTGAAGATGCGCTGCCGCAACGACAGCTTGAAAGATATTCTTAGGATTCTGTGCTATCAATCCCGCCGTGATCCCAGTCAGAACATCGCCAGTACCGCCGGTAGCCATCCCCGGATTTCCCGTTGTATCCACCCAGGCTTCGCCATCTGGCTTCGCAATCAAGGTGCGATGGCCTTTTAGCACCACAAGCAAATTATGCCCACGCGCAAAGTCCCGGGCAGTCTTTACCCGGTCACGCTGCACTTCAGCGATGGAACATCCAACCAGCCGTGCCATCTCGCCCGGATGGGGCGTAATCACCAGCGACTTTCCCTTGCCATTTAACTCAGTGGCGTGCTCTTCAAAAGCGTTCAATCCATCGGCATCAAGAACGATAGGCTTATCGGATTGGTCTACCAGCATTCGAACTGACTCCGAAGTCTCGGGATGTCGAGAAATACCTGGCCCAATTGCCAGCACGGTCATGTTTTTTGTCAATTTCTTGACCTGTTCGTAAGCCCGCATTGAAATGCTGCCGACTTCAGTTTCCGCGAGCGGCTCAGTCATGAGCTCGGGATGGAATCCGGCTACCGTAGCAAGAACTGATTTCGCCGTCGCTACAGTGGACAAGCCTGCCCCGGCCCGAAGCGCCGCAATACCAGCCATCGCTGCGGCTCCCGCTTTCCCTAGCGAGCCGCCTATAACGAGTACATGCCCGAAGTTGCCTTTATTCGAGTCCGGTGGACGTGGTGCAAAAAGTTGTGCGATGTCCTGCGCAGTGATCACATTCAAATTCAAAGAAGAAACAATTGCTTCCGGAGGAGAACCAATGCGAGCCACGATAATGCTTGAATGTCGGTGCGACAGCGGGGGCGAACTATTTCCAAATACATGCAGTGGGTGCCCCGTCCTTGCGTTCTTTGCAAGGGTGGGATGCGACAATCTCCCGAATACATGTGCCGGACGTGGCGCAGTGAAGGTTACAACAGCGTCGGCGTGAACCACCGGCTCAGCCGGATCAGTCATCGCATCTGCATCCGCCCCAGATGGAATATCCACTGCAACAATGGGCTTCGCAATCGAATTCAGTTCGGCAATCGCATCAGCATAAAGCCCCTTCACTGGAGGATGAAAACCTGTCCCGAGAATCGCATCGATCAACACATCGGCGTTAAAAATTCTCTGTGCTGCTTCACCTTTTAGCTCTTCTGCCGAGAGTGCTGTAACCACTTTCAGCGATAACCGCTTGAACATCTCTGCCGCATCGCCGCGAAGCTCGGAAGGATCGGCAAGAAGTAGCAGCCGCACTTTCCTTCCAACGTCATTCAGCTTGCGGGCTGCGACAAATCCGTCGCCGCCATTGTTGCCTTTGCCGCAAATTACTCCTATTAACTTGGCGAACGGATATTGCGAGAGCACAAATTCAGCGACAGCGCTGCCGGCATTTTCCATTAGCGCGAGCGAAGGCACACCGAATCGTTCACTGGTTACGCGATCAATCTCCCGCATCTCGGCAGCAGTCACAATCTTCATATCGGTCGTTCGTCGTTGGTCTCTCGTCGTTGGGTTGCAATCAAACTTCGGACGATTGCTGCTATGCCGAGAGATGATTTGGCCAACAGTCAACAGCCTCCAGTCAATGACTAACTTTAAAACAAAAAGGCCCTCCGCGCATTTGCGGAAGGCCTTCAAAGCAATGTTCCTGGCTATGTCAGTCTGCCATAGTCGGCGCCCGCTCTGGATTCCTTTGTAAAGCCTGCACCTTACTGTGGTGCCGGCCGTAGGTGAAATACACGACAAGTCCAATCGCAAGCCAAATGATCAGCCGTGCCCAGTTCACCCAGCCGAGCTTGTACATCATGAACCCGTTGAACAGAACACCCAGCACCGGAATTACCGGTACCCAGGGCGTGCGGAACGGACGCGGCTGACTAGGATTAGTACGCCGCAAAATCACGACTGCTATGCAGACAATCACGAAAGCCAACAGCGTGCCGATGTTGACCATCTTTCCGATATCATCGATCGGAGTCACGCTTCCCACCACTGCGGCCAAAACGCCTACGAGAATCGTATTCTTCCAGGGAGTTCGCCATTTGGGGTGAATGTCGGCAAAGAATTTTTTCGGAAGCAAACCATCATTCGCCATGGAATAGAGCACGCGGGTTTGCCCCAGTAACATAACCAGCATCACGCTGGTGAGTCCCGCCAAAGCCCCGAGCGTAATTATGTGCGAGGCACCCAGCAGGCCACGATCCAGAAAAGCGCGGGCAATCGGGGCTTCAATATTGACCTCGCGCCAGGGAACCATCCCAGTCAGCACCGCCGCGACTAATATGTACAAAATCGTACAAGCTATTAACGAAGCGATAATTCCAATGGGCAAATCCCGCTGCGGATTCTTCGCCTCTTGCGCGGTAGTTGAAACTGCATCAAATCCGATATAAGCGAAGAAAATATAAGCAGCCCCTGCCCCAATTCCCGACCATCCAAATGGCGCGAAGGTCGACCAATCGCTGCCCCAGTTGCTGGCGTTGACATAGTGGAAACCAAGTCCAATTACGAACAATACAACTGAAACCTTGATCACTACGATTGTCGTGTTGAATCCGGCACTCTCTTTAATCCCGATCGCCAGAACCGCGGTGATGATCAATGCGATAAGAAAGGCCGGCATATTCCAGCCAAGTTCCACGCCAAAAATTCTCGGGGCATTCAGCAGCTCGTGTGCGCGTTGCAGCAATTGCGGAGATTGTAGCGCGATTACAGCAGTCACTTTGTTCAAGAAAGCCTGCGTGCCCGGAACCATCGAGGGATCGGAAGTCAGCACCATCTGGCGCGCCACCATATTTTCCGCAGCACGCAGTCCTGTCCAGTGATCGTAAGCCAGCCATAGCGGCATTCTTAAATGGAAAATATTCAGCAGCTCAATAAAGTGATTCGACCAGCCCGAAGAGACGCTGCTCGCGCCCATCGCGTATTCCAGCGTAAGATCCCAGCCAATGATCCAGGCGAAGATTTCGCCAAGAGTAGCATACGCATATGTATAAGCGCTGCCCGCCAGAGGAATCATGGCGGCGAATTCCGCATAGCACAACCCCGCAAACGCGCAACCCATGCCGGAAAGCACAAATGAAAGCATCAAACCGGGGCCGGCATAGTGGGCTCCGAGACCGGAAAATACAAAGATTCCCGCGCCAATCACCGCGCCTACGCCCAGCGCCGTCAATTGAAAAGCTCCCAGCGTGCGCTTCAGGCTATGTTCGCCAGATTCTTCCGCCTCCGCTAAAAGCATGTTCAGCGGTTTGATAGCGAATAAATTTGCCATGCGTTAGTTTCTCCTTAAATCTCTCAGACCTTAAAGCGTACTTGTGCTTTCTGCTCGCGCTTGTTTAGACCAGGCAAAATACACTGGAATCCCTAGTAGAACAATGATTAATCCCGGCCAGGTAAATTGTGGCTTGTAGCGTAATAGCACAATATCAATGAACAATGCCATTGCAATATAAATGGCCGGCAGCACAGGATATCCGAACGCCCGGTAAGGTCTTTCTGCATTAGGGCGCGTCCGCCTCAGCACGAACAAACCAATAATAGTCAGTATGTAGAACACCAGGATCGCAAACACGATGTAATCGAGTAGTTGACCATAACTGCCGGAAACACAAAGAATGCAAGTCCAGACCATCTGCACCATGAGTGAGACGGCAGGCGTCTTATAAGTAGGATGCAATTTGGCGACTTTCTTGAAAAATAATCCATCCTTGGCCATAGCATAGTACACGCGGGCACCCGCCAGAATCAGGCCATTATTGCAACCGAAACTGGAAAGCATGATGGCAATGGCCATGAGCACGCCACCTAGGCTGCCAAACATCTGTGATAGGACAGCCGTCGCGACTCGGTCTTCGGTCGCGTATTTAATCCCGCGTTCGAGGATTGTTGCGCCATTACGCACTCCGTCGAGAGGTAAAACATTCAGATAAATAATGTTGCAGCCGATATAAAGTGCAATCACTACGCCTGTCCCTAAAGCGAGGGAAAGTGGGAGATTGCGATTTGGGTTCCTGACTTCGCCGGCGGTAAATGTCACGTTGTTCCAAGCGTCGGCTGAAAACAGCGATCCCACTTGAGCCACGGCCAGTATGGTCAAAGTCCCAACCATCACAATGGGACCGCCAACGCCGACTTGCACCGCGTGCTGAGCCCCGAGCCCCGCATTATGCCAAAAATTTCCGCTGAAGTTGGCCGCGAGCGCTTGCGCGTTTCGACCAATGAAAAGACCCAGCAGAACTAATCCAAGGAGCGCAGAGACCTTGGCAGTCGTGAAAACATTCTGAATTAGCGCACCCGTCTTTACGCCAAAAATGTTAATGATCGAAAGGGCTATCACCATTAAGACGGCAACTAGATTCTGTGTGCTTAGGCCCACGTCCATGTTGCCAAGAACCATGGGGCCAAGGTGAATAGCAGGAACTTTCCAGAAGTGGAGAATCCAATTAGAAGAAGAGATTGATGGAAAGAACACACCAAGAAATTTGCCGAAGGCTACGGCGACTGCGGCGATTGTGCCAGTTTGGATTACGAGAAATAGAGTCCAGCCGTAGAGAAATCCCCACAACGGACCGAGTGATTCCCGCAGATAGACATATTGGCCACCCGCCCGCGGCATCATGGCCGCGAGTTCGCCATAGCTGAGCGCGCAAACAATGGTCATAAAACCGGCCACCAGCCATGCTCCCAGTAGAAGTGCAGGGGAATCGACTTCGCGGGAGATTTCGGCCGATACAATAAAGATGCCGGATCCAATCATGGATCCCATCACCAGCATGGTGGCGCTAGTTAAGCCAAGACCCTTGACGAGCTCTTTGTCTTGATGGGTGCTGCGGTCCCAATCGCTGGCAACAGCGGTAACGGAATCCTTGGTTTCGGTACTCACGAGGCTCCTGGAATGGTCATGCGCGGCACTCTCTTGCAAACGGCAGCGCCATGTACCGCATCGACTCTACCTTAATATTCGAAAAAATTCCTCTGCTGATTTTCGACTATCTTTAACAAGATCGGAAATCACTGCAATGGAATCGGCTCCCGCCTCGATCACGGAAAGGCAAGTTGCCCGCGTAATCCCACCAATCGCAACCAGTGGTTTGTGAGTAAGCGCTCGCGCCTGACGCACTCCGTCTAACCCAACCACCGGGTCAGGCTTCTCTTTACTCGATGTCCCAAACACCGGCCCAATTGCAATGTAGTCGGCCGAGGTTTTATTAGCTTCCACTACCTGGTCAGGGTTGTGCGTGGAAACTCCCAACCAAATATCATTCCCAATAACTTTGCGAGCCCCTGAAGGTGAAAGGTCGTCCTGCCCTACATGAACACCGTCGAAGCCCGCCGCGATACAAAGATCAGCACGATCGTTCAGAATCAATTTCGCCGAGTCGCCGATACAGCGTTTCAATTCGCGGGCATTCTCAAGCATCTCGCGGGTATTACCATTCTTATTACGATATTGGATGAGAGTAACGCCAGCTAAAACAAGTTCTTGCGCGTTCAAGCACAAGGCGTCAATATTCGGAAAAGCGGAGGCGTCCAGAATGGCATAAAGGCGGGGAAGATGGATCATGGGTAATTGATTCAGAGAACAGATCGGCTTTTATGACCTATGCTGTTTTCTTATTCTTCGCCAGAAAGTGCTCAATAAATGTCGTATTGAAATTCCCGGCCCGGAAATCGGGATCGGCCAAAATTCTGCGCTGTAACGGGATCGTCGTATAGATCCCTTCCACTATGAACATCTCAAGCGCCCTGGACATGCGCGAAATCGCTTCTGGCCGGTCTTTCCCCCGCACAATCAACTTCGCGATCAGAGAATCATAATAAGGGGGAATGGTTCCCTCTGCATAGGCGGCGGTATCGACTCGCACTCCTGTTCCTCCAGGCGGATGAAACGCAGTAATCTTTCCCGCCGAAGGGGTGAACTTTTCCGGATGCTCGGCATTGATGCGGCATTCGATAGCGTGGCCGCGATGCACGATTGGCCCCTGCAACACATTCTCCAGCCGCTCCCCGGCAGCCAGTAATATCTGGCTTTTCACCAAATCAACGTCGGTGACCATCTCCGTCACCGGATGCTCGACTTGAATACGCGTATTCATCTCGATGAAGTACAGCTTGCGGTCTTCATCCATTAGAAATTCGATTGTGCCGGCGTTCTGGTACCCAATGCTGGAAAGAGTTTTCGAAAGAATTTGCCCGATTTCCTGACGCAACTCCGGCGTCACCTGCAACGACGGCGATTCTTCCAGTAACTTTTGATGACGGCGCTGAATGCTGCACTCGCGCTCCCCGAGGCTCACGACATTGCCATATTCATCGGCAAGAATCTGGAACTCGATATGCCGAGGCCGCTCGATGAACTTCTCCATGTAGAGATCGCCATTACCGAAAGCTGAGGCGGCTTCTGATTGCGCGGCTTTAAATAGCGCAGGAAGTTCGGTTTCACTCCGGACGATGCGCATCCCGCGTCCCCCACCGCCCGCCGACGCTTTAATAATGACCGGGAAGCCGACCTGCTTCGCCCATTCCAAGGCTTCGCCATCGCTGGCGAGAATCCCTTCCGACCCCGGAAGAATGGGCACGCCCGCCTTCTTCATTGCGGCACGCGCTTTTTCTTTTTCTCCCATTAGACGGGTAACTTCCGGAGGAGGGCCAATGAATTTGATATTGCAGGTTTCGGTCACTTCGGCAAAGTTGGCGTTCTCAGCTAGCAGCCCATAACCGGGATGAATGGCGTCTACGTTTGCAATTTCGGCGGCGCTTATGACCGCTGGAATATTCAGATAGCTCTGCGCAAGTTGAGGAGGTCCAATGCAAATCGCCTCATCGGCAAATTTGACGTGCAAAGCATTCCGGTCGGCTTCGCTGTAGATTGCGACCGTGCGAATACCCAGCTCTTTGCACGCGCAAATGATCCGGAGAGCAATTTCTCCACGATTCGCGATTAATATTTTCTTGAACATTTATTGACTAACATTATCCGGGCATTTGCGCGGAGCACATGATTCAGAACAAAAAAAGTGTGCGCCACGAAATCCGGCGCGCCCTGCGATTCCAAGCTATTACTTCCGTGGCCGGATTGCGAATAAATCCTGGCCGTACTCGATCGGCTGGCCGTTGGTAATGAGCTTTTTCACAACTTCCCCTGCCACATCAGACTCGATCTCGTTCATCAACTTCATGGCTTCGACAATACACAAAACCTGGCCCAGCTCAACTATATCTCCTGGCTTAACAAATGGCGGTGACCCTGGTGAAGGCGACTCATAATACGTGCCAACAATAGGAGAATGCACCATGTGCAACGCTTCTTCTGGTTTGACTATTGGCTCCTTGTCAACTGGTGCAGTTGGGGACGAAACACCTGGTGAAGAAGCAAACTCTGGAGCAGCGGGAGGAGCAGAATGCACTGCGAAATATCGTGCGTCGGAAACGCTGGGTGACGCAGTTTCTGCGCCCCGTTTGATTCGTACCTTAACGTCCCCGCGTTCCAACTCAAACTCGGCGATGTCCTTTTCGATTAAGAACTCTATAAGTTCTTTTAATTCTTTTTGATTCATGTTTAAGGTGGGACTTCATACTTTCTCATGGATCTCTCGAGAAAAAAAAGAGAGGCCGCATGAGATCGCCAGGACTTGTCTCCGAATCCCAGCTTCACAGCACTACAGGATCATCAACTCCTTGGAAGTCGGCGTTAGCACCTCGCACCCACCTTCCGTGACCACAACCATGTCTTCGATCCGCACTCCAAATTTACCTGGAATATATACTCCCGGCTCAATTGTTATTACCATACCAGCTCGAAGAGTTTCCGCCTGTTTGGCGGCTATTCGAGGCAATTCGTGGATTTCTAATCCTACGCCATGCCCGGTTGAATGCGTAAAATAAGCAGCTAATCCACGTTTTTTCAATACGTTACGAGCTGCGCGGTCAACATCGGAACCGCTGACACCCGATCTTACGGCCGCAATTGCCGCCATTTGCGCCTCAAGCACAGCTTCATAAACATGGCGCGCTTCCTTAGTCGGACGTCCCACATGAACCGTGCGGGTCATATCAGAACAGTAGCCCGTGAGTATAACACCGAAGTCGCAGACTACGAACCCCCGAGAGGGTATCTGAGCTGTCGAAGCCACCCCATGAGGCAACGCTGATCGTTTGCCCGATGCCACAATAGTGGAAAACGACATGCCTTCCGCTCCGGCGTTGCGAGCGTCATATTCGAGTTCAGCCGCTACTTCTGTTTCTTTAATACCAGCTCGTATCCTGTTCACCGTGATATCAAACAAGCTAGAGCCGACCAAGACTGCGGAACGCAGCTGCTTCAGCTCCTCTACGTCTTTCACCATGCGGATTCGTTCGACAAGCATGGATGTCTGTTGCAATCGACAGCCGGTGGGAAGCATCCGTCGGAGCCGTTGCGTGGAAGCGGAACTCAAGTGCTCCGCCTCGAATCCCAATTTGAATGCCTTCTTGGAATTCAAGCCCGGCTTCTTATGGTTCCGTGCAATCCATTCAGCTGCACACTGAAGTGTCTGAGTGTGGCTAATTACGACTTTCGCGTCTGCTACTTCCTCGGCAGCTTGTGACGTGTACCGCCCATCGGTGAAAAAAATACTACTGTGCCCTGTAAGAAGAAGCGTTCCCGCACTGCCGGTGAATCCGCATAAGTACCGGATATTGGGAAGATGGGTGATCAGAAATGCATCAAGGGAATGTGTACCCAATGAGACCAACAACTTCTTCTGTCGCGCTTTGTAATCCATCATTAAACAGTCTAACAATTCTGGATAAAGCACATATCTAACGTCTTGCTTTCAAAAAAACAGAACCGCCGGTCTGACAAGATTGTCAGATTCCGGCGTCCGTTTTACTTCTACCTCGATGAATGATTCTTTGCGTGCCGTTTCTATGTTTCGATAATGCGCGGTGTAATAAAGAAGATCAACTCTTCGCTGGAGGTACTCACGGTGGTGTGCTTGAACAAGTTGCCGAGCCATGGAATATTTCCCAAGAGCGGGACTTGTGAAATTGCGATTGAGTTGTTGGTCTGAATAACGCCGCCAATCACAACAGTGCCACCGTCGGTCACCAACACCTGCGTGGTGGCCTGTTGGGTGATAAGACTTGGGTTATTCAGTACTTCATGACTGTAGTCAGGGGTGGTATTCTCGACGTCTACATTCAAGAAGATGGTTTTTTCCGAAGTGATCTGCGGAATAACAGTCAATCGCAGAAAGGCATCGATATAAGTCACGGTCGGAGGTCCACCCAACTGCGACTGCGTCGTGATCGGAACTCTCGTGCCCTGTTTTACGACTGCCTGAATATTGTTTTGTGTGACAACTCGCGGACGGGACAGAATCTTTACCAAACCGCGGGACTCCGCCGCAGTTAATATCGCGTCCACTTGTACATTGTTGCTGGCGTTTACGAAGCTAAGACCACTCGTCGGACTCGTTACTCCGAGATTTGAAAACAATGGGATTTGTGTGCCGCTTGTACCTCCTCCACTTCCGTTGGCTACGGTAATGTACCCTGGCTTAATGCCACCAACTGTAATCGGAGAAGTACCCACTGAGCTGGCGCCGCCAAGAGCTGTGTGGCCATTACCCCAACCAAAGCCGAGCTGGGTACCGATGTCACGAGCGAAACTGCGAGTTGCCGCCACCACACGCGCCTCGATTTCCACTTCTTGTGTCTTGCGGTCAAGCTGCGTAAGTAAGCGATCAAGCCCCGGCATAACCGCGGGGATATCGGAGATGATCAGTGCATTTGTGCGATCGTCGGAGATCACATCGCCACGTTGGCTTAGGAATTTTTTAACGGTAGGCACGACGTCTTTCGAGTGTGCGTAACCCAGGAAACGCGTAATCGTAACTTTGTCTACAGCAAGAGCTTCCGCTTCTCGCGCTTTGCGACGGTCATCGGCTTCTGCCTTTAAGGTTTCCAGCGTCGCAATACGTAGCACATTGCCATCGAGCTGGCGGTCAAGATCGTTGTTCTTTAAAACGATGTCAAGGGCCTGATCCCATGGCACATCGTCGAGCACAATCGTTAAAGTCCCTTTAACATTCGGATCAAGCACTACGTTCAACCCACTAATTTCATGAATCAGGCGGAAGAAATCTTTTAGGTCCACATCTTTCAGGTTCACCGAAATCGGCTCACCCGTATACTTGGGACCCATCGTTGCCGGTTGTTGCGCCGATTGCGCCTTCTGTTCGGCAGCCATATTCACAGCAGGTTGGTATGCGGGTGCGGCACCAGCTTGCGCAGCCTGTGGCTGCATGGCGGCGCTAGGCGGGGGCAACAAATTGCCATCCGGCTTTTCGACAAATTTCGAGGCTGCATTGATAGCTCTCGCCGGCTGACTGCTTACTTCCGTGGCAGCCTTTGGCGCAAAAGAGGGTTCAACGAAAATCAGGTTGCTGGCAGGGGCTGTTGCAGTGTTCTTGCCGGAAACATTTTGCGTTGCGTTGGTTGCAGGTAGAGTGGGCTTGATATGTGAAGCCTTGATGACGGCCGCTTCAATTGCAGCGTTACTGTCACCTACAACTTTTCCCGCTACACTGATCGACGTAGTGGACGCTTCAGCCTTTACGGTAGCCGGCGATTGCGCCGTTTTCACCGAAGTTGGGCTTTCGTATACCTTTATTAACACTTTATTGTCTGTGCCAGGTAGCAGCTCATACTTACATGCATGTACTAGATCGATAACAACGCGACTTGTCGGAGTAGCCTTCCCGTCGCTTCCAATTCGAAGATCCTTGACTACATCGCTACTCACTTCGATATGGCTCAGCGAAGTCGCCATCGCGGTGTTGGGCAGATCAACTACCAGGCGTGCAGGCGAGTCAAGCGTACTAACCTGAGGAGTCACTGCACCGTGAGCTGTGATTTCGACAGTTATTCCATCGTCACCACGCAGTACGTTCACCTTCTGCAGCGCGGCATACTTAATCAGCCCCGTGTTTGAGGTCTGCGTCTCGGCTGCCGCTATTAGCACTAATAAAAGCAGCGGTAAACTTCCCAGCAATTGCTTTCGCATTTCACTTCTCCCCGGTGTGCGCTTTAAGCGCCCCATGACTCTTCTTTAAGATGATTTCTACTCAATGTTCCTGAAATCAAAACTTATTACCCGCCTCTACGCTACGGGCGTTGTAATCTTCTTTGTCACTTCTCTTGTCAGAGATTTTCCAAGTTTGTCCTGGATCGTCTCTTTGAACACGATTGAATCTCCGGTGATTTTGACTACGTAACCATTGAAAACGGGATCATTTTCATGCAAGAAATATGCTTTTTCCAAAGCATTCGTCACGACCGCGATCATCCCGGTATCCGATCTCACCACTCCCTTAAGCGCGATCTGATCGATAGCTAAACAGCGCTTTCCTGTGCTACAGCCGGAACCACCAGCAGCCCGGCTTACTACCGGACTCAAGAAAGGATCACGGCGGCCAGTCAGGTTGATTTGTTTTTTCGGAGCTTCCTTCTTTGCGTCGAGAGGATTCTTTGTATCTTCGACGGCAACCGCTGGTTGTGGAGTCGCAAGCTTGGTATTCCCCGCGACCGCCTGGGGCGGCTTCGCTTTGGAAGTTTTAGCTTCAACGGCTTTAGCCAAAGTACTTTTAGGTGCCGACTTAACCGGAGTCGTGGCTGATTTCGCAACCGTTGGCGTGCTTGTGCCCGTTTTTGGCTTTTGCGGATCGTTTGCCACTACTGGTTTGCTGGTTGCGGGTACCGCGTTATGTACCGGATTACCCATCTTGACCGCGCTCGGCTTGGCAGATGATCGTTGAACCCCGGGCAAAACAGCATTCAGGTCGGCGCTTTTTTGCTGCTCCACGGTGTTTAACTTAGTCCGCGTGCTCTCGATAATGTTCGCCGTCTGTCCAAAGGCAGAACACGCAATTCCCAAAAACACAATACCAATCGTCAGCTTCATTGGACCCTACCTTTAACGGCCACTGTGGCCGGAGCTACATCGTGGCTGAAAAATGTCGTTGCCATACATGTGGCTACGATGCTCTCATTTGGTGCGTACTGGTAAGTGTGCTTAGTCTTGGCATCGGAACCCCGTTTCGTATTTGCTACCAGCAAATTTGAAACATTCACGATTCGTTCCAGCTTGCTCACGTGGTCGAAGAAATCTAGTACGCCGTAATAGGGACCGTCCAACTCCATTTCAAAAGGAACTTCCGAATAAAATTCTTTTGAAGCGACCGGCTTGGCGGTGTACCGTCGTATCTCAATACCTGCTTTGGCCGCCTCGCCATCCATCATGGTGATGAAACCGTCCACTTCCTTCTCGTCAGGAACAATCTTTCGTTCAATCTCCAACTGCTGTTTTAAGCTGGCAACTTGACGCTCAATTTCCGCCAGTTTTGGGCGGTATGCTTCGAGTTCGGCATTCTCTCTCAGCTTCGCCTGTAAATTCGTCTGCGCGCTATCATTCGCCGCGCGTTGACTTTTAAAAACTGTAAAGAACAAACCGGTGCTAACCAGAATGCCGGCCAGCAGCAGAGCACCCCATTGCTTGAGACCCGATATTTCGCTTAGATTTCCCATATGTTCCCCGCCTTAGGATGTCGCCTTCTCGCAGGTCAATGTGAACTGGAATGCCTGCAGATCTTTTACCTGTTCGTCCTGGAAAGTCTCTTTGATTTCAATGTTCTTGAAATATCCTGTCTTCTGCAGATTCTGAATTAAATTCGCGACTGCATTCGCACTCAGAGCCGTCCCTTCAATATCAATGCTCTGGCCTTGATCTTTCATCGTGCTAAGCCAAACCGCTTCAGTCGTATTTATGGTGTCACCGATGGTGTTCAGTAAATTAACAGGACCGGCTTGACCGGCACGAAGTTGGTCAATTACGTCAACTCGCCGCTTATAGTTATCGGCTTGACGTTGCCGCTCCATGTAATGCGCCTTTACGTCGGCCAGCTCTCGGTTTTTAAGTTCCGCACGCTGAATTTGAAGCGCGATACTTTTGCTTTGGCTATCAAGTTGATGCCAGTAGTAGTAGTTACCAGCTCCAACCAGAGCCAGTACGATGACCAGCTTCAGCATGGGAGAAATAGGATCACCTATTTCCATCATCGCTGGAGCGGCTACGCTTGACCGCTTCCCTTTTGCCTTTGGTGTTCCGAGTAAGTTGATTCGGATCATAAGCTTTCAAAACTCCTTAGGGCCAAACCCACCGCAACTGCTAATTGGCCTGCGTTCTTCTCGATCAACTCCGCTCCCGGGCCGTCCGCTGGTGGCGCAATCTTCTGGAATGGATTGAATATCTCCACTGGCAAGGAAAATTCTTGCCGCAGCGCTTCAACCAGCCCTGGAACTTTTGAAGACCCACCCGCTAAATAAATTTTCTCGATATGCTCTCCCGCCGCACTGGCACGGAAAAAGTCGAACGTCTTTTGAATCTCAAGTACGATGATCTCCGTCACTTGCTGCAGAATTGGCGTTTTGGCGTCTTCGCTGACCGTACCTACTTTATTTCCAAGCTTCAGCGACTCTGCATCGTCAAAGCTCAAATCCAATTCTTTCTGGAGAGAATCCGTATACTGATGCCCGCCCACGCTGACGTCGCGCGGGAACAAGGGCGTTGTCCCTTTCACGATATTGATATTCATTACGCTGGCGCCCAGGTTCAAGAGCGCCACCACCTGCCCCGGCGCGGGCTCGTAGTTGTACTCGTAACAGTTCTGCAGCGCGAGGGCATCGATGTCCACAATAGCCGGAGCTTTGCCGGACATCGAGAGTACGTTGGTGTAATTCAGGATCTTGTCCTTCTTGACGGCAACCAGCAAAACGTCCATCTGTGGATTGCCAGCGTCTTCCGAAAGGATCTGGTAATCGAGATTCACGTCTGCGAGATCAAAAGGAATGTGCTGCGCGGCTTCTTTCTGAATGGTCTCTGCCAATTCTTGATCGCTCATGGAAGGCAGTGAGATCTTTTTGACGATGACCGAGTGCCCGCTAACTGCGGTGGCTACGCTTCTGGTCTTGATCTGAGTCTCGGCAAATAGTTTCGAGATGGCGCTAGAAACTGTTCCAGAGTCCACGATCATGGAATCAACGACGATATCTGGAGCCAGCGGTTCAAGCCCGAGATGTGTCACTTCAATTCCGTTGCGGCCCTTCTTCAGTTCAACCGCCTTGATGCTCGACGATCCCACATCCAGACCAACAATCGATTTCGATCCCAATCCAAACATGTGTCCGCCTTTACAGTTGCCCGGCAGCTTTGGTGGCTGCCTTCGGTTTATTGCCTTTCACTTCAACTTCGCTCGACTTCTCTTCCATCCATTCGTCCAGCTTCGATTTTTTGAAGCGCCAACGATTGCCCAGCTTAAAAGCCGGAATCTTTTGTTCGCCCACGTACTTGTAAAGCGTGTCCGGACTCACCCCCAGATACTGCGAAGCCTGTCGAATGTTCATGACTTCTCGCGAGTCGGCCATCATTCAATCCTTTTCGGTTCTGCCAAATCCCATCAAAAACCGCTGTTCAAAATCCATGAGCGGTTTCCATCACAATCGAAACTAGTGTCAAACCACTCCGAAATGATTGTTCGAGTGATTTAGGTGTGCTGAGCATATATCAGCCACGAATGACGGGCGGTCAAAGCAAATATCCGCGTTTTATTGGGTTTTTGCCGGTTTCTCTGGAAACCAATGCGGGAGCAATTACATGTCTTAGCTACACATTGTAGGTGCAGACGACTTCATATCTACTAATAGTAGTTACGCCAAGAGGTCTTATCACGTCACCTGAGAACCGTAACTAAAGTACTAATGGCAGTACCAAAGTTGTTGTACGCGCGGGGATAGTGGATTGATTTCAGCGTTTTACAGCTCTCGCGCTATCTCCAGGGCCAAACTTCCGTCTAAAATAACGAGCGCCCGGTTTCCGCCTAATTACGAATTGTTTTTGTCGCCAATTTATTAACTTAATAGAGGTACATTTTTCATTATGCGCACCACTCTGGACCTTTTTGCGCAGATCTTCCGCAATTTGTGGGGACATAAATTACGTTCCTTCCTCACCATGTTCGGCATTGCATGGGGTGTCGGATCTTTATTATTGCTTGTGGGACTAGGCGAAGGATTCCGCTCAGGTAACAAGCGTGAAATGGCGGAGTACGGAAAGGACATCATGTTCATATTTCCGGGCCGCGCTCCAGTCGTGGAAGGAAGGATGAATTCGGCCCGGAATTATCTACTCACTTACCAAGACTTTCTTGACATTCGCAGAGAAGCAGCACACGTGCGTAATGCAACTCCCGTTCTTTCTCGCAATGACGTGCACGCGGTAAGCGACTTTGCCAATGCTAACGGCGAGATCATAGGGGTCGAACCTCAATTCAGCGAGATACGCTTTCTTCCGCTCACCCAGGGGCGCTGGTTAAATGGGCTCGACGAAACGCAAAAGCGCAATGTCATCGTGCTGGGTGATGAATTAACCAAGAATTTATTCCTCGGAAATCCCGCCGTCGGATCGAGTATCTTGTTGAACGGAATCAGCTTTGAAGTAATTGGAACAGTGCGAAGGGTGGGTCGCGGAGACGACAATTCCACAAATATGCGGGGATACATTCCTTACCAAGTCATGGCAACCGACTTCCCGCTCAAGGGCGAGAATCATCAGAACTCGATCTCCTTTATCAACTACCAGCCGCGAGTGACTGATGAGCATTTGATTGCACAGGATGAAGTTCGCAGAATCATTGCGCGGAATCATGGCTTTGATTTTCACGATGTCAATGCATTCGAAGGTTGGGACACGATTCAACAATCGAAAATGGTAGGAACCATCTTCGATGCGATGAACTCATTTTTGGGAGCGGTCGGGTTGGTAACTCTTGCGCTGGGCGCAATCGGCGTTATCAATATTATGTTGGTGGCAGTCAGCGAACGCACCCGCGAAATTGGACTTCGTAAAGCACTGGGCGCGACTAATCGCAGTATTCTATTTCAATTTTTTCTGGAAGGAATCATTCTCACGCTATTCAGTGGTCTGATCGGCATCGGCGGTGCCAGCTTTCTAATGATGCTCATGGGCACTGTACAGGGCCCGGGCGGATTTGATCCCCCTAAGCTGGTTCCTATGACGGCGGCTCTCGCAATCGTAAGTCTAACCATCGCGGGAGTGATCGCCGGAATTTATCCCGCGCGCAAAGCGGCTATGCTTCCGCCCGTTGAAGCCCTACGACAAGAGTAAACTTTTAGAAAATCTCAGGAGTAAGATGTTTCGCGATTTGTTTCATGAAGCCTATGGCGCCATGCGGTATAACCGCCGCCGCACCGCGCTCACCATGCTCGGCATGGCTTGGGGCATAGCTACTGTCGTCATGCTACTGGCTTATGGCGATGGTTTCGGGCAGGCTTGCGCCAACATCTTTGCCAATTTCGGCACCAAGCTCATGATTTTAGTTCCAGGGCGCACCTCGATGCAGGCTGGTGGTCAAAAGGCTGGAGCGCCTGTGCGCTTCACGATGGATGACGTGGATATGCTTACCACAAATCTTCCTCAAATCACGCACATCACGCCCGAGGTTTCCAAACAGGCCAATATTCAGTATGAAACACGCAGCTTCAACTGGACCATAACCGGCAACTATCCCAACGTCCTCTCGGTCCGAGCCCTCAAACTCGGCATTGGCCGCTTTTACAATGCCGAAGATGAGATACAACATGCCCGGGTCGCGGTCATCGGCTCTGAAGCAAAAGACAAGCTGTTCTCGGGACGTAACGCTCTGGGCGAATACATTCGCCTTGATGGGTTGAGCTTCGAAGTCATTGGCATATTGAAAGCCAAAATGCAGGAGGGAGACGACGATATAAATCGTGTTATCTATATACCTTTTACAACCATGAGTGATCTTAAGGATACTCACTATCTCGACTCGATTTGGTTCAACTATGAAACACCTGAATACGAAAGGCTTGAACAGGCGGCTCGAGAAGTAATGGCAGCACAGCACAAGTTCAGCCAGACCGACCGCCGTGCCATGAGAGTGTTCAATCTTATGACCCAAGTCCATCAGTTCGAGATCATCACACTCGGGCTTAAAATTTTGCTGGGATTTATCGGAACTTTGACCCTTGGCATTGGCGGGGTCGGTCTGATGAACATTATGCTTGTGTCTGTAACACAGCGTACGCGCGAAATTGGGGTAGAGAAGGCATTGGGAGCGCGCAAGCGGCATATTCTCGTTCAATTTTTAGCCGAAGCTCTCACCATTACCTTTATTGGTGGCGTGTTGGGGATAGTTCTGGCTTACGCTGTCGCGCTTTCTGTAGGAAGGCTCACACTCTATAGTGCATTCGCCAAAAATGCGGCGGCGGGTGACATACGCTTGATCATTGCACCGGGCACGCTGATTGTTGCTACGCTGATTCTTGGAGCAGTAGGACTGATTAGTGGGATGGTGCCTGCTATCCGCGCCTCTCGCCTCGATCCCATTGAAGCATTGCGGTACGAATAAATTTTTCTCACAGTATTGTCATCCTGAGCACCGCGCGGGCTGCTCTAGCGGCGAGCACAAGTCGAAGGACCTGCTTTTCTCTGTGATCTTTTTCTCGTTCCTCTCTTTTCCATAATCTATAAATTCCACTTTCGATGCGATAATCTTGTTTCTCTTTTAATTGGGAGGAAGCATTGCGCTACTTAGATAGTCTCCAACCCCTTGCGCTTTTTGTTTTACGTTTGGTGCTCGGAGTTATTATGATCGGCCACGGTTACTCCAAAGTTTTTGGAGGCCTCCATCACCACGTTCAGTTTGTCAGCAGCCTTGGACTGCCGGGGTGGCTCGCTTATCTATCTGCCGCTGCGGAATTTTTTGGCGGCATTCTGGTGATTGTGGGATTGCTTACACGCTTTGCCGCACTGGCAATCGCTATTAACCTGTCTGTTGCGATCGTGAAAGTGCATTGGCACAACGGGCTGCTTGGTAATGGGGGTTATCAGTTCCCTCTTGCGCTCGTGGCAATAGCATTCGCCTTAATCTTTTTCGGCGCAGGACCAATAGCACTGGAAGCTCTGCGCGGCGGCGTAGGAAGCGGACGCTCTCGCAAATAAAAAGGGCCCGGAGACTCGCCGGGCCACAATCTCTTACGTTGCAGTTAGATATTAGTAACGGCGTCCTCCCGAAGCAATAACATCGTTGGGTACATCCTGAGGAATGTTATTTCGCGCCTTTAGATCCTGCATACGTTCTTCCATGCTGCGCATTTGATCGCGGTTGTTCGTTTGACGATACTCCTGCCATCGGGAGTAATAACTATCAAAATCCCGTTGCGCGTCGGCTGACAAACGGCCACGCCAGCGATCACCATCCCGATCATGGTCACCATCTCGGTCATGATCTCGATCTCTATCCCTGTCACCATAGCCACCATTGGACGCAACGCGTTCGAATGGAACATCTCCAGGAATACCATTTCGTGACATCACTTCGCGCATGCGCTCTTCCATGCTGCGTTCCTGATCACGATTGTTTGTCTGTCTATACTCGATCCAGCGTGAATAGTAGCTGTCGAATTTACTTTGATCCTCGGGGGACAACCGGTGCCCCTGAGCAAATCCTGGTAATGCGAATGCCAGCAGCAGAGCTGCTACTCCAAGAAACTTTTTCATAATCCTCCTCCATTTCAAAGTAACGAGGCAGCTATGCTCGAAAAAACTGCTTCGTGGCAAGACTATGACTCTGACTCTGAACTGGAAATGAGGGTTGGCCTGAGAGTTACAAAAAAAATCCCGTAGTTAATTCCTCAGATAAAAACAGAGGCCGCAATGCGGCCCCTGTCACGTTCAGTGTCAATTTTTATTTCTTATCTTTGTGACGCGATTACATCGTACGGCACGTCACGAGGAATATTGTAGTGCGCCATTACATCCTCCATACGGCCTTCCATACTTCGAACTTGATCCCAATCGCGTCGTTGTCGATAATCAAGCCATCGAGAATAATAGCTGTCGAAACGGCCTTGATCCTCGGGCGACAATTGCCGGCTCCAGCGTACCCAACCATGCCAATCCACGTTTGAAGCTACACGCCAATAAGGGGTACCGGCCGGAATTCCGTCGCGGGCCATCAGATCATTCATGCGTCGTTCCATGCTATCAATCTGATCGCGGTCATGATTCTGCCGATATTGCTGCCAGCGCGAGAAATAACTGTCAAATCTGCGCTGGTCGTCGCCGGGAAGCGTTCTGCGCCAACGGTCATAGCCTCGGCCGGCGTCATGATCCCGGTCATGATCTCTGTCCCGATCATAGTCTCTGTCCTGATCATGATCTCTGTACCTGTCATGATCCCGATCATGATCATCGTGAAATTCTCCGCCATTTGACGCAACTCGCTCGTATGGGACTTCCCGAGGGATGCCATAACGAGCATAAATATCGAACATGCGGACTTCCATGCTGGCTATCTGACCGCGATCATTTGTTTGCCTGTACTGTTGCCAGCGCGAGTAATAGCTGTCGAATCTCCCCTGATCTTCCGGAGAAAGACGGTGCTCTTGAGCAAGTACCGGCGCAACGAATACCAAGAGCAAAAATGTAATCCCGAAAAGTTTCTTCATGAACCCTCCGATAATCCCGTGTGTGAAAGTTGTGAGCGACAAGCCGCTTAAGAGTCTAAAACCTGAGCGGAAGATTGGCCTAAAAAATAAGGAGTTACGAAGGATGTACCGGTATTGGATAGTGGACTAGCACCACAGAGCCGTCCATCCGGTAATAATTAGATTGAGGCGATTTCGATTTGAGAACCTAATAAGGATTTCAGTATTCAGCTAATTCTTTCATTGCTCTGAAAAGATCGGCTGATTGCGGCAGAATCGCATCTTCCAAGATGGGCTGGTATGCGATCCACGTATCTTTCGCTGCCACCCGTCGCACTGGCGCATCCAAGTGCTCGAATAGCCGATCGGCGATCCTTGCGGCAATTTCAGATCCGTATCCCCAGCTCAGGGTGTCTTCATGTGCCACAATTACCCGGTTCGTTTTTTTCACCGAAGCAGAAATCGTCTCCCAGTCGAACGGATTCAACGTTCGCAGATCGATCAACTCTACTTTGACCCCGTCTTCGCGCTCCAGTTTCTGCGCGGCTTGTAATGCGCGAGGAACCACAGCCCCATAGGTGATCACAGTGAGATCCGTTCCCGGCATCACAACTTTTGCTTTACCGAATGGAATCATGTAATCCGGCCCCGGATCCGCCGCTCTGCCATAAGTCTCGCGATACAGCCGTTTGTGCTCAAGAAACAGAACTGGATCATCACAACGAATCGCAGTTCGCAGCAAGCCCGCTGCATCAAGCGCATTCGACGGAAAAACCACCCGTAATCCCGGAATATGCGTAAACGTGCTCTCGCCGCATTGCGAATGATAAATCGCACCGCCCGTAAGATATCCGCCAATTGCCACGCGAATCACACACGGAGCAGAGAATGCGTTATTGGACCGCCATCGAATTGTAGGCAGTTCGTCCCTTAACTGCATCATCGCCGGCCAGATGTAATCGAAGAACTGAATCTCCACAACCGGCTTTAATCCGCGTACTGCTATTCCCGTGGCACGTCCGATAATACTTGCTTCCGCCAGCGGAGAATTAAACACCCGGTCCGATCCAAACTCGCATTGCAGGCCAGAAGTCAGCTTGAAGACGCCGCCTTTTCCCTTCACCATCTTCTGCGCCAGATATTGTTCGCGGCTGCAATCCGCCACATCTTCTCCGAACATGACAATGCGTTCGTCACGCTTCATCTCATCTCTTAATGTTGAGTTGATCAAATCTGCCATTGTCTTAGGCGCATTCTTTTTCCCATCGCCTGCCGAAGCTTCTTGTTTGGCAACCGCAACTTGAGTATCGAAAGCTGAAGAGGTTGGATCGAGATCTGGAGAATACAAAAATTGTTCAACTGTATCCGGAGTCGGAAAAGCCGCTTGCAAAGCACGGTCTACTGCAATTTGCAGATCGTCATCAACTTGCTTTTCAAGGCTGGTAATTCCCTTTTCGTCGAGAATGCCTTCACGAATCAGGAACATTTGCATCCGTGAAATCGGATCGCGCGCTGCATCCCGCTGCCGTTCCGCGTCCGGACGATACAAACGTTCATCGTCGGAAAGCGAATGCGAATAAGGGCGTATTACATGCGCATGAATAAAGCCCGGACCATTCCCTGATCGGCAATGCGCAGCCGCCCGCACAAACGCCGCATAGCTAGCTACCGGGTCGGTTCCATCAATTTCTTCGAAATGGAAATTGGGAAATCCGGCAACCAGCCGTGAAATATTGCCGCCCGCGGTCTGAACCTCGACCGGGACCGAAATCGCGTATCCGTTGTCCTCGACCAGGAATATTATTGGCAGACGATTGTTCGATGAACTATTCAGTGCTTCCCAGAATTCGCCTTCGCTGGTAGTTCCGTCACCAAGGGATGCATAGGTAACCTCGTCTCCATGGAACTGCACATCTTTAAATTGCCGGTAATCTCCTTCAACTTTATTGGCTGCGTTGGGATGAGCTGCCAAATAGCGCCCTACCTCGGCGCACCCAACAGCATGAAGAATTTGCGTCCCGGTAGGAGATGATCCGGTAACGACGTTTAAATTCTTATACCCCCAATGCGAAGGCATCTGACGCCCGCCAGAGCTGGGATCTTCGGCCGCGCCGACAGCTTGCAGCAACATCTCATACGGAGTAGCGCCTAACCCGAGACACAACGCCCGGTCGCGATAATACGGAAAAAACCAATCGTACCCGGACTTCAAAGCCAGAGCCGCTGCTACTCCCACCGCTTCATGCCCTGCACCCGAAATTTGAAAAAAGATTTTCTGCTGCCGCTTGAGCAGGATCTCGCGATCATCAACCCGGCGCGACATATACATGATCCGGTAAGCTTCAATAAGCTGTTGCCGGGTCAAACCTTCATACGTCTTGTTAGACTTTTGCGCACGCTCTGCAACAGCGGCAGGTCGAGGGTTCGCTTTAGTCGTCGCCATTAATAGAATCCAATCCTAATGCATTGTAAATCCTGTCGCGACTTCCGAATATACTGGATTCGGGGTAGCCTCACCACCCAAAACTAAGAACTAAAACGCCACGAAAAAAATCGACAATTAGTGACTCAAATCTAAACCATGCCGGCTCCATACTCCCTTAAATTTCCTTCTCAAACTTTGGCGTCATCGTCCTTATTATGATTAGATTCAACCGGCAATTCTCCACGCATCAGCTGCGTCTTTTAATCTTCGACCTGGATGGAACCCTGATCGACTCGCGCCTGGACCTGATCCATTCCATAAATGCCATGTTGAAGCATCTGCAAAGGCCAGAACTCCCGGGCGAAGCCATCGCCTCATATGTAGGCGATGGTGCCCCCATGCTAGTGCGCCGTGCTCTTGGAGATCCGTCTGACGAAAAATTCTTCAATCAGGCTCTACAATATTTTCTCGACTATTACCGAGCCCATAAACTCGATTACACCCATGTCTATACCGGAATCAAAGAGTCGCTGGCGGCAATTCGCGCAGCTAATAAGAACCTACAAATGGCTGTGCTGTCCAATAAACCAGTAAACCCTTCGCGAGCTATCGTCGATGCGCTCGGGCTGGGAGAGTTTTTCGTGAACGTCTATGGTGGAAATAGTTTCGAGACCAAAAAACCTGATCCATTCGGAGCCGTCCAATTGCTAAGGGAAACGAATGTTCTTCCCCAAGAAACAATGATGATCGGCGATTCTTCTATAGACATGTTGACGGGAAGAAACGCAGGCCTATGGACTTGTGGTGTGACCTATGGATTCGCTCCTCATACTCTGGTCGAGGTGACGCCCGATGTAACCATAGATAATCCGACAGAGCTCGCCGAATTGTTCGTTTAAGGAAACTGCAATCATAAATTAGTAAGGAGAGTATGAAGATTCTGGTCACAGGTAGCAGTGGACATTTAGGCGAAGCCCTGGTCCGTACGTTGAGAAGAGGGAATCATGAAGTCATCGGTATTGATATTGTTCAATCAGAATTCACGAACGAAGTTGGATCAATCGTTGACCGGAATTTTGTTAAGCGTTGCATGAATGATGTGGACACTGTGATTCATACAGCGACTCTACACAAACCTCATGTCATTACGCATAGCCGGCAAAACTTTGTTGATACCAACATTACGGGCACGTTAAATCTTCTCGAAGAGGCGGCGATTGCCAGAGTACGCTCATTTATCTTTACGAGTACGACAAGTGCCTTTGGCAGTGCGCTCACACCACCACTTGGAAGCCCCGCGGCTTGGATCACAGAGGATGTTAAACCCGTTCCTCGAAATATATACGGAGTAACGAAGGTTGCCGCCGAAGACCTTTGCGAACTGTTTCATCGAAAGCTTGGATTGGCGTGCATCATTCTGAGGACATCGCGCTTTTTCCCCGAAGAGGACGACCATAAAAATACCCGTCAAGCATATGACGATGGCAATATCAAAGTGAATGAGTTTCTCTATCGGCGCGTAGACATCGAGGATGTGGTAAGCGCCCATCTTCTCGCCAGGGAGAAAGCTCCATTAATCGGTTTCGGACGTTACATTATTAGCGCGACCACGCCGTTCACACCTGAAGATCTCTCCGAGTTGCGCATTAACGCTCCCGCAGTGCTGACGAAAAAGTTCCCGGAATATAAAGCCGAGTACGAACGTCGCGGCTGGAAGATGTTTCCCAGCATCGACAGAGTATATGTGAACGAACGAGCCAGAAATGACCTCGGTTGGCAGCCCCGATACGACTTCAGATATGTTCTCGACAATCTAAAAGCTGGCTGTGATACGCGCAGTCCACTCGCTCGCGCAGTGGGATCAAAGGGTTACCACGCCGAAGAATTTGCTGAAGGACCATACCCTACGGGATAATATCGTCAATGAACTTACACCGACTCTCCGTGATTAACGTTCTCCTACTCGCCTTCCAGTAAACTTTTAGCAGGAATGATCCAGTCCAAAACCTCCAACTCAGGGAACGGCTTCACTCCCATCGAATTACGTAAACTCCGCAGCCTCAAAACTCCGCATGAAATCCAGCGGCTACTCGACGACATGCCCTATCACTTGGCGGATACCGCATGGTCACCTCGTCGCGTATTGCATGAGAACACCTCGCATTGTTTCGAAGGAGCGCTTTTTGCCGCAGCCGCCCTGCGCGCTAATGGATTCCCTGCCCTCATCATTGACCTTGAAGCCGAAAAAGATACTGACCATGTAATCGCCGTCTATCGAATTCACAACCACTGGGGAGCGCTCGCAAAATCCAATTACACCGGCTGCCGCTATCGCGAACCCGTCTATCGCACTCTGCGCGAACTGGCTCTCAGTTACTTCGATGTCTATTTCAATCTCCGTCGTGAGCGATCCCTCAGGACCTTTTCACGGCCCGTAAATCTCGCGCGCTTCGACAAGCAAAATTGGATGACCACCGACAAGCCGCTCTGGTTCATTGCACTTTACCTGTTTGAAGTCCGGCACTATCGCCTGCTTACTCCCGCCATGGAAAAAAGCCTGCATCGGCTGGATGACCGTTCCTTTAAAGCTGGCTGTCTGGGTAGAGCAGCAAAATAAGGAAGTTCAAAACTCATCGCGAACTTCTACCTAAAATCTCGAAGAACTCCTTTCAATCGGCCGTGTTCTAATCATCACAACATGCTTCGCAAAGCGATCACTTTCGCTCTTTTTCTGTCGATTTGCGGTCTCGGTCAAAGTTTGCCAGGATCCCGCACGGCTTCTCAAGAGGTGCCTTCATTTTCCCGACAGCATATTCAGGAGCTTATCCGCAAGACCGCCGATAACGATCTTCAGAATGACAAGAAACAACGCGACTACACCTACACTCAGCGTCAAGAAAAGCGCAAGCTCGATGGACATGGAGCAGTGAAATCCATTGAAATAAAAACTTCAGAGATCATGGAGCTTTATGGCGAACCCGTGGAACGTTTGGTCTCGAAAGACGACAAGCCCCTCTCTCCAAAGGACGCCGACAAGGAAGAGAAGAAGATTCAGAAGCTCATAAACGAGCGCAAAAATGAATCGCCCGAAGATCGCAAAAAGCGTGAAAACAAGGAGGAAAAAGAACGGGAACAAGGCCGCTTATTTGTGCGTGAAGTGGCCGATGCCTACAACTTTCATGTAGTAGGGATCGAATCCTTGGATGGTCGCCCTACTTATGTTATCGATGCAGAACCGCGTCCCGGCTACGTGCCCCATCTCAAAGACGCAAAGTTCTTACCCAAATTCCGCTTCCGCGCATGGATCGACAAAGACGAATCTCAGTGGAAGAAGCTCGACGTCCAATGCCTTGATACCGTCTCGTTCGGATGGGTTCTAGCCCGCATCCACAAAGGTTCGCGCATTATTCTCGAACAAACTCGTGTCAATGATGAAGTCTGGCTCCCGCAGCATGTGGCACTAAAGTTGGACGCAAGGGTAGCTTTACTGAAGGAATACAACATCGAATCTGACCTGAGTTACAGCAACTATAAAAAATTTCATACCGACACGAAAATCGTTGTCGGCGAAGAAGCGCCTCAACCGCGATAGACTCATCCGTTCCTCCCACTTCGTACTTCGGCCTCTGTCGCCCTTATCCACGTGAGACAAACTCTGGCCGAAATACGCGAAACTCCCTGCACCAAATCGAACTTTCCCTGCAGGAATTGCAACGCTCACGGAATCGATCTGGATTGAACTCACCCGCGCGCTCATTCTGCGCGTATGAAACACTTCATATTAATTCTGCTCGCATTAACTTTGATTTTGCCTCTGTTGGCCGAATCCAATCCTCGTCCATCGCTAAATCAGGTCTTTGCCCTCGAACAGCAGGGCCGGTTCGCCGATGCCATTGCCATAGGTCAGCCCCTGGTGGATTCTGGAACACTGACCGAAGTTCAGCTCGGAAGAGCTTGCACGTTATTGGGTTTCGCGTATAGAGAAGTGGGGAAATTTACGGAAGCCCAAAGCACCTTTGAACGATCCATCCATATCTTTGAGGGGAAACCGGAGTACGTTAGCGACTATGCTTCAGCCTTGGACTACATTGGAGGGCTGTATAACGATATGGAAGAAGTACGCGCTGCCTCACAGAGCTGGTCGAAGGCACTCCATCTATTCGAACAACAAAATGACCATGCCGGTATTGCTCGCGCATCCAGCAATTTGGCCGGACTGGCGCTTCAACAAAACAAGCTCCATGAAGCGGGCAAATATCTGAAGAGAACAGCCGCCGAAACGAAGTTGACCCAAGAATTGGATAATGACGATACGATAGCTATCTTCCTAAATCAAGCCTGGCTGGCACTCTTGCAGCATGATGTTGTAGCAGCTGCAGCCGGATACCAACATGCATTGGAACTTTGTAAGCAACAGCATGGTGAGGAGCATCCGCTCACCGGCTGGGGATACATGCTCGTTGGCAAGGCATATGCCGAAGCTGGCAAAGTAAACGCAGCGCTTGAAAACATGCGTGCGGGGCTTACTATTCTCGATTACACGCTGGGCCGCCAAAATCTCAAATATCTGGTAGCGGAAGTCGCCTATTCGCGTGCCCTTAATAAAGCAGGTTCACATTTGGAAGCAAAGCAGATAAAAACAGCCGCAGATCAAGCGATAAAGGATTTCTATCGCAGGCAGTGCATTGGTTGTACCATCAGCGTAGCGGCCTTTCGATAGGACATCAATAAGATGAGCAACCCCGAAGCTTGGCTAGCAAGTAATACTTCCATCCCTGCCTCTCAAAGCACCAAGACCAGGTCATTCCAGGCGAGGATGATCGTACTGTCCGTGGCCAGCATTCTGGCCTTAACTACTGCTATCGAGTGTCATTCCGTGGCAGTGAACGCGGAGCCTTGGATCCCATTGCTGTTGTATGGAGCGGTCCTCTGGTTATGGTGGGCGGTTGTGATTGATCTCTTGTGGCGAGCTGGCAAATACTCGCCATTCGTTTTGAGCGTATCTCTCAAGAATGCAGGGATCCAACTATTTATCACGGTTGCAGTCGCGTTGCTTCATCTCAGCGTGCTCCATAACACCGTTCATCTGATTACCCGGCTATGGGTGAACGAGAAGTCGGCATACATAGGGCTGGATTTCTTTAATGTCGGACGCTTTGGCGTGGAATTCCTTCTATACGGGCTCATCTGGTCAGCTTGCACAGCGCTTAATACTCAATTCAAATCGCAGCGCGATGCAATGAAATCTATCGAGCTCGAACGCCAGCTTTCTATCGCGCATTTGCGAGCATTGCAGATGCAGCTTGAACCGCATTTTCTCTTTAATACCCTCAATGCCGTGACCACACTGGTTGAATTGGATCGCACTAAGGAAGCCGTCGAAACTCTAGCTCACCTGAATACCATCCTCAAAACAGGTCTCAAGAGAAATACGCCGAGCAAAATTTCTTTGGCGCAAGAACTCGAAATTGTTGAAAGCTATCTTTCAATTGAGCGGGTGCGCTTCGCGGACCGGCTTCACGTCAATATAAATATCGATCCGCACACCCTGGACGGAATGGTCCCTTGTTTTTTGCTTCAACCTATTATAGAAAATGCAATTCGCCACGGGATCGCGCAATGCGAAGACCAGGGATATATCGAGACCTCAGCCAGGCGTGAAGGAAATCACTTGCGATTAGAGGTGCGCGACAACGGGCCGGGGTTAAAGGCTTCTGCGCTAAATAAGTCCGGGTTGAATGGATCAAAGTCAAATGGGAACGGAACGTCTCATTCTGGCTTCGGAATAGGCCTCACCAATACGAGAGAAAGACTCGCTCATTTTTATCAAGATGACTATGCTTTTGATATCCGCCAGCCTGAGTCAGGCGGCTTTGAAGTTGCGATCACGATACCGTACGAACGCCAAACCTAATGAAGTTAAGAACACTCATCGCAGATGACGAGCCGCTGGCAAGAGAGCGGCTCAAGCTTCTGCTCGCAGCCGATAAGGAAGTGGAAATCATTGGCGAGTGCCGGAACGGAAGAGAAGTTCTGGAAAGTTTGAAATCTGCTCCAATTGACCTTCTATTTCTCGATATTCAAATGCCTGGCACAAATGGCTTCGAGGTGATCGAGGACATGGGCCTGCCAAACATGCCGATGACGGTTTTCGTCACTGCTTACAACGAATACGCTGTGAAGGCATTCGAAGTCCACGCGCTCGATTATCTGACGAAACCCATCGAGCCGAAACGCCTGGAAACTGCACTCTCTAGAATCAAAGAATATTTCGCGCAGAAACAAGCCTTAATGACTAAAGACCAGTTTGCGGCTATCCTGTCGAGCTTCCAAAAAGCGCAGAATAGCGATCTACATCGGAAACGAATTTTAGTGCGCAATGGAACAAAGGAATCGTTTATCGACGTCAATGACATTGAATGGATCGAAGCCGCGGACTACTACTGCTGCCTTCACGTTGGAAATAAAACTCACATGATCCGCGAAAGCATCAAACAGCTCGAGCAGAAACTGGATACCGCGAAGTTTGTGCGCGTCCACAGATCGGCAATCGTAAATATCGATCAAATACGTGAAATTCACCGCGAGGGCCGCACCGAAGGTTGGGTGATCCTCAAGAGCGACCTGCGGCTGAAAATGAGCAAAGCGGGATGGCAGAAACTAGTTGCTGTTAATCAAGCATAATTACCAAAAAATTTGCTGGAGACAATCTTTAATTGTCCCCAGCCTGCGAAAGCATTGGCATATCTGTAAATACACAATTTGCGAGGCGACTACACAGCCACTTGGTTAGGCACCATTTGAGTATGTGCCGGGAGTTGCTGCTCTAAAACGGCTGCCGTACGTGCAGACTGCTGGGCAGCGCGGCACATTAATTCAAGCATGTCTCGAACCGAGCAGATCTCAAATGCAGATCTCAAATTGGTGAGTTCAAGCAGCTTCTCCACTTCCGGCACCAAATTCATTAATTTGAGTTTCGTATGAGTGGCTTTTGCCCACATTCTAATGGATAGAAGCATCCCTAAACCAGCGGCATCCAGCGCACTAACCTCTTTTAAATCAAGTACAGTCATTTGAACAAGGGGGCGAATGATTGCAGCATCTAGCAACGTATCGACAGCTTCGATTGTGATTCGGCCCGCACATCGCAAAACTCTCATATCGCCAAAGTTATCGATTGCGAAATTCAGCATTACTCCTCCTTAACCATTCTTTGTCTGTATGGACCACTTTTGCATTCTTCAAATCAGGCCTTGGGCTCGGCAACCGCACGCGGAAAGTGACCGCAGCGGCTTCGCATGCCTTCACGAAACTTATCGCGCTCTTCTGGCGTCATCTGTTCCCAGCGCTCCATCATGCGCCACTTCCAATGTCTGCGATAGCCTTGCCCAGGACCGCGAAATCCTCGCCATCCGCCAAACAGAATCCAACTTAGTGCCATTAGACCAACGGCTTGCCAAAAAGTTATCGCGGGCAGCCGGAAAAGATTTGGCATGAGCCAGTTCCACAGATGCAAAATAGCCTGGCCAAATCCGGCGATTGCAACGGTCACAAACAACGCAATCTTAAGCATAATCAGGGGCCAGTGTCGCTTCATATCTCTTCTCCTCATCATCTTTACAATCTTTATCCTTCCAGAAATTCGTCATAAATTGCCTGCAACCTCTCGCGGAGATGCATCACTGCATAACGCTTACGTGAAAGTAAAGTGTTCACATTCAGATTCTTCTCGTCAGCTAGTTCTTTGAAGCTGCGTCCTTCAATTTCATGGGCGATGAATACTTCACGCTGGTCTGCCGGAAGCTCGTCCAAAGCATCCTCCAGTTCTTCCAACAAGACAGTCCGAGCGTAGGCTTCTTCCGGGCCAACCTCCAATGAGGGAAGCAGTTCGTCCAGCATTTGCAATTCCCCATCTTCCGAAGCTATATATCCCGCTTGTAGCGCTTCCGGCTTTCTCTTGCGGAATAGATCAATAATCCGGTTTCGCGCTACCCGGAACATCCACGCGCCCGCCTGCTCTATCGGCTTCATCAAGCGATATGCTTCTACTAGTTCATAGAAAACATCTTGCAGGATGTCGTCCGCGTCCCCTGGGTCGGACACTCGTCGCCGGATGAAGTTACGCAGCCGCACCCGCTCGCGTTCTACCGTATCGGCAATGCGCTTGTCCTGTTCGACCGTCATCCAGTCAATGGCTGCAACCTGCTTCATCTGCTTAGTAAGACGAATGAGAAGTCCGAATATTTTAGAGAATCGCAAAAATACTTAGAAAAGCAGGAAGCATTAGTAAAGACAATATTGAAGACCACAATCAACAGATAATAAAGACCCTAGGGACACTCAACCGCGAATGCCCAGGCGAGATTGCAATTGTTTACGGTAGCCCCGACTCAATCGCAATCTAGTACCATCGTCGAGCAGTACTTCGTATTCCCCACTCTCGTTCAGCTTCAGGCCTCGGACGCGATCAAGCTTGACAATCGTCGAACGGTGAATACGGCAAAAGATATCTTGATCCAACTCTTGCTCCAGCTCCGACATACTGCGCCGCAGTAGGTGCGTTTTCGTTCCGACATGCAGGCACGAGTAGTAGTCCGCAGCTTCGATCCAATCAATCTCCGAGATTTTTAAAAACGAGATTTGCCCCGCGTTCTTGACAACTAAATGCTCCACATTTCGCGGCACATTGCCGCTTTGCGAGATTCTCTCCTTGGCCCGCGCCAGCGCTCGATCAAAGCGAGCATTGTCGAACGGCTTCAAAATATAATCGAGCGCTCCCGCCTCGAAAGCACGTAGGGCATATTGATCGTATGCTGTCACAAAGACGACTACGGGAGGCACATCTCCCCCCAGCAGTTCGAGAACATCAAATCCGTCGCATTCCGGCATCTGAACGTCGAGGAAAACCAGGTCGGGTTTGGTGTTGCGGATCTCCGCCAATGCCTGCATGCCCGATCCGCATTCACAGATAATTTCAACATCCGGATCTAGCCGTAAAAGAACTGCAAGATTGCTGCGAGCGAGGGGTTCGTCATCTACAAGCAGAGCACGGATCTTTGCAGTGTGTTTTTCGGGGCACACAGATTATCCCTCTCTGAAAGGCACTGAGACTGACATCTCTACACCGCCAGGATCTTGATTTCGCATACTTAATTCAAACACATTGCCATAAAGTCCTTGAAGGCGGGTTCGGATATTCGAGATACCTATCCCAGTGTTGATCTCCTCCAAATTGGCAGGCAGAGCAGGGCCACCGTTATAGACTTTGAGCTTGAGCATGCCGTTCGAGCGCAGTACAGAAATTCTGATTACGCCTCCTTGCGCACGTTTAGCAATGCCATGTTTTACCGCATTTTCGACGATGGGCTGCATAATCAGGCTGGGAACCTGCGCGAGCAAAAGTTCCGGCGGAACATCCACCGTTACCTGAAGGCGCTCGGCAAATCGCACTTTCTGGATGTCCAGGTATTTTTGAAGAAACTCCATTTCCTCTCCAAGCGGTACCTGTTGCGCATCGGAGCCTTCCAGAGTCCTGCGGAAAAAATCGCTCAGACCGGCAATCATGGTCACCGCAGCGTCATTTCGCTGCTCGCGTATTAGTGCCGCAACAGCGTTCAATGTATTGAATAGAAAGTGCGGTTCAATTTGACGGCGTAAGGCATTGAGTTGTGCCTTGGAGAGTTGTTCGTTCAGGCGCGCGGTCTCAGTTCGTTGAAAAGCCAATCGCGCTCTGGAATCGAGCACATAGCCGATTGCAAGAATTGAGATGTACAGGATTAGCGATGCTAGCAATCCGTTATAAATTTTGCCGAACCAAAGAGGCATGAACGGGCCTGGAGCCGGGGACTTTGCCCACGGATTTAGGAGCTTTTCCAGCCACGCCGTCCAGGCAGCAGTGACTACAGCAACTATGATCAAGGCAGCGGCGTGGGTAAGCCAATTAGAGACAGGCTTCAGTTGGCCCAGAGAACTTCGGCGGCCAAGGCGCAACACAAGTGGCGTCGCCAATGCCCACGGCAACCAGGAAAGCAGCAGTGTTATAAACAGTCGAACCCAGGCGTGGTGCATGCCTTCAGCACGCATCCCGAAAACGGTTTGAGTCGCATCGAACAGCCCAATAGTGGACCAGATCAACGCCACCCAAAACCATTGTTGCGGCTCGAAGCGTATGCGGCTTACGTTCATATTGAGAATCGTATTCTACGACTCTCCCATGGGAGCGGAAAATGCAGCGAAACACCCGAGTTATGCAGTAGGCGGTCTGGTTATCAGAAGATCTCGGAGTCATACTCCAACGTATGCACATCAAGATGAGTACCGTTCTGCTCAGCGTAATGGTTGTATTTTCTTTATTCGCCTTTTGCCAAAACGCAACCCCGCCGAGTCTGGGCCCGCAATATACCAGTGACGATCAGCTTAAATTCCCCGAGCCCTATCGCGAGTGGGTGTACCTAACCTCCGGGTTTGATATGAGTTATAACCCTGCAATGCAAATGGGCCACCACATGTTCGACAATGTGTTTGTTAATCCGGAGGCTTACAAAGTATTCGTGGAGACGGGCACCTGGCCTGATAAAACAACCCTCGTGCTCGAAACTCGGAGTGCCGAAGGCAAGGGATCGATTAATCAGAAAGGCAATTATCAGAGCACCGAGACAATGGGGATAGAGGTTCACGTGAAGGACGAAGCGCGTTTCCCCGGGAAATGGGCTTTCTTCGGTTTTGATGGAAACAAGACCGCCAAGATGGTTCCGGTATCTGCGGCCTGCTATTCATGCCATGCCGCCCATGCTGCTGTAGACACCACATTTGTTCAGTTCTATCCAACCCTGTTACCTATCGCAAAGAGCAAGGGCACGCTCAGCGCTTCATACCAAAAGGAAGCAGGAACACCAGCACAGAAGTAGGTCACTGGTGGCTTCTAAAGAGACAACCGATGCATTGGAAAAGTTTTCGTGACTCCAGCTCACCGAAAGTCGTTCGCTACTAATGTTGCGTCATCGACCAACGAGGACGCATGCTGTCGCGGGTTGAGCGAGCGTGTCGCTGGATTGACCGAATCTCAAGAACACATTGCTCCAGAGTGGAAGCCATTTTTGATGCATCGTAAACGGATCATTGCCTTCCACAAAAATAAGGTTCGTAGCCATAGCCGGTCAGCAGAGCCTCTAATTCTTCATGAGGGATGCGTGCGAGAACAGTCGGATTTGCAATCTTGTATGCATTAAATGGAGGATTGGATAGCTATTGTGTTACGTGCGGGTTTTGAAACACTCAAATTTGCAGTTGCCTAATCTACTCGCCCACGGAGCACCGTCATAGACGCTGCCGGGAGCGTGAAGTGATCTGTACCCGCAGGAAGAGTCGATCGTGCTGCTGGGCCGTCCGGATCGGCATAACCATCTCGAAGAGCCGGATGCCATGTGTACTGCTCTTTTCCAAATGTAATCCGTGCAACCGGACCGACAAAGGAACGGTCTTTTTTGGCATCATCATCGTGGAACTGAATGCTTACCGTGTGGGGGTTGTCATAATCCTTATTGATCAACATCAGCGACCACTGCCCATCGGGCCGCAGCACGGCGTAGGCAGTTACAAGAACGTGGCCGTCGTTGTCTTTAATATCGCTGGCCGCGTGAAAGAGACGATGTTCCGCATCCTTTGGTTCTGCCCATTCCTGCGTCAGCATCTGCGCAGCAAAAAACTGCGAAGTGCGCTGTTTGATGAGCCAGTTATGGTCAGTCGTGAACATGTGATAAGTTCCCCAGCTATTCGAACAAGCGGGATGCGGCGTAGAGTACGGCACGGAGTGATGATAATAGGCTGCCTTGCCTCCAGCCGTCAGGAATGCGGGGAAAGTTTCTCCCAGCCACAATGCCCCGAACACATCGACGGCGGCATCTCCACCAGGGGCGTTTGTTTCAGTGTTGAACATCGGAACGCCATCCGGTAATCCGTCATCGCGCCAGACCTGCACGATGTGCGTGAGGATTTCGGGTTCCTTGAAGAGATTGCTCCATGGGCCCTGACAGGTGCCATCGTAATAAGGATAGTGCTCGTAAGACATGAATGACAGATCCGAAAGTCGATCACGTGATTTGAGATAAGCGAGAAAGCGTTTGAACCACGAAGTCTGACCTTCTGCATCCGGCCAGAATTTAATATCTTCACTCACGCCTTCGAATACGGGTCCACCCAGTTTGAGATTCGGGTCGACTTTGTGCAATGCCGTCGCCCATTGCAGATACAAGGTGGCATAGTCTTCCGGCGCGAAGTATTGGCCATCCGGTTCCTCTCCCATTTCGACATATGAGATCGGATACCCTCGCTTCTCCAGATATGCGATCTGCGCGGCTGCATCCTCTGGCGTTCCATAGAGCAGTGAAACCGGAATCATAGCGGGCAGTCCGCGCGTGAGTCCGCTAGTATAGAAGAGATCGAAACCGACCTGATCTCCGGACTCCATGCGATCAGGGATCACGTAAAGATCAGATGGTTGATGCCACGGGTCAATAGATGAGCTGTAAGTGAAGGTCTGTTCCTGACCCGGCGCGTGATAGAGCATGTCATGGAATGATCCGTTCTGCATTGTTCCCAAATAAACTTCTTTGATTGCGTATCCGACGCAATTCCGGCGGTCGCTTTTGCCATGAGTGTCACAGGTATTGGAAGATTCGGTCATCAGCACGCGCACGAATTTTGCAGCGACGGGCGCGGAAGAAAGTTGGAGTGTTACTGTTCCACCCTTTCCGTCCGAAATGCTTCCTGCGGGAAAATCCTTCCACTCGCCATTCTCTGGATCATCAATAGCATCACCACTACCTAACCAGTACTGCACTTTGTAGTTTCGTGCATATGGGTCCGCCCAGGCGATGCGAATGGCAGTGACGATCTGCCTTTCTGGCAACTTGATTGCGATCCACTGTGGGTGAGCGCTATCTTCCTCGCCAGTAAACGATTTGGTGAGATAAGGATTGCTTTTCCAATAGGTGTTGAGGTCTCCATCATCGAGTCGCGAGTACCCATCAAACTCCGCTCCGCTGTTGCGCGTAACACCGCGATGCGGCAAGGAGTAGCCGTAGGAGTGGCGAATCATTTCTTTGGTTGGTGTCGCATTACCGACGAAATAACCCTTGTCGGACGGATCGCTCCATTTCCCTTTAGGGTTCCAATGCCAGGCCTGAACAAATAGTTCGGTATTCTGGCGATAAGTAACCGGCCCCCAGCCGGCTTCGAGAATCTGTTTTATTTGGTCAGGCCGAAAAAAGATGTCAGTCGTATTGCTGGGGATGCGATCGAGTGTTGTGCCCAGCGCTTTAAGCGGGCTGAATGTGTTGGCCACATGGCTGGGAGTTGCATCGACCTTTACTGTTTGCGCATGCGCGCAGATTGCCAGCATCACGATCACGACTGCCGACCGCGTCCGATGAATTCCCTTGTAGTGAGAAAGGCACAACTGCATTAGTATCCCCTGAGAGCAAAAATATTTTGTAGAGCTGCGGCCACGGGTTACCCATTGGCCGCTCTCCATATTAAATGTTAGAAAGTAAATTTCAGAGTTAATTGGCCAATTCGCGGATCAGTTGCGGAACTGATTACGCCGAATGAACCTCCCCTGTGCCGGATCCCTTTCACTAGCTCGTGCTCGTCCGCGGGAGCCTCTCCATTTAAATTTGCGAGGGCTGTAGTACAAAGCCGATTTTTATACGAGCGATTTTGCGGCGATTCCTACCTGTCGCGCCAAACGGTGGCTTTTCCATTCCCATGAGCAATCGGGATTCGCCGAACAAGCCGTGATCCCTACCGAACTGATTCGGAGAGATTCTCCGCGCTCGATGGCTGCTCGATAGGATATGTAAGCCGAATCTGCAAATCAGTTTTCACGAAAATTACTCTGTGGCATGAGCGAAATTACTTTCTTTCGGCAAGGGCCGCGAAACTTTCATCTAATATTCTGATCGCCTCGTCTACATCGGTTTCGGAAATATTCAATGGCGGAGACATCCGGATCACGTTTCCATAAAATCCGCCTTTGCCGATTAACAATCCGCGTTTTCTTGTTTCTTCCATCATCGCATTCATGACTGCGGCGGCTGGCTCCTTGGATGTACGATCTTCTACTAATTCCAGCGCTTGCATCAGACCCATGCCTCGCACGTCGCCAATCAAAGGATATTTCTCTTGTAACTCCTCTAGCTTGTGCCTGAAATACTCTCCGACCACAGCCGCATTTGTTCGTAAGTCATCTTCTTCAATTACATCGATGACAGCTTTTGCCGTGACACTGGTGACTGGATTCCCTCCAAATGTCGAGATCGTCAATCCTTGGAACGAATCCGCAATTTCAGGTTTGGCAATTGTGAGCCCGATGGGAACGCCGTTTCCCAAGCCCTTTGCCGCCGTGATCATGTCGGGTTCAACTTCCCAATGCTCGATGCCAAACCACTTGCGGCCAGTACGTCCCCAGGCCGTCTGAACTTCGTCGGAAATAAAATCGCCGCCATATTGCTTCACGATGTTGAAGGCGATCTTGAAATATTCTTTCGGAGGAGTAATAAAACCCCCAACTCCTTGTATGGGTTCCGCCAGGAACGCGGCGATGCGTCCTGAGGTTGAGAACTGAATCACGTTCTCGATGTCCTTGGCGCAAGCGACTCCACAATCGGGATATTTCAACCCGAACGGACATCGATAGCAATAAGGATTCATCGCGTGAACAATGCCGACTTCTATAGTCGCCTTCCGCCACGCGTTCATACCCGTCAGTCCACGCGTGAGTGATGAACGCCCATGGTATCCGTGGCGTAGGGCAACTACCTCGAAATTTCCCGTGTGCATCCTAGCCGTCTGAATCGCCGTCTCATTCGCTTCCGTGCCGCTGTTTGTGAAAAAAGATTTTTTTAGCGTGCCAGGGGTGATCTGCGCCAGTTTTTCGGCGAGGCTAACCATCGGCTCAGTAGGGAAGCAAGTCGAGACATGCTGTAAGCGGTCGATCTGCGCCTTGGTGCGCGAAGTCACGCGCGGGTTGCAGTGCCCTACGCTGACGGTAACTATGCCACCAAAGAAATCCAGATACTTATTACCGTCCACATCCCAGACGTGCTGCATCAAGCCGTAATCCATCGGGACCGGATCGGCAAAGTAGTTCGTAACGGATGGGAAGATGTATTCCTTCTGCTTGCGGTTGATTTCTTCGCGAGTAAGGCGCGTCTTCTCAGCAGGAGCAGTCGGAGTAGTGGTCATGCGAGCCTCGTTTAAAAGATCTTGATTAGCCTAAGAGCATGATAAATGATTCGGTCTTTCCCTCCGCTAAATGTAAAACCTTTCTGCTATAGTTGCCTTCCTTGGAGAAGATATGGCCCGGATTGTGCGTTCCGCCCTGATTCAAACCAGCAATGCGCTTAGCCCAGACCGCCCGCTTGAGCAGATCAAGAAGGCGATGATCGACAAGCATTTGAAATTTATTGAGCAAGCCGCCAAGAAAAAAACTCAGATCCTCTGCTTGCAGGAACTTTTTTACGGTCCATATTTCTGTGCCGAACAAAACGCCCGCTGGTATGAACTAACAGAGCGCGTTCCCGATGGCCCGACTACGCGGCTGATGCAGAAGATTGCCGCCAAACATCGCATGGTCATCGTGGTTCCGGTTTACGAAGAGCAGATGCCCGGAGTTTATTTCAACACCGCAGCGGTGATCGACGCCGATGGCCGGTATCTGGGCAAGTATCGCAAGCATCACATCCCGCACTGCCATCCCGGATTCTGGGAAAAGTTTTATTTCACTCCAGGCGATCTTGGCTATCCAGTTTTCGAGACCAAATACGCTCGCGTGGGTGTTTACATCTGTTACGATCGCCACTTTCCCGAGGGCGCGCGGATACTGGGTTTGAATGGAGCAGAGATCGTTTTCAATCCGTCTGCGACTGTGGCCGGATTGTCCGAATATCTCTGGGAACTGGAACAACCTGCGCACGCCGTGGCTAACGGTTACTTCGTGGGCGCGATCAACCGCGTGGGCACCGAAAAACCGTGGAGCATCGGCGAGTTTTACGGCAAGAGCTACTTCTGCAATCCACGTGGCAAAATTGTGGCTCAGGCGAGCCGCGACAAAGACGAATTGTTGGTAGCGGATCTTGATCTTGAGATGATCACGGAGGTCCGCAGAATATGGCAGTTCTTTCGTGACCGGCGTCCAGAGAGTTACGGACCGCTCACCGCGCACACAGGTATGGCCAAAGCCGCCGATTGAATGCTGCGCAGACCAACAATCAATTTCTTCAAGCTGTATGGTGACCCCAAAGACAAACTCGGAATAGATGATGCAAAGCATCGAGCAAGTAACATCCCGAATCGAATCCAGTCCTCTATATAACGCTGACCTCGCGCCTGCTTCAGCCGAACGGCGCCATTGGGGAACCTACAACTTCGCAGCGTTGTGGATTTCCATGTCCGTCAACATTCTCACTTATATGCTTGCTGCCAGCCTCATTCAGGGCGGAATGAATTGGAAACAGGCAGTGCTGACTATCTTCGTTGGCAATTTGATTGTCCTCGGCCCGATGCTGCTGAATTCGCATCCCGGCGCGAAGTATGGTATTCCGTTTCCAGTTTTGGCTCGTGCATCATTCGGAGTTTTGGGAGCCAATGTCGCAGCCGTGTTACGCGCATTGGTGGCATGCGGATGGTTCGGTATTCAGACATGGATCGGCGGCGAAGCAGTTAGCACCTTACTCGCTACGCTTGCGCCCGGCTGGAAAAATGTTCCTCATGGCACGGCGATTTGCTTTCTATTGTTCTGGCTCATCAACCTCGCGGTCATTCTCAAGGGAATTGAATACATTCGCGTTCTGCAAGGGATCAGCGCCCCGGTTCTGCTCGCGGTCGGTCTACTGCTTTTGGGATGGGCTTATCGTACTGCCGGTGGCTTCGGTCCCATGCTTTCGGTGCCATCGCGATTCACCAGCTTCCCTGATTTCTTAAAGTTCCTGATTCCCGCTCTGAATGGCACGGTCGGATTTTGGGCGACTGTTTCGTTGAACATTCCTGACTTCTCGCGATTCGCGCGCAATCAGCGCGAACAGGCCATTGGACAAGCATTGGCCTTGCCGACCACAATGACGCTCTACGCTTTTATCGGAATCGCAGTTACTTCGGCAACGGTGGTGATCTACGGAACTGCGATTTGGGATCCGGTGCAGTTGCTCAGCCGATTTCATTCTCCCGTAGCTGTGGTCATTTCATTGGTCGCAATTCTGTTGGCTACTTTGAACGTCAACATTGGCGCAAATGTTGTTTCCCCGGCTAATGACTTTTCCAATCTTTGGCCGCGAAAAATCAGCTTTCGCACTGGAGGCGTCATCACTTGTTTCATGGGCATTGTCTTGATGCCATGGAAACTCCTCGCCGACTACAACACTTTTATTCTGGGATGGCTCGGCGGCTACGCCGCATTTCTCGGTCCCGTTGCCGGGATTATGATTTGCGATTACTTTGTCGTGCGCAAGCGCACATTGCAAGTTGAGGATTTATATCTGCGTGGCGGAATCTACGAGTATTCCAGAGGCTTTAACTGGCGAGCCATTTTTGCGCTTATGTTGGGAGCGGGTACGGCCTTAGTTGGACTAGTAAGTCCGCCATTGCGCGCTCTTTACGATTACTCTTGGTTCGTAGGATTCGTCGTTTCTTTCATCGCTTATTATGTGCTGATGAAGTCGCTGCGTCAGGTTGATCTGCTTCCAGCTGACGCGTCCTAGCTGTTTCAACAGAAAGGAGGGCAGTGTTTTTTGTCATATCTAGATAAGACAGAACGATTCGAGGCTGAACTCAGCCATATGCAGAGCCGATATCTGTAGAGAACCTTCATGAAGGGAGGATTTATTTCTCCGTCCAGTTTGCTGAAAGGGAATTGCATGTCCCGACACTGCGACCATTTATTTTCCTAGGAAAGGATCTTACTGATGGAGACGAAAATCAGTTCTACTTCCAAGACTTCGATTCGTACTCCATGGGCGTTCGTATAAATTCTCGGTCAGACCGAGATGGTGACGCCGAGTTTCAGGTTGGCGGCCCAGAAAACTTTCGGCATATCTTTGAATATGAGCGTGCTCTAGATGTCCTGATGCTATGCGCATTAAGTCGCAGAAAAGCAGAAGCTAAAAAAGAGCGATCATGAGCCTGAAATCTTCATAGTCGATGCCCCGAACTCTGGCAGGACTTCCTTTTCGTAAATTTCCAAAGTCTCCTCTTCATCTCCGCACATCAGGTAGATGTTGAACTGCGTCACTCCGGCTTTCGCCAACGCATTCAGCTTGTCACGATGTGCCTTAATCGACCCGACCAAACAAAAACGATCGATGACTTCATCTGACACGAAGTTCGCATTATCGCTGTCCACTTCGCAGTGGTGCAGGTAATCATAACCACCCCGATCACGGACGAAAGAAGTAAGCGCGGGCGGCAAGTCTTCGGGCTTGTACTGCCGGATGAGATCCATGACGTGATTGGAAACCAAAGCCGGGAACCAGCGCACGCGCTCACGCGCGATGTTTAAATCATCTGAAACCCAGACCGGCGCTGCGGCCATTACCTCGATTGTGCTTGGGTCTCGACCTGCGGCACGAGCGCCTTCTTTCACAAAGTCCAGGCACCAGGCAATCAGATCCGGATCGGCGAACTGAAGAATAATCCCGTCGGCCACGCGTCCCGCCATGTGCAATACTTTCGGTCCATAACCGGCGATCCATACCGGAGGCGATACTTCCGCCCAAGTGAGGCGCGTCGGCTGCCCATCGTATGGAATCTCGCGGCCATCAGTGAGATCGCGAAAGACTTTTACCGCTTCTTCAAGTTGCGCCCAGCTCACCGGTTTCTTGCCCAGGACACGCCGTGAACTGTCACCGCGGCCGATGCCGAGCTGCATGCGTCCGTTTGAAATTAGATTCAGCGTGGCAAACAGACTTGCGGTGACGGTCAAATCGCGCACAGCAGGATTGGTCACGCATGTCCCGAGCTTCATTTTCTGAGTGTTCGCGGCCATTAAAGTCAGCAGTGGATACGGCTCTTTCCACAAAACGTGGGAATCGAAAAGCCAGCCGTAAGTGAATCCTGCCGCCTCCGCATGTCGCGTTAGGCTGACGGTGCGGTCGATGGAAATGTCCGGTTTGATCGTGAAGCCAAACTGCATAGGTCCCTCATCTTTGTAAGACTACTAAAGTAAGACTATCTAAAATGAAATGGTCAGCGAATTATAGACTTGAGGCGCGGTTGTTAGCATAGAATCCATTTTTCTCCCGAGGAGAAGCGGAGGCATTCGATGGACTTTGACACGATCATCGCAAATGGAAGTGTGGTGACCGCAACCGATACCTACATGGCTGATATCGCGATTGAAGGCGGCAAGATTGTTGCCATTGGCAAAGAGCTTCCGCAGCAAAATGTTGGAAGTGTACTTAATGCTTCCGGCAAAATGGTTTTTCCCGGCGGAATCGATGTCCATACTCATCTCGATATGCCCTTCGGAGGCACGACCAGCGCCGACGACTTTGAAACCGGCACGCGCGCCGCAGCATTCGGCGGCACCACGACACTTATTGATTTTGCCATTCAATATAAAGGCCAGCGCTTGCAACAAGCTTTTGATACCTGGATGGCAAAGGCATCCAGCAAGGCCGTCTGCGATTACGCCTTTCACTGCATCGTGACCGACGTGTCCGACGGACAACTGCACGAAATGAACGCTCTCGTCGGAGAAGGTGTAACCAGTTTCAAGCTCTTCATGGCCTACCCCGGTGTGTTCATGCTCGACGACGCGAGCATCTTTAGAGCACTACAGACAACCGCGAAAAACGGCGCGTTGATCTGTATGCACGCCGAGAATGGAAGCGCCATCGACGTCATTGTGCAACAGGCTTTAGCCGAGGGGAAACGAGCGCCAAAATATCATGCGTTAACTCGCCCTACGACAGCCGAAGCCGAAGCCACGTCGCGTGCGATTGCGCTGGCGGAGATGGCAGGCGCGCCTATCTACATCGTGCACCTGAGCTGCAACGATGCTCTCGAAAAAGTTCGCGAGGCGCGTGACCGAGGACTCCCGGTCTATGCCGAAACCTGTCCACAATATTTGTATCTTTCCATCGAGAACATGGATACTCCCGATTTCGAAGGCGCGAAGTATGTGTTTACCCCGCCTCTGCGCGAGAAATGGCATCAGGAGAAATTGTGGAATGGCCTTCAGCGCGACCATCTTCAGGTTGTCTCTACCGACCATTGTCCATTCTGCTTCAAGGAGCAGAAAGAACTGGGACGAGATGACTTTACGAAAATCCCCAACGGAGGCCCAGGCGTTGAACATCGCATGAGCCTGATTTATTCCGGCGGAGTTGCCGCAGGCCGGTTCAGCGCGAATCGTTTCGTGGAACTGGTTTCTACCACTCCCGCCAAGCTCTTCGGATTGTACCCACGTAAAGGAACGATCGCGGTTGGAAGCGATGCGGACTTGGTGATCTTCAACCCCACGAAAAAACACACAATCAGCGCCAAAACGCACCACATGCGTGTGGACTATTCAATGTTCGAAGGAATCGAAGTCACGGGAATGCCGGAAGTGGTGCTGTCTCGCGGACGAGTAGTTATAGACGGAGACAAGTTCCTGGGACGCGCCGGACAGGGCAGCTTTCTCAAAAGGGCTTTGCACGCTCAAGTTAGTGGCTGATTTGTTTCAAAAAAGCTGTCCCCTACTGTGCAACCTAACTAAGTGGATATTACAATCGCGGCGACCTTCCGCATTTTTTGCGGATGCTGTCTTCCACCCGCCTAGTGTTGAATTGCGGCGCTGCCGCGAAACTGCAATCCTGTTCGCATTTCTCAACGTATGGCCCGATAAGAGCATCACGCTCGTAAAACTACCACTGTTATAGCGCGCAAGATGTGTGGTAGTCGTAGCACCTGCGAGGTACGCATGAAAATCCGCTGGTTAAACGCGGCCTTTTGCATTCTTCCGCCTCTCATGTCCTTCTCTCAAGCGACGCTCCCCGAGAAGACGGCTCCGCGCATTGCTCTCGTACTCGAGGGCGGCGGGGCTCTCGGACTCGCTCACATTGGCGTGATCCGCTGGCTCGAAGAACACCACATTCCAGTTCGCTACGTTGCTGGCACTAGCATGGGAGCCCTCGTAGGGGGACTCTATGCTGCGGGAAACGACCCCGCTGAACTGAATCAGATCGTAAATAATGTCAATTGGCAACAGATCCTCAGTGATCGGCTGCCCTATGAAGATCTCTCCTTCCGCCGCTCTGAGGATGCCTTCCAAATCCCAAACTCACTGACATTGGGCGTTCGCTATGGTCTCAATCTTCCCTCTGGATTCAATTCCGGACACCAGTTAGCGCTCCTGCTGGATCGCAATCTCCTGCCCTACTCCGATATTAAGACTTTCGACCAGTTGCCAATTCCCTTTCGCTGCGTTGCCGTCGATATGGTCTCGCGGGAAAAGCACGTCTTTGACAGCGGATCGCTAGCACAGGCAATGCGGGCTTCCATGTCGATACCCGGATTTTTCACGCCCGTTATTGACGGAAACCACATGTATGTTGATGGCGGCCTGCTCGATAATCTGCCGGTGGACGTAGGTCGTCAGATGGGTGCCGACCTCGTGATTGCTGTCCACCTGCAAAAGAAGGTCGTCTCGCCGAATGACAGCCTTAATTCATTCAGCGTCCTTACGAATGCCATTAGCGTCGTGATTGCCGCTAATGAAATTCAGAGCATGCAGCGGGCGGATCTGCTCATAAGCGTGGATGTCAGCAAATTCAGGTCGACCGACTACACCGAATACGACAAGCTAATCATGAAAGGATACGAAGCCGCTGAGCAGAATGCCAAATTGCTGAGCCCGTTCCGTGTCGATGACGCAACGTGGCAGCGCTATCTCGCGGAGCGCAACTTAAAACATATTCGAAGCGTGCCAACACCGCAATTCATCGAAGTTAAAGGGGTAGACCCAATCTTGGCGCAGCGAGTACAGCAAAATCTTGCCGGAATCTCCGGCAAACCCATAAACAGCAAGAAGCTCGAACAAGATCTTTCTGAGATTGTTGGCACGGGACGTTTTGCCAAGCTCAGTTATGGCCTTGTTAGTCATGACAACCAACCTGGGCTCCTCATCACAGCCACTCAGCACGACTTCGCACGTTTTCTGGTAAATCCCTTTGTATTCATCGACGGATCGGAGTTACAGAACGTGCATTTCGGATTAGGCGCGCGCGTCACCAAGTTTGGGACCGGCGCAAGTAATAGCGAGTGGCGAACCGACGTCATCTTCGGATCGGCGTATGGCGTCTCTACGGAATATTTCCTTCCCTTTCGGGAAACTCATGGGTGGTTCATGGCGCCGAGTGCCATTGCTAACACTTCTCCCTTTGACATCTATTCTTACAACAATCAGATTGCCTCGTATCGTTTGGACCGTGTCTCCAGTGCTTTCGATCTCGGCTATCAATTCAATCGCAACAGCGAGATCCGCTTTGGATATGAAACGGGTTTTCTTCAGCTACGACGCCAGGTTGGAAATCCTGTTTTTTCAAACCCCGGTGATCGTCTTGGCGACACCACTATTTCTTACAAGCTCAACCTGCTCGACGATCCAGTCGTTCCGCGCCATGGCGAGTACCTGGACTGGCACTTCAGTTGGTTTGACTCATACCTCGGTTCCCTGAATGCCTTTCCCTCCACTGAGTTCAATGGAATGATTCATCGTCCCATGAGGGATCGGGGAACGGCATTTCTCCGTGGCTCTGGTGGTACCGATTTCGGTTTTCCACGCGCCGGCCTTCCCTCCTTTACTCTCGGGAGCCCAATGAGGCTTGCGGCTTTTGGCCAGAACGAACTGCTTACCAATCAATATGTTCTCATCCAACCAGGTTACATGTACCAACTGCTGAAGCTCTCTCCATATCTTGGTAAGGGGTTATACGTACTCGGCGAAGGTGAAATCGCTCGCGTATATGGTGTGAACAAAGAATCAGGTGTGCCTGCTGATGCCGTGGTGGGTTTAATCATGGATACCGTATTCGGACCCATTGTCATTGGCGGAAGTTACGGCACGACCGGCCATCACAAAGTCTTCTTCGAAGTAGGGAAAGTATTTTAATGGCCTTGAGAGCCGTCTCCGCTCTCCTCCGAGCAGCTTTTGGCGGGCAGGGGCACGTTCCCTGGACACGTTTATATTAATCACTCAAATCGTAAAATCCCGAAAAACTCCGACTATTCAAAAACAAGAGTGTTCCGCTAGTTTCTTTTAAAGAACGTTGATTTATCTACGTAACCGCAATCCAAAAGGAGAATAGCCATGGCCCTTGACACATACGTTTTACTCGCTAACCAGTACAACACCGAAGCAGATGCCGTTGCGGACTTTGAGGCCGTCCGCAAACTTTATACCGACCTCAATATTGTCGACACTTATGATGCGGCGGTGCTTACCCGCACACCCGATGGCAAGGTCCACATCGTGAAGCGCGTGGAGGAACCGGCCCGTCAAGCTGGCGCAGTGGGATTGATCACGGGGCTGGCGATTGGAGCGGCAGTCGCGCTGTTTCCCGCGGTCGCCTTAGGTATGGGCACCGCGATGCTCGGAGGAGGCGCACTAGGAGCCGGAGTGGGAGCCCTAGCCGGGCATGTGGCCGGCGGTATGAAGCGATCTGATTTAAAGGATTTGGGGGAGCTGCTCGATTACGGTACCAGTGGTCTTCTAGTGGTGGCAGCGGCAGATCTGGAGACGAGGGCAGATGCAGCCATCACACACGCCAAAAAGCGGGCCAAGGCCAGATTGCAAGCTGACACTGACGCACTCAAAAACGAAATTGATCTTGCAGCGTAAACACGAACAAAACGACCTACATATTCTGCGTGACCCGGAAGAAGCACACGTGCGAATTGTTTGCTAACCAGGTGATCTACAAACCTGCGCGCGAATCTTTCTGCTCGAATGAGAGTGCGACATGACTATTTTGACGGACGAACTGCCCGTTGAGCTTCCGACTTCCCGTGAGGGGCCCTGCCTTTCACTGTATCAGCCGACCCATCGACACCATCCTGATAACCAGCAAGACCCCATTCGTTTTCGCAACTTAATTAAAACGCTGGAGCAATCTCTTCAGCAAAAATACCCGACACGAGAGGTCCGGCCCCTTCTAGAACCGTTCAACGATATGGCTCACCAAGATGAATTCTGGAACCATACGCAAGATGGACTCGCTGTGCTGGCTGCTCCTGGGCTGCTTCGGATTTACCGACTGCAAAGACCAGTCGCTGAGCTAGCCATCGTGGCTGATAGTTTTCACACTAAGCCACTGCTGCGCATACTCCAGTCGGCAGACCGCTATCAAGTCCTTGGACTAAGCCGGGGAGCCATCAAACTGTTCGAGGGTAACCGCGACACCCTCGATGAAATTGATCTCGCCCCTGATGTTCCACGCACAATTACTGACGCACTGGGAAAGAAGTTGACCGAACCACATCAGACCGTCGCCTCTTACGGTGGCGTGGGCGGATCAAGCGTGCCAATGCGCCATGGCCATGGCGGAAAAAGCGACGAGATCGCGGTCGATGTTGACCGATTCTTTCGAGCCGTTGACCGTTCTATTCTGGAGCACCACTCGCGTCCCTCCGGCCTGCCGCTCTTGTTGGCGGCGTTGCCCGAACATCATGGTGTATTCCGAAAAATTAGCCATAATCCTTTTCTGCTAGATGATGGCGTGAAGATACATCCCGATGCGGTGTCACTTGAAGAACTCTCGAAACTTGCCTGGAGCATTGTCGAGCCACGTTATCAGGCTCGCCTAACTCAACTGCTCGAAGAATTCGGGCAGGCAAAGCCCCGAGGACTTGTGGCGGAGGATTTGACACAGATCGCCTCTGCCGCTGTTTCTGCCCGGGTCATGACATTGTTGGTTGAAGCCGACCGGGAGATTCCTGGCTCTATCGACTCGTCGACCGGCCATCTTGAGTTCGGGGATATAAGCCATCCCCAAATCGATGACTTGCTTGATGATTTGGCGGAGTTGGTCCTAAATAAGGGTGGCCAAGTCGTAGTGGTGCCAGCAGAGCGGATGCCTTCACGGACCGGAGCAGCTGCGATTTACCGATACTAGTACTGCTGGCGACGCATTGATCTCGCACCTTGAACACAACTCGAACCATGACATTTTTCATCAATAACGAGACGAAAAGCTCATGGAAAGTAAAGCGAAACTCCTCAAAAGCTCATCGAAACTCACCCGGTGGTCCGCATCGTTAGCGCATTAATTCCCATGCTAGCGCCACTGCGAGTAGACGTTAGTATCGCCAGCCGGTGGATGATCTTTGAAGTGACAGCTGAGATCACATGAATCATAGGATCGATGCGCTCCCGTAACCTGCGACAGGCTTTGCTCTAGCTACATTATTCTCGATACCAGCATTATCGTCAGCTTTTGGCCTGAGTCGGTCGCGGGATCTTCGACTTCAGAGCCTTTGTTGTGAATCGGCATCGATTCAACTAATGTGGTAGCAAAGGTAGTCTACCCACAAAAGGCTTCGGAATAATATGCACCGCCGCATACATCTGGCAATCTTATTCTTCATAGCGTTGCTGCTAAGTGCACCTCGTATCTTTCCGCAAACAAAAGCCCCTGTCGAGAATTTGACCTCCGAATCGGAGCTACGTGCTCACATCAATGCAGGCAGCGAAGCGATGCGAACTGGTGACAATGCCAAAGCCGCTGACGCTTTTCGCCAGGCATTGGCCATCGATCCTCATTCTTTAGCAGCCCTGAACAATCTCGGAATTGTGCTTTCCCATATGGGCAAGCCAACTGAGGCAATCCCGCTGTATAAGGATGCGTTAAAAATTCGTCCAAACGAACCCACAACTAAGCGGAATCTGGCAATTGCGTATTTCAAAACTCAGCAGTACACGCCTGCCTGGAGCATTCTTCAGCCAATGGTGCAGAAGTATCCGAAGGATTTTCAAATTCTGGATCTATCCGGGCTCTCTCTGTTTGCGCTGGATCGTTATCCCGAAGCCGCCGGATATTTAGAACGTGCAAGCCAGTTGCAACCATCCGATCTTGAAACTCTGGACATGCTGGGCAAAGCCTACCTGCGGGCAAAGAATTATAAGGCGCTTACAGATGTCTTCGCACGAATCATGCAGGTGAGTCCAGATTCTGCCTCTGCGCATGTGTTGATGGCAACGGCTTACGAACAGAAGGACGAAATTCCTGAAGCGATTCGAGAGTATGAATCGGCGGCAAAATCAGATCCAAATTTCGTGGGCGTGCATTCCGGCCTTGGACTTTTGTATTCGAAGCAGGGACAGACTGACCTTGCGGAAAAAGAGTTTCGCGCGGAACTCTCCCGCTACCCTACTGATCCGATCTCGAATTGCCTTCTCGGGAAAATTCTTTTGAATCGATCCCAAGCTGCGGATGCGAAGCCCTATTTTCAAACAGCGCTCAAGGTCAACCCACGTTATGTTGCAGCACTTCTAGGTTTAGGCAAGTCGGAGCTGGCAACAGACAATCCGAATGCCGCGGTCGATCCTCTTCGCAAGGCAATTCAGCTTGATCCGAATGAGCCTCAGGCGCACTACGTTCTAGGAACTGCTCTGCGAAAATTAGGCCACACAGCGGAAGCTGTCCAGGAACAAAAAATTTCTCTTGATATTCAAGAGAAACACAGAACGGATTACATGGAAAAGCACAAGAACGACTGAAAACCGGCCGCAATGTGATCCTATTCCGATTAGTCTTGTTGGGGTTCGGTAAGTAGCCGAGTTTGATCGACCCTACTCTGAGAGACTTCAACTCAAGTACCTTCTATCAAGATTTCTAATGAGATTGTGTCGTGCAAGAGGAAGAGAACACGGTTTATAAAAATAGGGTGCGCGCCTATTTACGCACACCCTACCCAAGAAGTTAGAAGTTTAGTTTTGCCCCGAGCTGCAGAGTCCGGGGATCGTGCCATCCATTGATCTGGCCGAACGTGCTGCTTGTTATATTTGTGTCGATGCCGTTTGGGCTGCCATGATTAAACGTATTGAAAGTTTCGAGCCGAAGCTGTAAAGCAACGCGCTCCGCAAACCGAATATTTTTTATCGCTGACATATCCCATAGCTGGAACCCTGGGCCTAAAACTGTCCCGGGACGTTCATTACCAAAGTGCCCGACTGCCTGAACGAAGGCTGCGGTATTAAAGAATTCGTTAGCAGTTTTCGGGCCACTAGGATCACCGATTTGGTCAGTACGAAGCTGAGCATTGTTGCCACGGCCTCCGGCTAAGTTCAAGCCGGAATTGTTATTTGCGGCATTAGCAAATGGATCGTTTCCAGTCTGAACAACAGTATTTGACTGGCCGGATTGAAAGTTCGTGATACCGGAGAGCTCCCAACCACCCAGTACATGACCTAAGAAGCCCTTCTGTTCTTTATAGAACGGAAGATCGTAGACATAGCTCACGACCAGGATCTGCGGCGTGTTCAAGGTAGACGGTCCATAATTTGAAGCAAGGTTGTAAGCGTCGTAGGCACCCAAGTCCCGGTCTTGTGGGTTATTTGTCAGCAACTTGGACCAAGTATAAGCCACTCCGAGCGTTAGTCCCTGAGTGAAGCGCCGATTTAGAGACACCTGCAGGGAGTTATAGTTGCTGTCAAAAATGGGGTCCCTAGATTTGATGGTCTGATACCCAAGGTATGGCACAAGTGAGTTCGCATCTGCAGTGGGATTTGCCAAACGTGCAGCCAAGGTAGGTTGATTAATATTTACGTCTCCTAGCAGATGCACGCCTTTGGTGCCCACATAGCCCACTTCAAGCACGGTATTGCGCATGAGCTCATGTTGAATTGAAACGTTGAAGTCCTGATAGCTCGGAACCTTAAATGTTGGACTTCCGGTGATGGTCAGGTTACTCGGGCCTAGCGGAGGGGCTTGCGCTGATCCCGCAAGCGGGTGGTCAAACAAATCCAAGCTTGCGGTTCCGTTATTATTGACTGCCGTCGTTTGAGTCAGCGGCGGATCGTTGAACGCATTCTGCTCCCAGATGCCGTTGAGGGTACGATCATAGAAAAGACCATAACCCGCACGAACAGCCCATTTACCATCTCCTAACGGATCCCACGCTAAACCAAAGCGTGGTCCGAAATTGCTGTTGGAGTTCGGATTGACGCGACTCCCGAAGGGTGAACAGTTCACTAGCGGCCCTATAGCTTTGGCCGCATTGCATGCGGTACCCGCTGGGAAGATCAGGCCATTTGCGTATGTTGCCGCGTTGTTACCAGGCACCATATTGCCGGTGGCAGGATCAATAACAGGAGCGTTCGCTGGATTGAACAACCTTGGATCGAAGTTTACTAACGTATTGTTACTGTCTGAAGGCGACGGGAAGTAGCTGTACCGAACTCCAAGATTCAAAGTTAATCTTGGCGTCAGTTTCCAGTCATCCTGAATGTAGGTTTCAAAGTTCACATAGTGAAGATATGGAGTCGTATCCTTGCTCTGCTGCGTGTAGCTGTCAGCTTGTCCAAGGAGGAAATTCGCGAACTCAGGATTGCCGTTTGTTTGTGAGAAATTGAAGGTTGCTGCACCACCCGAGCCATTCTCGGTCTTAGTCATCCACATCGTTGTGAACCCCATACGAACGGTGTGATTACCATGTTGAATAGAAAGATTGTCGAATATGTTCTTGTCCTTGTTCCGCTCAAAGTAGGGGGCGTTTGTGTTGGTTAGACCAGCCGCGCCCGATCCAAAACTGATATTAGGCGCGCGACCGTAAGGATCTGGATATGCAGTGTTGTTCGTAAGCTGACCAGTAAAGGATGGGGAATTCGCCACTGCACCGGTTAAAGTTGAATTAATAGCACCGTATGAATCAACAAACTCTACTTCATTTACGATCTTTGGCGAGAGTGTGGCAGTCGCGTTCAGGACCAGATTGCGACCAGGGGCATTAAGTGACGTTGTTTCCACACCAGGGTAGTTGGCTGCACCCCAGAGTCCGAAAGGAAAATTTTGCGGTACCGAGTCCTGCATATAACGTGCGAATACGCGGACCTTGTCCCCGATGTTTTGATCCAAGCGGATAAGATCCTGGCGATAGTTATTCAATTGGCTGTAATTTGTAATCAACTGTCCCGAGGAGTTTGCGGGATTGGCGGCCATAAAGGCGCTGAGGTACGCCTTCGCATTCTGACTGTAGCAGGATGGGTTAATTGTTGAGGTTCCACTTGACGTAGTGACGCAGCCCGCGGGAGCAACCAAAACCGGCGAGGAAAATACACCGCCCAGCTCGCTAGCCGTAGGTACGTTGGTAAGGGTGTTTGTACCGGGCGTACTTGCTTTACGCCACTCCTCTGACCAGAAGAAAAATGTCTTGTTCCTCGCTGGATGAAACAGCTTGGGAATAAACAGCGGCCCACCAACGGTAAATCCGTAGTCGTTGTACCGTTCGATTGGCGTCATATTGTCCGACACTGGCGATCCTGCAGCGATCGCAGCTCTGGCGCCGAATGTGTTCGCATTATAGAAATTATTGCGATTGAACTCGTACGCGCTGCCATGAAATTGATTTGTTCCCGACTTGGTCGCAACTAGCACTTGGCCGCCGCCGCTGCGCCCGAATGATGCATCGTAGTTGCTTCGCTCCAGAGTGAACTCCTGGATAGCGTCGATGCCAGGAGTATTTAATAAGGTTCCATTAGAGCCGCTATCGTTAATGTCCGCGCCGTCCACGGTCCAGTTATTCGCACCTGTACGTGCCCCGTTGATTGAAATCGACGTATTATTACTCAGACCAAACCCGACCTTATCTCCCAATTGATTTGAGACACCAGGCTGGAGCAAAACGAGCTGTTCGAAGTTGCGATTATTCAATGCCAACTCTCGGACCTGCTCGCCGGTAACTGTTCCCGATTCTTCAGCTGTTGTGGTCTGGATAGGTGTGTTCTCCGCCGCTACTTCGACAGTTTCGGTTACTTGCCCAGCCTTGAGCTGCACGTCGAGCGTGTGCTTCTCAGCTACGTTAAGGACCACATCTTTCGCGACGTAGGATTGAAAGCCAGTATTTTTGACAGTCACCGTATATCGGCCAGCAGGGATGTTCGTAATATTGAAACTTCCACTGCTGCTAGTGGTCACAGTCCGAACATCAGTATTTGTGTCATTACTGTGAACCGCGATGGTAGCGCCGGCTATAACAGCCCCGCTTGGATCGGACACTGTGCCCGTCAGCGTCGCCGCCAGTTCTTGTGCGAAGCCTGCCAGCGACAAGCTCAAAATTACGAGCGCTAAAAATCCAAAGCTAAAAATTTTCTGAAACATTCCTGCCTCCATGATTGCGGGCACGCGGCCCCAGCTGTCATTGAAATCTTTATTTGAAGCAATACAGCAGGGTAGTGCTTTCGTACTACTTTATTGATAGGTAATGCTATATAGGACATGAATGAACACAGTCAAGCAAAATCGTTAAGAAAATGTTGTTATGTGATTTTAAGAGGGGAAATGAAATGTGTTTCAAAGCGAGGAAACCTCGGAATTAGGCGGCAAAATGGATTTTTTGGGTTTAGAAAAACGTTATGCTACATGCACTATAGCACTTCCGGAAATAGCTCAACAATCTCGGGAATTTCCATCACAAAAAACAACAGGCCAGCTTTTGACCGGCCTGTTGCAAATCTATTTGCAGGACTATTTGATCTATGGAGACTAGTTTCCTAACCCTTTGATCTATGGAGACTAGTTTCCTAACCCTGCCGCCATTGTTTTCACCATCGTTCCGTTCGCGTCATCGTCTTTGAGCGCCCAAACATACGCTCCTCCGAGGCCGCCAGGTACGCGATTGTTGATGTATACCATTTTCAGAAGCGCAGTTAATGGATCATCGTAGGTGTAAAAAGTTTCGGTTGTGGGATTGTAAAGTGAGACTGCGCCTCTTTGAGCATCAAAACTGCGCGAGTATCCATTCCCAGTCAAAGTCGACAGTGTCGCGTAGGTCGCAATTCCCGGAGTTAGCAAGAAATCGCACCCTCCAGTATTTCCACTTAGATCCGGACACAGGCCGGTTCCGTTTGCCAAAAGAACAGGCGAAGGACCCGTAGAGTTTTGATACAAGCCGCCATTCACGTTGGGAACGCCGGTCCAACCTGCCCCGTAAAGGGGAAGCCCCATAGTGTACTTGGAGGGAGGAACGCCTGCTTTCAAGTAAGCCTTAACAGTGGAATCAATATCAAGACCCTGGCCGTAGTTTGGATCCTGGGGATCGTCAAACAATGGTGAAGCGTGATTGGTTTGCGTGTCCCACGATCCAGCATAGTTGTAGCCATCAATAGTGATGAAGTCCACTTGCTTGGCCGCTGCACGGAGTTGAATGTTCGTGTAATTTTGCGCGCCCGCAGGGCCATCGAAACTTAACACGTATTGCTTGCCGGTGGTTTGCGATAGCGCATTTAACTGAAGCCGGAAATCTCTTAGCAGAAGAGTGAAGTTCGTCTTATCGGCTGCGGTTGGAAACTCCCAATCAATATTAAATCCATCGAATAATCCTGGGGCCGAAATACCAGGAGCAATGTTGCCTTTAACGAACATGTCGATACAAGAAGCGGCTAATGCTTTGCGTCCTCTAGGCGTACTCGCTGCGGTCACGAAAGCCGCAGTATTGGCGGCGGATGCGCCACCGATAGACATTAATACTTTTAGATTTGGATGTAGCTGCTTAAGTTGTTGAATAGCGGCAAAGTTCCCGTATAGCGGGCCTGTATAAGGTGCCCCGCTTACGCTGGGAAGATAGGGACTCGCATAATCGGCCCATGAATCTGCGATTGCGCATGCGTCTGAGTTGGGAGCTGTCGCCGATGCTGTCACATTGGCGAATGCGTACATGAGATGCGTTAGCTTGTCAGCAACTCCATTCTGTTGCAAATTCGCTATATTGTATCCCGCATAGTAGATGCTCCACTCTTCGAAATACCCTCCCAGAATTTTCCCTTGATTCTGAGCCTGGACGAGTGATGGAACACCGCATATGACAAGTGCCAAACCGATAACAAACAAAGCTCGAAACTGTTTAATCATAGAAGTCTTGATCACTGATGCCTCCCACGGCTGGAAATACGAACGCGCGGAAGTATAGACCTATATAGCAGATTTAGCAATCTACTAATTTACCGGAAAGACTCCATACACCATGCGCTATAGTCTTTTCAGTGGAGATCCAACGCCCGGTGAGCCATTGCCATTATTACGGAAGTCGGTAGGATTTGGGGAATTCCGGTGAAAATGTTATCGCTGAATGGTGATTCGCGCAGGATTTTTCTCGATTCCTCTAATGGTCATTCCAGCATCTTGAAATTAAATACACGGAATAACCGGGCAATTTCTTCAATCTTACTTCTAATAATTAATCTATAGCATGTTATTGAAAAGGTTTTGAGATTCTATTTCTATTTACAGCTTTGCGGAAGAAGGTTAACGTGTGAGTAGTTATAAGTTCTTATAAGCTCTATAGCTTTCGTCCTGTACGCTGAGGCGGGAAGACTGTTTCGTTCAATATGCGGGATTATTGCTGGCGGAATTTACTCCTTGGCGGCATACGAAAAGGCAACACACGGCCACCTTTTGTACGAAAAACATATTTTAATAGCTTAAACGACTGACTCGAGGAACATGCATGCTTAATACCCGGCAGAATGGAACGCCCGCTTATAAGAGGATTCAAGCCACAATCTTGAAACGCATAGAAAGCGGCCGTTTAAAACCGGGCGATCTGGTCGAATCGGAACGGGAACTAGCGCAGATTCACGCGGTGAGTCTCATGACCGCCCGTCACGCTTTATCGGCTCTCGAACAGGATGGAGTAGTGCACCGCCGCCGTGGCGCTGGAACTTTTGTTGCTCCGCCCAAGATACATTTCAACAAACTAATGGGCTTCAACGAATTGATGGCGGGCCGAAATCTCGCACCAAGTTCGAAAATTCTATCGTTCAATATGGTTGATAATGGACGCGAAATAGCCGCCCGACTCACTGTGCCGGACGATGCTCCTATAGTTGAAGTTGTACGGCTTCGGTTGGGAGCTGACGAACCATTCGCCTGGGAAACCTGCTACTTTTCAGCCAAGGAATTCCCCGATCTAACCCGGAATTCGCTAAAGCGCGGATCACTATTTTCTATTTTGGAACATGATTATGGGATCCAGCTTGCTTATGCTGATGAAGAAATCGACGCTACTGCTGCCGATATTGAAACAGCACGCCTGCTAGAGGTCCCCCGTGGACATCCGCTCTTAAGGATGCGTCAACTTCTCTATTCAACCAAAGGCAAAGCGCTAATTTATGTGTTGGGTTTGTATAGATCGGACCGCTATAACCTCCTGATCCGAAGATTTCGATAGAGGGTTGTCGGTTTCGGACACGAAAATATATGTGTGTAAGGCGGGTGGTGGGCCGGCCAAACATGCCGGCCAAACATATCGATATTTCGCGAATTAATAACTCTTCGAACCTGGGAGCATTCCCTATGTCAGAACATTTTTCGTCCCGTTTATCCCGATTAGTTTTGGCAAGTTTTTTAGCTCTGGTCATATGTAGCGGTCAAGCATCTGCGCAAGCTCCCTACCATGGCAGAATTTTCGGGGGTTACTTCGAAGAGTGGGGCATCAATTACGCTGGTTACAACATTGCCGATTTAGAAAAGAATGGGGTGGCCAATGAACTGACACATTTGATCTACGCCTTCGGCAACGTGACACCGACTTCGCCGCCAGCATGCGCCATTGCCGATCCGGTAGCCGCTTACCAGAATTCGAACCTCCCAAGCGTGAACGGGAAACCCTACACAGCACCGCTTTACGGAAACTTCGGTGCGATCCAACAACTTAAGGAACTTCATCCCAACTTGAAAGTATTGATCTCTTTAGGGGGACAGGCTGGTAATGTTGCGGGCTTTGTGACTGCTTCCGCCAGCCCGGCCGGCCGCACTGCGCTTGCCTCTTCATGCATCAACATGTTTGTTAAGGGCAACATCGCAGCGGGAGTTACAGCTCCCGGTTTGTTCGATGGCTTCAATATTGATTGGGAGTTTCCCGGTCCGGCAGACAAGCAAAACTTCACTGCCTTGCTGAAAGAATTCCGCACGCAACTCGACGTTTTGTCCAAAACTACAGGCAAGAAATATGTTTTGACGTTCGATTCTCCGGCGAACCCGAAGAAATACGTCAACATTGATCTTAAAGCCACAGCCGCACAAGTGGATTTCCTCACTATCGACGGTTACGACTATGCCGCATCTGATGAGAAGCAGACCAATGAGTCGTCATCCCTGTATGACACGGCTACCGATCCCGTGCATGCTGATGCTCGTTATATTGACGCAACCGTTAAAGCTTATCGTCATGCTGGCGTGCCCGCAGCCAAGTACACTATAGGTCTTCCGTTGTACGCAGTCGGCTGGACAGGTGTCCCCAATATGAATCACGGCTTGTATCAAAATGCAACCGCTCCTTCACCAGTTCTCTTGGCCGACGGATCAGGCCCATGCCCGAACCCGAACAAAACAAATGCTTCGCCGGGTTGTGACACCATTTTGACCGCTGGATTCGCTACCTATTTGACGATTGAAAACCTCGCGAAAAGAGACGGATACATTACTTGGTACGATTCGACGAGAATCGGCGCCACGCTCTACAATCCCTCAAACGGGATTTTCTATACTTACGACAATCCTGCGTCAATAGCGGCGAAGACGGCTTACATAAAGAAAAACAAGCTTGGCGGTGCCTACGTTTGGGCACTAAATGACGACGATGCTAATACGTCTCTGACCAAAGCGATTATCGCCGGCCTTAAGTAAATCGAGACTGAAACCTGGAAGGCACATATGCGACAGGGTGGAGATAAACACCAGCCTGTTTTATTTTCACGTCAGCTTTTTTTGGTTTGTCCGCCCAAGCCGCATGCAATATCGTTAGTGCCCCCGGAAAGCGAGCTTTGTTTCCATGTACTTGCCCTGTTTAAAAAATATAGTTGCGCGAAACGCTATATAGCTCTATACTCCGCGCGTTCCTAATCTCCCCTGGTTTCGCGAAGGAGTTTCGAAATGAAACGTGCGTTACTTTTGCCCTCCCTACTCTGCGCCTTTCTCTCGGTTTCGCTGTTGGCGCAAGCGTCCGTCACTCTAAGCCCATCGAGTAATAACTTTGGAAGCACCGCGGTTGGCACTGGCACCGCGTGGTTTACCTTCACACTTTCCAACAGCGGCAGCTCTGCCGTGAGCATCAGCAGCGTTGCCGTCAGCGGTCCATTCGTTGTATCCAGCAATTGCGGATCCTCGGTTGGCGCCAATGCCTCGTGCCCCATTTACGTATATTTCGCCCCAACTGCATCAGGCGCGGCCAGCGGCACGCTGACGGTGACCGACAGTGGCGGGACGCAAACCGCTGCTCTCAGCGGAACCGGCGGAAGCGGCGGCAGTTGTACAACCACGCCCAGCGCTCCCACTGGACTTGCCGCATCTGGCACAACCAGCTCAGGGACAAACCTGAGTTGGACAGCAGTTACTCCTCCCACGAACTGCACAATTAGCAGCTATACAGTATTGAAGAACGGGACTTCGATTGGAACCGCGACCGGCACCACGTTTGCCGTAACCGGCCTGACAGCTTCCACTGCTTACAGCTTCACCGTGGAAGCCACGGATGCTAACGGCACATCAGGTCCCAGTTCAGCAGTGAACGTGACGACGCTTGCGAACTCATGCACCACCAAACCAAGCGCTCCTACTGGACTGGCAGCATCTGGCACAACCAGCTCTGGTACGAGCCTGAGTTGGACAGCAGTTACTCCTCCCGCGAATTGCACAATTAGCAGCTACACCGTATTACAGAACGGGACCTCGATTGGAACTGCAACCGGCACATCGTTCGCTGTAAGCGGCCTCTCGGCTTCGACAACTTATAGCTTCACGGTTGAAGCGACGGACGCGGCAGGCACATCAGCCGCAAGTTCGGCGGTCAGCGTAACAACGTCGGGAAGCGGCGGCGGCACATGCGCCACGGCATGGAATGCTACTACGGCCTACACTCAAGGCATGACGGCGAGCGTAGGTGGAGAAAACTATGTCGCCAATTTCTGGACGCAAAACCAGAATCCGGCGACCAACAACGGCGGTGCTGGCAGTGGCCAGCCTTGGACTGCGACTGGTGCTTGTTCGAGTTGCTCAAGCGCACCAGCTGTTCCAACTGGATTGGCAGCATCTGGCACAACCAGTACCAGCACAAACCTGAATTGGAATACAGTTACTCCACCCGCAGGATGCAGCGTCAGCTACAAGGTACTGCAAGGTGGAAGCTCTATAGCAACCGTGCCCACAAACTCCGATTCCGTAACTGGTCTCACTCCGTCGACTACCTACGGCTTCTCAGTAGAGGCGACGGACGCAGCCGGCACATCAGCCGCGAGTTCGACGGTAAATGTGACGACTTCGGCTAGCTCATGCACAACCAAGCCCAGTGCTCCAACGGGATTGGCGGCTTCTGGCACGACCGATACAACCACAAACCTGAGTTGGAATGCGGTCACTCCTCCGACTGGATGCAGTATCAGTTATTCAATTACGGGAGGGCCCTCGACTCTAACCACCAATGGCACAACCGATACCGAAGGTGGACTGACGCCTTCGACCAGTTACACCTTCTCGTTGACGGCCACCGACTTCGCGGGCGCTTCGCCTGCAACGACGGTTACCGTGAAAACCACCGCTCCCAGCAAACTCATGGTAGCCGGGTGGTATGAAGAGTGGGGCACTTACTACGCAAACTCCGCGGTTGCGGACCTTCAGAATAATGGCGTAGCCGGCGTCCTCACGCACCTCGTTTATGCCTTTGCCAAACCGGCGGCAAACGGCAGCAACGTAACTTGCGCCATCTCCGACGCCTACGCCGATTACCAGAAAGTTGTTCCGCAGGTTCCTGGCGCGACTCCGGCTGTGGCCCCGCTACAGGGTAACTTCGGTGCACTTGTGCAACTCAAACAGCTCCATCCCAACCTGAAGGTCTTGATCTCGATCGGCGGATGGAATCCACCAACCTACAACCAACTCTTCAATACCGCATCCAGCACAGCCGCTCAACGCCAGGCGTTTGTCGGTTCGTGCATCAACATGTTCATCCAGGGCAATATCGCCTCGGGCGTTTCCACTGGCACTCTCTTCGATGGTTTCGATTTCGACTGGGAGTTCCCGAACGCAAACGAGACGGCCAACTTCACCGCACTCATGACCGAGTTCCGCAACGAGCTGACTACGTTGTCGGGAACCACCGGCAAGACGTATCAATTGGTGGCCGATTTGGCTGCCGGTCCGTCAACCCCGGGCGCGGGCGTGGACTCGGGCAACGACGGTGGTTATGACACTATCGACATCGCAGGTCTGAATGCGGTGTTGGATTACATGAATGTCGACGGCTATAACTACGCCGGAGACTGGTCGAATGCCACCAATGACGCTTCTCCGCTGTTCGACGAGGCCGCCAATCCGCAGAACGGAAAGGGCCTCACCATCGATGCGACAGCACAATACTATCTGGCGCACGGCGCAACACCGGCCAAATACACCATGGGCTTCCCGCTCTATGGTGTGGGTTGGTCGGGAGGCCTGACCTCCGCCAACAGCGGCATGTACCAGAACGCAACCGGAACTACGGACGGCAGCGGAGCTCAAACTCCAAATGGAACCGCTCCCGTTCCCAACATTAACGGCGTGGGAAATTGCCCAACCGGTCAAAACCAGGGAGGACCAGCCGCGGGATGCGACTTCCTCCTGACCTCCGGCATGGCAACCTACCGCTCAATCGTAAACCTGCTGAACAACGGATTCACCCCCAGCTACGACTCCACTCGCTGCGCGGCCCGTATGTTCAACGTAACCACTAACACCGCTTACAGCTACGACAATGCTCAGTCGGTGCAATGCAAAGTGAACTACATCAAAGCACATGGTTTGGGCGGCGGCTACGTTTGGGCGTTGAAGGACGACGACCCGAATGGAGACCTGACTAAAGCCTTGGCTTCAGATCTCAATCCATAGAGAGCTGGCGCTAAGAATGAAACAGAGGCAGACTGACATAACAAGTCAGTCTGCCTTTTAATATTGCTTTCCAAGCCAGGAAACACTTAGGAATGTAAGTCTTAGTGCAGGATCCGAACCGGATTTAAACAGCTAAACGCTGCTCGTTCAAAAGAATTTCAGGCGCAATACCGCGATCACTAGCGCTCGCAGGAACCAGATGAAACTAGACGCAAGTGCAACTAACGAAGAAAGCTTGGACCAAGCGATCTGAACAGAGAAGTAATTATTTTCTGATTTCTACTCGGTTTTTTTATTGGTATCCAGAGGTTCGTACCAGAACACTGCACCTTTAGTAAATGCCGGCAATGTATAAGAAACTTGATGGCCACTCTGCGTACCTTTCAACTCCTGTACATCACCTAGAAAAGGCAGAAAGAATGCTTTTGGCATAGAATCCGCCGAAATCGTGACCTGTACTCCTGTTTGGGGAGTCTGGACAGGGTTTACTCCGCCGCGCAATCCTGCAAAGTTTGCCAGGAAAACGTGTGGCGATCCATTCACCAGGGCAACCGAGGTTGCTACGAGCGGAGATGCCTCAATCTTGATTGCAGGCTCATTCTTTAGGCTGTTCAGAAAAGCTACTTGCGAGTCCGGGTTAGTATGCTCGAAATCTTTTTCTAATTCACCCATGTAGGCTTTTCCCGGACAGCTCAGGAACTTGACAACATGGGAGCTTTCACCGAGCCCGGTTGCATCCTCGCCCGTCACCACTAGAGTATGGTTTTCGGCATAGCCTTTGAGCCAACTCTTTTCGTCCTCATTCAAAATCCGGACATCAGGAAGAACAAACGTTTCGCCGCGAAAGTCTTTCAGGGTTCGTGGAGTAACAATTTGAAACTCCAGATGTTTCTGCATCAGTAAAATCAGAATCCCTCGATAGGAGCGGATGAAATCGTCGGCATAAAAATTCCGCGTATCCGGAGAAAAATAGACTCCAATCGGATGAATTGGGCTCCGTGGCAAATAGAAAGTTTTTTCATGAGCCTGTATCCAGGAGAATATTTTTTTTCTCGTCGGCAAGTCATTGGACCCAGCCATCGAATGACCGGGAGCATCCCAGAAATTCGCTCCCGTCATGATCTGTGACATGGCGAGATTCATCATGGGTTCCTGAGGTGCAACCTTCTTATCGCCGTCCCACGAATAATTCAGTATCCACGTCGCCTTCCCTTCGGCAAAAGCGCGGAATGAATGCATCCCCACTTGATAAGCAAGCCAGTTAAACGGCGTGCGGGACGAAGCCATGTGGTCTCCGCTGCCGAATTCGTACTCATGAGCGATCGCGTCCGTTACCGGATACAGACTGTATACATCCGCTCCAACGCGAACCGCTTCCTGCTCAATGCCGGGATAAATTTCAGGAATTGTTTTTATCTTAGGGTTAACCAACTTGGCGTTCTCGTCAATTTCATGCATGAAATCAGTTATGGTTTCAATCCTGAACTTGACCCATTTTCGAAAGTTCGGATCGGAGAAATCTCCAAGCTTCAAATCTTTCTTGGCGTCCAATCCTGTGCGCTGCTTGAATGCAGCAACTGTGTAATCGTCAAAGCTGGCCCATGTATCTTCCCAGCCATCGAAGTGCGTCATCCAATAAGGAATATCGACATAAATGCCATCGATTCCGGTTGCCGCGATTTGCCGGACGCGCTGCATATAAATCTTGCGCCACTCAGACGCATACGGGCTGACCCAGACATCCTCGTCTCCCTTCTTTATCCAGAACGCTGAGCCGCCACCAAAAACAGCTGGCTCTCCAGTAATCTTTCTTTGCAACCAATCGGGATGCTCTTTGGCGAGAGTATGTGGAGTTGAGTCTGCGTTGGCGGTAATACATTCCGTTCCGGCGATATAAACGTAGGCATAATTGCCGACCGCGTGCGCCTTTTTGGCCACAGCACGAATCGCTTCCAGTTTCTCTTCGGGATTTACGTAGCTCTCATAGCGCCCAGGTATGTCGTTGTCGACTTCGATTCCGAAGACATTGCTTTGTTCGGCATTGGCGACGATTTTATCTGCGTTGCCAGGTTGCAGACCATAGGCGCCGATGCGGACATAATTGGTCCAATTCTGGCCCGGAGGGTAGTCGGCTTGCTGCGCGGACTTTTCGGAAGCAATAGAAAACGGAGCCCCAAGCGTCGCGAACAGTACGAACGCGAATTTCAAATTTCTGCCGAAATTTAAACTTCTCATGGATCTCCTGAGCGTTGTCAACGGCGGGTTCTGTTGGCGGTTTCTAGAATTCGAAGCGTGCTCCGAATTGCATGCGGCGCGGATTTGATCCAGCCGCGGTGGAAGTGATCAATCCAAAAGTTGCGTCCCCTTGAGCGTAGGCGGTGTTAGGCGGCGCGAAGCGCGGAGTGTTGGTGAAATTGAAGAAGTCGGCCCGCACCTGAATCTTCTTGTTTTCCTTCACGAGAAACTCTTTGTAGAGACTGGTGTCAATATCGTGAATGCCGTCGGTTCGAAGATTGGAGAAATAGCGGGGAGCATCGCCGGGAGTCTGGTCGCCGGGATCAGCGTAGCAATTGCCATTCAGGAACGACTGCTGTGTGACGGCAGCGCGATTCGAACCGATGCCGGTGCCGCCGTAGCAAAGAACATTGGGCCGCTGGTTGCCATCGGTGAGCCGGGGATTTGCCATGAAAATCGCAAGTGGCTGGCCACTCTGTTCAGTAAAGAGGGTAGAGACAGCCCACCCGCCCACGAGAGCGTCGAAGAAACGATTCATGTCGCCGCCGATCCAGCGCTGCTTTCCGATCGGGAGATCGACGATTACTGCTCCTGCGATGCGCTGCGGAGCGTCATTGGCGCTGATTCCGTGCTCGGCTTTTAAATTGTCTAATTGCTGCGGGTTTCCGTTATTCAAAGTTCCGACGAAAGCGTTGGCTCCGATGGAGGAATCGTCCGTCGATTTAGAGAAGGTATAGTTGCCTTCGAAGCTGATGTAGTGGGAGGCACGCTTTTGAAAACGTACCTGCAAAGAGTTGTACCAGGAACCGGCTTCGAGTAGTGGCAGGCCTTCGAAGTTGCCGTCGAACTGCGGATAGGGCCGCAATAAGTTGACAAGAGGAATCGTGGGTTGGTTATAGCGGGAATCGGGTTCGTTGAAAATCGCGGGACCGTTATTGATCATGCAATTCGTTCCACTGAAAATCGTGCAGAAAGGATTGGCCACGGGATTTGCCAAGTAATTACTGACGCAGCCATCGGCGTCACAAGTAGGATCCTGGGCATGTTGCTGGGCAGAGATTTGTCCCAGTAGCGCTGAGGAGATGAAGTTGCGATTGCGAGTGCTGGAGTACCCGCCCCACGGCAGGTGAGTGCTGCGGTTTGCCGAATAATCAACGCCGATAACAAGCTGTCCGGGCAAGAGACGCTGCACACCGAGGTTCCATTGATAGACATCGGCATTCTGCGCTGGTGTTGTTCCCAAGTCGTTTTGGTTAATGAAGCCCCAGTCGGCTAGCTTGCCGTATTTTGTTCCCTGCGGGCCGCTTAGGCCATTTGGAAAGGGATTGGCGAGAGTCGCATCGCGGGTCACGAAGTTGTCGTTGGTGAAAAACATGGTCGCGCTTTCGCGGAACGCAGTGCCGGTGTATTGGAAGTTGGTGGCAACACTCAGGCCGTAGTAAATGCCTGCGCCGCCGCGGATGACGGTGTTGGGATCAAGTTGGTAGGCGAATCCGAGCCTGGGCCCAAAGTTATTTCTGTCGACCGGGACGGTTCGCTTGCCGCTGGTCGGAAACAGTGTAGTACCTAACAAAGGCCCATTATTGAGAGGAAGTCCGGAAACGGTGACCCCGCTGTTTCCGTAGAAATTGCTGAACTGAAGCTGGTTTTTCCTTTCGTCGTAGGGCGTACTCCATTCGTAGCGAAGTCCGAGATTCAGAGTGAGCTTTGGTGTAACTTTCCAATCGTCTTGAAAGTAGAATCCGGTTTCCTTGGATTTGGTTGCGACCGATGGGTAGATGTTCAAGACGCTGCTATTGTCAGGGAATCCAAAGAGAAGACTGGCGAAGGGATTGCCTTGAGTGCCGTTTGCAGCACCGCTATTCGGAATTTGTGAGGTTACATCGTCCGTGAAATTGAACAGTCCGGTTGGGTTCGGGGGCTGATTGAAATTGTTGTAGAACAGTCTTTGTTCGCCGCCAAATTTGAATTCGTGCGCGCCTTTCACCACGTCGAACGACGAAGAGTAGCTGTAAAGGGAGTGGGCGAAGTTAGTATCAACGCAACACTGGTCGTAGAGGCTTGTCCAGGAAGAGGCGCCCGACATCTGAATGGTGGGCATGCGATCGGTTCCATTTGCGGCGAGGTACGATGGAAGGCCGACGCTGGTGAGGCTGGGGAACTTTGTTGAGGAAACCTCTTTAGCACGATCGATTCCGAAGCGGCTGGTCCAGAGGATGGTCGGTGTAAGAGTCCAGTTGTATTCGAGCGAGGCGTTCTGTGAGGTGAGCGGGGCATTAGCGATTCCGTCGTTGAACTCTCCGTCTCCGAAGATTGTCGGCGTCGTATCGTTGTTATGGAGCCTACTGTAACGCACCCCTAAGCGCTGTTTGTCATTGAATTGATTATCTACTTTTATATCGTACTGGTATTGAGGGGAACTCGATAAAGCGGTCGCCCGATAGTTATTGAATTCACCAGGCAAGTTGGGAAGCGGATAGAGATTGATGATCTTTTGCCCAACCGGGTCAATTTCGCTGGTCGGAATCACGTTGAGGACACCGTTGCTCTGCACCTGCGGCCTGTTACAGCAATGCAAAGGATCATAGATCGGATTTATGCTTTGCGAAAAATCGCCGGTGCGCTCGGCTGCCGTCGGAACACTGGCTACGATGTTGATCGGGTCGGCTTCACGCACTTTTTCGAAATCGACGAAGAAGAACGTCTTATTCTTCCTGATCGGCCCTCCTAATGAAAATCCATATTGATCGCGAGCATGATCTGGTTTCGGGTTGGGCTCGGGATTGAAGAAGTCGCGGGCGTCGGTGCCTGAGCGCTGCCCGAACCACCATCCACTACCATGGAATTTATTGGTGCCACTTTTTAAAACCATGTTCACTACAGTGCCGCCGTTGTTGCCGAACTCCGCGGAGAAGCTGTTGTTCTGAACTTTAAATTCTTGAATGATTTCGACTGAGGGCTCGTAATAAACGTTGGTGGTGGCACCCTCGCCTTGTTCCGGGGCGCTGATCAGAGCACCGTCTAATCGGACTTCGGCGGTTGCATTGCGCTGTCCGTTGGAGACGAAATTGGTTCCGGAAGGATAATTATCGGATGTTCCCGAGCCTGCGGTCTCGGTCACACCGCCCGAGAGGAAGGCAAGTCCGAAAAAATTTCGGTTGTAAAGCGGAATATTCTTTACGTAATCATTGGTGACGTCGGTGCCAAGCGTGGCACTCTCGGTATCCAGCATGGGAGCCGCAGTACTGACTTGAACTTCGACATTCACGCCTGGCAAGTTGAGACTGAAATTAAGAGTGGCTTCCTGATCGACAGCAAGGATGACATTGGTTTTTTCGGCGGTGCGGAATCCGTTGGCTTCGACTTTGACCGAGTAACTGGATGGGCGCAACGCGCCGAAAAAATAAAGGCCCTTCTCGTCCGTGTGTGATGTGGCAGCAATGTTGGTTCCGGTGTCGGTAATGGTCACGGTCGCGTTCGGAACAGAGGCTCCGGTCGAGTCAGTAACAAGACCGCGGACCTGCGCTCGATAGCTCGCTTGGCCAAACGCCGGCTTGGAAAGCGCTGAATTTAGAATGAACAGGGTAATGGCGAACAAAAACCCTATACCGCGACGGAACGGGAAGCGAGCGCAATCGGTGGACATTGGACCCCCTGTGGTTTGCCAACACTCAGGCCTTACAATTTATTTCGGATACTTTCGATTCAATTCTTTTAGCTGCGAACCGACGCGGAAGTCAAGCAGAATATTTGAAATAGATGGGACAAGCCGGATCCTGTAACCGAAAAAACGATTCACCGGCATGATCTGCAACCGGCGCGGGATAAAAGATGTCTGCTGCGACGCGGGGAAGTCTTCGTTACCCATGGCCCAATAAATTAGTCCTTTTCTCAATTCAAGGCGGCAACTGTCTGTTTCTTTTTTCATGGACAACCGAAATAAAACGTTATAAAAAGAAACGCAAGTAAGAGTGGGCTATAAAACCTAAATACTTGAGTTAAGCGAATCACCGTGCTCAACGAAGAACGTAGACGCGCCATTATCGAAATCGTGAATCGAGAGGGCCGGGTTTTGGTTACGGAACTCTCCAGGGAGTTCCGTACCTCCCAGGTCACAATTCGCAAAGACCTGGAAGTACTGCACGAACAAGGACATCTGCATCGCAGCCATGGTGGAGCGCTGCCCGCCCGTGAGGGAGCACTCGAGGATCCCACGCTACGCGAAAAGGAGCAGATCCATCGCAAGGAAAAACTCCACATAGCGGCAGCCGCAGCTCAAACCGTAAAGGAAGGCCAGGTGGTGGTGCTGGATTCTGGAACGACCACAACCGCCATCGCACGGGCGCTGCGCAGCTTTCACAACCTAACCATCGTCACCAATGCAGTCAATATCGCTGCGGAATTGTCAGGCACAACCCTTGATGTCATTCTGACCGGTGGCACATTGCGCAAAAATTCGTTCTCACTAGTTGGTCCGATTGCCGAGGATACGTTACGACATCTGAATGCAGATTTACTGTTTCTAGGTGTCGATGGTTTCGACGTCCATTATGGACTGAGCACGCCCAACCTATTGGAGTCCAAAGTAAATCGAGTTATGGTTGAAGTCGCCAAAAGAAGAGTGGCGGTGTGTGATTCGAGCAAATTTGGACGTCGGAGTTTGTCATTGATCGCTCCGACTTCGGCATTGCATTCAGTGATTACCGATCGTGGAATTTCTAAATCTGATCTGAGCGCACTCAATAAATCTGGAATAGAAGTTACGCTTGTCTAATTCATTGGAACATTTTTTGTGCGCACGACGGGATCACACGGGCATACGTTCCAATTCTTCAATGTGAAAGGGAAAAAGTAAAAATATCGCTTCCAGCCGCGATTGTCACATATTGGGTTCCATCGACGGCATAGCTCATCGGCGAAGCATAGATCGTCTGGCCCGTATTGAAGTTCCAGAGAGCGCGACCGTTTCTTGCATCAACCGCCTCGAAAGATCCGGCATCGTCTCCAAAAAACACTAATCCGCCGGCAGTGGTTAGCGTTCCTGCCCAGGAATCGCCATGGCCAGCCTGTGGATACCGCCAGACAATCTTTCCCTCTGGCAGCGAGAGCGCTAGCAGGATTTTCTGCGCGTTATTGCCAAGGGGAGTTTTTGTGCCGGTCGCGTAATAGGTTTCGCCGCGAGCGAATGCCTGTGGTTTCGAAAAGAACAGATCACAATTCTCAAGTGCCATGACATACAAGAGTTTGGTTTCGGGGTTGTAGGAAGGCGAGAACCAATTGGTGGCTCCACTGATGCCGGGGCAGATGTATTCGCCTTGCGATGTCGGCATTCGCCCCGACAATTTGGGGCGCCCCGAAGAATCGATACCTGTAGCCCAGTTCAGTTTGTCCACAAAGGGCGCCGCATTCAGGAACATACCGTCCCTCCTGTCGAGGACATAAAGAAAGCCGTTGCGGTTGGCCTGCACTAAAAGATGCCGCTGTACACCATTCTCTTTGACATTCACCAGCACGGGCGTTTCATTGGCGTCATAGTCGTAGATGTCATGGGGGGTGAACTGGAAATACCACTTCAATTTTCCAGTGTTCGGGTCGATGGCCAACACGCAGGATGTATACAGGTCATCGCCGGGCCGTGACGCCCCGTCAAAATCGGGAGCAGCATTGCTGGTTGTCCAATACAAAGTGTCGAGTTCCGGATCATACGTGCCGGGCATCCAGGTAGTGCCGCCTCCATGCAAGTAGGAGTCGCCGGGCCAACTAGCCGATCCGAATTCTCCTGGGCCGGGGATGGTCCAGAGATGCCACTTCAGTTTTCCAGTCGCGGCATCATGCGCTTCGAGAAAGCCGCGCACACCGGAGTCGCCCCCAGAGGTTCCAACTATTACCGTGTCTTTCACCACGAGCGGAGCGCTGGTTGCGCCGTAGTGTTTAACCTTATCGGCGTAAATCATGTCCCACACCAAACTTCCAGAGCGGGCATCAAGGCAAAGCAGGTGGGCATCATCCGTTTCCGCGTAGACGAAATTCTGCCAGACCGCTACGCCGCGATTTTTGTGACTGGCAGCATCATCGAGTAATCCCGTGCCCACTTCCCTCTGGTGTCGCCACACAATTCGTCCACTTCGCGCGTCGAGAGCATACACGTCATTGGCGGAGGTGACATACATAATGCCGCGAACGACGACAGGCGTGACTTCAAGCCTTTGGGAATTGCCGGGATGAAAAGCCCATGCTGCGTGCAATTGACCAACGTTTGCGGCAGTGATTTCATTCAAGCTGCTGTAGCGGCGTCCGGAATAGTCTCCATTGTAGGAAGTCCAATTGGCGCCGGGCGGATTCGCCAATAAATCTTCCGCACTAACAGTGGTAGTGGGAGTGGGAGTGGCAGTGGTCGATTGAATCTGCTGTGCACTGGACGATTCGCTCAGAGTCCAGACTGCGAACAAGATCAGGGTGAGCCCTTGACTACGTAGTTTCAAGTTAGCGATTTTCTCCCGGAACATTTCCCCCCGTAACCACTGGAATCTCCTGAAGAGAACCGCGATCCAGACCATTCTGATCTTCCAGATGAAGCGAAAGGCGCGAGGGCTTTCCAAGCGGAGCGATTTCCGTATCGAGTGAGACCGCTTCGGTAGGATCGACATTGACTACAGGCACAGTTCCGATGTTTGCCCCGTGTTCGTCGTAGAGGCGCGCGACCAAGCGTCCAACGAAGAGCACGCCAAAAGAACCTAAGAGCCTGATTTTGCCATTCTCCAAGCGAGTAGCTTGGAGCGGGTGGATCACAATGCCCGCATCGGTAACACCATGGAATTCGCTGCCGACCCTTGTAGGAAACCATTCAGTGTCGAAGTTGCAGCTTTCTCCCGGGCGCAGGCGGCATAAGGGAGAATTGATTTCCGCTTCCAAGTAATAAGGAGACGCATCATCACCAGCGGTCATCGAGGGAACGCCCGCTGCGCTCAACTTCACTTCCGGACCGTTTGTCCAAAAAATGACGGACGCTTTGCCCGGGTACGCCCTCGATTCTTCAAACCCGAATCGCTCTACCATGCCATAGTGACTACTGCCGTCGACCACCGCAAGCCAACCCACGGTAGAATCCAACCATAATTCCGCGGCCATATGTACATAATGCAACGCAAACAGGCCATCGTCTCTTATCGTAGCCGCTGGATTTTCCGCTGGGCCGAAGCGAACATGATAGCGGTTGAGATAACTACTCACTGGATTTGCCGGAGCGTAGGTGTGGAAATCCTGATTGAATCGCGATGCCCCAGATGAGTTTGGGTCGGCTGTATTGTATTGCGACACCGACTGCATCGACCATTCCAGGGCGTGTCCACTTATGTTCTTCATGATGGCGTGAAAGCGAATCCGTGGAGAATCAGAATCTATGCGAATGGTACGCACAAACTGAATACCTGTTTGTGGATCGGCTGGGCTTGTAAGTTCGATCTCGCAGGTTGCTCCTTCCGAAAGTTTTCGAAAGGAGAACGGTCCGTCATCAAGCATATCCGAGTTTCCCACCCAATGCTGTTCGTCATTAGTCCCCTCCGGCAAAAGCCAGAGCTTGTCACCCCCATAGTTGAACCATTCGTGGAGACTTGGCGGCAAATATTGCCCTTGATATTTCGGATTGACGAAAAAATAGGAGTGTCCGGCAAAAGTCACCTGCATCAATCGACCGCCATTCTGCGGCACGATGACCAATTGCAGCCATCGATTAGAGAGCTGTTGAGCTTGCCAGCCGTTGTAATCAACGGCCTCAATGTGGCAATTCGATGAAGGCGGGTTTGCCGCGGCTTTGGTTTGTGCAAAGGTAAGCGCCACGCCCAGAATGCCAGGAATAAAAATCCGGGCAAGACTTCGCATCAGATTCGCCAATTGAAACCGCCCTAACATGAGTGCGCCTCCCGAAAATGACCGGGCATCGAGCTTAACAGCATTCGAAAATCTCCTATTTCATCATGTACCTTTAATTTACAAAACGAAACGAAACTCAATAAAACGTAAGATTTCGATTCTCGTCAAGCACAATCTGTGTTATACGGAAATCGAACTTTAAACGCGGGCGCGTTGAACGTCCCGCAATCCAGCAAAATGGGAGTCCCGATGCCTATCCGCAATACCAGCCGCCGTTCCTTCGTGAAACTGATGGCTGCTGCTCCGTTGTTAAGCCAAATTGCCGCACGAAATTTGTATGCACAAGCCGCCACTGCGGTGGGCAAAGACCCTCGACAAAATATTTACACACGCCTCGGAGTGAAGACGGTCATTAACTGCCGGGGCACATGGACTTATCTAAGTGGATCTTTGGAATTTCCCGAAGTTCGCCAGGCCCAACTCGAGGCATCGCAGTACTTCGTCAATATGCTGGAATTGCAGCGGGCTGTGGGCCGGCGACTGGCGCAATTGACGGGTGCAGAGTCTGGCATCGTAACCTCGGGCTCAGCCGGTGCTATGGCTGCTGCGACCGCCGGATGCATGGCTGGTAACAACGACAAATACATTTGGCAACTGCCCGACACAACCGGACTGAAGCACGAAGTGATCATGATGGGGGGCAGAAGTGCTTTCGACAGCGCCATTCGGCTGACTGGAGCCAAACTGGTCCTCGCATATTCTCCGGAAGAACTCGCCAATGCAATCACTGAAAATACGGCGATGATTTATACGACGGACCTTGGTGACAAGCTCCAACGACAATTGGCGGTTGCCAAAGATCACAAAATTCCTCTACTGCTCGACGATGCGGCAGGTATTCCACCCGCCAATAATGCCAGGCTTTACGCCAGGATGGGCATTGATCTTTACTGCTTCTCGGGTGGGAAGGGACTCAGCGGACCCCAGTGCAGCGGCTTGCTTCTGGGCCGAGAAGATTTGATAGAGGCAGCGCTTCTGAACTCCAATCCGCGCGAAGGAGCAGTGTGCCGCCCCATGAAAGTCGGGAAAGAAGAGATCATCGGGTGTCTGACCGCTCTCGAGACCTGGCTTTCGATCGATGAGAAAAAACTCTATGCCGAATGGAACGGCCGAGTGGACCGCATTCGTAAGTTGGTGGACACGGTGCCCGCCGTGAAGACCGAGATCTACGTTCCCGACGATGGCAACCGGTATCCAACTTTAAAAGTTTCGTGGGACCAGCAAGCATGGGGATTCACTTTGTCCGACTGCGTGCGGGAATTGCGCGAGAACGATCCGGTTATCGAAGTAGTCGGGATAGACAATCCAAGTCTGGTCAAGGCGGTTCGCGAGGGTAATCCGAACCGTAAAGAACATAAAGACCCCGATCATATTGAACTGGTGTCAATGACGATTAAGCCGGGTGAAGAAATTATTGTGGGCCAGAGATTGCGGGCCATTCTAAGCGCCGCGCAGAAGAAGTCTCATTCATAAATAGCTGCAACGAATTGGCTGTCATAAAAATCTAAGCGGAAGGTTCCAATGCGATTGCTGTTGAGCGGATTACTGTTTGTCTCCACGATGATTGCGCAGGCCCAGGTTCGGGCTGTTGTTCCCGCACAGAATTCTACTCACACGAATCGCTTCTATTCGCCTGGTGTCGATGCGGGAGACTACGTTTACATCTCGGGACAAGGACCTCGTCGTGCCGACGGCAGTCTACCCGAGACTTTCGCTGCGCAGACCCGCCAAGCACTCGATAACATCAAGGCAATCGTTGAAGCTGCGGGTTTGACTATGGAGCACGTGGTTTACACGCAGGTCTATCTCGAAGACATCAGCAAGTATGCAGAAATGAATCATGCCTTTGCAGAGTATTTCGGGAAAGCTCCGCCAGCCCGCGCCGTATTAGGCGTGGCGAAACTTCCCGATCCAGAGATTCAGATTAATGCCGTCGCGATGCGCAATCTCGCAGATAAACGGACGATTAATCCACCAAAGTTCAAGTGGGAAGAAGCCGCTTCTCCAGGCATCCTTACTCACGACCGGCTTTTCGTTTCCGGTATGCCCGGCAGCGATCCTGCGACAGGCAAAGTTCCGGATGATTCCGCAGCTCAGGTGGACTTTGCTCTCGACCGGATGCAGGCAGTTTTGCAGGCCGCCGGTCTTGAACTCAGCAACATGGTTTTCGTTAACCCATACATGACTACGGAAATCCCGTCACGGATCATGAACGAGCACTATGCTCAACGCTTTGAGTTCGGCAACACTCCCGCACGTGCGACGATTGAAGTATCGAGCCTGCCCAATGGCATCCACATCGAATACACGGGAGTGGCCGTGCGTGATCTACAACAACGGCGAGCCGTACGACCGAAAAACATGCCGCCCAGCCCGACCGCAAGTCCATGTGTTTTTGCAGGCGACACCTTGTATTGTTCCGCAAAGAGTGGGTTCATTCCGGGACCGCACGGCGGAGTCTATGCCTCCACAACGAAGGCTCAACTCCGTCAGACTATGCGCAATCTCCTCGACAACTTGGAAGAGGCAACCATGAATTTCGACCAAGTTGTGGACACGAATGTCTATCTCGACAATTTGCAGGATGTCGATGCGTTCGAAGAGATCTACGCGCAATATTTCAGCGCCGTCATGCCGTCCCAAACGATCATTCAGCAGATTGCGCCCGCGGATCGCAGCGCAGATAAAGAAGATCACTACCCAGATTTGGAGCAAGTATCGCTAATCGCAGTACGAAGCCACTCTAAGCACTGACGCAAGAGTTGAATCACAACTAACTAACTGAAGAACGCACTTCTCTGGGAGCACTTGCATATAGCCTGCGCCACGCCCGCCTTAGCTGGCGAGTTGATCTGAAACCTGCCCGTTCCGCTACGCGTTCCATGTCGAGTTGTGTTTGGCTGAGCAGTTCGCGGGCGAGCGCCACTCGCAAACGGTTTCTGTAATCCGTGATACTCATCCCGGCATGTTCATGAAACAAACGCGAGAGATGACGGCTACTGGCGCCAACCACCATGGCGAGTGTTTTCATAGTCCAAGGCTTCGCAGGATTGGCAGCTATTGCATCTTGAACGCGATGCACTGCCGGATGGATGTGGTTCCGCGCCTCAAGCCATGGTGATAATTGGGGATCGGTTCCATTCCGGCGAAGATACACCACTAAATAGCGAGAGATGGCGACGGCACATGCATCATCAATAAATCGGCGGACTAGATGCAGCATGAGATCAATACCAGCCGTGACGCCCGCGCTCGTATATCGCTCGCCATCCTGCACATAAAGCCGATTTTCTAATACCTTCGCCTTAGGAGCGAGTTTTGCAAGATCCGCGCAGCAGGCGTAATGCGTAGTGCAGGTGCGGCCATCGAGAAGCCCAGCCTGCCCGGCAAAGAGCGCACCGGAGCAGATACAAACCAATTTATGATCCGGCTGTACGATTGTTCTGAGCCAATCAACGATCGCCATTTCATTGGCGCGATCGCAATCGGTGGCTTCTACCTCGCCGCCAACGCTCATGACTTGATTCACGTTGCCAGCCACCACAAGCATTGTCTCGGCAGGTAAATGTTTAGGCAATGGACTAATTCCGGCCAATGCGATACCAATGGAAGTCGATACCGACCGGGTCGGTCCAATGTAATGTACGTCAAAGCGCATCGCAGATTGAACGCGATTCGCCACGCGCAGCACTTCTAACGGCCCAGCCACATCGAGTAGCAGCGTTCGCGGCGGAAGCACAACGTAGACTGGAATGCGCTGAGTTTGTTTCTTCGTATCCACCAAGCTCCCGCGACCTACTGAGCTACAAGCTCTTCTACTTTACCGGCGAGGGCTGCTTCCACACTAACAATTCGGGCAAAGCGATCCTCCAGCACGAGCTCTGTCCGCGCCTTGATTTCATCTGCATTCCACACTTTTCCGTGGCGGTCAGTCATCGCGAAGGTGAGTGTGGCATCGGTGACGTAATCCACTTCGTAACCAATATCAGAAGCGTGGCGGGTGGTTGTCTCGCAGCATTGCTCAGTACGTATACCGGACACAATAAGTCGGCGGATGCCATGCTGGACGAGCCAAACGTCAAGTCCACTGCCGATCAGTGCACTGTGGCTGCGCTTGTGAAAGATGGCCTCAGAGTCGATCGTGATTCCCGCAATCGTTTTTACATGACCAGATGCCAGAGAGAAAGCGCCAGTCTCCTCGACATGGAAAATTTGCACAACAGGAATGCCTCGATTCTTTGCCCCATTAATAAGCGCCTGCAAATTATTGATGAACGAGGATACATCGCGCCCGTCCCAGTAAGGGCGGTGGCGGAAAGATTCCTGCGCGTCGACCACAAGAAGCGCCGTGCCAGAATTGGACATTGACTAATCTCCTTTATGGAACGATGTGAGATCGTTCTGGCACTGATGCTATTCGCTGTCCGCCGTCTTCAAAAGACATGTAGAAGTCAAAAAGCGGACAAAAAAGGACATCGGGAAGAATAGCAGCAAATGAGGGAGGTTACGATTGTTTTTGGCGCGGCAGCTCTGCGCTCTTATCGGCGGCTTCTTTAACCAGCAATCCCATCTTTGGATGAGTTGGTTCCATGCTTACCTTGATTCCGTACTCCCGCAGCGTCTTCGAGGTTACCGGACCGATCGAGGCCACCATACTCCCGTTCAAGGCCTGAATAACTTCTTCGCGCAATTGCATCTCTCCCGCAATCTGTAGCAAATGGCGCAACTGAATCGACGATGTGAACAGCGACACATCAATTTCATTTTTTATCAGAGCAGTTATTGCGTTACGTAGTGGAGTTGTGTCTTCCGGCAATGCCCATTCATAAACGCGAATCGGAAACACTTCTGCGCCGCGCTCTTTCAATCCCGCATACAATTCCGGACTCGGCTCTCCATGTTCCTGCACGGCAACACGTTGGTCTTTCAGGGGGAGCTTGTCGCGGTTGTTGTCCAACCCTTGCAGAATTTCCCGCCAGGTGTTTGGCTCGGGAACGCTCAACGCAATTGACACACCTAACTCGCGTAGCACTGCAATCGGCTTTGGTCCTCGCGCTACGACTTTGGTGCGACTTAGCGCCTCGACAAACTGCTCGCGGGAGCATACCGATTCGACCGCTTGCGCCAAAGCTCGCGTACCGACTCCAGTCATGAAGATGACTATGCCGAACTGGTTTTCGACAAGGGAAGACGCGAATTTCAGCCCGTCAGGATTGGGACTGGAAGGAACTTCCCGAGTCGAGGGAGCGACCACGGGAACCCCGCCGTTATTCGAGATCAGCACAGCAATTTCGCGAGCCCGGCGGCTCTCGAGAGAAAGCACGCGTAGTCCGTGGAAGCCCGATGTCTTCTCGCTCATGGGGAATCATTATATGAAAAAATACTTTGTTGTAGAGAAACAACGGCCACGCGGACGGGCGAGGACGCCCGTCACTACATCGGCTGGTTAGGCGATCAGACGCTGCCCCGGCAGCGCATTCGCGCATTCAGTCTTAATCTTTCCTTAATTTTTTCCTGAACTGACCTTAATTTTTCCTGAACTGACGAGCCCTTGACAAAACTCTGCTGACTTTTTCGTTGCTTTCACCAATCTCTACGCAACTTTCATGCGGCTCATGGTTTACTTCTGCCAGAAGGCTGACCAGGCTCCAAGCGCTACTCGGTATTAGGCTTCAGCCTTCTACAGGAGATGCAACCATGGCTGCAAAAGATCGTAGTCTTCGGGCCCTCTTCACTCCATCTACTTTTCTTTCTCTGGCCAAAACAAAAGCGAGGCAATGCCTCGCCCTAAACACCACGTTGCTGATGAGTATGTCCAGCTTCGCGCAACAGTCTTCACCGACTCCTCCGCAAGCGGATTCAACCAGCACTTCCCAAGCGATGGCCGTATCCAATAAGGCTGCAATAACCGTTCCCGCCGGAACCCGGATCGCGCTCGTGCTCACGCATTCCATTCTGAGCAGGTCGGTACGTCGCGGAGATGACATCTACGCGCAAACTACCTCTCCGGTCACCTCCGGTAACGACGTCGTGATCCCGGCTGGCACCTTTGTTCAAGGGAAAGTCGATAAACTGCAACGCAAGGGTGATCGCGGCGAACTGTATTTGCAGTCGATGTCAATCATCTTTCCCGACGGCTACGTCGCGCCTATTGCCGGGCCGATTACGCTGGAGAGCGATGAAGGATACGCGCTGAAAGACCCCGGGAAAGGACGGATGATCACCGCATTCGCTCTACCCGCGGCTGGCCTGGGTCTCGGAGCATTGATTGGTCATGCTGCGACTAGCTCGCAAGGCACTACCATCACTAATACGCTGCCTCCCTCCTGTGGCGTACCGACGCCAGGGTGCACTAACGGCAGCTCGCAGAGTCTAACTATTCCTCCTGACCGATTGAAAGGCACTGCGATCGGCAGTATGGTCGGCTTGGGTGTAGGTGGGATAGCCTCGCTGGTTCTGCTTACTCGCGCGTGCAATTTCTTTTTGGATGTAGGTACACCCGTCGACATGGTCGTGCGGCAACCCATGTCTTTGGAGCAGGACGAGGTGGACAATGCAGCGCAGCAACCGAACCAGCAAACAGACCAGGTACAACCTATTGCACCACGACCACAGCCTTCGGTGCCTACACCGCCGGATACCGATCCTGGTATTTGCTACACGCCGGGAACACCGGGCACACCCGATGTTGATATCCCCGGAACGCCCGCCATTGGGGACTCGCCTGGAACTCCGCCGATACATATTCCCGGCATTCCACCGACTCCGCCCGTGGCGCATCCGTGTCCTTAATGCGTCATTCCGGGAGAAGGGCCAGCAGTGAGCACGAATTCATAGTTGGGCGAGAAGGGGAGGACCAAAGCGGATGGGCGAGAGCCTGCCCGAGGTGCTGTCTTTCCGAGCGTAATTTGCGAAGAATCCGTACATTGGCAATATTGTGAGAGTAGGGGTGCTTCGACTCGTCCTTGCCTTTCGTGAACCGAAAGCCAAGGCCTTCGCTCAGCATGACAAAACATAGGCAAGGCCTTTGCCCAGCAATCGACAAAAACGAAAGCCAAGGCCTTTGCTCAGCATGACAAAACGTAGCGCTAGGATTTTTGGTTGAAACAGAGCGAACTGCTCTAACTTGTGGATGTAGCGACGGGCGTCTCGTCGGCTGGGATTCCTCCGCAAAGTACGCTCGAAAAGACAAGTGTTGGTTCCACTCTCTATTGTTCGGATACTCTCTTGACTTTCGACGCTGAAAGTGGAGTAGGATGGTGCTGTTTCCAGAGCTGGTTACCTTGTCGTGGCTGCGCTGGAGACAACGGAACCATTTATTTCCCACCGCTGTTCGATCCTTGACCATATGGTTCCGGATGAATTCGAGGAGGAGCTATGCATGATGCAAGCGAATCCAGACTATCGCGCGGTATCGGCAAAACTCTATTTCTAGCAGTTGCCGTGGTCTGCATTTCCCTCGTGACCTCTCTCTCCACCCTGGCTGTCGAAAAGGCCAATTCTCCCAAATATGATTTGCAGTCCGAGACAAAGATGAAAGGAATCGTGGATGAAGTAAAGCTGCCTCCGAAAGGAAGCGAGAAGGATGCGGCCCATGTGATGATTAAGAGTGGCACAGACATGATCGACGTATATCTATGTCCGAAATCCTTTCTCGATGACATGGGCGTGAGCTTGAGCAAAGGAGACGAGATCGCTCTCACTGGATCGAAGGTGAAAGCCGAAGGGGCGGATTTGATTCTGGCACGCGAACTGGTGAAGGGAAACGACACGGTCGTGCTCAGGGACGACAAAGGAAATCCGGTGTGGAGCTGGCGGCGTTGAGGGAGATGGAGTAGGCTAACACGACCTTCCGCTTTACACGCCGAACATGTGAACCTGGGTAAATGCCGCTTTTAAAATTGCTGCTTAGATTTCCCTAACGGCCCTCTTTGAACATGTTCATTTTTTACCTTGACAGAATGCAACGGTTTAACTTATTTATTGAACATGTTCAAACAAGGCTCAAAGAGTGATGGTACTCGCAATCACATTTTGGCCACAGCTCTTCGTCTCTTTCGCGAAACAGGTTTCGATGAAACCACCATGCGGGATGTTGCCGCGAAAGCGGGAGTAGCTCTCGGCGCGGCTTACTACTATTTCCCCAGTAAGGAGAGCATCGTTGCAGAGTATTACAAATACGTACAAGACCAGCACCTTCTGCGCGCCCGAGAACAATTTCTTCTCGCCAAGGATTTGCGCTCGAGATTAAGCGCAGCCATCCATACGAAGCTGGATGTATTGCAGGGCGACCGGCGTTTAATGAGCGCATTGTTCCGCTATGGCGGCGACCCCGAGCATCGGCTGTCATGGTTTGGTCCGGAAACCCGCGAACACCGAGAGTTGAGCGCTCAGATTTTCGCGGAGGCCATTGCCGAACAAAAGTTACCGCCAGATGTGAAGGACGTAGCGCCCACTTTATTGTGGGCTCTCCACATGGGCATTCTGCTTTATTTCTTGTACGACAAATCATCCGAACAGAAGCGAACGCGCAAGTTAGCGGATGGAGCGATCGAACTGATATTACAGGCGCGCCGGTTCATAAGCTTTCCGGTGATTCGCCCCATTCGAAAGCGAGCGATTGGATTGTTGCGAGAGGCGGGATTGGTGCCGTAGGACCGAGGTTAAATTCGGACGATTGCTGGTTTAGCAGGAGGTTCAGGATGGGTGAAACTCTGAGTTCCGTGATTAGATTCGTATATCTAATTGCGATCATCATTGTCATCTTGGGAGCTTCGCTCACTTATGCCATTCAATCCTTCTTGCGCCGTGAAAGAGAACACAATGAGGATTCCTCGCGTGAATCACGGATTGCTTTGATTGGCATAATTCTGGCCATCGCAGTTGCCAGCTTCGCATATCGATGGTTAGTGGGACACCATCTCGAGCAGACGTCCGCCCTATTTATTGGATTGCCGACAACTCTGGCGATCATTGTAGTGTTAGCGGGCCGACCAAAGAGCGCGACGGGAATGGCTTGCATGGTGACAGCGTTAGCGTTGTTAATCTCCGGAATTTTTCTGGGAGAGGGATTCGTTTGCATCCTGATGGCCTCACCAATCTTCTTTGGGGTTGCGGCTCTGATTGGCGGTGCTATCGACACGACTCGTAAGCTGCGAAAGAAAAATGAGATCACCATGAGTTGTTTGATTTTGGTTCTCATGATTCCTATGAGCCTCGAAGGCGTAATCCCGCGCTTCTCTTTTCCACGCGAACAGTCTGTCAGCGTCGAACGTGTAATTGCGGGCAATGCGCAAGATATCCGGCAGAGTCTCGCATCCATCCCTAAGTTCGATTCAAAGCTGCCAACTTATTTGCGGCTCGGATTTCCTCGTCCGTTAAACGTAGCTGGGGAAGGGTTAAACGTTGGAGACGAGCGAGTGATTCACTTCGCCGGCGGCGAAGGCAAACCTGGTGATTTGGTTCTGAAGATTACCGAAGCTGACGATCATCATGTGATTTTTCGAGCCGTGTCAGATACCAGTCATGTTGCGCATTGGCTAAGTTGGGAGAGCGCCGAAGTAGAGTGGTCGGAGTTAGACCCGAAGCGCACACGAGTGGGTTGGAGGATGCGATATCACAGATCTCTAGACCCTGCATGGTATTTCGGGCCTTGGGAGCGTTATGCCGTAAGACTTGCCACCAACTATTTGGTCGAAAATGTAGCGGCTCCCCACAGGTGACGTTCTTGTTTGATCGAACTCTAGCAATTCGGACGGGCTGCTTGTACCTACCGATCGCGCTTGCAGGATTTTTGTGGATATTGAAAAAGCCAACTCGCAAACGCATGGCTGGAATTTTGCTGGCATGCGTCTGGAATCTAAGCGGCTTGTTATTGCTGAACGTCATCGCGATTCGCGCTGGCTGGTGGAGCTTTCATGCCAAGGGCGGCCTCTTTCTCGGCATACCAGTTGATTTCTATTTGGGATGGATTGTTCTTTGGGGAATGCTCCCCGAACTTGCGATGCCCAGGTGGCGGTTGCTGGAGATAGCTGGAATCGCTTTCGGTTTCGATTTGATTTTCATGCCGCTGCTTAAGCCTGTTTTGCAGCTCGGGCCACGATGGCTGATCGGGGAATTTGCTGGGATTGTTTTTTGTTTACTTCCGTCCTTTTTATTTTCTCGTTGGACGCGAGATTCGGTTCGTCTGCAAGCGCGAACACTGATGCAGGTAATTGCGTTTACCGCGTTGATTTTGGAAATTATCCCAGCAATTGTTCTCGCAAATACCGGAGGCGACTGGACTCATTTCCCCGCGCGGCCAAATTGGATTAATCTCTGCCTCTTTCAACTCTTGGCGGTGCCGTCAGTCATCGGACTGAGCGCAGTTTATGAGTTTGTGCAACGTGGGAGAGGCACTCCGCTTCCTTACGATCCGCCGACGCAGCTGGTGGGAAGCGGTCCCTATGCCTATGTGGCAAATCCGATGCAGCTTTCAGCAGCCGTTCTTTTGGCGGGGTGGGGGCTTTTTCTTGGAAGTGTTTGGGTTTGCGCAGCCGGGGTCATGGCGCACATTTATAGTGTCGGACTTGCAGCTTGGGATGAGGGAGAAGATTTGAGTGCACGATTCGGTAGCACATGGATTGAATACCGGAAGCACGTCAGAAACTGGATGCCGCGATGGCGACCGTGGCACGCATCCAAGTATGAAGGTTACTTCCCTGCACGACTCTATGTCGCAGAAAGCTGTGGTGCGTGTTCGCAAGTGAAAGAGTGGTTCGAGCAACAGAGCGCGATCGGTTTGCAAGTCATAGCCGCAGAACTATATCCGGGACAATCGCTTTTCCGCATCACATACGATCCATGCGACGGAAATGCCGAGGAAACAGGAGTAGCCGCAATCGCACGTGCAATTGAACATATCAACTTCGCATTCGCATTTTGCGGATGGGTCATGCGGCTTCCGATGATTCGCCCGTGTCTTCAACTGTTGATCGATGCTTCAGGAGGGCATCCCCGCAGTTTGCTACGGGTGATTGTCGATTAGTGTAACGCGGACGGGCGAGGACGCCTGCCCTGAGCGCAGCCGAAGGGACGCCCGTCTCTACATTGTTCACTACTCCATCTCAAATGCCAGGTACAAAAAGCCTCCGTCACGTTCTATTTGCAGTGCCACGGCGTCTCCGGGCTTGAGTTGGCGGCTTGCTACTCGCAGCGCTTCTACCGACTCGATTGGGCGTCCATTCAAGCTATGAATTACGTCGCCGGTTCGCAGTCCGGTTTCGGGGCTGATTAATTCCGCGGCTCGCGCCACCACTACCACACCTGTCGGATTACGCAGATCGGCGAACATCGAGCGCAGCTGGTCGGTGATATCGAGTGCCAGAATTCCGAAACGAGGTACGAGATTGTTTCGCGAATCGACCATGGTGGTGAGCGCGTCCATGGGATCTTTCATTTCGAGAACGGGAATGTTCAGCGTGACGTTTTCTTTCCCACGCAGCACTTCGAGCTTGAGCACATGGTCGAGCGGATGAAGGTAGAGAGCCGCGGTGAACGCGGGAAGGCTGTTGATGGGGATCGTCGGCGCGCAAGACGATGTCCTGGATCTTCAGACCGGCGGAGTCGGCGGGCCCTCCCGGAGTAATGTCATCGACGATGACGCCCCATGTGCGGGGAAGCCCTAAGCCTTCCGCAAGAGTGGGCGTTATTTCCTGTGCGCCGGCTTTGATCTCCACGCGGTGCACATGACCGTACTTGCGAAGGCTATGGTAGACAAAATCCACGACACGGGCGGGAATGGCGAATCCGAGACCCTCGCTGCCACCGCCTTGCGAGAGAATAAAAGTATTGATTCCGACGACGTAACCATCTGTATCGACCAAGGGACCGCCACTGTTGCCGGGATTAATGGGGGCGTCGGTTTGGATGTAAACCATGGGCCGAGTGGGATCGGGTTGTCTTCCTACTGAACTGACAACGCCCATAGTCACGGAATTTTGCAGGCCTTCGGGACTGCCCATAGCGAAGACGAGCTGTCCCTGATGTACGGGGCGTGCTGCTCCGAGAGAAAGTGTGGGCAAGCCGGTTTGATCGATCTTCAAGAGAGCCAAATCAGTTTCTTTGTGAAGGCCAATCAAACGGGCGTCAACGATGCGTTGTTTGCCTACCGGCTCAAGCTGGTTGGGCATGTCAATGGAACGCATAGGCAGAGCGACATGGATGCGCTGTGCTCCTTCGACTACATGAGCATTCGTCATGATGTAACCGTCGGGATCGACGATGACTCCCGAGCCGAGTGCATGCTGGCGTGCAATGAGTGCGGTTTCATTGCGATTGCCCGCTTCGACAGGTCCGTAGCCCGTAACGAGTACTTGCACCACCGCGGGAGAGATTCGGTTCGAGAGTTCCTCTAAAGCAGAGTTCAATTGCTGAAGAACTGGAGGCGGCTGCGCCGGACGCGTTCCCGCTGCTTTTTGCTGTTGTGTTTCAGCCTTCAAAGAACCAGGATTTTGCGCAGAGTTGTCTGGAGTAACCTTGTCGGGCGCTGATTGGGCGAAAGCAGATGCCTCTAGTAGAAGAAATAGAGCAAAGATCCAATATCCACACCAAAAGGCTCTATCAAAACTTTTTTCCACGCTGGCGATCCGCATCCGGCAGCTCCTCATGCACCAACAGCTGACAATGATTGACTCTGGTCTAGCTTAGATGCATGGGAGCCTATGCGGATTCCAAACAGACGAATAGCAGAAGACCGGCTGACGCTCTGGGCCCGCCGCGAAACCGGACGCGCACCATCGTTGCCGCAAAATTGGCCCTGGTCAGGATTGCTTCGCTTTCAAGCTGTTGTCAGGCTGCAATCGGATGTACGTTGCCGGCCAGTTCCACTTCTTGTTTGGCTGCGGTTTCGTTTTTGATTTTGCTCGCCTGCACGATGTCGAGAATATGATTCCAGAATGCGGATCCACCGGCGGTCATCAGTCCGCAGATCAGGTATCCGGAAAGCCAACGAATCTCATTATTGGCGCTAGCCACACCAGTGATTTTTTGAAAAAGATCGATTCCGCCGCCTCTTGCCGCGATAGCTCCGATGGCTACACTGAGCAGGTGAATGACGGCGCCTCGAAGGTTTTCCAGTTTCGGGTTAGTTTGTGGAGTGGCAAGGATGGGGATCATCCCTTTAAGAATTTCAATCACACGCTCAACTGCGACGCTCAAAGCTAAAGCAAGCGCTGCGAGGGAAGTGATTTGAGTACCAAGCACTGGATTCATGGGGGCTCCTTCAAGTTGGAATGTGGGAAGCGAGGCCGACTAGACTTAGCCAAAAGTCTAGGGGTATAGAGCTTCTGGGAGGGTGGCGCAATTTATACCGCCGGAAAGCGCCGCTGTCAATGGATTTATCGGAGGAATTCGGACTTCAAAACCAAGGGAAAGATAGCTTTGAATGGTTCATCGCGAAGTGAAGAACCTCGCATCGGAGGGAACGTGGTCGCCGAAAAGTGAAAAAGGGGTATCCGCTCAAAAGAAATCCCAAAAATCAGCTGACGAAACGCGTTCTCAGAACGAAATACGGGCGCTGAGCTGAATCTCGCGGCCCGGAGTTGTCGCTTCAGTGATGGTTCCGAATTGCGGTGTGTTTACGAAACGATCAGGAGTTCCGAGGTTGGTATGATTGAGTGCGTTAAAGAACTCTCCACGGAATTGGAACTTCGCGCGTTCGCTTAGATTGAAGTTGCGTACCATCGCGAAATCCAGCGTTTGCATGCCTGGTCCGTAGACTGAGTTCCGGCCTGCGTTGCCGAATGTAAAAGCTGCGGGCGCGGCGAATGCAGCGGTATTGAACCATGCATTCGCAGTGTGGGTGCCCGAAGTAAAGACAGGTTGGCCGGTATAGTTAGCGCGGATCGGATTCTCCCCAAGAACCGTGCCCGCATTGGCCGTGTCACCAAAGACGGAGATGGTAAAGGGGAATCCAGTTTCGATTTGATACATGGTGGAGAGCTGCCAGTCTTTGGTTACGGCATTTAAGAAGCCATTGATTCCAGCTTTCGGAAGGTTATAAACCGCGCTTAGCGAGAAACGATTACGCACATCACATCCCGGGCCTTTTTCGGCAGCGAGATCTCTGCTGTTTTGCGGAACAGAAGACTCGAACATGGGCGAGCGGAAATCGGGAGCGTTACTCAGATTTTTCGACCATGTGTAATTTCCAAGAAAAGTCAGTCCGTGAGTATAGTGGCGACGGACATTGATGTATCCCGCGTCGTACCAGCTCTGGGCCGTATTCTGCAACAAGTTAATAGTGCTCACGGGAAAGCAGATCGTGTTATTCGGGCATCCCGTCGCGGGAGGAGTGTAGAGCACGCTCGTTGGCAGAACCGTACCCGGTACAAAACTAATTTTCTTGAAAGGACGACGCGGCCCGATTGCACCCGGTCCCGGAGGCGCGTTGTTGATCAGATTAGCTTGTTGAAGATGGAGGCCATGCGATCCGAGGTATCCCAATTCGAGGGTCGTATCGCGATCGAGACTCTTCTCCACGGAAAGGCTCCATTGCTCGATGTATTGCGCGGGCGCATGAGCTTGCACCGAGGTATAGCTGACAGTGGTTTGACCCAGCACGGCAGGACCGAAGTTAAAGCCTTGATTCGGCCCCGGATTAACGATGGATGGAGAAGGAGTGAAATTATCGCTCTGTTGCGTTTCCGAGAAAACATATGGAACGTCGTGCCGCTGGTTGCACCACGTGTTCATATCCACCGGTGTAAAGAAGATTCCGAAGGCCGAGTGCAGGACCAATCCCACGTGAGGAATCGCTTGCGAGAAGCCGAAGCGAGGCGCGAAATTATGCGGATTCGAATACTGCAGACCCTTGGGATACCCGTTCTGTCCACCAATAAATACGGAGGGCACGCCGTTATTGAAGACGAGATTTGAATTCGCATAGCTGATGTCCACCAAGGGCTGCATAAACTCATAGCGCAGGCCCATCTCTATCGTGGTGGTGTGAGTCACGTGGTAGCTGTCTTGTACGAAGCCGTCGGCATACCATTGTCGAAGCTGCATTTGCGGAACTCCCGCCTGACGTTGCTTGACTGCGGGAAGTCCGAGAAGAAAACTGGCGAGAGCGGAGCCGGTGCCGTCATTTGTGCCCGTCTTCGTCGTAAAACCGCTGGTGAATTGATAATAGCCGCGGTTCTGGAAGAATCCCCACATCGGCCAAATGTAATCGCGGTAGCTGCCGCCGAATTTCAGATTATGGCGTCCATGCTGCCAACTTAAAGTATCGCGGCCTTCAATGATCGTGTCCCAGGCCTTCATCGGAGTTGCGGAGTAATTGTCGCCCATGGGAGAAAAACCCTGGACGTTGAAAAACGGCGATCCATAAGCTCCGGGGCCACCAAAGCCCACCCCCACTACGCCAAGTTCATCGACAATATCGTTGGTGTTGCTGTTCTCCGAATAACGGTGCATCGCCAGGCGCGATATGCTGATAGCGGCGGTATTCAAAATTCTCGGAGTGATGACGCGGTTCCAGGCAACAGTCCCCTGCTGCGAGAAGTTGTCATCATAAGAACCAAACCCAGGAAGTAACATACCGATGCCGCCGGGCGCGCTCTCACCGGGAGTAAATCCATATTCGCTGCCGGCAGAATATCTTGCAGTAAGGCTGTCGCCGCGTTCAAACATGTGGTCCACACGCGCCGTTCCCTGATTATTTACATGAAGTTCATTGCGAACATCGGTGTAGTTGTTGCAGTCTGTCCCTGCCCCAACGACCGTGGGTGCCCCCATCATGGCTTCACCGCAGGGCATGGATTGCATTCCCATCGTCATGTTGGGGCGCGGCACATATTTCTGAAGGAATGCCTGAGCCGCTGGATTAATGCGGGATTGGGGAATCACGTTCAAGACACCATTATTTTGGAACTGCTGTCGTCCATTGGAGGGATCGTAGATACTGACGCCGCTTTGGCTGAAATCACCATTCACCTCTGCCTGGGTCGGAACGGTGTCGATCATGGTATCGGCCATTGCGTGTCGAAGACCTTCATAATTCACGAAGAAAAAAGTCTTGCTGTGCAAAATCGGTCCGCCGAAGGATGCGCCATAGTTGTTTTGCACAAGATGGTTATTGCCCATGGAATCGAAGCTATTGGCGTCGAGCACGCTATTGCGAATGAACTCGTAGACCGTGCCGTGAAACTGATTGGTTCCAGAGCGGGTTACGATATTGATCTGTCCGCCTCCGGCCCCGCCCATTTCGGCGGAGTAATCTCCGGTTTGCACTTTGAATTCCTGTACTGCATCGGGTGAAGGACTGAGGTTCAGAGTATTGAAAGTAGGATCGGTATCAGAGGTGCCGTCGAGCAGAAAATAATTTGCGTTGGGCCGATTGCCTGCGATGCTAACAGCAGAGCGCTGTCCGGGACGCCAATATAGTGGATTCGTTTCTCCGGTTTGCGCGCCGTGGCTCATGTGGGCTCCGGGGACGGTCAAGACCAGATCAATCAGCATGCGTCCATTAAGGGGCAATTCATGGACGGACTTTGATTCGACGACTTCTCCGACGCTGGCATCGGTCGTATGCAACGCTTCTGGAGCTGCCGAAACCTCCAGAGACTCGTGGGCAGACGCGAGTTTCAAACCTAGATTGAGCATTAACCTTTGCGCTACTTCCAGCCGTAAGGATTCTTGCAATATGCCGAATCCCGAAGCAGTGACTTTGAGCGAATAGGCATCTGGCAAAAGCCCGGGAATCTCGAAGAGCCCGCGGTCGTTTGTGGTGACATGGCGGACAGTTTCCGTGCCTGCCGCTGTCAGTTCAATAGTTGCTCCCACTACGGGTCGAGACTGCGGATCAAGGACACTGCCACTAAGTACGGCATAATTACTCTGACCAAAGACGGGCATTACAAGGAAAATCACCGAAACCAAAAGCCTGCGCAAAGGAATACCCTCGAACCGGGAATTGGGACAAGAACCGAAAACCTGAGTTGCGATAGCATAGGTTTGTTCAGGAAGGGATGAAATAGCTTAAAAACATTAGTTAAGGTATGTGGCTTACGGCGTCTTCAGATTCCCTTCCCAGACCCTGAATGGGCTAGCTGGCTTCGAAAAGGTAGGCACACCATTGACTTTGCAGGCAAGATATTCACTTGACACAAATAGACCAAGGTGAGAGATTTTAAGAGCCGTGACAGGGGCTAGGCCCTAAGTTGTTAGACTGACAAAAGAAGAATCTTTGGTAACTAAGGTGCATCTATATCTATAGAGTGGGATAGGGGCAAAGCGGGACAAATATTGTACTCACCCTGTCAAGTAAGTCCTTGACAGAGAGTCAAGCAGTTGCTTATTCTACTCATGGTCGCGAGACCACAGCATTTTCGCTTGAGGGCACCGCAAGGTGTCCTCTTGGCTTTTAGGGGTCTTTAGCTCCTCTGGAAGCTCTCTCGCCCAACAAATCATCTCCTTGAGTTTCTTAACGTCATAGACCTTCAGACCTTTGGAACGCAACATATTCAACTCGCGAGCAACCATCCCAGAGGTTCCAAATACGACAACCTGCTTTCCATCGTCGAGTAACTCCTCTACTGATCCCGCAAAATCGCTGTCGCAACTCCATAGAGCGAAAACGTCAGCTTCCCCTACCGCCTGATCCACTAGCATATCCCTCCCCATCTCCACGTCGAAGTTGCATTTAAGATCGTCGAAGGACAAAACCCCCTTTTTATTCAAATCTCTCAGGTGGTCGTTAAGGTGCTCGATTGATTGAACGCTAAGCGTTTTCAGAAGAGGAGTACAAATCAAGTTTCTGAGGATATCTGGGGAGTCTGGAGAAACACTCGACACATCGATTGAGAGCTTGATTGTCTTGACAGGTTTGGTCAGTACCTTGTAGCCCATTTCTTTCGTAGTTCGTATTAATTCTTCTGAGTCGGCCATGCCATCTCTGGTGCCGTAATAAAACTTGGCTACAATTTTTCCGCCAAATGAATCAAGAAGTTGTTTCAACCGCTTTAAATCAATGTGCCATTCCAATCGATTTGACCAATTCCTGACGTTACCGTAATCCAAATAGACGTTCGCAGAACCAGAACCAAATATTGGATCTAAATCTTCAACCACGTATGGAAATTTCTCGATTAGGTTCTGGATACGTTTCGTCTTGGGAGTAAACATTAAGAATGCCTCAGGGCATTAGGCCCTTTTTGCGACAGCGTATTATAATGGCGGAGAGCGGGGGGATCGGACCCCGTTCCGATAAAGGAACTAGCCGCGTATAAGGCGGCTTCTAGTGCCAACTAGAAACGCTCTCCGAATCAGGGCAATGAAAAGTAAAGAGCGCTCACCACGGCCTCTACCAGTGCTTCCTCCAAGAATCCTGGTTGGGGCCTTTGTGTTATCGCCCGACTCCACGGCAAGCCAGTGATGGAATCAGGCTATAGATATTCTGGTCATAAGGAGTTCGCTTTTTTAATCCTCTAACTCCCTGCTCCATATTCTTTAAACTTGTCGATCATCCCGAATACAAAGGTTCGATCCTCCGAAGAGAGGGAAATTAGATCGACATTGATAATGAGCGTGAGCTTTCCTCCGCTCTTGAGGTCAACCTTAGTAATATTCCGTTGTTGCTGGACCGAAACAGAATCTTCCATTGCTGGCATTTGATCTTCAACCTGCACGCCAATTTCTCGCACCTTGCTTCTTCGTCGGCGAGTACCAGATGTGTTCCTTACTTGGCTGGACAAAAGAGGGTGCATGGGCAAATCTGCAAACTTTGCAGCCTGCAAAAAAAACGTAACTGCTTTTCGTTTTGTTTCACCGGAAACGCTATACTGCTCCATCGCAGTCTCAAGCATCCTCGGGCTCATTTTTGTTAGGTCATGCTCAATCAAATCACGATAGGAATGGTGGATAAGTGCGCACATATTTTCGGCACGTTTTTCTGGACTATCAACAAAACGGTGTAACGCGGGAGTGGGTTCATCTTCGCTATTAACTAAACCAAAAAAACGGAGAGCCATCATAATCTGACCTTGTACAATTCCTGATTGACTCCGCCAAATGGTGCGGTCGATGCGTTTAGGAATTCCATGCTGAAGAGCTTCAATTGCGCCTAAGAAAGTACGGAATGGCAGGTAGGCGGCTGGTGTAGCCTTGGGTACTTGGGCCTCTTCGGTGATAAGCTCTGGTTGTGCCATAAGATGTTCCTCCAATGCCACAAACCAATACTAGCAGACAGTTGCCACAATAGATAGATTATTTCTTGTATCTGCTTTTCCACATGATAATCTTTCCCTAATGGAGCATTAAATGGTTACAGGAGAGCTACTTACGCTTATATCAGACGGGGATACTATTATTCAGCGCCAGTTGGTGTCTGTGGAAAACGGCCTTGTTTTCGTATGTAAAGAAGAAGAATTCAGTCTAGCTATTAAGGAAAACAGAGAACCCACATGCATTGGCTTAAGATTGAATACATCTTAGACTCCAGTAGGAGCGGTGCAAAGCATGAAAACAGATAAAGGACAATTTGATGAGGTACTGCGGCGAATGCTGGAAAAGCCACCGCAGAAAACTTCGGAGATAAAGAGTGAGAGGCGAGATCGTGTAACCAAAAAGCCTAAGCGTTCTCGTCTGAAGTGAGAGCAGCAAATCGCAACGGCTCAACTCCACAGAGCCGCTTGACTGTCTGTATGAATACATCAGAATCTTTGCGGTGGTTGAAGCGGTACTCGAACTCTGCAAGGTAGCGGTGCAGATGCTTTCCAGATAGTTTGTGAAATTGCCCTATGATTCCGCGCTTAAGAAGTGAGAATGCCGATTCAATAGAGTTTGTAGTTACATCTCCTCGCACGTATTCGCCTACTATGTGATTGACGCGCTCATGGCGGTCGGTTAAATCAGGCTTGAATGCTGGAGGATACGCGCTGTGATAATCGGTCATTACGCGCTCTACATCGGGTGACAGATGCGCTTTCACGAAGCCGCTGATAGTTTCTATCTTTGCGTCCGGCACATGGCGCAAGCGTAGTTTTCCGCCACGCTGTACGGCACCCATTACCACCTTTTTCGACTTCCGTATCTCACGCATACTCTTTCCGCCACGTATTTTGCCACCTACGTAGGTTTCATCAATTTCAACCACTCCGCCTAGAGGCTCTGGATTCAAGTCTTTCATGGATTCGCGAATGCGATGATTCAAATACCAGGCCGTCTTGTACCCTCCAATTCCGAGATCGCGCTGTAGCTGCTTGGCAGAGATGCCCTTCTTTGCATTCAGGATCAGTCCGATTGCATGGAACCAAACTATAAGAGGCAAATGCGAGTCGGCGAACAGTGTACCAGCGGTGGGAGAAAACTGCTGATGACAGTCTTTATTAAGGCAGAGGTAAAACCAAGGGCGTTTGTTCTTGGATTCCGCCTTACGCATAACGCGCTTTACGTTTTTGTCACCACAGGTAGGGCAACGCACGATGCCATCCGGCCAACGCATCTTTTCGACATATTCAAGACACTGCTGTTCGGTGGAAAACTGTATGAAGATTTCCTGAATGCTCATGGGTTTGGGATGAATTCGCAGTGGCATGTACAAACAATAGCGAAATAGCCTATTTGTGTCAAGTGAATATCTTGCCTTTGCAGTCACCCCGGCCTTTTGGAAGAGGTACAATCCGTGGTATAAACGCCCCTGTAGTAAAAGTGTGCAGCACAGGCCGTTTAGAGTAAATTAGTTCAAATAAATGGTACCTCCATCAGGAGATTCCTTAATGGAGCTGGCTTTCGAGAACCACAATGGCCAGAAACGAGGAGGACTTGTGTCCGAAGCCCGGACGGGAAAACGCTTCCCATTAGAACTGCCCATCAAAATTCATGGTGCAGAAGAGAGCGGAGAGCACAGCGGGATGACGGGAGATCTCAGTGCCGCTGGCGTGTATATTCGCTCTGATGCAGCTTTGGAAATAGGAGCGAATGTGGAGTTTGAAATTGCTTTGCCTCCGGAGGTAACGGGCGCGAAGGAACCTGTCATCGTCCAATGTAAGGGGCGCGTCGTGCGGACCGACGAACCGACTGGCGGCTCTGCAAAAGATCAACGCGGCGTGGCTTGTGTAATTGACTCTTACGACTTCGTTCGCCGCTCGTAAGCTCATTACTGCTAAACAGGAGCTGACGTAATGCTGAAATTAATTCTGGCCGATAATCAAGCCATTTTCCGTGCAGGCATCGCCAAGGTCTTGGCGGTGGAAGACGAAATGCGTATTGTGGCGCAAGCCCAGACGCCGGAACAGATGTACATGGCGTTGGATAAGTTCCGCGCTGCTGTATTAATTGTTGCCGGCGGATTTCATTCAGATTTTCCCGGCATTCTCGCAGCTGCGAACAAAGCAAAGACGCGCGTCGTGGTGCTTGCCGACACAGGCGAGAGCGCTCAGAAATATATGGGCGCAGGAGTGCAGGGCGTTGTGTATCGCAATGTGACCAGCGCGGCATTAGTGGATTGCGTACGTAAAGTCTCTCGCGGAGAAAATTGGGTGCAGGACATTGCGGTGCCCAGTGAACTCACCGAGAACGATATGGTGGG